>Ga0116229_10006931_pt1 | contig 18104 bp, 10 predicted proteins | sample S1TSphgellanicum_3_FD_87313 | JGI IMG/M metagenome (GOLD analysis project Ga0116229, IMG submission 87313) | Host-associated microbial communities from peat moss isolated from Minnesota, USA - S1T2_Fc - Sphagnum magellanicum MG | ecosystem: Host-associated > Plants > Peat moss > Unclassified... | reverse complement strand
TTTTCCCCCCCCCCCCCCCCCCCCTTTATGTTCCTTCGCATCATTGTTTCTGAGAAGAGGCTTTATATCCTAAAATCTAGTTACTGCCTACCATGTTAATGCTTTCAATGTGTTGGATAAGACCTAGTACTCGGTAGAAGGGCCAATATAGGTCACCACTTGAGCAAGGTGGCCATAGCCATTACTCCTAGAATACAAATTGTACTATTACCTTCAAAACCGGTCAGTTCAGATCTAATAGACAGAACCCTGGCCCATCCCTCACTTAGCTAGGGCTGGGCTTTCTTTTCGTTGTTGTTCTCCTTCATAACCGGAATCGAATATTAAACAAACCAAAAAAACTCCTCCACACCCAATGCCCATTCCCACTCCCCAAAACCATGCTACGGGTACTCGACCTAAAGAGCTACAGTAAAAAGTGCACTATCCTAAACCCATGACCCACTATTTCGTTGGGTGAAGTAGACTGGTACCATGGTGAAAACTCCACATTGATTGCGGTTGCTTTTGTAAATTATAAATATCCCATAATAAGACTAAACCAGGTTGAGGAGCAGCCTTTTTTTTTTCCTGGCGAACTGGTGCAAACTTGCACGCAAAAAAAAGTTTTTTAAAAAGAATATTCTTTTGAAGATTCTTAAAAGTTTGGCCAATTTGTGCACACCCCAAAGAAGAGTTCAACAGTTTTAGACAGTTTCGCTAGAGTTAAGTGAGGTTTGTCAGCCAGATTTTCAACTGTTTTGAGAGTTTTCCAATAACTTGTCACCATCAATGCTAAACCCTTTTGGGGATGATCCCGATTAATTTCCCATCACCAAAATGAAAAGAAAATGATTGCTGAGGAGTCCAAATTTAACATTGCTGGAACTAAATACTGGCCTCACTCAAGAAGGTGAAGGTACTGGTTCACACTGGCACAACCCATTGGATCCCTGAGAAGTTGTTTAGTTTATATTATAGCCTACTTTATACGATTCATGCATTTGAACAATATTAATTGGTTATAGTTATGACGAAGGAAATTTAAATTGTTCAATATTACCATTGACTTAAAAATAGTCAACACAGCAGAGATTTCCCCTCGGTTTTTATGCACTTTAATTTTCTGCATTCTCACTTAGTACAGAGCCCCCCAAAGAAAAACATGACGTTCTTTCTCCTAACGATATTTTAATGCTGTTTTGTAAGGACACTGTTCACTGCACTGAATCACGTGTACATACACATACTCTATCGAATTAGCGTTGTAACTTGTGAAATTAAAGCCCAGCACCAACTTTGGTACCATGGTTAAATCCCATGGTGCCAAGATTTTTTGGGTCGATTTCTAAACATTATAAATATACCATCCTTAATAAAATCAGGGTCTCTAAAAGTCCAAATTTAGGATTTCCTGGGTTAGATATGGGCTCTACCGTCCACTATGCCTCACTGAAGAAGGTAAAGGCAGCAGTCTAGTATTGTAATTTGTAAACAGTTTGCAATATGCATCCAAATTGCTAGAAATTGCTTACAGCAAATGAACCAGTAATTTTACCTTGGGAACCTATGCTGTAAAACCTCCTACTTCCCTCATATTACCTGGTTAACTATCTACAAAAGTACAGAATTATAACCATAGGTAGGGTAGGTAGGGCCCAAAGTAAGTTGTTACTATCTAGTAGGTAAGTAATGCATTTGGTTACTATTAGGTAGATAGATACATGTGGGTAGTTGATGCAGACCTAACCACTGTGGTCAACTATGGCACAAGCATACAATGAAAAGCGCTTCCTGTCCACGCATCATCCATCCTGCATGACCCACTGGTGTGTGCTGGTCCGCTATGGACTGATCTGTCGTTAGGTTCCCGTTGCAGCACAGTGATGATTGAGTTAGAGTTAAGGCGGGAGTTCCTTATTCTATATATTTTCATTATAAATTTGTTTATATAGATGTGTGTGTGCTGCTGCGCAGTGCTCATTTAAGGGCTCTCATGACAGCCACGGGCTGCAGTGTGCCTGCAGTTGCTGCATTTCATATATATTTTGTTTGGGGCTGCCAGAGTTTCAAAGCTTTCTTTTTTAAAAACTTGCATAAATATAGTTGAATGAAGAAGCTGTAAAAGAATAGTATATTGTAGAATGCTATAAATTCAGTCTTCATCTTTGAAAAAAAAATTGTTCGGCAGCATGCACAGTTTAGTACTTAATGGCGGTTTCAGTGGGGGTAAAAGATTCTGGAGTAGACTCGTAATCAATATGTCGTTTCCGTTAGTTAGAAGACGTAGTACTTTGAGCTTTAAAAAAAAACCTTCCTGCTTATTTTAATCTATGTCTCTCTCCCTCTCTTTTAAATCCTCACGGTGCAGTTACGATTAACGTAAATTGACAAGGCTGTGGTCACTCAAGAAAATTTATGAGCGAGCTAATCTTCGACATAACATATCATTAGCCTCTCTTGTTGCTGTTAGGGTTCACTGTTGTGTGGCAGTTTGGAAGTAAAATATAAAAAGTCTTCCGCTACTAGATAGTACTTCAATGTCTTTTTCTTCTGAAGTACGATTTGGCAAGAGAGCCGGATCCTTTTTTTAATATAAATATTGGACAACGGTCGATTGGTAAGAGCCAGACTTAAATCTTATAAAATTGAAGAAATGCCAATTTTGAAAATGACATGATCAGCTGCAGCCACTGTTGTCTTGAAATTACCATCATCAGAGCTCCACAGTTAGTATTATATAAGTTTGCAGCAGTTATAAAATAGTGTTTCTTGAGTACAGTTAGCGTGTGTGGCTTCGTTAGATTACAGTAGCAGGAGTTATATGATAATTTGTGGAGTGAGGATCAAAATGATTAGCTTAGAATTTCAAAATTATTGGCACTGTTTTGTAAGTACTGGTGCATTCATCAAAAGTTAGTAGTAGTAACTGGTGCCCTCCAGATTATTACACTCTCTTATTTAGATCTATATCTGTATATCTCTGTCGCAGGCAGGCAGGCAGCCAGCTTGGCAGGAGCTTGGCGTGATTCGAGCTTGCAAACTTTTACTTCCGAAATTGCAAAGCAAACGATCAGTACGTTTTGACCTAGAGCTCAAACGACAAGAAGAATATTATTTGAGCAATAAGAAATCTTCAAACAAAGTTTTAAATTATGGGTCGAAGCTCCCAGCTTGCCTGAGTCAGGTCACACTGAAGATTCCGAAAAATCTTTCAACAGTTTCTGTTATAAAATAGTCTAGCACTATGCAAACCCTGGTGTCCTTGGAGTGAGCAGTGCCATCACCCACAGATATAGCAGCTCTACTGTGCAGCACAGCAGCTACACTAAGGTGGAGTCCTTAGCTGATCACTATACTAAACTAATCAGAGAGTTAGACCTAAACCTAGAACCACAAGTTCTCAGCCACATCAAGTTGGGAAAGTGGGGTCCAGGGACTAAATCCAAACTCGTCTAAACACTTTTGCTACATTTGGATTGCATGTTAATGAATTTTTATGTCAACTAATACCAATTCCAAACTACTAGCACCTTAAGTACTTAATAGCAGGGCATTATGCCTACACCTGCGTATCGCTAAACTTAACAATGTCTCAGAGTTGGAGGTGCAATTAGCCAACTATGCGGCAGTGTGGGACGAGGTGTGGGGAGAAGGGGACCTGGGTTCATTACACTAGATGTCAATACAATTTAGAAGGATATTCCATTGAGCAACAATGGCAACCTTCAAGTCACTTCAATTGACCTTAGTCCAAAGGCTTACACGTTCCGCGTTTGATCGCAAAATTATTTATATATGTTTTTGGTGTGTCAAATGGCTTATGTAGCAACACTTAAAAGAACATTAACCACCGCCTCAGCAGTTGGTAAAAGATAAATTAAAAAAACAGTTTATAAAAGGGCCGCATCATGATGTGTGAGCCCTTTGGAAATTGACTGATCAGTGTTGCTTGCTTGCAATTGATTGTTTCATTATGGTGGAACCTCTGCAATTAACCCATTTGTTTCTCTATTTATAGTGGAGCCTTTCTATTTGCCCAGATGGTCAATGTTGTTCCATATAAGGTTTACATTACAAACCAAAGAATAAGGTCAGTCAAGATCCTCAAAAATATGTTCTGTTGAAGCAAGCAACCAAGATTCAAAAAACAAATTTGGTAGCACCATGTTGCTCTTTCAACCGACCAACTATATTTTAAATGCACCCTAACATTTAAAACTATATACTGGAGTGCTAGGCCATGACCTACAACAGATCGCATAATTTCGCTATAATTAGAAACGCCACCAACGCCTCTAAACATGCGTAAGCGTCTGCTTCATACTATATATAATATGTAATTAGAGAAACCAAACTAATACTCTAAACGAAACTGGTTACTACATATGCTTACTGCTTAGTTCGGAGTGGGATAAAAGATCCTGAATAAATTGTTCATGATAATTTTCATTTTGCCATATCGGTAGGCTGAAAAATCTTCAGAATTGAAATTCTAGCTAGCGACTATCATTTGTCAAGTTTAGCCTTTTTTTTAAATAATACACCTGGCTGGACAACGGTAATTCCTCGAAACAGTTTGCACGGAGCCAGAATAGTGGGTAGTACCGGCACGATGTAGGTAGAATTAGTGCCGCATCCTGGTATAATTAAATTACGGATTCTGTAGTATTATATTCGAGCTTAAGCTGGCATTTGCAGGTTCACTCGGGGGTGGTAATTGTTATCTGGAAATATACTCGTGAGTCATGACCCAGGTCTTGAACACACAGTTTCTTCAAGTTTGAAGTCCAAAAAGCTGAAACTAGACAAGAGCAGCTATTCCTAGAGGTTGCTATTTTTTTCCCGGTGACCGAGCAGAAATAGAAATTTAGCAGCTCTGATCAGTTCTTTTTTCTTTTTTGCGTGTGGCTAATCGGAGACCGTCCTATACTTCCTGAAGCTACAGATCATGCTGGGATGAAAAAATTGTTGTTTGCGTGAGTTAATCAACAGAGACTTATGCAAGCAACAAGACCGTACTACAGTGTAGATCTACAGTTCTAAATGAAGGATTCGAGGGTATGTACAGCGCAAAAATTAAGGGACAAATTTTATGAAGAGAGTGGGGCCGGATCTGTGATTCCCATGGCAGTGAACGCTAAAAGAGCTGTAGCTGATGAATAATCCTTTTATGTCAAAACAAAACCAGAAGTTGACTCTAGCCAGGGCAAAGACTTGATGGACTCGAGTATGGACGATGAGAAAAATATGGCCAGTGGTAAGAGAGCTAAAAAGATATCCACGACGTTAGGATGGGCCCTCCAAAAGAATATTTCTCGTCGTTCTGTGTGTAGAAGGTACCACATTACCATCAGGTGGGCAACAAGCATCTCTTCCTGGTTCACTCGTTAATTTGGTCCAGCTTTTAGTACTTGCAGGTGCTCCATGACGTGCTAGCTATGGCCTCGTCCAAAATACTCGTGCACTTCACGCGGCGCAAGCCAGTGTAGGCCTGAAGGATGATCCTCCCGGCCTGTCCTTTTGCGCATCATATTGTATCGTTGAAGATCAATAGCATCCCCCCACGATGACGACCAGCGTAATTCAGGATTTCCTTACCTTTGGATGATCTCATTCTTGGAGACTGATCAATGAACCTGTACTTAACGGGAGACTGATTCTATTATATCGAAATCACAAACTCTAAAGCCGGTGCACCAAAAAACGCAATTTAGGCTCTTCAGTAGAACGATGAGTCCAATAGGTGCCGTTCTCGACCACGCAGACGCACCTCCAGCAGAATAGGTTCATGAATTCATGCGCTGAAGTAAAGAAAAAATGCAGATATTGCCGCAAGCTTAAAGGTCCTCCCTGAAAGCCTGACAAGTCCCGATATTCTGAGGAGCTATTCTGGGGTTTGCTTGGCAAAATTGGTTATCGATCGGCTTTAGCCCCATTGTTGTTGAAGTGATCGACAGACGATGTAAATCTCTTACGGTCACTGGATTGCGCATACAGTAATTCGTGATTCGAATCACAAGGCGCTTGTGTCTGATAGATTTCGCGAAAAAAATTTCTAGCGTCAATTCTCAGATGTCGCTGAGCTTCAGGAGTGCAGGAAGGCTTGATCGTGACGTCTTGCCCAACCTCAAGAGCGTTAGAAAAACTTTTCTAGTGAATTTATAGATTAGCTAAAATTATAATAAGTAGTACCGTTTCTCAATTGTCTCTTGTAGGTACTCCCGACGCCTTTAGAAGGGTATGATTGTGTCCAGGGCGCTAGCTTCAACCTCGTTACGGTGGAAACTTGCCAAAGACCTCAAAGTCTAGAGAATTCTCAATCGTGTATGCAGAGATTTCTTTCTTTCCATGTTCACAGTTCGAAAAAAATATCTGTTGCTTCATAGACCATGTTACAACATAGATTATAATCACTGGACGTCGAGTGTCGAGCAACAAGTTCTTCAGCACGCGAACAGCAGTACGTGAACTCATGAAAAAGGAAGGAAAGAAATACATAAATAATATGAATCTGTTACGATGACCAAAATCGATTTCCAATCTTGTTGAAGCCCAAATACAGAGCTGGAGTCCAGCTGGTGGACACGAAACCCGTAGAGGGATCGTCGAATCTCTCAACGAGCTTTCAAGCTTCAGAGAGATTCTTACGGAAAAGAGAAATGTTGAGAGAATTAAGTGAGACTCGCTCGGGTCCTGGACCTAAAGCCAATGACTGACTAGCGATCGAGGGACTGATCTGAGTGGGTTGAATTTTAGTTGGTCTCCTCCACGCTCAAAGTTCTTATCTATATATATATATATATATATTGCAACACTTAACTTCAAGAAGCTTAAATCACCAACTGAAAGATCTTGATAGCTTCACGCCTCTTGAAGGGAGGTTTTGTTTTTACAGTGACTATAATCTTGCATCTTTTGGATTTGCAATGCCCACGATGAATATCGACTGCAGTAAATCAGAACAAAAGTTTTCGAAATCAGCATCACCAGCTGACAAAAGCTGTCAGACTCCCTAACAAGATAAAACATGCAGAGCTAATTATACTTGAGGACAGCTCCCACCTGATATCCCTGAGAGCACCAATTCATAGTCCTGACCTAACAGTGAAGACAATAGAGACGTTCGAGTAAGCCTCAAGTAAGTCGTTTTGAATCAAACTTTTGATACCTGAGAACAAGATGCCGCACCACGATGGAGTTTACTTCACACGCATGATCTAGTCCCAAACACTGTCAAACACAAATTCCCCTAGAATTACCCTAGCTAGGTTGAATTCGCAGATAGAGAAGAATTTTCTGAGATGTTCGACCCTCTAGCCTGGGACAACTGAAAAGTTCTCATGAAAAAACAGTTGATTCTACAAATCGTTGGGAAACCTCATACCATCCTGAGGATTCCAAGATTTTTTAGGTGATCTTTGAACTCAAAGAAAGGTTCTTGTGAAAACCCTGCAAAAGCCCAGGTCATCCTTTCTTCACTCAAAGCATCAAATTACCTGATATATTGCAGGCTATTTGCCAAGCTGACTTGAGCTTGGTACTTGCTGCAAGTTACCAGTTTCCATGATTCAATGATCCTATGGCAGTCTTCATTATGTAGGCTGTTGACATATTGTATTTCAGCTATATCTTGACTCTGGAAACCAGCAAAAATGTGAACGCATGCAAACTTCAATGGATTTGTACTGGCCTGCAAATAGATTACCACCTGAAGTCGAGCTGTTACCTTGGATAGCATGAAGATAGTATACAAGGCGCTGCTGAAAGCTTTCAAGTTCCAGAAATTATGCACCCCATGCAGGGATGCAAAGCTGGGTTACACCAATCATGCTCTATAGCGCCAGTAAAGATTACCTGACTGCACACGGTTGGCAACAAGTGCAAAATAGTGAACTGTACCAATATCTAGTAGCTTGAAACACATAGTAGTTTCAGTTTTGCACTAGATCATGATGCACCAAGAAAGCACATGCACACATGGACAACACTTACTGATTCTGTCTTACTACACAAGGATTTGAAGTACTCCAACGAGACTACGTAAAGTTGTAACTGATTTGATTGAATCTCCAGCATGAAAGCCATCTCATGGATTCTTCATGAAGATTGTTTTTTCAACTGTTTTTTCATGAGAACCCTTCAACTGGGTAGTCTAAGTGTAAAACGTTTTACACTTAGACTTGATTTAAATCCCACTACCAGAATTGATATACTCCAGGTACAGTGAACTGAATATCCTGGACAGTTCAAATTTATAAGTTCTTGCAATGTGGCAATTCATTACAAATTACCATGCAAATACTGGAGCTTGGATCTGAGCCAAACTAGCTCAAAATTCAAGCTGGTACTAGAGACCGAAGTAATCTCCCGTCATAGTGTCTAGAAGTCTCAGAGTCTACGAGTCCATGGGAGTTTGCTGTCTAGATCATACTGAATGAATTGACACTTTCTTTTGGAATTTGCAGTTATTGCTCTTGTACTATCTCAAAGCTGCATGCTGGACAATGATTTTCGGTTCTAGATATACTTCCTATTATTTCCTAGTAAGAGAGAATTGGGCCATTGTCAACTGCAATTCAAAGATCATTGTTGTAGGGTAACTTGCATACCTGGGGAAACTTTTAAGCTGGAAATAGACCCTTCTGGAGGTGTCACAAACGATCTGAATTTGACAATTGGAGTCCTGCAGTCCTTTCCACATTCAAAGCCAATCCAGAAAGGATGATGGAGTCTCGAATTTAGTTGAATACACCTTGAAGATTCGTTAATTGTCTCACCTACTTAAATAATCATCACGTCAATTTCAGTGCTCTGTGCTCCAGCTGGCAGGCAAGCAAGACTTTCTCCTGTATGTATCTGAACTGAGACAGCAGCTGCCAAGTACTGAGTTGCTCTTTCTGAACAGGTTGGAAATTCTTGCTCATAAAATACTTGGAAATTATAGGAGATCAAATGAGAGCTTGAAGAAATACATTACACTTGCCTCAGTCCTGATAAGGACTATACACTACAAGTCTACATGCTAATGCTCACTGTCATGTTGAGTCCTGTATCTTAACTGTTTCAGTTGCTGTGATGACTGCTCTACAATAAACACCCTGCGGCAATTGGTGATCAATTGAATAAGATACCGGATTGATCAACTAGTAGTACTCACACATGACAAGATCCAAATGCACAGCCCTGCTGCAATGTACCAGCCAGCTTCTTGAGCATATCGTGTAGTCATTCCTCAACCTTGATCACATCCCTCGACACAAACTATATTCCAGCAGTCCAACAATTCATGTACAGACTATATAATAATTTGGACAAGGAGAAATTAAGCATGGGCGAACTTGCATGAAATTCGAGTACAAAGTTGGATAATTTTGGGTGTGGACTCCACAAAACAGCAACTTCTAGGAGATCATATAAGGGAAGCTTTGATATGGTTTCGACCGGATCCTAGCAAATGGTCCTGAAGACCTGAAGAGATCATTTTACTGTGTGCTGCAGCATGTCATAGAGAACGTCTTTTTAAACGAACATATGATCGTGTACACTCAAATACCTACAGTACAATTGACCTTCTTCAAACTAGAGGGGTGCTTGAACATGGACTTTGTAAATCTTTACTGACAGTACGTGAACTGTAAGAACTTATCGTCACCACAAACTTGGTGCCTAGAGTTCACTGGTCATGATCTAAAGTACTTTCCGCATCTGAAATGTTTCAAGAGCCCTTTCAAGACTGCACATTATAAAAGGCTAACTGCTGTCCAGACAACCGTGAAATCTTCTCTTCTTCTTCTTCTTCTACATGTACACTACCAAAAATTGCTCTAGTGAAGGGTGACCTAGAAGGTTTGCACCTCTGCTCTCCAGGGGTACTAGATCTCAACATAAATCTCGCATCTAAACCTATCCATATATTGGACAGCTGACCTTCACGTCGGGAGCCTACTGACAGTGACGAAAGAATGCTCGCCGCAGACATACCTTATTAAGAATTGGAAATCTGTAGTACCACCACTATAACTGCATTTTGATGATGACATTCACCAATCGGCTTTGGAACGTAACGGAGCTGGCTCCTGGAGGAGATTCCCTTCTGATCCAATGTGGTGACTGCATCACGTGTCACGTAGGAACATCTCGAAGGCCCTGATCGGCTGCGAGCTAGCTGAGTATTGCTCCCAACCCAAATGCTGAATCTATATTCACAGTAGTACTGATCCATGGATGACGATATGGAGAAAGACAGCGAAGAGAAGAAGAGAGATCATTCTAGAGACTTAATCAAAAGGTTGGAAGAGAAATTTGTGGGGTAAAAGTTTCAAGACTGGACCACTTAACAATCAACGACAAACGTGAAGAATCAATCTACCATTTACATCAACGCTTCCATAAAAGCTTCCGTTAAATGCTCGACATATTGCTGCACTGATCACGTCGCTGATCTAGAATGAAGGAGCACGCGGAGAGAGTTTGGCACGCACGCGTGAATCGGCTTGAAAGAGGGATCATCTCCGATCGACTTGAGCTCATGTATGACTAACGCGGCTAATGAGCTGAACAAGTGAATTAAAAACAACCAATATGTCTGGAGGTTCAGCTCAAAAGAAGGCAGCTTACAAACTGCAGAGATGATCCATAGCCATCGTTGACATCGAGTCAATAAGGAGGGGGCCGTTGAGTGTGACTGTGACTACTACCAGCGGCCCACTGACTTAGGACGTCTTGCGTCGACATGTGAGGGTTGCTGAGGTTGGGGTTTTGAGGCACGATGTTGTAAAGCGATTGTAAGGCTGCAGGGTAGCTCGAAGGATCAAGCTGCTGCACCGCCCCTTGGGGTACCCCTGCCGAAGTCGGGGCCATGCCGAGGCCTTCCGGCTCGTCGTCCAACGGGAGACGGTCATACGTCGCGCCCACAAACGAAGCCACGACCACCAGAACAGGGCCTGCTGCCGTGAGGGTGCCCACTACATTCCCACCCAACACTTGTCCAGCCGCTCCGGCCAGGGAGACGGTGAATCCTGTGGTGGGCGCGGGCGCTGGTGGGGGTAAGAAGGCGCCTGAAAGCGAGATGATCTCGAACCGACCATGAAACGTGACGGTCGCACCCGGCGTGGTGGGTTGTCGCAGCGTGACATTGGAAACGGTGCCACTAGCACTCATCACGCACACGCCTCTCTGTCGTCTCCGAGCGAAGGTGGCCACGCTCTCTCCGACGTCGCAACCTCCCGCCACCTCCAGTACGTGTGGCCGCATCGCATTCCCGTTGTCGCGGGTGATGATGATGGGTGGTTTTGGCTTATTCTTGGAGCCTGGTGGTCTTCCTCTGGGCTTCCGACTGCCCTCGCCTGGATGAGTCCCACCTTCACCACCCCCTTGTCCCTTCCCTCGCTTCCGTCCGCCTCTTCCTCCGCTGCTTCCACTCTGCAGCTCTTCGTCAGAAGTGGCGCCCGCATGCGAGGCCCGAGCTCCCACTCCTTGCACCCCGGCCATGCACACATACCCGTCCACCTCCACTAGTCTCTTCTTCTTCTAGCTCTGACGGCCTCCCTTCCCTTCCCTTCCCTCCTTTCTTTTACCTTCACTACCGTTTTCCTGGTCGCTGAATCCTAATCGTTCCCCGGTCTCTAGCCCCCCAGTGGAGCGAACAAGTATGCAACGAGGTAGCCAACAAAACCTCTTACTCTCTACGTATTCAGTTCTTGCGCTAGAAAGCGGCCGTCCTGCCGGGAACTTGTGTCCCGCTGTCCGCGCGCGTGCGTAGATCTTGCGTGAGAACCACCCGTCCCGTCGAAGAGCTAGCTATGTACTCTATATACACCTGAACACACCAGCTCCACACAAGCGAGGCAGCACACACACGCGTATTGTATACCAACATCCGAACTCATTATCATTCAGGCCGAGCTGCAATCTGATGCGACAGCCGGCGCGGCGACGGGATTAGGGATCATCACTCTAATTCTTGAAATCAGCATGATCTCCAACAGCAGCAGCAACAGGACTGAAATACATCATGCTGGCTCAGAACCAACTGCAGCTCATCATCGAAGACCTCCAGCCATCCACACCCTCATTTATATATAAAGCTATTGTAAACTGTACCAGCTTGCAGGAGATCGAGGAAGCATGAACATGCAGCTAGCAGAGGAGACTATGGCAGAGATATAAGTACCTACTGATTATCGTCCTGGCAGAACAACGGTTGTGTAAAGGTTATGTCGAAAAAAAAGCTCAGGCTCATAATACTCCTCTTAAGAACCCATCACGCCTGCGACTGCGCCCCAGAAGCTGGCTCATCGCATCGCGTTCCAGACATATCTAGCTGGATCAAGGCAGAAAAACAGAGAGAGAACACGAGCACACCGTTGTCCAGCAGGCTGATCAACAATGAGACCCGAACAAACAAAATTCCTTCTCAAAGAAAAGGAAACACACAAAACAAACAAACCTTGGCAGTAGTAAAATTTCCTGCTTCTTCTAGACAAGGGTCCTCCACCTCCCGCCCCTTTTTCCTCGCCTCGCAGCCTGCTTGCCGGGCCAGACAAGTTAACCGCGTTATCCACCGTGTCAGATCCCTTTCTGGTGTTCGTCCCTTGGCTTTTATAATCCCCCTCTCCCTCCCTCCGACACACAGTTTCCCTAAACGGTCACTCCGTAACGTTTGTTAGCGCCCCTATTTTTTATCTGCATTTTATTTCTCACCGCCGCCCTTAGATTTCTTTCCTCATAGCTACTAAGATCATGAACATGAATTTCTTGAAGTGAAAAAAAGAAATCACTTTTAAAAACATTCAACACTCTAGAAGCTTTACTGCACAGCCCGTGATACCTCCTTAAGCCTCCTGAGCAGTGCGACTTTGAATGTTGTTAGTAAACCCACAAACCCCATTTTACAGCTTAGTACAGCACACGACGCTGGTATTAAAACTGGGGCTGTGGCGGACCTGCAATTTTTTACCGCAACGAAATCTTCTACCCTGCAACAACTAGAGTACGCTAAACTGTGTTGTAATCCAGGATCATTAGGCTAGGCGCTTTCGATTACCAGTAGTGTGTACATCAGTTCGCAGCTCGTGAAGCCAAACTTTTACTCTCCGGAGATAGTACAGAGAAGGTATAAATAAATCCTCTGGAGTGCTTCTTAGAAGTAAATTAACAAGCTAGGACCCGCTTTTACTGCTCTGCCAACGCTCAAAAAGGTCTACGACTCTTAATACAGCGGCTCAGGTTTGGAGTTAATCCACCGGCCCGGGTCGCATAGAACACATAGCTTGCTACTTACGTGCTTACCAATATCGGCAACTGACCATCAATCCTTCAGGTCTGGAAAAGCACAGAATCTGGGGGGGGGTGGGGTCTGCTGCAGGTTATTAAAACTCCTTCTACCAATACGGCACCCAACAAGGGATTTATAATCCACTAATATCTCTCTCATCAAGGGGGATTAGTGCTCCTGATCCAGCTCTCTCACAGCTCCCAAAAACGGCAAAATCACCTCTCGCTCTTAAATCATAACCCAAGCTCTTATAAGCTTAAATGCATTGATGATACTATACAAGCAAACGTTGGAAGTCGATCATAGGGGGTGGGAAGGGGGGGCTGAAAATAAAAGCCAAGGGTTTACAAAAAGAAAGACCTAGCGGAAGCCGCCCCAATTGAAATTGTACTGCCGTCGCTGCTACCATTTTGCTGCTTTTTAATAAAAGGTATTTGTCCATGTATATTACCCGCTTGAAAATGTCAAGCGGGACCCCAAAAAAAAAAACAAAACAAAGAAGCTAAATTGGTATAATAGTAAGGCTGTCGCATATAAATGGTTATAGGAAGCAAACAACAAGAGACAAATTCGATACATCTTATAGGATGTGGCGCGCTATTCCTCCTCATCACCATCATCCATGGAGTGTAGTGTAAACTTTTTCCAAGTCGCAGCTAGGAACCACGTGCATGGCAACGACAAAGACAAATCAAACAATCGTAAGCAACCAAGACGGACCCCAAGTAAAGATCATGTAGTTGGCTGGTCTAGAAATGAATGAGCCTTTTTTATTAATTGATGCTGTTGTTCGCCTGATGACCAAGCCATGATCAAGTCGAAGGAAAAAGCCGGAAGAGCCTTCTTCAGTGCCCACTGCCAAGTAGTGCCCCTGCCCAGTAGTTTAGTGGCCCTGCCGCGGCTGGTCCCTACAGACCTCACTAGCTGGGTCGGGGATTAACACAGTTACATACAATGTAAGTGTATTGTTGCAAAGTCCACCACGAGTGCTGATGACTAGCAACACCACCACTTACAAGTGGACCCCACGTGGGTGCAACCCAGTGGCGTAATGCATCTCACCCACCAAGAGTCGGCGCAGTCGATCCCCAATCTTAATATGACTGGGACCACTTCACTAGGGTGCGAACTGGGGCAATAGGTATTCACGGATGGATATGTTTTTTTTTTGGGGCTCCCTAGTACCTACTACCTACCCCTGCATTCTGTCTCTCAAAGTTAAATGCTTGGCAGCAATAATAATAATCAGATTAGTAATAAACCACCATGTAATGCTCTTAACTTTCTGTGTCAATATTGTTTTTTGATTTTGGGTATATTTATTGCGTCTTGGTCCAAGGAACTTAAGAGGACCAAATTTGTTAAGTCAAATTAAGTCTTAAGACGAAGAGACTTAAATCTTCGTGAGAGGCCTCCAGCAGTAGCCCCCCTTTGCTTTCATAGCAAGTTTTTTTTCCTGCCACAATGTTGTGACTCCTCAATCTGTGTTTATTGAAGAAATTAAGTTATGTTGTTTATTAATATTGTTCTGAACTTTAGTCTAGTAGTCATAATACATGTGTATGTGCGATTTGATGGATCATATTTCGGGTTAGGGTTTTGTTTCTTGGTTCTTTTCTTTTTTTTTAGGAGCACCATTGAATATATTATCCCTTGGCTATAGTGGTTTTTCCACACTTTCTTGGTATTAGGTGTACTTATATGTGTGATATGATCAACCATCTTGACTTAGTTGCTTTTCTTTAGATTTTTTAGGAGCACTATTTCAACTTGGGTGAGATTTAAACTTCAAACCAGTGTTGGCTAGTTCTTTCCTTTCTTTTTTCCATAACTAAGGGAATAAGGTGTTTGTGAATTTTCTTATCACACACAAGGTATCAAATAATTGTATTTTTGAAAAAAATTGAGACCTACCTATAGTTAATTTTCTTGATTAAAAAATACCCAGAGTTATCAATTTCTCAGTTTAGTTTTTTTTATAATACTCATGACTTGTTATGGAAAAGGGTCAGTTTTTGAAATACCCAACTAAATAATCACCTAACATAATGTCCAATTAGGTTAATGAAAAAATCTTTATTCCCCCTGCCCTTCTCACAACTGCCAACTCACAATGGTCACTGGGAGCTAAATGTGGAGCTAAAATTGAAAACGTGCATACAAATGAAAAGTGACAGCTCAAGATCTTAATTCTTAAGGATTCAAGAACCTGTTGGAACTTGGGATGAAACATGAAAAGGTACAAGTCAATTTTTGATTTTGCAATACCCAACCCATAAGGGAATCATCAAGTCTTTACACTATATATATATATATATATATATATATATATGATTTACAAATAGGGTCTCTATCCAATTCTTAACCAATTTCAGACCTGGCATGTCAATTATTCATAACTACCTCCCCATGGACTCTTGTTGCCAATCAGTCCTTTTCTCAATAATCAGCCACCACTGGTTTAAACTTATAGTTTTTATGTGCGTGATTTCAAATGGAAAATTCAGACCTAGTGCACCATGCATCTTTGCTTTAGCGAGCTCTATGTTGGGGGAAAGGGACGGGGCGGGCGGCACTTTCATGTTGTGTGTGTAACTTAGTGCTGGGGATTATCTTGGAGAAGACATATGGTCTGGGTTGTGTATTGTTTAGTGATGCTCCAATACAGGGTTCAATTAACGGTGTAAAAATAAATGAAGTCCATGCCATAGACTGCACTTCAGATTTTCTCATACGGTTTATCGCATAACAATTTGAATTCATTAACATAATACTGAAAACACAATTAAACTAAAATTGCTTTGCGAAAAACAATAAATGGCATTGACAATGAAGTAGAACTTTTGGAAATAAGTGAAATATCAAATCAGTTGCCTCCCCCATAAGCCGGCTACTTCTAGAACTTTGAAGTTCAATATACTTAATATGTTAATCAAACGATAAGGTAAGTTAACAGGTATTTTATATAGGTTTGTTTCAAGAACAGCAATTTTTATGCATCAAGTCAAAGCTAGTTATAGGCTTCAGATTTTTAGACCCCAGTGAATGTGTAGTTCTTTCCTTGAGACATGGCCTAATAAAAGTAAAACTCAGAAAGGGGGATTGTCATATATAACTGTTACTCTTGTGGTTTATGTGATGCAAGTAAGTTGAGGTTTCCTTCTTTAGTGGGATAAAAAAAACATTCAAGTTTTTTCCTAAGAGGAATTCACTTACAAACTGTAGAAATTGTGAATAGTGAGACTTTCATGGCTGCAATGATGGGCACATAATCTGCCAATCGCGAAGCTTTCAGACAATAAAGCTAATGTATTGTAGTTCAATTGCATTTTTTGTTTCGGAGTGTGTCTCCACAGGCTCCAAATTTAGAAGCAAGGTACCATTAGGGCACTGAATCTCATTTATTTTCGTAGTTTGAGGATGGTGGGATGGCGTAGCACAGTGTTTTTTATTTTATAAAAGTGGCATCTTTTTGCTAAGAAAACACATTTTACACTAAAAATAGAAAAATATGTTTCCCTAACCTTTTTGTCAAAAATATTCACAAAAAAACACAAATTCGCCATAATGAAAACACTGTACCACAATATTTTGTTTAATCTCTTTCACATTATATCTATAAGTTAGACCATAAATGCCCAATCTATATATTGTAAAAGGAATTTGCTCCCACAGCGGCTTCAACCAGCAACAAATGACCTTAAGTAACCTTTTATGATTGGGGACTCCAACAAATATCACCTTTACATTAAGGTTTTTTCTATTTCAATTTTGTGATGTAATTCTATCTACATTCAATTTTCATATGATTTGCATGTGATTTAATCCCTTTCAAGCTTCCAAGCTTGAAGATGCAAATATGATGGAATTGGTAGACATGCCATGTTTAGGTTCTAGTGATCATAATGTTCGTGGGGGTTTGAGTCTCTCTATCTATACAAATTGGAACTTGAAGTTATGTAATCATTAAACCTCGAAGATATGCAACTTTTTCCTTATTTGACCTTTATTTGTTCGATAAATATAGTTTATATAATTGTTGTTTATCAGCTAATGCTGCTTTTTCAAATATTATTTATGAGTGCCATTAGTTATCGTAAATTGTCAAACTACACCCAACATGTTCAACTAATGGGAGTTGAATCATAAAATGACCATAGATTTACACAGTAATTCTATTTTTGTAAATAATGTAATTATAAAAACTACATGCTTTGTTCAATCCAATTACACTTATACAATTAAATAGGGATGGAGAAAAGAGCTGAAAAATATATATATAGAAAATTTTTACTTTTCTACCAAATTTTATGTGTAAATTATATAATATAGATATGTAAATAGGTTTCACCAAAACTGTGCCCCCTCATACGATTTGATGACACCTAATTTATCATAAAAACATGACCAAATCGTTATAATAGAAAAATCATTTGTAAAATGCACATAGTTTATTCGCCAAAATTTGATGTCTTTCGGGTGGCCCAAACCAAGGTTTCGTATTGTTTCAACTTTGGCTTTATGTGTCACAATGCGGTCAAGGGAAGCTAAATAAATAAAAATCAATTTTTTGTTGCACCCTTCTAGCTTTTTCCGCCCTAAAATGGAATTTGAAGTTGTCTTTTAATGTTTTCAGTATTTTGATCAAAGTGCTACATATAATTTCCTCATAACCACCATTCTTCAAACCTAGATGAAATGAAAGCTTTTTATAGGTAGTAATTCACAAATTGATGTCTTTTATGAGCAAAAAAAAGCCTTTTGCCTAAAACTGCTCTCTCTAACAATGTTTCCAAAAGACACAAGGCAATCAAAATATGTCAAGGGGGGATATATATATATATAT
>Ga0116229_10006930_pt1 | contig 18104 bp, 10 predicted proteins | sample S1TSphgellanicum_3_FD_87313 | JGI IMG/M metagenome (GOLD analysis project Ga0116229, IMG submission 87313) | Host-associated microbial communities from peat moss isolated from Minnesota, USA - S1T2_Fc - Sphagnum magellanicum MG | ecosystem: Host-associated > Plants > Peat moss > Unclassified... | reverse complement strand
GCTTCCCCACTATCCTTGCCATAGCTCCTTCTGCTTTGGTGATGTGCTTTATTTCCACAAGTGGTGTCCATCCTATGAGCTGCAATCAAAACAAAAAGAAGTCCTGAAGATTATCAGGAGAAAAATAATATCATCTCCTGATTCCAGCTTTAATACTAATATCTTCAAATAGACAGAAGTATCAGTCTTCAGCAAATTGATTTGATGTCAAGTGAACAGATTCCCATTGAGGATCTCTTTTCATCCTGGTACTCCCCTACATTTTCAACACTGAACTGTAATACCATGGTAGGCTCAAATCTTCTTCCATTGAACCTATCTGAACAAATTTATTGAAAGAGCCTCTTTTTCTGCACTTGGATTCAATCAGTGGCAACAATTTTTGTGGCCGAAGTGACATTGTAGCTGAGTTCAGATGCACACTGGTGAATATAGAAATTCATTCAGCCTCACAGCCCAATATGAGTGCATTTTGTATGACAACTTATGACATCACCATGATTCCTACACACTTAAGGGATTCACTTTCACATAACTCAAGATGCTACGATCTCAACTTCAAAAGGATCTAAGATAAGTAACAGCTTAAAAGACATTTGATTCAAAATAGAGCAAATGTTGGGTACCTCACAGGATAAGGGGCGCATTTATGACAACCTTCGACATAGCCATGAGTCCTAAACCCAGGAGGGATTTGCTTCCATACTCAAGATGCTAAGATCTCAACTTCACAAGGATCTGAGATAAGCGACTGTAAAAAGACGTTTGATTCAAATGTTTGGTTACCTCGTCAACATTGCCAGCAATATTCTCCTTCATAGCTGATTTCTCTCTGAGCTTGACAGTACTCAGATCCTGCAAGAATGTAATGGATTTGCTTAATTCATGCTCACTTAGATGCTAACATCTCAATTCCACAAGATCCAAGCTGCTAGGTCACAAAACACATTTTGATTTGAAAGATAGAAGAATGTTTGGTGACCTCATCAACGCTCCAAGCTGCTCGCCAGTACTCAGATCCTACAAGAAACCGCATGACTCCAGTTGTTGGAGACCGAGACTAGAAATTACAGGAACGTCGGAACCAGCAGAGACTAGATACTCTTCGAAAATTCTTGCACAACCCAAACACACAAACCCTCTAGTCTACGAGGGTTGCAAAACGCATTTTGATTCGAAATAGCGATCACGAGTCGAAAACACTGAGGACTTTTGCTTTGATACTACTCAATACGCTACGAAGATCTCAACGACATCAAAACATCCAAGCAGCTAGGACATTGCAAAACACATTTCGAGGAAGAAAATTACATAGCAATTTATGTGTTGTTAATTTATTACCTCATCAAGGCCACTAGCAGCGACGATATTCTCCTTCATAGCTCTCGCTCCAAGCTCGACACTCAGAATATATCCTACAAGAATCCGCCGCACTCTAGCTGCTGGAGACAAAGTCTAGAATTACGAACACAACCACAAGACTCTACCGGAACCAGAGTCTCTTCTTCTTCTTCTTCTTCTTCTTCTTCTTCTTGCGCGCAACAAACACACACTCTAACACACAATCTCTCTCTTCTCTCTCTCTTCTTCTCGTAAAGCTTTGCCCGGTTTTGAAATTGCCCTCTATAACTATTTAGCATATCCAGTGTGCACTGTTTAGTTTCTCCCCCATCCCGCACCCATCTTCCATGAACTTGAAAAGATGGACTGTACAAAGTACGCGACCATTTAACTCTCACCACCTGGGCCAATCATTGTAGTTGCCCAATAAGAAACACAGTCATTTACAATTGTTGAGAAACAATCATTTGATGAAACCCTGCAAGCAGTTTCCTTCTACTGGCGCTCTACGACGGCGCTGATACCATAACATGTGCGCTTTTCCGGACCCGAAGCAGTTTCACAGTGTTTTTCTGCGAGTCTTCACCGAAATTTTGCTGTACAGTGGCATTCTACTGCCGCCGTTGGGCATGCTCTTCTTACGCACACAACTGAATTTCTCCTTCACAATGTGCAATAGTTAGTCCCTTAAGTTTGTGTCATATGACCTCACCTCATGGCAACATCTACAAGCTCCATGGTTCCATGGTTCGTACATGAGTCAACATCACAAAGCCATATGGCACCTTCATACGTTCCTTCTCACCACCACGTTACTACTTTAGTAACTTTAGATCGAAGGTTCATGATTTTGTTTTGAACAATTTCCAAACAAAACACAATTGTGCACCCTTAGCTTTTTTCCCAAGCTCTTGTTCCCCACCCACCTCAAATGCTCTTGCCCCACCTGATTATGCTGAACAATATTCAAATTGGGCTTGTCAAACCTTTTATAAATAATTAATATGTTTCAACTAAAAAATGCTGATTGTCAACCATAGGTATGGTATTTTGCAGTATGACTAATAATTGTCCAAGGAAGTTTAGCGAGCACAATTGGACCCCTCACCATGAAATGATTGTGGTTTTTTTTCAATCATGTACATTGTTCCAAAAAAAGCTTCCTATGCATGGATTATGCATAAATACATTATGGATGATGATGATGATGAATTGTCGTCATGAAATATATATAAGTAACAATAAAAAAAATACAATAAAAAACCTGATGGTCAGAACCATCACATGGAAGACAAAAGGGAAGGCCAAAGAAAGGCCAAAAGACGCCCACAAGAACCAAAGAGAGAGCTAGTCCCTCTTGTGGTAGGAACAACTCATAATCACAAAGTGAATTTCATCCCTAAATGATGAACAATAATGGATGTGTGTTTGTTTATTAAAGATGAATGAATGAATTTTTGTTTCATTTTATCTATGTATGAAGGAAGGTAGTTTGTTTCGTAGTTATGAGATCCACCGAACCAGGATGCTTCAGATCGTGTTCTTGATGCCTTTGGAAAGCCCTTGACAAGGAGGGGTGCATGGGCTTGGTTCCATGACGTTTGGACTTGGGGTGCAAAAGTTCTTGAATATTGACTGATTTCGTGACTTAAAATTAAATTAAGTCAGAGCTGAAAATTTCAGAGGAATTGAAACGTGGCTTTGGTGTTGTTGGAAAGATCTTGATGAGCAGGATTTAGTAGAATTCATTTGGTAAAATTTGGATTCAGAATGTGGGAGATATTGGATTTTAAGTGATGTATGCAGCTGAAAATTCAAATAAATTCCAAAAGACCAGGTTTTGGAAGGGGAAAACCAGTTGAGGACAAGTTCACACTTGGGCCAACGGCACAGGCCTCACTAGTTATAGTTGAAGAGATGTATGGTGATACAAATAATTTCATTCATGAACTTCTCATCAAAATGCAAAACTTGAGTTAATGAGCTCAAAGGAATTACAAATTGAGACCTTTTCCCAAGCGATGGTTAAAGGTATTTTCTTGGGGTTGGCATGGCTATCATCTTCATGTGGCAACCTAAAGTTTGATCCTACAACCAAAAAAAGACAAAAGCTCTCATATTAGCCCACTACAGCAAAAAGAAAAAAAGTATGTCTTGATACATATGTATTATCTCCTTTTCTTTCTTAAAAGTGGAACCCTAGGATATAAATTGGTACTAGTTTTGGTATCAAAAGAACCACATAGATTGGTATGATCTAGGACTATAATAGTCTCATATTGGTACTTGCTTGGTAAGGACACAGGTTATATTAGCCTTGTACGAATCCATGTTTGGTGGGAACTTGACATAGTAACACAATAACTTCATGCTAAGGTTATACAAATATCAATAAGTATATATTAACCTGATCCAACCAAAAATCAACCTTTGACCCTAATATTAATACTAGGAGCCCTAAAATGATTTTTTTTTAAATCCAAATATACCAATACCAAAATAAAATGAAATTTTAAACAAGGTTTACCACAATACCTTAGCAAAATCAGCACTAATTAAATTATTTTCAAATTATTAAAAATTCTAAAACTTATTGCATGAAATGCCGTACTTTCAGAATTTGGTGATGGGAAGTAGGTCCAAGTTTCATTCACCTTCAAATTAGGCCTCTTGTAAGATGCAAACTAAATAAATGAAATGTTGCCCATTCATTGAGGTGTTCTCATGTTGAAAATCATTGGCTTTTAATTCCTTTAGGGAAACAATTGTTAATCTTCTTTATTTATCCCCTTATAAGGATTCCAAATAAGTAGTTCAAGGGTTACCTTGTGTCCTTTCTACAGCTACACAAAGAGTAATCAAATCATGAAAAAAAAATCTATATTCTTCACAATGTGAGGATGGATGTCAAATTTGTGACTACATCATAGAATCATGGAAGTAATTTTGTTTCAATGGTGTATTAGACCTACCTAGCAAACAAGAATCAAGAATTCATGTAGAAACCACATGCAAACAAGACCAAAAAAATGTAACAAATGAATTGTGTGCATCAAAATGAATGAAAAATATTTTTTTTTTCATTCAGGTTGAAAATATAAATAAATTTATAACATATGCCAAAAACATTGAAAAATGTTATTTAATGTTTTGAAGTGCATCTTTAAATTAATAATTCGGTGTTAAAATGAAAAATCCATTCAAGTACTATAGTACCAAGCTAGTATGATTTTTTTTAAAGATCCAATACCATTATGAAAACTAGTTTGTTCAATAGTTCATATCTGGCCAATGCTATTTTTCAAGCTTAATGGACTGCCCAAGTAGTAGTGGATTGCACCTTGGACCTCAATAAGGTAAGTGTAAAACAAATACATTTAGGGTTTTATGCAATTGTGTAAAACAATGTAAAAAAATGTGATCTCTACTTGGGGAAGGTGGGGGATTTCATAGTTTTTATTGGTGATAGGCCAACCCAATGGCCCATTGCAAAACAAAAAAAAAAAAAACCATCAAAACATTTGTGCTTTGGGATACACCACAACTAATTTCATTAATTAATATGAATCGCAATAAATACAATAAGTACCTACGTTCTTGTAGAAGCTACAATAAGTAATATTCAATAATAAAAGTTATTATTGAACACTACTTGTAAAAGTAGTAATAATAATCAAAATTATAATCAAGCAACAAGATGGGGCAAAATGTGCATTTAAGGCATTTCTTAGGATGATACCACCATAATACCATATTTATAGAAAATGCTAATGTTTGGGCAATATCAAAATATCATGATTTTTCTACAAAGACTAATCAAACATTAGAAAAAATCCCCAAAATGTAATCAGTGCATTTGAAATTACATGTAACTAATTGTCATTTGCAATTAGCTCTAATTGTTTTTGTAACTATTTTGCATTTTTAACCATTCTTGCAACTATGTTACAACTACATTTACAATTAATGATTTTTTCATCCTACACATTAAAAAATTTCCCATCAATGATCATGCCCACAAGTCCCATTAGTTGCAAATGGAATCAAATTTAGTGACACTACTAAGGTGTCAAGATAGACCCTAGTTGTATAGATAGATGTATTAAAAAACTTCTAAAAAATATGTGTACTTTTGCTAAGTTCTATTAGATGTATAATGGGGGTATGTTTCCATTGGTGTAGTTATAAATGTGTATTTAGTTTTTATTTAAGGAAATTAATTACCTACCTACTTATATATGTTTAATTACCTACCTAACATAAGCTACCTACTTATTGATTAATTAAATATTATTTGATTCATAATGGTTAATGTAATAATATTTTAGTAATTTTCAAATATATTTATGAACTCTTCATCAATAATTTATAATTAACTCGTTAGTTAATTGTTGGTTAGTTAATAATTATTACTAAGTTAACATTTTAAAATTATTATTAAAGAGATTTAAATCAATGAATTATAGTATTTAATAAAATATTTATTTATTATTTATTAATTACTTCGTTTTTTAGTTATTTATTTGATCACTTTAAAACCAATAATGAAATCTTATAACTAATGAGCTAGATAGTTAATTCATATTTATATAATATTAATTAATTCATAGATATTTTTACTATTTATGAAACTATTATTTGATAACTCATAACTAATAAATTGGTTAATTAATTAGTATTTTTATTATTTAAATATTTCATTTTTTATTTCTGAACTATTAATTAATAATTTATAACTATCATGTCATTTGGTTATTATTCAAATGTTAATTACTGATTCTTTAATATTTCCGTTATATACATGATTATTTAAAATTATTAATGAAATTGTATAACTAATAAGTTGGTTATTAAATTATTTATTAATTATTTTTTATTATTTTTTATTTAATAATTCAACTATTTATTTTATTATTTAACTAAATTTTATAACTAATAAGTTAATTAGTTGCCTATTATTCGGATATTAATTATTAATTGGTTAATATTTTAATTATTTATTCTTAAATTTTAAAAAACTATTAATGAAATCGTATAAGTAACAATTTGGTTAATTAGTTATTATTTCTTCTTTTTTTTACATATGAATTATGAATTAATAATTTGTAACTAAATGAATGGGTTTATTGATTATTATATGAGTGTTAATTTATAATTATTTATCTTATTAATTATTTAATTAATTACTTATTATTTAGATCTATTTTTTAACATTTTAATTTTTTTTCGAAATTTAAAAACTACTTATAAATTTTATAAATAACAATTCAGTCATTTATTTTCCTATATAAGAATTATGAATCATTGGTTATGGGTTATTAACTAATTAATTAATTATTATATATTTATTATGTAGCTTATTAAATAGTTAATTAATTAATAATTATTTATATTTATTCATAATTGGTTAATAATTTAGTTTTTTAATTTTAAAACTATTAGCAAATATTTATAAATTATAATTTGGTTAATTAGTTATTATTTCAGGCATTGTTTTATATATATATGAATTATGAATTAACTTATTAAATAGTTAGTTAGTTGATTATATATTTAATTATGTAATTTACAAAATTGAAAAGGATGACAAAAGATATGAAATGAACTTTTTAATTGCAACTTAATTTACAACTAAATTACAACTTCAAGTTTTATCCCATATATTTTGTCCTACATTTTCACACAAAAAACACACGTGAATCGGGATGAGCCAATCAAAAGAGCTTAACCCTTTAAAAGTTTAACCCTAAAAGTTAAACCCAAAAGAAATAAAAAATATTTACCTTCTTACCTAGTCCCACCTTCCTACCTACCTAATCACACCTACCCACTTAAATATTGATTTTAATTTATTTTGACCAAAATTCAAAAATGCCATGTGGCATATTAATATTATGCCATCTATCACAATCTAAAACCATTAAAAATAGATGATGAAGATCCACCGTTTATTTTTTAAACATTTTTTTCAAACCTTTTTCATTTGCCACATGTCATTATGTAAATTGCTGATTTTTAGAATAATATACAGATGGCATACAATAGTATTACATGGTGAAGTATTTTGTTGACCATTGACTTCATCCACACTTGCAACTAATGTTTTATGCAACTTGTCTAATGCAACTAAACAATTTTTAATAACAAATGTCTTTTGCAACTAGAATATTGTTGCAAATGGTAGTTATTTTTTTCCAGTTTTCTACTAGTGAAAGTGGTCCATTGCAAAATAAAATAAAATTGAACATTATTACAAAATGGGTGCAATTCACTAGTCCATGTTCATTAAACTAGTGAATTCACTGCATCCCCACTAGGTCCCATTCACTATGACCAGTGAATTCATTCAAAATTCAATGAAAACACTTGGTGTACAAAAACACCTTTTGTTGTTCTGGAGTTTTGCGATGCACCCACAACTAAATAATATGGATTTGCAAAGAAGGTATGGTCATTAAGTGTATATATTATATACATTTACATGCCCCAAAACATTTACATGGGGTCGTGCAAATGTATTTGATAAATATTCACATTAGCTTCATGTACGTGTATTTGTAAAAGAAAAGTTACATGGCAATAACATAAATGTAAGTGTAAAAAATTCAAGCTTGTAAATGTAAATAAGAAGATCTCAAAATATGCATGCAACAAGAATACCAAAAAACAAGAACTCTAAGAGGTTATAACCATATAAAAGGTTGTTATATAAAGATGTCATTTTAGGTAATTATATAACAAATTTTGAATTAAAATAATTCATTTTAGCATATTTTGAAAAGGAACATTGTAAGTTGAAATACTATGGGAACTTATTGTTGTCTTGCCTAAACCATCTCCAATGAAAATTCATTGTCACTAGAATTTTATATTGATTTTATTATTGATCCGAGGGTGCAAATTCTTTAAGGTATACTAAAATCTTGTCACATGTCACTTTTTTTTGTCTTTTTAACCTATTCATTTTTTATCATTTAAAGACACATTTATGGATGATTATGATGGAATCTAGAATTGTAATGGTCTAAAATAAATCCTTTTGAAAAATTTAACAACTTTTGATTCATTATTTTTTATGGGATCAAAATATAAGGTAAAAAAGAACTGCAATAAGGACTAAGGCTTTTTCATCCTATGTGATACACCTTTAAAAAATTTCACCCCCAATTGATACAACAAGTTGTGCTTTCGGTAACTTGTTTGAATCTATCAAAATACATTACACTCAATTTTTCCAAAGAGAACAAGCATTCATAGGAGGCCAATATACTAAACCTTGGTTTAGGTTACATTGATTATGATCAAAACAATTATTATTCAAGCAGACAACTTTCATAAATTAGCTTGTTTGTTCTTATTGATCAACCTCTTAAATACTAGTAAGTTGGTAACTAAAAATAATTATACAATAAATAATAACCTTTAATAATATAATATTAATGACCTTTAAGTCAACCACGAGTTTTAAGGTGCCATCAACTTGGTTTCAATGTTCCCATTGTTGATGCTTCAACAAAATAAGTGGCATATCACAAATCTATAGCCATGTTCAATGCATGTAACTAATATTGACTATTACATAATGATTGGTTTTAATTGGGTTTGAAAATATGACCTGATGAATGATGTTGGTTTGGGATGGATATGTTCATAATAGTGGGTACTATTGAATTTCAATGTACAATTTTGAACCTTGACCCCTAAATATATAATAAACTAATTTAATGTTTGTTAGTGCAATTTCAATGGGTGCTTCTGATGGAATCATGATTTTTTTTTTAAATTGGTTTTTGGTTGTGTGGGGTTTTGTAAAAGCTTTTAATGATATGTTGACCATGTATTGTTACTTGGATTTGGAGTGCAATTTATATCAAATAAGTGTATGTAACATGCTTCCAACTAAATTGAACCCAATTACTTGGTTGGAGTGCATGACAAGGGTGGTGGAAGTTGCAAGTGAGTAATAGAAACAACTTTGGGGATTTGTTTATGTGATGATTAAAAAGTTTTGTCATTAACTGGGATCAACTTAGTTCTCTTTGAAGGTGTTGGTCAATTTTGAAACATTTCATATGCATATTCACATTTTGAAAATTGCAAGGCTTCATTCTTACTTGAATAACCTTTTTTTCTTTGAATTTAATTGGGCCTTGCCCCCACAAGAGTTAGGGTCTCTTGCATCAATTTCTCTTTTGAAGAATTTTGCATTAAATGATTGATTTCAAACAAGTTAAATGGGTTTTTTTTGGAAGCATTTACATTTGGTAAGATTTTTAGTTTTTGAATTTCAAGTTGGATTGGACTTTATGGTTTTCTTTTATGATTTGGTGGAGGCAACAAGTTTTGGTAGTTGTCAAAGAAGAGATCGCAAATAGAGTGGTTACATTTTGGCCAATTTCTATTAATGAGATGACAGAATTTGTTTTTTGCAAAATGCAAGCTTGTTTTAGGGTTAGGTGGAGGTAGTAGATCTTTGTTGTGTTGGGAAATGAGAAGGTTGGGTTTTGCATTTGTATGGTTGTTTAGAGGTCATTTCAACTTGTGTTGTGTTTTTGGTGCAATTATTCATAGTCAACACAAATCTACATAAGGTTGTTTGCATTATCAGTTAGAGATGTTATTCCTCCTTTTTGAATTTTTAAAATGTTTATGTGAAGCTTTTAGGAAGACTTTTGTATTTTTAGTTTGGTGTGTTGTGACTTTTTTGTGTCTTTTGAGTTTTTCTTCCTTATATTTACAACTTTCCTTTTTTCTTTCCTTATTTATACCAGCTCTTGATTGGTTTCACATCTATTTCCTATTGTAATGTGTTTTTATCAGTTTCCAAGGAAGGTTGTTTAATGAGTTTCCTTCCTTTTGCTATGACTCTTGGGGGAGATAAGAAAAGGTGAATCGAATTATGCCAAAAGCAACAAAAAAATTGGTATGTTTTTTTTCCCTTTTTCTTGACACATTTCTTGAAATTTTTTTCTTGGTTCAAAGTTTAGTGTCTTTCTTTAGTTTTTCCTCCTTTTTTCACATGTTAATGTTTTGTAGGAAGGACTATAAGAAGGTGATTAGGTGAATTATATAAAGGATTGAATTTCATGAAAAAACCTCAAACCTTTCCAAATTGAAGAAAATCCCTTGTGATTTTCTACAAACATCATATCCATTAACAAAACTTTATTTGGACCCTCTTTGTGGATTTGTTAACATCCCTAAATGCAATTTGGCATAAAAAATGTCTAATATGAGACATTAATGTTCAAGTCTTTGTAATCGAAACTTTCTTTCCTAATTGTATTTTTGAATAATCTTTAACAATGTTTTTTCCATTTTTTTGCCTAGAACACATTGAATACTTTGATTTGCTTAAAATTCCTTGTTATGTTATGCTTTTGTTTTTGCTAGAACTAACAAAATGGTTACCTTCAACTTCCTATCGTTGAAAGAGTTTTTTCTTTACAAACCTTATAGAGATATATAATGTTTATATTTTTTCAACCTTTCTTTATGTTTTTGTTGACTAATTTTTCCAAATAACATATTTTCTTCTAGAGTTGTTGCAAAGTTCTCTCATGTTATTACTATTGCAAAAAAAATTATTTCTAGAACTTATAATTCTTTTGAAATGCCCGCCATGTAGGAGGTTTGGAACTAATGTGGTTTTGTGGGTGTGTGGGTGGGATTCACTTTTGGTGATGGCAACAACAAGAAGAACACAAAGTTAGTACATAGTGTGGAGCAAGATTATCCATGTGAACTTCACAACCTCCTATATCCTTGTAAATAAGATGCAAGAAATCCACAACCAAATTTGATGTTTATAGCTTTGTCATTTTGAATTGTTCACATGTACGCAACTTTATTGTTGTTGTTGTTCCACCATTGAATTGATTTTTGTCTTGGAAGAAAATCACAAACAATAATTGCACAAAATTCAAATTCTATTTGGAAATATGGTCATGAAAAATTTCATTTCATCCTTTCGTGTACACGTGTGTGTAGGAAACACAATAACAGTTGTTAGTGCAACAAAGGTGTGGTGAATTTGCTAGATTATGTAACATGATTCATGAAGGATCGATCTATCCTTTTTTTTTCAAATGAGAAATTGATACCAATCTTTACATATTAGGGTTTGATGTTTATATCTTTAGCATTTTATTGGTTGAATTGTTCACATGTACATAACTTTTCTTCAATCGCTAAATTGCTTTTATTTTTGTTGTTCCACCATTGAATTGATTTTTGTCTTGGAAGAAAACCATAAAAAATAATTGCACAAAGCTCAAATTTAGTTTGCAAATATGGTCTTGAATTTTTTTCCTTTAATCTTGTTGTGTATATATGTGTGTGTAGGAAAAGAAACAATAGATGTTAATGCGATAGAAATGTAACAAACCTACCAAACTTTGTAGCATGATTTGTGAGAGATCAATCCATCCCCTTTTTCTGAGAACAATGGTCAAAGTAGGAAATGAAAATGAATCTATGCATTTAAAGATAATTAATGGACATAATCATTTTGAACACTCCAACTATTATTACAAAGGTCCAAATGTATGAAATAGTTATAATGATGAACTAAAAAATTAAAAATGTGGTAAAAATTTATCATTAATAAAAATAGTAATGAGAAAAAAAATGTTGATACTAAACAAGCAAGATTTAGTTGGAAATTTATAGTTAGAAAATATTTTGTTAAAAATTCAAAAACAAATCATGAATGGTTATTGCAAGAAATTGTACGAAAATTCATTTGTAAACATCCAAAATTAGGTTTAAACACAATACAAATTAAACAACATCTTAAGCATGTTAAATCCAAAGAAAACAAAAAAATAACATTCTTTAAAAAAAACACAACATGTTGCTTATTATAAAAAAATTTAATTTTTTTCACATCCATGTGTACCAAATATGTCAAAAAATACATTATCATCTCAAATAATTGATTATTGGGTTGATAATCATTATGGGGAAAAAAACCATTTATGATATAGAAAAACAACATTTGTGTTATGAAAATCATTTTGTTGACTTGAAGATAATAAAAAGTGACATTAACAATGTGAATTAAAATGATTTAGGAAAAAAAAATGCATAACATTAATACAACTTTTTCATCAAATACTAATGACAAAAAAATTATTGATAAAAATATTTTAAGATACAAAAAATATACCAAAGATATTGTTTAAAATGTTTGTTATTGTTGCCAAAGATTATATTTCACATACTAAATTTCTTATGCTTCAAAATCACATATTGAAAAATTCCTTGGTGTTTTGAATATTGAAAAATCAACAGATCGTGTGTTCATTTGTAAACTTGTCAAAAGAAAATTGATTTGAACAAACCTTTGAATTTAACTTCACAAGATATATTATAAAAAATGAACCAAACATGAAATATTTGTCAACATCAAACAAAATAAAAGAAATTTTAATTGCATCATGTGTTACATTTGCACAAATATTTGAATTATAAATATATGGACAATGTGGAATGCATGGAAGCATTGTTAGTGTTCCAACAAACTTGGAAATCTTATACAAAATATATTACCATGTGAATGTTTTATGATGATTCTTCAATTTTTGTCTTTTTGGAAAAATATATCTATAAATCTACACATATTTCAAGTTATGTTTGTCCTAATATAGTGATAAAAACATTACAAGAAATTTATAAGATTCTTTTGTATACAATTGTAGATTTTTCAATTCAATCAACTTGGAAAAATTTAACAAAATTTACTAATGCAAGTGAGTATAATCATTGGAAAAAAAATACTTTTGAAAAATATGATGATGATTCATGAATCTTACATAAATTCAAAAAAAATAAAATTGAAAGATTGTGGAAATACATTAATAGATGTTTTTTTCGAATCTTGAACAAATAATTCATGATGATACAAGATCAGTGGCAATTGTTCCAAGGTAAGGTTTTTGACCACTTGGATTATTCTACCATGTACATTCAAAAGAATATAATTTTCCAACATTATTGTTTTGCTATTTGATACTATCTCTAACATGTTTGTTTCAAAAAATGGTACAAGTCGAATTAACGAATGTAAATAAAAAGTTTGCATATCACATAATCAATATATATTTGAAGATAATTAACTTTGCAATACAATTTATATTTTCCTCTGCATGGATTTGTGTTTGAAAAGAAAAATTATAAGGTCAAATTGTTACAACAAATGATGTGTCAAATAATGTAAATTTAGACAAAATATTAAAATTTGATTTAAATTATAAGCAATTAGGCTATATATGAAAATCTACATATCATCATTTAAATCGAGTTTGAATTTTTTTTTAAAATTATGATTTCACAATTTAGATATCTAATTTTTTTCATGACATTCACCATAGGTATGAAGATTGGCCTATCCTTGTAAAAAACCCTAAAAGGTTTACATGTTAAACAACTTGGTAAAAATGCAAAACTGGAAAATGGTGATTCTTGAAACATAAGGGACCTTGTTTGAAATAATCTTATTAGATGTATATGTTATTTACAAACGTAAAATGAATAGTTTTTCAAAACTCACAAGAAATTATAATATTTTTTTTGGCAAATGGAGGATTTTTTTTGTTATATAATTTCAATTAGGAGGATTAGTTTATGACCATCGATTATCATGGTTAAAAGACGCTCTTTGATTTGTAATTTTTCATATGAAGAAATTAAAATTTTTATTAACAAATTTAACAACAAACTAATTAATGCTCAAAAGTGAAATTCACAAAACACAAATACATCAACACAAACAAACATGTCAAAAAAAATGTAAACCGATTTGTAGATTCCAATATTCAAAACCATTAATGAGAAATACAAAATATTGTCACCATTAGATGAAGAACATTGTATTACAAGTTTTTGTAAAACAACAATTGAAGTTTTTAAAAAACTAGTTGATATGCAAGCAAGTGTAAAAATGATGAATTTCTTTCAAATTTGAATATAAATAAAGATATTATTTCTTGCATTACAATGCACATTACAAAAACCAACATTGTTTTTAGAACATAAACCAATTAACATATGAAGAATTGTGTTTAACATACATGGAAGGCCTCAAGCTCTATGGGAAGCAACTATTGATGCAAAATTTATCTTAAATCCATATGTGGCAATAGGTTATTTCACTTCTCATTTAACAAAAGTAAATAAATATGTGACACGAAAAAATGTAATATTTTTGTATAAATGTAAACATGAAGAAAATAATTCATTTAAAATATTTTTAAAAAAATTAAATTAAATTTGAAATGCACAAAAAATGTTTATTCAACAAGCAATACACATATTTCTATCTATTCCATTTTATTATTCAACAAAATCATTTCAATTTATAAACACATGTGAAGAATAAGATAGAACTTTTTCATTATTACCACAAAAAATACTACATCAATTACCTCCGACATCAATATAAATCAATTGCAACTCAATAGTTTAAAAATATAAAAATCAACCTTAAACATTAAAAAACATATCTTTAACAAAATTCATTGCAACTTATGATGCAAAAACATATAACAAACGTAATCGAATAAAATTATTTGTTGGGTCTCATTCAATATTCACAAAGATCTAAAAAATCATTATATATCATTGTTAGTCTTATTTAAACCTTTTTTGGGCCTAAAAACCAATTTGAAATATCAAAATGTTTTATGGAAAGACACTTATACAAATGAAAAAAACAATATTAAGAACTTATCAAAGAAGTTTATATACAAGTTCAATACTTCAAATGAATATGCTATTAATGAATGGGACAATTTACAATCACAAATACAAAAATATAACAATATACATGAAATACATGGGTGGGAAAACATTCACTTGGACAAAATAATAATTGTTACAACCAATCCCAAAAAAATTTATTGACAACCATGAAAGAAATTGAACCCTATGATATAATATATGAACATGTATTTCAAATAAAAATAAAACATCGATACATGATTTTGTCAACAAACTGTAGATGAATGAATATCATATGAAGAATTCTCATCAAACATGAAAAAGTTAAACAATGAATGACTTAATAGATGATATTATCTATGAAAAAAAAATCCATCAATTCCATTACATATCTTTTTAATAGGTAGTGCAAACAGAAGAAAAACTCACATTAATGTGCATCATATAAAACATATTAAGATAATATATAAAAGATATGCAAAATGGTTACCCTATAAAACCCAAATCATGAATGTAACCTACCCATAAAAAGTTGCATTCAACATCAATGGTATAACTATACATTTTGCACTTGCTATGACTTTAAATAATCCTTCAATGAACTAAAACCACTAAATGATGAAAAACACATGACACTTTAATAAAAACTTATGATTTTTAATTATTGATGAAATATCTTTAGTTGGTGATATAATCTTAATATTTGTCAATCATAGATTACGAATTATAAAACAACTCACAATCAATTTATGGGTTGTCTTGATGTTATTATGATAAAAGATTTTTTTATCAAGTTCTTCCAATTTGAAATTATTGGCTTTTCAAATCAGAAATTAATGGATTGAATATCGTAGGTATAAATTTTTGCCATGAAAATGTCAAATGTTATGAATTAAAACAAGTTATAGGACAAAAATTTACAAATTTAATTAACATTTTAAATAGGTTTCGAACTACTTCACACACTTTTGAAGACATAAATTTCATCAATAATTTTTTTAAAAAACCACCACCCATTGAAAATACATTATCACATCTATTTGACACAAACACCAAAACAACAACACATAACAAAAGAATATTTGAAAAAAAACCTAATGAAACATTCAAATTTGCTGCACAAGATATCCACCTTGACATTTGTCCTTGTCATTTTAAATTATCAATGCTCCCAAGTCAAACAAGTGGCCTTTGTTGTGAACTATTCTTCAAAAAAACAACGTTAGTAGAAATTGTGTGTTGGAAATGCAACATCAAATGGTCTTGTCAATGGGACATATGACACTTTTCAATACAATACAAAAACTTGTTTAAAACCATTGATATGGATACGTTTTTGCAATCCACAAATTGGAAGTAATATGAGAATTCAATATTCACAAATACATAAAGATTTCCTTACACTTGAAAAAAATTAGACACCAATTTAATGGGAAATTGCAAAAATACAAATAGGTAATAACTTTTATCATATTATTATAAAAACTTCCAATTCAAGTAGTTGTTAGTCAAACCATACATCATGCACAAGGTTTAACATTTGATTCTCTTGCTTTTGACCTTCATGGTGTAACAAAACATGGATTGGCATACATAACAATATTTTGAATTTGTTTGACAAAACATTTATATTTATTTCTCCATTATCCAATAAAAATTCCAAGTTGATTTTGTTGTAGAAGAAGAAATGTCACGTTTTAGAACAAACCCATGATACAAATTAATAGTTGCATCTTTAAAATCTTAATGTAAGGAATCCATAATGATCCAATTTTTAAACACTCATTCTTTGAGTTTACATTTTAAAGACAATTTAATATATCCAAATATGTTAACATATCATATCTTTTGTTTCAATGAAATAATAATTCAAAACATTCATGCATAAAAAAATTAATTTAAAATGCACTTTCAAAAAAAGCTTAAGGTTTTATCATGTTACCATGGACATGAAACAATGATATTTTTGTGATTCAATTATGTCCTTAACAAAAAAATCTTTATAACAAATTCAAGTGCAAAACTTATTATTGCATTCTTCAACAAAAACACACGAGAAACATGATACATCATTGTAATTTATAAATCATCACAAATGTAAACAAATGTAATTGGAGATTTTAATAGAAACATGAACTAACATATACACTTCAATCAACAACATTACAAAACTACATGGATACATGTAACTTAAGTGATTAGTTTTGAAAATACACCCCTTAATGATACACAAATAAATCATATATGGACTAATGCACTAGCACAATAATGTCACGTGGATCAATAAAAGTTTATTGGATAGATCATAAACCAATATATATTGCATTTAAATTGCCTAACTCTATTCTTCAATTAATCTTACCATAGTTTAAACATACAATTTTATTCTAAAAAACAACATATTTAGAAATTAAACATGTTTCAAAATTTCAAGTTCTACAAAAAATAAATTCACATAATATTATAGTTTTATTTGAAGGAAAAAAAAAGCATTATTATTTTGAAATTCTATAATAATTAGATATTAAATATTAATGTTTCCAAGTCACTTAATCATCCCAATCATTTTAGTCATTTCAAATAGTCATGTTTAGTTTAGTAAATTTAGTTGTTTTAGAAAAATGTTCCAAACAATAGATACAAGAACCAGGTTCAAGTTTGTACCCATACATGACACCATACACATGTAATATTCTAAATGAACATGTTTGAACACAAAATGAAAGATATTTTTATAAAAAAAATTTAGCATGTTAATTACCAAATGTCAAATTTTGTGTTCAACATTAAACATCTATATCATCATTTTTCAATCCATAAATTAGTAAGGTCCACATGTTAATGATGCCTTGTTTTATGACCAATCCAATTGTTCATTATTTTAGGTATTTTGTAGGTGGGTATTGAATTGGTCATATTGAATGTTATAGTAAGAAGTATTCATAAAAGTATTCATAAAGGTCATTTTTAAATTATATTTGTTGGGTTGGTGACATTTTCGATCCAAGGTTAACCAAGGTTGGATCAAAATGTTGCATGAG
>Ga0116229_10006929_pt1 | contig 18108 bp, 15 predicted proteins | sample S1TSphgellanicum_3_FD_87313 | JGI IMG/M metagenome (GOLD analysis project Ga0116229, IMG submission 87313) | Host-associated microbial communities from peat moss isolated from Minnesota, USA - S1T2_Fc - Sphagnum magellanicum MG | ecosystem: Host-associated > Plants > Peat moss > Unclassified... | reverse complement strand
CATGACATTGCCGCTATTGCCAAGGCTCGCAGCGCCTGCGCTGGCCGTGCCGGACAGGTTGATGGTGCCTGTTGAGGTGACCAGCGCCTGGCCAAGCGATGCGGCGTTGGCGAGGACCAGTGAACCACTGTTCGTGATCGTTGCCGCCGCTGCAGAAGACGTCCCGGCAAAAACGACGCTGCCGGCGTTATTGATGCGGGCGCTGCCGGCACCTGACGTGTCGTTAAAGCTTGCGAGACCCGAAGATGCAACGGAGATCGAACTCTGGCTGGCGTTTGCGCCTGCAACAAACAGCACTTTTGACGTTGCGCCCACCGTGATCGCTGCGCGCCCCGCGCTCGAGGCATTGAATTCCGTGCTGCCACCTAGAGTGTTGGTGATCGTCGCGCTGCCCGCGCTGGCCCCGGCAAGAAAACTGGTTTCTGACAGCGCGCTGCTGTTGGAAATCGACACGGGGCCGGTCACGGTGCTGCCCGCACCGCTCAAATTCAGCGCCGAATTGGGCGATGCGAGCACGATACTTTCAGGCGATGACGACAGGTTCGAGACGCCCAGTGCGCCAATCGAAAGAGCGGTGGGCGTGGCGCCTTTTGAGGACAGCGACAGGCTCGTCGGACTTGCGCCAGAGAGGAAGTCCAGTCCTTGCACGCTGATGGCGCTATTGGTCAGGGTCAGCGGATTGGTCAGCACGCCGCTGAACGTGGCGATTGCAGAGGGTCCGGGCACGCTGCCGCCTTGCCAGTTGCCGCCGTTGGAGAGTTCGCCGCTGACGCTGCCCGTAAAAGTCACCGCTTGCGGCCGCGCCGGCATGGGGAAGGCGAGCGTGACCGCCAGGGCGATGCCGGCACGGCGCTGCCGGCAGAAAAAAGACGGTGTGCGCGCCGCGCGCAGTCGCGTTGCGCTCGATGGCAATGGCATGAGGGCTCCCTGGCTTCGGCATGAACGTCTGCCGGTTCCGACCGGCGCATGAAAGTCGCCGGTGATGTCAGCCTAGGGAGCTCGTGCGCTGCGGTCTTGATCGCCGTGTGACTTTGCCTTGACTGGCGTTTGACGGCGGCGCGCAATGATCAGGTCATCGACCAGCCGTGACTGACGTTAAGCGACTGCCCGGTCAATGCGTTGGTCGGAAATGCCGCGAACAGCAAGGCGACGCGGGCGACATCGTCAACCGTGGTGAATTCGCCATCGACGGTGTCTTTGAGCATGACGTTCTTGATCACCTGCTCGTTGGTGATGCCAAGTGCTTGGGCCTGCTCGGGAATCTGATTGTCGACAAGCGGCGTCCTGACAAATCCCGGACAGATGACATTGCTGCGGATGCCGTATTTGGCGCCTTCCTTGGCGACGGTCTTCGACAGGCCCATAAGGCCGTGCTTGGCCGTGACATAGGGGGCCTTGAGCACGGAAGCCTCCTTGGAATGCACCGAACCCATATAGATGATCGCGCCACCGCGCTTCTGGTCGATCATGTGTTTCATGCACGCGCGCGTGGTCAGGAAGGCCCCGTCCAGATGGATGGCGAGCATCTTGCGCCAATCGGCAAACGTGAATTCCTCGATCGGGTGGACGATCTGGATGCCGGCGTTGCTGATCAGGATGTCAATCCCGCCCAGGGCTTTCACGGTGGCCGCAACGGACTGCTCGACCTGCTCTTCGTTGGTGACATCAACGCCAAGCCCGATGGCCTCGCAACCGGCCGCCTGCAATTCGCTTGCAGCGACTCTGGCGGCTTCGAGATTCAGATCCGCGATGGCGACCTTCGCGCCCTCTTCGGCATAGAGTTTTGCGATAGCCTTGCCAAGGCCGCTTGCGGCACCCGTGACGTAGGCGACTTTACCTTTGAGTTGCATGCTGATCCTTTCAGTGGGCGATCGATCAGGAGGTGGCGGGCGGGCGGTGCAGGTCGTACATCGTGACGCCGTCATCGAGGCCCGACTTGTGCAGCCAGTGCGGATGCTCGAGCGTGTCGCGCATGTCGCGCGCGCCGGCATCCCAATGCTCGTTGACCGACGCGCGCGAGAATTCGAAGTCCTTCGAGCCGTGTTCGTAGGCACGCTGACGGTAAATCAGGTGGACGATGTCGACCTTGGGGGTTGCCAGCAGCTGTTGCAATTCGGCGATGCCCGCGGCATTGCGCAGGCGCAGCGGCAGCGCGAGCAGCAAGTCGCGCGCCGCCTGACGGGTATTCTGGATCTTGGCGGCGGTGTCGGCGTTATAGCGCGTGCGGCTCGAATACTGGATGTCTTTCTGGCGCGCCATGACACTTGCAAGGTCGGTTGGCATGTCGCCGCGCGCCGAGAAGAGATCGACCGAAAGCGCGAGGATATCGTCCTTGCCGCGTGCATCAAGGACATATTGCAGCGGCGTGTTCGAGACGATGCCGCCATCCCAGTAACTTTCGCCATCGATGGTGACAGGCGGAAATGCCGGCGGCAGGGCGCCGCTCGCCATGATGTGTTCGGGCCCGATGGTGTGCTCGTAATTGTCGAAGTAAATCGAGTTGCCGCTTGTGACCGACACGGCGCCGACCGAAAGACGCACGGCCTTGCTGTTGATGAGATCGAAGTCGATCAGCTCGGTAAGCGTTTCGCGCAAGGGGGCAGTGTCGTAAATTGCGCAACGCTCGTCGCGGCCGAAGAAAAGCCCAGGCGAGGGCGGCGCGACACGAAAAAAGCCGGGCACGCCCACCGTTGCCGCGTAGGCCGCGCTGAACTGATTGAAGGCCGCCCGGGACGCATCAAGCGCAGGTACCGGATAGTTGATGCCCGATGACACCCGATCCCAGAATTGCTGCAGGCGATCGATGCGATGCTCGGGACGGTTGCCGGCAATCAGTGCGGCGTTGATGGCTCCGATCGATACGCCTGCAATCCACGTCGGCTGATAGGTCGTCTCGGCCAGCGCCGCATACACGCCCGCCTGATAGGCGCCAAGCGCGCCGCCTCCTTGCAGAACCAGGACGGTCTGGCGGTGTTTGGGGATCGGTTCCCGGGCACGGGCTTTTTGCATCAGTGTCTACGTTGCTCAATCGGCTTTCGAAAGATGTTCTTCGCTTGCACCATCGGCCTTGCCATGGCCGGCCGCGGTCATTTTTGTCCGGGTGCAAGATGTTACCGGCGTTTGGCTTTAAAGGGGCGGGCGGTCAGTCGCTTTGGCACCTCAATTCGGTTTATAATCAAAGGTTTTCTCGCGCCGCGGGCCATTGCCGGGCGCGGTTTTTCTGGCTTGGAGAGGATTGAAGTGCCGATTTACGCTTACCGCTGTGCGGCCTGCGGCTTTGAGCAAGATGTCTTGCAGAAGATGTCCGATGCGGCCTTGACCACCTGTCCTTCGTGCGGTGCCCATGCGCTGAAAAAGCAGGTCACGGCCGCAGGATTCCAGCTCAAGGGTTCGGGCTGGTATGCGACCGACTTTCGCGACAGCGGCACGAAACCGAAGGGGGCGAAAAGCGAGGACGCGACACCAGCGTCAGCCGATGCTAAAGGCAAGGGCGACGAAGGCGCAAAGCCGGCCGCATCGCCTGCCGATGGCGAGGCCAAAAGCGAGAGCAAAGCTCAGGGTGCTCCTGCCGCGACGCCAGCTGCGCCAGCGCCCGCACCGCCTGCTGCCGGACCGGCCAAAGACGGCAGCTAGATCACGACCCATGCCAAGTCTTAGAAAATATTTTGCGACGGGCCTTCTGATCCTCGTTCCTTTAGGCATCACGCTTTGGGTGGTGAATCTGATCATCACCACCATGGATCGCACGCTGCTGTTGTTGCCCGAAGACGTGCGTGCGCGTTTTCCGTTCAATGTCCCCGGCATGGGCGCGGTGCTGACACTGCTCGTGATCCTGGGCGTCGGGCTTCTGACCGCGAACTTTGTCGGTCGCAGGCTCGTCACCTGGTGGGAGGCGTTGTTGCGACGCATCCCGGTGGTCAATTTCATCTACAGCAGCGTCAAGCAGGTCTCCGATACGCTGTTTTCGCCCTCCGGGCAGGCGTTTCGCAAGGCCGTGCTGGTGCAGTTTCCGCGCGAGGGGACCTGGGCCGTGGGCTTTGTCGTCGGCTCGCCAGGCGAATCGATTACCGCCGCCGTCGGTGCCGGCGCACAGACGGTCTATATTCCCACCGCGCCCAATCCGACATCGGGCTACATCGTCATCGTCGCACCCAGTGAACTGGTCGAACTCGACATCAGCGTCGATGCCGCGCTCAAGTTTGTCGTATCGATGGGCGTTGCCGCGCCGATTGCGCGCATGCCAGGCATGCGCGAGCTGCCCCATGCACTGCGTTGACCGGGGAAAGAGCCATGTGCTACCGTCAAATCATGTCCTATCCGCCTCTCACGATGTCCGTTCCAGCCTTCGCCCTGGCGCGCCTCGCGCCGCCCGTGCGTCGCGCCAACGCGCGCCTTGCTTCGCGAAATCGCCAGGGTTAGCCGGCTGGCAACCGGCTAACTCGGTCATCTAGCGCCCGAACTGCTGTACTTTCGCGCCGCCCTGCGGTTGCGGCACACACAAGACGATTCAAGGAGTTTTCATGCGTACCCATTACTGCGGTCTGGTGACCGCCGAGCTATTGACCCAGACCGTGTCGCTTTGCGGCTGGGTCCATCGCCGCCGCGACCACGGCGGTGTCATTTTCGTTGACCTGCGTGACCGCGAAGGCCTGGTCCAGGTTGTATGCGATCCCGACTACGCCGAGATGTTCGCGATCGCCGAGGGCCTGCGCAACGAGTTTTGCGTGCGCATCACAGGTGTCGTGCGCGCGCGCCCGGCCGACAAGGTCAACAGCAGCATCGCAAGCGGAGCCATCGAGGTTCTGTGTCACGAGATCGAGATCCTCAACCCCTCGGTCACGCCGCCTTTTCAGCTCGATGACGACAACCTCTCCGAAACCACGCGCCTGACGCATCGCGTGCTCGACTTGCGCCGCCCGCAGATGCAAAAGAACCTGATGCTGCGCTACCGCGTATCGATCGAGGCGCGCAAGTTCCTGGATGAGCGCGGCTTCATCGACATCGAGACGCCGATGCTGACCAGGTCGACGCCAGAGGGTGCGCGTGACTATCTGGTCCCCTCGCGCGTGCATCCTGGCATGTTCTTCGCGCTGCCGCAGTCGCCGCAACTGTTCAAGCAGTTGCTGATGGTCGCGGGCTTCGACCGCTACTACCAGATCGTCAAGTGCTTTCGCGACGAAGACTTGCGCGCCGACCGGCAGCCCGAGTTCACCCAGATCGACTGCGAGACTTCGTTTCTTGACGAGGGCGAGATCCGCGCGCTGTTCGAACACATGATCCGCCATGTCTTCAAGTCGGTCATGAAAGAAGAGTTGCCCGAATTTCCGACCATGACCTACACCGAGGCGATGGCGCGCTTTGGCTCGGACAAGCCTGACTTGCGCGTCAACCTCGAGTTCACCGACGTCACCGACGTGATGCAGTCGGTCGACTTCAAGGTCTTCGCGCAGGCGGCAAAGCTAAAGGATGGTCGCGTCGTGGCCTTGTGCGTGCCGGGCGCCGGCGACATGCCGCGCTCGGAAATCGATGCGTATACGCATTTCGTCGGCATTTATGGTGCCAAGGGCCTGGCCTATATCAAGGTCAACGACATCGCCAAGGGGCGCGACGGCTTGCAATCGCCAATCGTGAAGAACCTAAGCGACGAGGCGATTGCCACCTTGCTTGCCCGATCCGGTGCGAAAAACGGCGACCTGATCTTCTTTGGCGCCGACAGGGCCAAGGTGGTCAACGATGCCATCGGGGCCTTGCGCGTCAAGATCGGCCATTCTGAACTTGGCCGCAAGCTGGGCTTGTTCACGGCGGGATGGCGGCCGCTTTGGGTCGTGGATTTCCCGATGTTCGAGTTCGATGAAGCCGAGCAGCGCTACACCGCTGCGCATCATCCGTTCACAAGTCCCAAGGACGGCGACGAAGACTGGCTTGAGAGCGATCCCGCGCGCTGTTTTGCAAAAGCCTACGACATGGTCCTAAACGGCTGGGAAATCGGTGGCGGCTCGGTGCGGATCCATCGCGAAGAAGTGCAAAGCAAGGTGTTCCGGGCGCTTAACATCGATGCCGAGGAAGCGCGGCTGAAGTTCGGATTCCTTCTCGATGCGCTGCAGTACGGCGCACCGCCGCACGGCGGCATTGCCTTTGGCCTTGACCGCATCGTCACCATGATGGCCGGTGCCGAGTCGATCCGCGATGTCATCGCGTTCCCCAAGACCCAGCGCGCGCAGGACCTTTTGACCGAGGCGCCAAGCCCTGTGGACGAGCGGCAGCTGCGTGAATTGCATATCCGGCTGCGCACGGCCGATGCACGTGCGGCGGCGTGAACCGCCCTGGCCCCCGACCCGATGTCAGGTCGGGGGCGCCTGAAAGCGCCCGCGTGAAGGCCAAGATCCCGCAGTCGGTGCTGGTTGTCATTCACACGGCCAACCTCGAGGTGCTGATCCTTAACCGCAGCGATCATCCCGGCTTTTGGCAGTCGGTCACCGGCAGCCTCGATTCGCTTAACGAGCCGCCCATGGCTGCTGCGGCACGGGAAGTGCTTGAGGAAACCGGCCTGGATGCGCGCGAGCACGTCCTCACCGACTGGCACTACAGTATCGATTACGCGATCTATCCTCAATTTCTCTACCGCTATGCGCAAGGCGTGGTTCGTAACACCGAGCACTGGTTCGGTCTGACCCTGGCCATGGCGCTACCCGTTACGCTGTCCCCACGCGAACACACCGGATACGAGTGGCTTGATTACCGGGAGGCTGCAACACGATGCTTTTCTCCAAGCAACGCCGAAGCGATCCTGCAGCTGCCCAGGCGCTTGCCAGCCGCAAGTCGCTAGCGCGACCGGCCGAAAGTGCCGATCCTGGCGCGCTGCGCATTGCGACTTACAATATTCACAAGGGCGTGTCGGTACTGTCCTGGCGCAACCGCATCCACGAATTACGCCAGTTGTTGCACGACATCGATGCCGATATCGTCTTTTTGCAGGAGGTCCAGGGCAAAAGCGACAGGCATGCGCAGCGTTTCAGCAATTGGCCCGAAATCGCGCAGCATGATTTCCTTGCCTCTTCGGTGTGGCAGCATGCCGTCTACGGACGCAACGCCGAGCGCGCCGATGGTCATCACGGCAATGCGTTGCTCTCGCGCCTGCCGCTATTGGCCTCGGAAAATCTCGACGTCTCGGACCATCGCTTTGAGAGTCGCGGTCTTTTGCATTGCCAGATCGACTTCAATGGCCGCACCGTGCATTGCCTGTGTGCCCATTTCGGTCTCTTCGAGGACAGCCGGCGGCGCCAGGCCGAGGCATTGATCGAGCGCATCCGCAGCACCGTCCCCGACGATGCGCCGCTGATCATTGCCGGCGACTTCAACGACTGGCGCAACCGGCTTGGCAGCCAGCTTGCCCAAGGCTTGGGCGTGACCGAAGTGTTCGAAATGCTGCCAGGCCGGGATACGTCGGCCAGTCCCCTGCCGGGCAAGCTTGCGCCCGCCTTTGCCAACATGCTGGCACTGCGCAAAAAACGCGGCGCCGCGTCTCCCGCCCGGACCTATCCGGCGCTGTTCCCGCTGTTCCGGCTTGATCGCATGTACCTGCGCGGTTTTCGCGTCCGCGAAGCCGTGGTCGTGTCAGGCGATGCTTGGCGCAGGCTCTCTGATCACGCCCCGATCGTTGCCGATCTGCAAATCATCTGAATCGTGGCCGAGGCGCTTCAGGACGATCTGGTGGTGTTGCGCAAGGAAGGCCTTTTCTGCCCGGCAGGTGATTTCTTTATCGATCCGTGGCAGCCGGTCGAGCGGGCCGTCATCACTCATGCCCATGCGGATCACGCGCGCCCTGGCCACGCCCGTTATCTCGCCGCCGCGCCAGGCGAGAAAGTGCTGCGCGCGCGCCTTGGCCAGGTCACGCTTGATACGCTCGACTACGGCGAGCCGATCACCCATCGTGGTGTGCGCATCACATTTTTTCCCGCTGGGCACGTGCTCGGGTCGGCCCAGGTCCGCCTTGAGGCCAGCGGCGCGACCTGGGTCGCATCGGGCGATTACAAGACCGCTGGCGCAGGCCTTGGCGGCCGCGAGCAGGATCCGACCTGTGCGCCTTTCGAACCGGTGCGATGCGATGTGTTCATCACCGAGTCGACATTCGGGCTTCCCATCTATCGCTGGCCACGCCAGTCGGTGCTGATGGGCGAGATCAATCAGTGGTGGCGTGATAACGCCCGGTCAGGCCGCGCCAGCGTCCTTTTCTGCTACGCCCTTGGCAAGGCTCAGCGCGTGATTGCCGCGCTTGCGCAAGACATCGGTGCCATCGTGTGTCACGGTGCCGTGCAAAACCTCAACGCCGTCTATCGCGAATCCGGCATCGCCCTGCCCGACACGCATCTGGTGCAGGACGTGGCCGCGCGCGATCTCGCGCGCGCCATCGTCATCGCGCCCCCTTCGGCACAGGCCTCGACGTGGCTTAAGCGCTTTGGTGAGTACAGCGACGCTTTCGCCTCCGGCTGGATGCAATTGCGTGGTACGCGCAGACGGCGCGGCGTCGATCGCGGCTTTGTGCTGTCTGACCATGCCGACTGGGACGGCTTGCGATCTGCGATCGCCGAGACCGGCGCCAGGCGGGTGATCGTCACGCACGGACAGGTCGCCCCTCTCGTGCGCGCGCTACGCGAAGAGGGCATCGACGCGCAGGCCTTTGAAACCGAGTTTGGCAACGAAGAGGACATCGATGCCGCTGCAGACGGCAAGGCCGATGCGGGCGACGAGCCTACTTCCTTGGGGTGATGCGCACGGCCGGCAGTGCACCGGCCCTGGACGCTGGCGCAGCACGTTTGGCGGGCTTGTCGATCACCTCGGGTTGCAGTGCGCGCGTCTGGCGCATGCCGCTGCGGTAGATCGCCACCCGCGGCGCTTCAGCCAGCTGCTTGGCGCTGTAAAGTGCCTCGCCTGCACCCAAAACCAGTTGCAGTCCGGAATCGACATCGCTTGCGTCTGCAACGCCGATGCTGACCTCGATATCGACCGTCCCTTCCACCTCGCCGCTGGCCAAGATGACCGGATAGGCGCTGGCCGAAATCAGATTGGAGAGCTGGCTTGCCAGCGCTGCCGCGTCGTTTAGGGACTGGGGTACCAACAGCGCGAACTGCTGGCCGCCGTAACGTGCCAGGCGTTCGGTGTTGCGCAGGCGCGCACGCAGTCGCCTTGCGATGTCGCGCAGCAGCGCATCGCCGGCATCGAGCCCGTGCTTGGCATTGACTTCGCCGAGGTTGTCGACTTCGATGAGCAACAGCGACAAGGGCGTTGCGTAACGCAACCTGAAGGCCCACTCCTGATCGAGCAGCCGCTCGAATGCGGCGCGATTGATGGCACCGGTCAGGTCGTCTTCCACGATCGCGTCCGCGAGGCGCTGCTCGAGCCGCCGGCGCAGGACAAACTCGCGCTTTAATGCCCCCCACGTGGCGAAGGCGATGATGGCCAGCAACACCGATGTCGAGACCATCGTTGTCAAGGCGATGTCATTGCTTCGCGCCTGGCGTTCAAGGCTGTCTGACAGCACGGCGTTTTCGTGCTGCGAAATGGCACCGATCTGCAAGCGGATGCGCTCGGCCAGCGCGCGTGCCGCATCGCTGTCAAGAAGTTGCCGTCCAGCGTCAAGGCCGTTGTCTTCGCGGGCCGCAATGCTTTTGGCGAAGATGTCAAAACGGGCCTGGACGAGGCTGTTGAGTTCGGCGACCGCGTCAGACTGGCTGGTATCGCCCATGGCCAGGGGTCTGAGCGCGGCAAGGTTGAGCCCGGCTTCGACATGGGCCACCTGGTAGGGCTCAAGCGAGCTGCTGCGCCCGGTCATGAGATAGGCACGCGTTCCCGCCTCGGCCAGCGCCAGCGAGGTCGACAGGCCTTCGGCTTCAAGGCGGATCTGGTAGGAATGGGCGGCGTCGCGACTCGCACTGATGGTGTCATCCGAGACGTGTCTGACGACGACCGCTGCTGCCATGAGCAAAAGCGCAGAGAGCAGCGCGACCATGCCAAGGCCGCGTTCGATCGAGCGCCTGGGTGGCGCCGACCGGATATCTGGAACTTTGACGCGTCGGGTGAAAAGTGGCATGGGCCAAACGCTACCACTGGGGCGTGCTGGCGCCAACCGGCGATTTGGCCCTGGGGCTAAGCCTTGCTACGCTTTCGTGCAATGCAAGCCTTCGCCAAGCTCTACGCGGAACTCGACCAGAGCACTGCCACCCGCGCAAAACTCGCTGCCTTGTTGCGCTATTTTGCCGATGCGGCCCCGCGTGACGCGGCCTGGGCGGTGTACTTCCTGGCCGGAGGGCGCCCGCGCCAGGTGATGGCCACCAAGCTCCTGCGCGAAGCGGCAAGACAGCGCGCTGGCCTTTCGGAATGGCTTTTTGAGGAGTGCTACCAGGCAGTGGGCGACCTGGCCGAGACGATTGCCCTGGTTTTGCCCCTACCTGGCCGCGCCACCGAACTCGGGCTTGCCGATTGGATCGAAAATCGGCTCCTGCCGCTTCGCGATCTCGACCCTGACGATGCCACTAGAGCGCTTTGTGGCTACTGGGACGAACTTGACGCGGCCGAGCGCTTCCTGATGATGAAGCTGATCGGCGGCGGTTTTCGCGTCGGCGTCTCGCGTCTGCTCGTGACGCGCGCCCTGGCCACCCACGGCGGCATCGATGCCAAGCGCGTGGCCGAACGCATGATGGGCTACACCGACGCCAAGCATCAACCCACGGCTGAAGACTATTTGCGCCTTTTCGCCGCAGATGATGCGAGGGCTGCGCCGGGCTTGGCACAGCCCTCGGGCCAGCCCCTGCCCTTCTTCCTGGCCCATGCCCTGCTCGCGCCGACAGACGAATTCGATGCCCTCCTGGGATCGCCCTCGAAGTGGCAGATCGAATGGAAATACGACGGCATCCGGGCCCAGCTCGTCTGTCGCGCCAATGCCATCTGGATCTGGTCGCGCGGTGAGGAGCTGATCACCGAGCGCTTTCCCGAACTTTCGGGACTTCTGGCGAAACTTCCGGCAGGCACGGTGATCGATGGCGAGATCGTGGTTTGGGCGAACGATGCACCTGCGCCGTTTGCCTTGCTGCAGCAGCGCATCGGTCGCAAGAATCTGAGCGCCAAGGTATTGCGCGATGCACCGGTGGTGCTGATTGCCTATGACCTTCTTGAAAGCGAAGGCATCGACAGGCGCAGCGAGGCGCTGTTCTTGCGCCGCAGGCGGCTGGAGTCGATCGTTCGTGCCTGCGCGAGCGAGTATCTTCTCATCGCCCCGGTCGTTGCAGCACCGAGCTGGCAGGACCTCGCAAATCTTCGCCTGGGTGCGCGCGAGCGCGGCGTTGAGGGCCTCATGATCAAAGAGCTTGGCGCCCCCTATGGCGTCGGACGTACCAAGAATGTCGGCACGTGGTGGAAATGGAAGATCGATCCGCTCTCGGTCGATGCGGTGCTGATTTACGCCCAACGCGGACACGGCCGGCGCGCCTCGCTTTATACCGATTACACCTTTGCGGTGTGGGACCGGCCAGTCGACGGCGCGCCGCGCCAGCTCGTGCCGTTTGCCAAGGCCTACTCGGGATTGACCGACGCCGAGTTTCGCCAGGTCGACGCGATCGTCAACAAGACCACGGTGGAGAAATTCGGGCCGGTCAGAAGTGTGACGCCAACGCTTGTCTTCGAACTCGGCTTTGAGGGCATCCAGCGATCGACGCGTCACAAATCCGGCATCGCAGTGCGCTTTCCGCGCATGCTGCGCTGGCGCCACGACAAGCCGATCGAGGAAGCCGACACGCTAGGCATGCTAAAAGCGCTCTTGCCTGAAGGTCACGGCACGAGGTAGCCGGGCTTGCCCATGTCTTCAGGCTTTTGCGGCACGAGCTTGAAAAGCGCCGTGTCAAAACCCATTTTATCGAGCCGGCCAAGCAGTTCGGCGTAGGTCTTCGCATCGATCTCGGGCGTGCGCGCAAAAATCCATCCGAGGCTCTTGTCCGGATACGCAAGCAGCGTGTACTGGTAGTTTTCATCGACGTACGTCGTCCATTGCGGCACGGTGATCGGACCCAGAAGATGCACGTGCCAGACGGCGTTGCCCTTGCCCGGCTCGACCGTATCGACGAAGCCGTGCTCGCTGATGTCGGCAAAGAACGATCCTTTCCTGCCGAAAAACTTGTCGTCGATCTGGCCGTCTGGCCGTATCGTCCACTCGCTGTAGGTGCCAACGTAGCCATCCTCCAAGAAGTAGGGAATGTGGGCGATGTTGTACCAGCGTCCCTGATAGCGGCTCAAATCGAAATTGGCCAGCGGCAGCGGATCTGAAGCATGCGGATTGCGATTGGGGGGTGCGCTCGCGCAAGATGCGAGTAGTGCGGCCGCGGCAAGGAGCAGGGCAGAGCTGGTGGACCTGAAATGCGGCATGGACAACCCTTCTGGAATTTTTGCGCGTTTGCGATCGACTCTGCGCACAGGTATTTTAGTGCCTTCGGGCGCGCCTTGGTGGCAGCGCCTTCTTGCCGGATGGCACCCTTCGTTTGTCTTACGCGCACACATTTCGGGCAATCAGCCTTGACCTTGACGACACGCTCTGGCCATTGGCCCCGGTGATTGAGCGCGCCGAAGCAAAGACGAGCGAGTGGTTCGCAAAAAACGCGCCGGGAGCGCTCGCCCATCTGAGCCCGAAGGGGCGCGCCGAGCTGCGCCTTGCCGCGCTTTCCGAGCTTGCTCCTGGCGATGCCAGGCGCCACGACCTGCACCATCTGCGTGTGCGCGTCTATCAAATGGCGCTCGCAGAGGGTGGCCACGACAAGGCGCTGGCAGAACCCGCCTTTGACGTTTTCCATGCCGCGCGGCACGCCGTTGAGCCCTATCCCGATGTCACTTCCGCGCTGGCTGCGCTAAGCGCGCGTTTCGAGCTGATCGCCATTACGAACGGCACGGCCGAGATCGGCCGCGTTGGCCTCGCAAAGTACTTTCGCCTGAGCGTTTCGCCGCGCGAGGCCGGGGCGGCAAAGCCTGATGCGCGCATTTATCGCTTTGCCTGCGAGACCCTGGGCTTGCCCTATGCGTCGGTGCTGCATGTCGGTGACGATGTCGCGCTCGATGTCAACGCCGCGCGCGATGCCGGACTTGAGGTCGCCTGGATCAACCGGCTCAAGCTGCCCTGGCCCGGACCCGGAGTCGAGCCAAGGACGTTTGCAGATCTCGAGGCGCTGTGCCGCTTTCTCCTCGTGGCGTGAGCGATGGCCTATAGCGCGATTGCCAGGGAGTGGTTCGAGCATCGTGGCTTTGCACCCTTCGATTTTCAGAAGGCCGTCTGGCATGCCATGGCCAAGGACAAGTCCGGCCTGCTGCATGCGACAACCGGCGCTGGCAAGACCTACGCCGTCTGGCTTGGGGCGCTTGCGCGTTTTGCCTCAAAAGGCGCGGACAAGCGCAAGGCGCCATTGACCGTCCTGTGGATCACGCCGATGCGGGCACTCGCCGCTGATTCGGCGCGCGCGCTAGCCGAGCCACTCGAAGCGCTTGGGCTTGACTTTAGCGTCGGCGTTCGCACCGGTGACACCTCCTTAGCAGAACGTGCTCGCCAGAACAGGCGCATGCCAAGCACCCTGATCACGACGCCAGAGAGCCTGTCCTTGATGCTCGCGCGCAATGATGCCGGCGACCTTCTGCGGTCGGTGCGCCTCGTCGTCGTCGATGAATGGCACGAGTTGATCGGCAATAAGCGTGGTGTCCAGGTGCAGCTCGCGCTCGCCCGGCTGGCTTTGATTGAGCCGCAGTTGATGGTCTGGGGGCTGTCGGCCACGCTTGGCAATCTCAAGCGTGCAAGCGAGGCACTGCTAGGCGGGCGCGAAGGGGTCCTGATTGAAGGCCAGATCGAGAAGGACCTGATCGTCGATACCCTCCTGCCAGACACCATGGAGCGGTTTCCGTGGGGCGGACACCTGGGCATTCGCATGCTCATGCCGGTCGTAAAGGAGATCGAAGCGGCAAGAACGACGCTGGTCTTTCTTAACACCCGCTCGCAAGCTGAAATCTGGTTTCAGTCGATTCTGCAGGCCCGGCCGGACTGGGCCGGCATCCTCGCCTTGCACCATGGCTCGCTTGCCAAGGAGGTACGCGACTGGGTCGAAATCAGCCTCAAGGAGGGCAAGCTCAAGGCGGTGGTGTGCACCTCAAGTCTTGATCTCGGCGTCGATTTCCTGCCTGTCGAGCGCGTCTTGCAGATTGGCTCGGCCAAGGGCATCGCGCGGCTCTTGCAGCGCGCCGGCCGTTCAGGACACGCACCCGGACGCGCCTCGCGCGTGACCCTGGTGCCGACCACGGCGATCGAGTTGATCGAGGCCGCAGCCGCCAAAGATGCGGTGGCGACAAGGCGCGTCGAGCCGCGCGAGCCACCGGACAAGCCGCTTGACGTCCTGGTGCAGCATCTTGTCACGATTGCGCTTGGCGCAGGCTTTGTCGCGGCCGACCTCCTGCGCGAAGTGCGCATGGCCTATTCCTATCGCGCCCTGACGATCGAGGAATGGTCCTGGGCGCTCGATTTCGTGACGCGCGGCGGCCCCTCACTGATTGCCTACCCCGAGTACCGCCGCGTTGTCGCTGACGAGACGGGCGTCTATCGCGTGCCTGACGCCAGCATTGCCAAGCGCCATCGCATGTCGGTGGGCACCATCGTCGCCGATGCCTCCGTGAACATCCAGTTCGTCAGTGGCAAGCGCATCGGAACGGTCGAGGAGTCGTTCATTGCCAGGCTTAGGCCCGGGGATCACTTCCTTTTTGCCGGGCGCCTGCTCGAATTGGTGCGCGTGCATGAGATGACCGCCTACGTGCGTCGCGGCCAGGGCAAGAAAGCCTCGGTGCCGCGCTGGAACGGCGGCAAGATGCCGCTTTCTTCCGAACTTGCAAATGCGGTGCTCACGCGCCTTGCCGCTGCCCGCCAGGGGGTTTTCGACGGGCCGGAAATGACCAAGGTCAAGCCGCTCATCGAGCTGCAGATGCGCTACTCCGATGTGCCAACACCGGCGCAATGGGTCATCGAGCGACTGGTATCGAAAGAGGGCCATCATCTCTTTGTCTATCCGATTGCCGGTCGTCCGGTTCACATCGGCCTTGCGTCGCTTCTGGCGTATCGCGTCGCACGCCACGCGCCAGCGACATTTTCGATGTCGGTCAACGACTACGGCTTTGAACTGCTTGCGGCAGACGAGATCGACTGGAGCGCGCTTTTTGACAAGAGCCTGCTCGCCTCCGATCATCTGCTTGAGGACACTGTTGCCAGTCTGAACGCGAGCGAGCTGGCCAAGCGCCGGTTTCGTGAAATCGCCCGCATCTCAGGACTGGTGTTCCAGGGCTTTCCAGGCGCGCCTCGCTCGATGAAACAGCTGCAGGCCTCGTCCAGCCTGTTTTTCGAGGTCTTTCGCAAACATGACGAAGGCAACCTGCTGCTCGGCCAGGCCGAGCGCGAAGTGCTCGAGCAGGAACTGGAACTGGGTCGCCTCACCGCCACCCTGGACAATCTGCGCATGCGCGAACTGGTCATAAAGCATGTCGAGCGCCCCACACCCTTTGCATTCCCGCTGCTTGTCGAGCGCTTTCGCGAGACGGTATCGACCGAGCGGCTGCCAGACCGCATTGCGCGCATGGTGGCGCAACTCGAGGCACTCGCCAACGCCCCGTGAGGCGCCAGCGTGCGACCTTCAAGCCGCATGGCAACCGTTAGAATCGGCGTCATCGTGATTCCCCATGGGCGGTTTTGGGCTAAATGAAGATCGTCTCGAAGCAGAAGGCGGCAGCGCTTATTGGCAATGGCGATTTCATCGGTTGCGCAGGTTTCGTGGGTGCCGGTCACGCCGAAGCCGTGACCGCTGCCCTCGAAGCGCGATTTCTCGCCGAAGGCGCACCTTGCGACCTGACGCTCGTGTTTTCTGCCGGGCAGGGTGATCGCGCGACGCGCGGCGTCAATCATTTCGGCAATCGCGGCATGACAAGGCGCATTGTCGGCGGCCACTGGCGCTCGGCACCCCGCTTGGCCGCGCTGGCCTTATCCGGCGAGGCCGAGGCGCTCAACCTGCCACAAGGCATCATCACGCAACTGTTTCGCGCCATCGCTGCCGGCAAGAGCGGCTTGATGTCAAAGATCGGCCTCTACACCTTCGTCGATCCGCGCGAGTCCGGCGGCCGCCTGAACGCCGTGCGCTTTTCGCAGCTGCCAAGGCCGAATCGATGGGACGAGTGGGTGCGACGCGTCGAATTCGACGGCGAAGAGCAGCTTTTCTATCCGAGCTTTCCAGTCAACGTGGCCTTGCTGCGTGGCACCTCCTCGGATGCGCTTGGCAATATCGGCTGCGAGGAGGAAGCGTTCCACCACGAACTGCTGGTACTCGCGCAGGCTGCGCACAACAGTGGCGGCAAGGTCATCGTGCAGGTCAAGCGCATCATCGAGCGCCACGCCAGCCTCGCCTTGGTGCGCGTGCCAGGCATTCTGGTTGACTACGTCGTGGTCTGTGACGATGACAGCGAACACGCGATGACCTTTGGCGAGACGTTCAATCCAAGCTACCTCGCTGCGGGCAACGGCCAGATCGAGGCGGTAGCGAGGGCAAGCGTGCTTGATGCGCGCGCCATCATCCAGCGCCGTGCCGTGCTCGAACTTTGGCGGCGCCGCCCGCGCGTGGTCAATCTGGGCGTTGGCATGCCAGCGGCGGTGGGCGCGATGGCGCATGGCGAAGGGATCAGTGGCTTTACGCTGACCGTCGAGGCCGGCCCGATCGGTGGCGTGCCGGCGGACGGCTTTTCGTTTGGCGCATCGGCGTATCCGGAGGCGGTCATCGATCAGCCCTCGCAATTCGATTTTTACGAGGGCGGTGGCATCGACATGGCCTTTTTGGGGCTTGCCGAGTTCGATACCCACGGCAATGTCAACGTCAGCATGTTCGGCTCGGGTGAGAACCGCATCATCGCCGGCGTCGGAGGCTTCATCAACATCACGCAAAGCGCCAAGGCACTGGTCTTCATGGGAACGTTTACGGCGTCAGGGCTTGACGTCGCAGGCGAAGCCGGCAGGCTCGTCATCCGCTCCGAGGGGCGCTGTGCCAAACTCGTGAAGCAAGTCAGCCACCTGTCGTTTAACGGCCCCTATGTTGCCGCCATGGGAATTCCCATCCTCTACATTACCGAGCGCGCCGTGTTCGAATTGAGACAGGGACAGCTGACCTTGACCGAAATCGCCCCAGGGGTCGACCTCGAGCGTGACATCCTCGCCTTCGCGAAGGGCGATATTTCAGTGGCCGCTGATCTCGTGCCAATGGATGCGCGCATCTTCACCGAAGGGCCGATGCTTGCCGCGCAATCGTCCTCGCCCATGGCGTAGAGCAAGGGTTGCCATGTCGCCGCAAAACACGGAGACTGCCACGCGTGAGCCTTCTGAAAACCCTGTTGCTGATTGGCGTTCTCGTCGCGGCTTCGATCTATGGCCTCATCAAGCTGCGCGAGAAAGGCACGGCCACATCCATTCTTGGCGGCAACGACGCCCCGCCCGCGAGGCTTTCGGGTGAACCTGCAATCACGTCTGCCAACAAGGCTGAGGGGCGAGAGGCCAGTGCCCCCGCGGGAGCCATCGCGCTGTCCGATGATCCAAGACGGGTGGCAGCACCAAAGTCCTTCGTGCAGCCAGAAGCGCTCGATCCTGATCTCGTCAAGCGCTATCAGGTTGCGCTCGAGGATATCGAGCTTGATGGCTGCAATGCCAACGGCAGCTTCGCCATTCGCCTGCGTGGCGCCAGGGAGCCGCACCTGCTTCGCAACGGCGGCTCGGTCGATATGCCCAATGGCTTGCACCTGACGCTACGCTCCCACGGCTATCCGTCGTGCAAGGTCGTGCTCTACGACGGCAAGAATGCAATCGGCGAAGTCGCTGGATTCTGATGCTGTCGAGGTAAGATCGCTTTCATGCCGCACCACATCGAGCTTGCAAAGGAAAATGTCACGCTGTGTCCGCAAAGGGCACTCTTCTGGCCGCGCCAGCAGACGCTGTTCATTGCCGATGCGCACTTTGGCAAGGCCGCGACGTTTCGGGCGCGCGGCGTCTTCGTGCCCCATGGCACCACGGCCGAT
>Ga0116229_10006926_pt1 | contig 18122 bp, 17 predicted proteins | sample S1TSphgellanicum_3_FD_87313 | JGI IMG/M metagenome (GOLD analysis project Ga0116229, IMG submission 87313) | Host-associated microbial communities from peat moss isolated from Minnesota, USA - S1T2_Fc - Sphagnum magellanicum MG | ecosystem: Host-associated > Plants > Peat moss > Unclassified... | reverse complement strand
TCTCTCTCTCTCTCTCTCTCTCTCTCTATTATAAACTCCTGAGCTTCCTCCTTTCTGTTCCCCATCTACAAATTCATTCGTCAATACCATACACCGCCGCGCATAGTGACCCCGAATCGTCTCGACGTTCTCCACAAATCCTCTATCGCTCGCTCCTGCAACAACAAACTTTGCCTTGGTAAAGTCAGTTTTCTTTACTTTTCGTGTGTGTTCTTTGCGCTTATAAGATCTGCTCTGTATTTCGTCATTGTTGTACATGCACTCTGTTGTTGCAATTCGTTGATCTGCGATATATATATGTTTTTTGTCTGTCTGTGATGATTTGTGTTTTGGTCCGAAGTCAATTCTTTTGATTATATAGCTGTTCGGCTCTGTTGAACATTTTTGTTCTCCACGAAATATCTCTATCGCTCGTGCAACAAACTTTTTCTGGGGTGTTTTTCTTCAATTTTCGTGTGTTTCTTTCTTTCCGCTCATAATATCTCAGACTCTGGAATTTTGTCATTGTATACATGCACTCTGTTGCTGCAATCCATCGATCTCCGATATATACATTTGTCCTGTGTCTGTGATGGTGTGTTTTTTGGTCGGAAGTGGATTCTTTTGATTATATGGCGGAACTAAGTTACGTCGTTTTTGCTTCTCCACAAATCTGATCTATCGTTCCAGCAACAACAGACTTTGCCATTGTGTTTTTCTTTAATTTTCTTGTCTTTCTTTGCTCAGACTGACGTCTCGTCTGTATCTTGTCGTTCGATACATGCGCTCCGTTGCAATCAATCCATCGACCGCAGGCGATCGTTTGCTTTTGTCTGTGACGGTTTGTGTTTTTGTCCTAGATGAATTCTTCGATCTAGCGGTTTGACATCTCTGTTTTGTATAGGTACATTAGTCCTGCATCAAAGCTTTCCAGCCAGCTCTCGTTTCCAAACTCGTCAACAGCATTCTCACTGTCTCTAGCGAGCGCGGTTTACAGTCAAGCTTCTCGTAATCAACTAGTCATTCTGCACTGTTGGCGATCTTCGTGACGAATCTTGCCTTCACATATTCTCATCTCTTCACGCCCGCGCACGTTTTCTCTGTTTCTCTCGTCGCTCTTGTATCATCCTCGCAGCTTTGTGACATTTTCTTGCAAGTGCGCACAGACTTCGATCCCGCCGCCGATGATGTCGATGCAAGAGGTATGAGTGCAAATGATTTTTCTCTTCTTTGCAAAGCTGGAAGTGGTGAATGAAATACTCTCGAGAGTTTGCTTCTTCCTTGTTGTCGTTCTCGACAGGTTTAAGAACTGATGATGGAAACTTCAGAGCTATGGTTTTTTCTGACGTTGTTTGTTTCTTGGTGGACTCATGCGGCGGTGCAGCTCTTCTACGGCGACGGGGAATCGACGTGGATCATCCCTAGCTATATTCCGGATCAGGGAGAAGACTTCCCCCGTTTGTATCATCATCAGAAGGAAGTTCCCTACATGTACCACCTGGATGATCAGGATGCTCCTCGTTACCGGGCGCAGTACCAGCGATTGCGACCCCATTTTCAGCCCCCGAGTCGCATCTATCAGGATGTGCCACCACCGTACACTGAGACTCGGTACAAGGCACCCGGGGTCGCTGCTGCAACACATTACAGGCCTTCGGTATGCCTGCCATTCGCTGTTCCTTGTCTTACAATGGTAGTGCCTTCTTTTCAAAAGATTGCTTCATCAAGAAGTTTCTTACGATTGCCAGAATAAAAGGAACTGGGCAAAGGGTAGGCTGAGGAGATGCAAACTGTAGAGAGATTTTTTCATAATGAAGGTTCCGGCTGAGCAGGTTGTGGAAATGATTGTACCCATGTGCTGCACCAAGTGCGAGGAGAAGGTCAAGGAATCCCTTCTAGAAATGGAAGGTGAGCTCTTCTGCTGCATCTCCGTAGAACACTCGTGAGCCAGAGACAGACTTCATGTACAGTGTCCAAATGTGATGGCAATTCCCTAAGTAAATGTCGAAAATGTAAGGATGAGATATTCTGATTGTATGGATTCTGGGTCGTGGTGACGTCTGACACATAATTACCTGGAAGGTTGAGAGCTGTTTTGTGAAACATTGTCTCTGAATGGGTCGATAGAAATCAAATTAGGTCAAATCATGGATATTTTGAGACTGATTTCTTCCTGTCTTCAGTGCACATTGTGCTGTCTTATGGCAGCTTTTGGCTAACGCAGAAGCTTGAGCACAGAGAATACAACAAATGGATTAAATGGCACAAATATCTGAAGGCTTTTGTGATACAGAGAGTCTGTCCCAATGTGGGTATTGAGCTGTAGAATAACATCTACAAAGCAAGAGGACTTTTGATGAAAGATTCTGCACAATATTATGAAGGTTTGAACTGTTGGTCATTTGCCAGATTGGAACATAATTGATCTCATTGCAATAGTGCATATTATTGCTTGTAAATCTGCAGGGGTGGAACAGGTGAAGACCGATCAGTACAACCACCGGGTGACTGTCACTGGATTTGTGGATCCAATGCGCGTACTGAAGCGAGTAAAGAAGATTAAGAGGCGCTCGGATTTCGTGCCTTGGAGGATGCATTACCAGCATTCATCTTATGAGGGTGCTAAGTCTTACCCACAATACCCTCAAAGCTCACAGGTGCACATGACCCAGCAATATTATCCAGATAATTACGAGGCTTATTATGCTCACGAACTTAACTATCCATACAGCTTTTATGCCCCATCGTATCATCACCATTACTGAGCTTGGTTCTGTAGATGAAAGACATGTACAATCTGGTCATACTTAATTGATTCATACATTCTTTTTGTAGCTAGGATGTGGTAGGATAATTTGAGGAAAATTTGAGTCCAGGATTAATCTGTTGTTAATACTGCAATAATCTTCTTCACCTTGAACGACGAAGACTTTTAGCAACTGCAGTTTTGTACAAGACCTGAAGGTCCTACAGCTTTCGTGAATCAGCTCTTTCTTTGCACATCACAAACATTTTACTCTACAGTAGCTGCTCAGATGGTTATGAGGAACATAAAAGAGGGTCAAAGTTTATTGTAGAATTCCCGTTTTAGAATAAAACTGTACAGTGTATATATAAGCCCAGTGTGCAGAGCCCTCTCACTTTTGGGGGGGCGGGGGGAGGCGGGGGCTAGTATGTCTTTTTTTTGGTGGCATGCTAACTTTTTTTTGACTTTCACTTTGACAGGCAGTTTCCAAAAATTGCCTTTCAAATGACAAGTTCACAAGCTTTTTTTTATTTCACAAAAATTTCATCCCAAAGGTACAATTTAAGTTTAAAACTTTGGTAATTACTCCAAGATAAGAATCCTATAATTTGTCATGTTTCGCCACTCCTCAAAGATCGTCCTCCAGTCCATATTGTCCATCTCAATGTTGCATAATGAAACTCTCATCAAAGCATTTAGAGTATCCCACTTCAGGGAACCTTGCAAGTGACTCTTGTTTGGAAAAGCCCCTCTCATAAATAGCAATATTTGTAGGAATAACAAATATTTTTTGCCAAAGTTGCATGAGGTGTGACCAATTAACAAATCGCTCATTCATGCTTCCATAACACCTCTAGGCCTCAAGTAGTGACTTGTCTTGTTTGCACATTCGTGCCTTAAGGTCTCCACAAATTCAAGCAATTCACCTTTGCTTGCATCCCTTTGAGCCTCCAAAAACTTGAATTTTGATGTCAACCTTTCCAACTACTGTTCATACATATTGATACATGTCTCTTACTCAATTGGATAATAGTTGGGACTTAAGAAGTTAGATGCATTAAACACAAAAAGGTCATTGAGACTATCCACAACTACATGCACATAGTCGACCCCCATGCTCATGCATTTGTCTAAACTATCAACTATATCAAAAATCTTTCAATGGTGCATGGGGTGATGTACTTTTGAGGCCATTTGCTGCCCCCCCCATCTTCAAGCACCATCAACCCATCCATTTGATAGAAATGGTTTTAAATGTTTTGTTGATTGACCAAAATTTGGATTGGGGCTACATAAGAAATGTCTTTTCAAAAAGGAGATGGATGCATTTAAAGTACACCCAATTGTTGAAATATCAGCCATGTCATATTGGATTTTTTTCTTCAATTTATTCAACTCCACCAAGACATCAACCACAAGATGAAGCATGAATGAATTGATATTGAAAGGTGGTAACTTGTTGATAGCAATACATTTTTGATATTTGAAAAACATAAAGTATGGCTGGCATGTAATACAAAATTCTTTCCAAAACTTGACCTTGAGAAAGCCAATGGATTGGATGAAATTGTAGGATGGTTGACGGCAACAAGTCAAATGAATCCATGAGGCTTTTCAATTCCTTTCATCAATTGCAACTCCTTCCTACCCAAATATAAACCTCGTTTGCAAAATCATCCAAAATCAGCAACTCCGGTACAACCTTAAATGCATCACTCGTTACCAAAGCTTCACAATGAGCTACACAATGTGTGTTTACCAATGTTGGAATTTTCTCTTGTAACTAGATGAACGACCCTTGATGGCATCCTCTCATAAAGGCTGCCCCATTGATAGCAATGGCTACCAATTTTGATAAATCCTAGCCTAATCTCTACAAAACAATTATTTCCAATAAAAATATGTTTATTGCCTTTGTCTCCTATGGCATCCTTGATAACTAACAACTCCAAAAAAGATGTCATTTAACAGCCCCTCCCTTGAGAACCCAAATAACAACAACAAACTATCAAGTGTTGTTCCATCATTTGATTGGTTGATGCATTGACCAAGATGGAGTACACATGAGATGTAAAAGCATTCTCATTTAATATACTTTTGAGATGCTTAGACAATGCCCACAAAAACTCAAGAGAGGTTGATCTTGATGTATAAGCTCTACTCATCATTGATGGGGATAAAAAGAGTGTCCGAAGCCTTTCAAAATTCACATTCACCTTCATAATTCAAGATGGAAAGATTTTGAGTTGTAATGAAAAGAAAACCTTCATGCAAGTAATGATTTTGGCATGTTCTTTTTCAAGAGCATGTTGCACATGTTTGGACATAAAAACCATACCATATGATGGAAAATGTGCAACTTCCCATCTAGCCACTCTAGTTCTGTGTTCATTGTTTTTTTCATGGTCATGAACACATGATTTTTGCATCCTTTTACAACCTCCCTTAGAAGCCCGTGGGGACTTATATGAAATTATACATAAGCAACACATTTTATGAAACCAATATTTGATGACACACATTCATCAAGATTCAAATGCATCAACTACTTCTTGCCCATTTTCCATGATGCTTTGAATGTTCAATCATAGCTCCTTTGATGACAAAGAAGGCTTTGAGTTGTGCATTTCCTTTAAATTCAAAAAAATGTTTTGTGTTTAAATTTTCACTTTGTGAAAGAATTTGATCATCATGTGGAAGCTGCAAACAGAGAAACATTCACAAAAATTATTCCTATAATCTATGATTTCATTTATTATTGGGTATTTAAAAACATTGTTGAACATTTCATTATGTCAAGCATTAGCATGTCAAAACAATGAGTACATTATATAACATCTACATAGTTATATTATAATAGTGGTTTTTTTTCTTGCATGACCCACACCCACCGTGGTCCATAACAATAGTTTAAAGCAACCACCTATAATTCACTAGTCATTCTTTGACATGAAGTTTAGGGTGCCAAGTTGCATCAAATTACAAAGTAGGCTTCATTAGATTTTTCTTATTTAAGGCAATATTTCTGTTGTTATTATTTTGACAGTTTTTTCAAAACGTTAAATCATTAAAGAAATCTTTTTTGTGATCATTACCACTAATTTTTTGTGGGATGATCGCCATGCATGTTACCTCTCAAAAATGAAAAAAAAAAAGCATATTGGATGCAAGGTAAGTGATATGAAAGTACTTGTTCCTCGATTTGTATCATCGATTTGCATTTTTCAACTTTGCCCATTAAGCAAAGACAACAAAACATGTTGTTGTGGGTCTTTCCTTGGTTTTCCTAACTTGGAGGAACCCAATGGCCTAGATGATTGGAGTTGAAGTTGTCAATTTGCACATTCAAGTACAAGGTGCTTTGATGTTCTTAAGCATACAAACCAAGAGCCCAAGAAAGGCAAGTCCAAAGGACAATCTTAGGGTTTCCAAAAGGATTTAAGGTTGGTCACTAGGTGGCTGGGAAAGAGTGGGCTAGTTGTGTCCCTTTTTGTGTATATATCTCAATACCAAAAAAACCCTTTCTTGAATGTTATTGCAAATTGAGAAAAGTGTTCAATTTTCTTTATAATGTTCTTGGTCATGGCAAGTCTTGTGTTTTTTTCGTTTGGATTCCAATAGGGTTTGAGTATGAAGTAGACTAAATCTTACTTTAATTTTGAGGTTCTAATTTTGGACAACAAAAGAAAAATAGGTAGCCATGATCCATTTGGGAAATGAACCCAAAGTGGCATGGCCTAAAGAATAAATCAGTGTTCTACTAACTATTTTGCATTTCCATCACTGGAGGCCATTGGAGGCTGCTTGTGGACATATCATTCACCTCCCTTGTTTTTGTCATGTGGATTGTGAAGTTTGCTCCAATCCAACACACATTAAATTTATCCTTAGAATAAGCTTGTTTTTGGACCCTTATTTCACTTTGAAATATTTTTTCATCCCTAAATTTTGATTATCAACTGCAAAAGAAAATGAACTTGAGGCAAAGAGGAGTAGTTTTGAAAGTAATAATCTTTTCATGAAAGGCCATTTATTGCACAAAATTTGAAGCGGTGACAACAAAAATAAAAACAAAATCAAAATTAATGTTAAAACCCATTTTACCACCAACTAGAAGAAAATAAAGAATTTCAAGCCCTATTTATTACCAATGTCCTTTTTTTGATGTCAAGTGTTGATTTCACTTTAATGGGAAAAATCTATTTTTCACCCTAATTCCTCTTTTTTTTGGTAGAAATCTTTATTATTCCATAAAGCTTTGAAAGAAAATCAATTAAATGAAGGGTGAGATTGAAGAGATGAAGAATGATATGAAAGTTTTAGATACATTGAACCAATCCATCAAACCTTGACTTTTGGTCTATTTTGGATTATTTCACTTTTTGAATGGAAGTAGTATTACAAAGACCTTGGATGAAGTCAAGAGGCATTAAACCCATATTGTAAAGACTTGCATCAAAGAACTCCTTACAAAGAATTTTTTTTCTTTTGTTGTTTGTAGGGCATGGAAAAAAATTGAATGCCTATTGTGACAAGTGTTCTTCTTTTGAAATGTCTCATAATTGTTTTTGTTTTTTCTTGTCATACCCCTCATCATCTCATGCATGACCTTATTTCGGTAAAGCCTTCTTGTAAAAGCCCTTCCTCTTGGGTTTACTAAATACACTTTAACCTTTGGTGGGTGTTTGAATTGCTACCTTAACATTTGAAATGTAGATATTTCAAACTTGTTAGAAAAATAGATAAAATGGGTTACAATCAAAACCCTAGGGGACTTTAAGTGTTAAACTTTTAGATTACTTGTATTAAACAAGGATATTGGGGGAGGTTATTAAGGAGGGACTTTTGCTTTTCCTCGCCCTATTATTACTTAATTAAAAAAATTATGCACATATTTTAGTTGTCCTATATTTAAATATATATATATTTTTGCATTCAATTTAAATACATTATATTCATTTTAAATTTTAATATTAGTGAATTTGGAAAAGAAATCAAGATTCTTTTAGAAGTAGATCATTTACACAGTGAATTGTGACACATAAAAAAACTGCTTCAATGCATTTCAACAATTCACTTAACTATAGGTATGCTCAACAAATTTTGTGGCCAATTTAATTTCCATTACACTTTAAAGATATGAGATTTTTGGATTAAACGAAAATAATTGTCAATACATTTTATAATTTAAAACATTAATATTGGTCAGTGTCACAATAAAAATAGAACAAAAAATTTAATTTCACAATATTTTTAGGATCTTGCAATATAACATGTTTAATATCTTACATGATCACAATAAAATATAAATTGATTACTCTTAACCCATTGTTATGCAAATTTATTATGGTGCTTTTAACTTTGCACATCATGTTGATTTTGATGATTCTTTGTGACCCAATACCATTGTCTTATAGACCTTGTGAAATAGTTCACATCAATATTTGTGCTTGATAATCAATTGCTCAACAAACTAAATGATATATCAAGTTTAAGTTATGAATGAAAGATGAAAACAAAAAAGAGACACATAAGTCAAAGTACAATTATCATCTTAAGACATGGTTAACCAAATTTGCTTTCAAAGGGAAGAATCAACAATCAAACAATGTTTTCATTAATGGTAAGCAAAGGATGCAAGATTGTTTTTTAAAAATGAAAATAAAAAAGGAGTTCTTGATTTAAAAGCTTTCAATCTATTGATTTAACCTATTAATATATAACATTTAAAATATTTAGTACATTTATATTTTTTACTATTTTAAAATAAAAATCTTACATTAATTGTATTTTTATTCTCAAAATAAATATAACCCTATTATAAAATTAATTAAATTTTAATTTTTATCCAATGACCAATATATGAACCCTATATTTTTACTCATGTATGAAATTTTTTAAATTTGATTTGTAAGAAAAATATTATATCCTATATGTTTTGCTTGCCATTTGAAAAAAAGATAAAAATGGCATCCTATTAGCCTCATGAACATTAGTCGAAGATATAACATTGCACCATAGTTTTGTTGTTCTATTACATATGCCCCATTGTTCATTCTTTTAGTCAAGGTAGTTATTAGTGTTGAGCAAGCATATACATTTGAGCAGGCATACCCAATGGATAGGACATTTGTGCAGCCCTGCGGCTTGGGCAAATTATATTCTAAGCAAATTTAAGGCCTATGAGCATATGGCCATATATTTGTTTTATTTTTACAGAAGGGCATGCATATTGTGTATGGGAAAGTGAGATGCTCATGGGGCATGCCAACCTAGGCATGTGCAGTGACACTAGCATTACATGCAACAAAAATATTCCCTTAATATCCATTAGCACATAAAACAAAAACAAATCTGCATGAATCCAACTGCTAAGAGTAAGGTACTAGTTTAAGAGTGATTATGTAAGAAATAGGAACATTGCCCAGAAAACATGGGATTTAAAAGAGTCTTTTACGTCTCTCAAAAATACAAAAATATAAGCATGACATGAACACATTGTCCCTGTTCCCTATTTCCCTTAAACCCCTTCTCTCTCCCTTTAATGACTTTTAATTAAGAGTTGGCCCTAACATCAATCAAACGACATACATTACTCTCTCCATTTTATAAACCTTAAACCCTAATGCCATGTACATGTATACAAGGTGAGATGCCTGCCTCTCACAGGTTTCACAAAATAGAAACCTGTGTAGGTGAAGGCATCATTGTGTATGAGAGAGGAAAAGCCCCCATGTAAGGTATCTTGATTTTAATTTAACCAATGCTTATCATGCCCCTAAACCTCCCCAAATTATAGTAGACCTCAGTTGTTGGTCACTTTTTGTATTATGGAATTTGTTGGATGCAAGCCATTGTGCCTGGTGAAGTGCCTGTGAGGAATTTGGGCAAGCCCAGCAGGGGTGAACCAAAATTTGCAAAAGGGCAACAAAACAGGGACAATAGCATGTATCTGGCATGCTTCATAACATAATGGTTTTGATGATCCACTTAATCAGAATGCGAATTTTCAACAATGGTTCGGTCAGGTGGACCTAAGAACACCTGCACATTGTGCCTTGTAAGTGGACCAAAAAGAGGCAGAAAAGGCGATATGAAAAACCACTCTGTGGTCATAAAGCCATCATCCAAGTCACAAGATATAGGTCCTATTATACACACTTTGGGAATGTACTAGGCACCTTATAAGAGGCATGTAACTATAAGCAGTGCATTGTAAGTAGTGTAATGGACAATAGGAGGCATTACATGCCTCCTATTGTCCATTACATACCCAATGTGTGCATAAGAGGACCCAAAATTTGTGTCTGGGCAGCACCAAGATGTGTCTGGTTATGTGTTTCAGTCAGGCAATTGAGCAGTCAGGGAAAAAAGAAAGACCAGTTGCTGATTTACATCCTTAGGCAACTCACACCCCCTTGGCATGTTGAACATTGCCCCCACACAACTGGATGCAGAAACCAGAGAAGAGACTACACTCAAGCCCTACTTTCTTGAATTATGTGGCATGTACTCACACTACTGTCAGCCACACTTGGGTTTCTTTACTTGTTTCACATTCCCCCAACCAACAGAGACTCATTTCTAAGTCTTGAAAATTGAAAAGAAAATCCAAAAAAGATATTGGTTTAGACAGAGGGCCGAGCGAATCAGAAATTATACTTGACCCAAGATGAATAAGATAACACAAATAATATGCCACAACGTGAAGTATAAATACACATAGTACACAGGAAGCCAGACCATATTAACTTCTTCACCAGCTCTCAAATGTCACAAGCTTTGGCATTTTATCATTCAAATTGCTCTCCTAAACCAACCCTACATGTAGAGGCCACACTATCAATACATCTGTAGCTGACAAAAATTTCCAGTCATTTCTCATAAGTTCAGAAATGTGATCAAATCAAAACTCCAAGGTCAATTTCAGCTTCAACACATTTTTGTATCAAGACCTGGGCATCGAAAGCTTTGGATCTCCAATAGAAGGCTTATGTCAATGAAGGAGAAGAAGAAGAAAATCACCACCTTCAATATGTATCGAAAGCTAATTAATTATTACACCATTCTATTTCTATTCAATGTTTTGGTAAGACAACGGTTCTCTTCAAGAAAAGGGCAGGCAAAAAATCACTACATATAATCAACCAGCATCTCATCAGTTTTAACTACTCATTAATAGTCATTATGATAATTACTCATACTATGAAAATTGTTTTGTATACCTAAAACTCGGCAAAAATTTCAAATTTCGTAGGTTCACATAACCTCTTCAAAAAGTCTCTTAGAATGGGGCTTGTGTAATTTGCTAGACTTAGATGGGGGAGGGGGAGAACTCTGTTGTTGGGTCTAGAATGATACCTAATGTGGTCAGTAGGTGATCTAGTGGGTAGGTTGGGATCTGGCAGGTAGGTGGATCTGGTCAGTAGGTCTCAGTGGAAGAAGATTGTTGAGCAATAGCACTGTGGGAAGAAGGGCTGTAGCTGAAGGCAGGAGGCTGCTGCTGCTGCTGCAGCATAGCTCGTGAGTCGCCGCTGCGCAGCCAGAAATCAGAGCGCTTCTTGATCTTCTTCACGCGTTTGAGAACTCTCTGGGGTTGCACATTTCCTTTGACGGTCACCCTCTGGTTGGATTGATCACATAGCACGCCTTCCACACCTGCAAATGTGCATCCATCATGCTGTCAAAGTGAAGAAGAAAAAACAGACATGAATGATTCTGCGTTTATTCAGTGATTGCATAAAACATGTATTCAAGTAATTTACAATTAAATTTTTTGAATTTTTTGAACTTGACGGTTGGGATGAAGGTTTTCTTTACTGAATTTGAGACAAAACATTATTAATATTTATTGTTGCGTTAGTTGATGACTCCAAAATCGAAGTTTTTCTTCAACCTTGAAATGATTCATTGTTGATTCTCAACTTTATTTGATCAAATGTGGACCGAAATTTGAGCTGAAGAAAACAAAATTTTGAGCTCCAAAATCTATTTGGAGGAGATTCATCATGTGTGCACGGCCTTTTGAAACTATAATGACCTTCTTAAATTTTGCCTCTGTAATTTGATACACCTCCCAACACAGCACATCTGGAACTTTACATTTCAAATTTCAAGAATCTTATGAAATGTAAGGTACCTGAAATTTTTGAAGTTCATCATGTTGGGGGAAGGAAGCGGGCTTCCTGGATTTTTGGGCCGTGCTTTGGGCTATGCCCTCTACCAGGCCATTAAATCCAGGGAGACCCTCAAAGGGGTTCCTTCCCCCATACTGAAGCCACTCTCTTAATTTCAAGGATGAGATAGCTAAATACTTACAGAATTTGCAAAAAGTTTGATGTTTTGTTGAGCTTTTCAATCTAACAAGTATCATCAAGCAAGGTTTCAACAAGCTGCAGCATCAACTGGGTGGCCATGGCAAAGAAGAAGAAGAAGAAGAAGAAGAAAAATTAGATCAAGCACTAGTGGATATCAGGAACCATGCTCACTCACCGTCCATGTCCAGGAGTGATTCTTTAACTCTCTCCTCGCACCTTTGGCAGCATAGTGGCACCTTCAATTCCAAGCTCTGCATCGCAACACAGTGCAGCAGCAGCTGCCACAGGTTTAGCGAGCTAGCTAGTTGGATAGCAGCTAACTGGCGAAGCAGAAATATGACACTTGCAGCATAACATCATTGCCATGAACAATAAAGAAATACAAACATGCACGCAAGCGAGTTCCATGGACAAGTCTAAAGATTTCAAGAGGGATCCGGATCCAAGAAGCTAGGGAAGAAGAGTAAAACTACTACTACGCACCGGAGGATTTTTGAAGCGAGGAGTCGACGCTGCGGTTTGGTTGCTGGGAGCAGCTGGGAGTTGTTGAGCATTGAGGTGGCTGGAGGCTGCTGAAGTCCTGCTTGCCTGCATGGGGTATTGCTGAGGCGGCCATGAGCTCATGTTCTCTGAAGAATATGGCATGTATGGTGGGTTAGCCGCGTACTGATGCAGCTGCCTGTTTGCAGCATAACTGGTCACCTGACCTGCATCACAAGCAGCTGCGGATTGCACGTATGCAGGACTCACTGCAAAGTTCCGCCTGTCCGGGTAAATATTAGAAGGCTGCAGCGGCATGAGCTCGTGTCCAGGAGCTGAAGAAGATCGCATGTATGGATGGCTCATGTCTGTATTATAATCGCGAATGTCGTGATCGCGAGCTGCAGCTGGTTGCTGCATGTATGGGTTGAATTGGACGTGCCTGCAGTTCATGTCTACATGAGGAGCGCGATGAAGAACCAGCTCGCCAGCGTGATCAGTACGAGCTGCAGCAGCTGGTTGCATGTATGCGCTTGTTGCATACTGCGTCGCGTCTGCGTAAGAAGCCGGATGATTCACGTATAAATCGCGAAGAACTTGCTGCTGCTGTTGCTGCGTACAGTATGGGCTCGCAGGAGCTGGATGATGCAGCCTGGAGGAAGGATTGCCAATCATCCAGATTGGCTCGTTCTCGCCATAGAAAAGCTGTAGCATACAAGATCGTTGTTAGCAACCCACATTACTGAAATCAGTCATGATCTTTTAGAAACTCTTGAAGACCACACTGCTGGTTAGACTCAAAAAACGACACCAGAACTGAATTCAACAGAACTAAATCCAACCTGCAACAACTCCGAGCTCAGTACTACTGCATAAAGTCTTGACAACACCATGAACTTGATTGTTTAGTACAACTTCGACAAAGACCTAGTGAGGCATTAGAGTGCAAAAAAGATTAAGCTGGCAGATGACATTACCTCAGCCATTGACATCATGTTTGCTGGCCGCGGTGTGCAATTGAATGAATCCAGAGCTTGCTAATCTTGGGAAGACAAAAAAAAATCTGATCAAAGCTGAAACCTCCAAATTGCTTGCTGTAGGTACGATCTTGAAGCTGCTGATCACAACTAGCTAGTCCTCCCACGAAAATCTTCAGCTATGAGTTGTTCCTCAATCGATCACATCAACTGCAGATAAGAAGGCCAGCTGCTGATGCCCACTAGAGAAGAGTGTAAAAAAATCAGTGAAGGTATGATGCATCCTTCTGAAACACAAAACGTGGGTGGGTGGGGGGACTCAGCTGATGACTAGAGAATGGAGCTATGGAGGCTTGAAGGAAGCTAGTAATTCATTCACAAGCTGCTGGAATGGTCTTCTAGCATAAATGTATCATGTATCTAATAGACTTCCTGGATCCGCAATTGCAAATGTGTTGAACAGACTGAGCTGCTGAGGGTATGAAAAGTGAGATCTAGTTTGTGGAGAGCAATTTTATAGCATCACAATATAGACACACTTGGGAGGCGGCTACAATCTCTTCTTCAAACCTCGAGTTGCGTGAACTGGACAATGTAAGAAAGAGAAAATGTGTGCGTGAGTGTGCATGTGTGTTTGCGTGTGTGTGTCTCTCTCTCTCTCTTTCTCTCTCTCGCAATGAAGAAGAAAAGGGCGGGGCTCCGTTGAGGGGCGGCTCCTTCTTCCTGACCAGTGACGCAGTTACCAGTAAAACGGTCGTCTGTGTACCATCGGACCACTGCACAACGCCGGCCCCTCCGCCCGGCACCTCCCAGTTACTTCCTTCCCACCCGTTGTGATTCGTACCCACTTCCCGCTGTTTTTTTTCCCCTTTTCCGAAGCACAACAGATACTTGATTGACAAGCCCGTTGGCACCCCCAAGTCAAGCTTGATGGCTGAGGGCCGGCAAGGCTTTCACCTGCACACCAGTGGGGTTTTTTTCTTTTTTCTTTTCCTTTTTTTTTTTTTGAAATTTTTTATTTGAGGTGAGGCACAAATGAAAAGAACTTCATTGCTAAAAGGAACAAAGAACACAACCCAAAAGCCTGCAGACCACACCAGAAGGGTTTTGCACTCAGAATTCTTTTTAAGTTCCAGGGTTCCAGCACAGGTTATATGGCTGATCCATCACCCTTAGGTTCTACCCAAGTCAAATTGAACTACAAAGGGTTCACAAGGTTTTCACCTTCACACCAATAGGTTTGAATCCAAAACCTTTTTTTTAAAAAGCCCCAAGGTTCTTCTTGGAAGGGCAATATCACTTAACCAAGGAAAATGTTAAATTGACTTAAGATTGTAAATGCAATCAGTACAGAAGTACTATTACAAATTTTTTTCCCCCAGTCTGCCTTTTGCTCATTCATATTTCCTAAAAGAAATTAGGTGGTACTCAGGCACGTTTTGCACTCATAGCCTTCCATGTTATGAATGTTCCAAAAGCCACATATCATGTCTAGTGACATGTTACATACCTATAACATGTCCCAAACATGCCTAACATGGACCCAAAACGTGTTTAGGTATCACAAGCTAAAAACAAACGGGCAACGGGCAGACTCTAGACAAAAATCGTAACAGTATTTTTTGTACTGACAGCATTTACAATCTTAGGTCGATTTAGCATCTTCCCTAAACCAGCACCCCTACTACCTAGGGTTTTGCTGCTGCTTTTTGGTGGGCCCGTAGCTTCTTAACATTATACCGACCTGCTTACCTCTCTACCTACCTACCGACCAAAGCTTTTTTAAAAACATTTATTATAATAACGTCTCTTCCTTTGTGGACATGCAAATTCTTCTTCTTTCTGCATTTGTATTCAAAAGCAGGAGTGTGGAATTCAGGCTCCTACCTGTCAGCGGTTTTTTGGGGGGTGAATTTTAATCATCTAACAACCTTTTTTTAAAGAGGCAATATTGTCAGAAATTCCTCGTTTTTCAAAAAATCTCAATTTTTTATAAAATAATTCTCAAAAATTGTCATGTTTTTACGCATTGTTCAAGCAAGTAGCCAGGATATTAAAATGTTTTAATAAATTTATACTTCCATAGCTGGTCTACAGCCAAATGTGGCTAAACCTCCTTGTGGACACAATATCACAAAATTAAAGAAATAAAAATTTCTGCCTGTGACTAAGTTAAGAGCTGGAATTGGCTCATGCTTCTGAATTTTCTTTTCATATTTTATAAATAGCCAAATTTGGCAAAATCAGCTAATGAATGATCCCTGCCTTGGATTATTTGACAAATGTATGTCAAAGTTGCCAAGTTACTAGCCTGTTTCTTTTAAGTTAGGGACCAACTTCTCTAGTATTTTGGTCTTATGCAATCAGTTGTGATTGGACTTGGGCACCTCAAATTGATCATTAGATGGAATAGTAGTGCCCACATGGTTCTAAGTTTTTGTGATACTGAAAGGCATGAGTACACAAAGAAAGAAAGAAAGAAAGAAAGAAAGAGGGAAGAGTGGGTCATCATGAGTACAGAGAACCACATACATCATGTGTCAGTGACACAAAGGTTTTTTGTTTGGCTGATGAGGAATGTTAGATAGTTGAGCAGGCCCACCCATAAACATGAAAAATTGGACAGTATATGTGAGACACTATTTAAATGCCACCACCTGGGCCAAACATTATGGCCGACCAATTAGAAGTAGTCTTAAATGGGCCTTGTGCAGACCATTGTATCATCTAGATATTTACAAGTCCAAACCAGCGTTTTTTCTTCTGGCGATCAAGTGCCAGATTTCGCTCTTCATTTCTGGTGTGCGATCACTAAGAAAGTGGAATGTGTAGGCTATTCGCCAAGCAATGACTATAATGATGATGGATGTTGCCATACCGCTTTTCATTCATTTATCATTTTTGCCATCTATTGTTTGTGATGCAACGATCACAATGCTCCTCTTACCAAGTAACACCTTCAACCCTAAACCTTGTTGCCTCTTTCACTTCCCGAAATAGGGTTTAGAGGCTAGAGAGCAACTCAACTCTTGTGACCAACGCCTCCGATTTGCTACAGAGAGTGCAAGCTTGGTGCTAGAAAGTGCGTCGATGATCAAGGTAAGATTTTCATATTTGTACTTGTGTTTGAAAATTGTTGCCAGCTTGAAGATGGGGGCTAAGGTTAATACATTTGATTGAAAGTTTAATGGTATCGAGGATTTTGTTGGTGGAATTTGAATCAAAAACATGATTTGGAAAATTGGAGCTCGAGGAGCAAATGTGGTGTAGGCACATGCTCAATGGTGACACCATGCAATTCTTCAATAGCTTGACCATGAAATCCTCAAATAAGATTCTAACTATGGCCCTTTGCTACAAAATTTTCAAGCTTTTGAAACTCCAAAGTTGTCAAATTTTTTTCTTAATCTTCGAAAGAGTCCATTGTAGTGTGTTTTTATCTTAAATTCCCAAGCTCCCAAGTTCGAGTTCTCAAGCTTCCAAGTTTCCAAGTATGTTTTTAGGGCTACGAGCTTAATTCTAGTCGAAATCCCAAATTGTCTCCTCCTACATTGTTGGTATCAAATTCAATAGTGTATCCTCCATTTTTTACATCATCAAGTGGGTTTAAATCACCTCTGAACGGGCTTGGAGTCCCCTTGATTTTGATGATTCTAGTCCCAAGATCACAACTACTTTTTTTATGTAACATGTTTTAGTCCACCTTTAAATCTTGCCCCCTTGTTTTCTATTGTTTTTACTATTCCTTCTAAAGCCCCTTCATCTTCTGCTACTCCTTTTAATGTCATTGTCCTAAGATCTAATGATTTTTTGTTGATTCTATCTTACAAGATTGTCAGGTCCATGATGTTGTATTGTTCAATGTTTGTCATTTGTTTGGGTCAAAATCTAATGTAGTGGATGATCCACCTAGTAAAAAACAAAAATGCAATGAGGGTAAACCACAGAAAAAATTATATGACAATACCAAAAAATTCCAAAGTAAATGGGCAATTAAGGTGCCATGGGCAGAAGGTGTAGTATCTAAAGATGGCATGATAATTTTAATGAAATGCAAAGTTTATTCTCTGATTGAGAAAAAGGGGAAAATCATGGGCTATAAGTGGGATACCTTAACTAAACATCAAGGTTGTCAAATTGCTTCCAAAGATATGCCAAGTTTGGGGGTGAAAAAAGGTGGAAAATATATTGTGAAAGACTATGCATGACGCCCTCCCAAGTCACGGGGTGAAACCCACCCTCACCCACTTGAGGGTTTCACAAAGTCAAGTTGTGGAAAGTTGAGACTTGGAGACACGCTCCCGACTTCCAACTCTAAAAAGGGGTAGAGGGTCGAGTTGGGAGCCCAAGGATTAGACTAGGAAGAGGGACTAATTTAGCTTGTGTGAATCTGCATTCAAAAACCAACCACAAGAGGTTAGTTTAGCATTCGAGACACCCTTTTGGTGTTGGGACTTGCCACGGGCACTTTGGACCACGAGACACACCACGGCCCAGACTCGGGGGAAGCCACCACCTTCCCCCTTATAGTATTCTCTACGGCTGGTCGCGGAGGCTACATCCGAATGGCACATTTTGTTGGGACTCCCGAAATGGAGTCCCGAAACTGTCCCGGTTGGACTC
>Ga0116229_10006925_pt1 | contig 18123 bp, 15 predicted proteins | sample S1TSphgellanicum_3_FD_87313 | JGI IMG/M metagenome (GOLD analysis project Ga0116229, IMG submission 87313) | Host-associated microbial communities from peat moss isolated from Minnesota, USA - S1T2_Fc - Sphagnum magellanicum MG | ecosystem: Host-associated > Plants > Peat moss > Unclassified... | reverse complement strand
CGCGTCGGGTATGGTTCCGCCACCGAATATCGGCAGTCCGCCGCTGCCCAGCAGCCGCAGCTGTTCGACGATTTGATCGACGAGTTCCTTGTGGCCGCCCGATAAGATGGAGTTACCGAGCGCATCGACGTCCTCGTCGACGGCGACGCGGGCGATGAAGTCCGGAGTCTTGCGCAGGCCCGTGTAAATGACATTCGCCCCGGCGTCACGCAGCGCCAGAGCGATCACCTTCGCACCCACATCGTGGCCGTCGAGTCCCGGTTTGGCGATCAGGATGCGCTTCCCGCGCAGATTTGGGCTCGGGGTCATAGCCGGATGGGCTCCTGGAATTCCCCCCACAGTCCCTTCAGACGCTGCACCATCTCGCCCACGGTCGCATACGCATGACAGCAGTCGATGAGGAAAGGAATGAGGTTCTCGGCATCGTTGGCGGCCGCGGCCTGCAGGCGATCGAGGCTGCGCGCGACCAAGGCGGCATCGCGACGGTGCAAGACCGCCGCCAGCTTCTCGAGCACGCGTTCGCTCGCACGGGGATCGGGTGTGAACAGCTCGATAGGCGAGCTGCTCTTCTCATCGCGCGTAAAACAGTTGAGCCCGACGATGGGAGAATCCCCGGAATCAACGTTGCGTTTGCGCTCGTGGGCCCGTTTGGCGACGCGTAGCTGCAGCCAGCCTTCCTCGATCGCTCGCACCGCGCCGCCGTAGTCCTCTACCTCACCCATGATGGCGAGGATCTTGTCCTCCATCTGATCGGTGAGCCACTCGACGTAGAAGCTGCCCCCGAGGGGGTCCACCGTGCGACCCACGCCGCTCTCGAAGGCGATGATTTGCTGGGTGCGCAGCGCCAGCTCCGCGGAAGCCTCGGTGGGAATTTGAAAGGGCTCGTCGTAGGCGCACGTGAAGATGGATTGTGCGCCACCCAGTACCGCCGCCAGCGTTTCGACGGTGACGCGGATCGCGTTGTTGAACGGCTGCGGCGCGACCAGCGACGATCCGCCGCACACCACCCCGAATCGGAACATCTGGGCCTTGGGATCAACGATGCCGTAACGCTCCTTCATGGTCCGCGCCCAGATGCGGCGTGCCGCGCGAAACTTGGCCACCTCCTCGAACAGGTCCATGTGCACGTAGAAGAAGAACGAGAGTCGCTTCGCAAAATCCCCCGGTGCGCCGCCGCGGCGTTGCAGCTCATCGACATAAGCAATGCCGTTCGACAGGGTATACGCGATTTCCTCTGCGGCCGTGCATCCCGCATCGCGAGCATGCGCGCCGGCGATCGAAATGGGATTGAACCGAGGTGTCGCCTTGTTCGAGAACAGCACGCTGTCGGCAATCAGTCGCATCGACGGGCGCACAGGAAAAATCCATGTGCCGCGCGCGACATACTCCTTCAAGATGTCGTTCTGCAGAGTGCCGGTCAGCTTGCTGCGCGGCACGTTCATCTTGTCGGCGCACGCCAGATACATCGCATAGATGATGGCCGCGGTGCCATTGATCGTGAACGAGGTCGAAACCTTGGCGAGATCGATACCCTGGAAAAGGATCTCCATCTCGGAGAGATTGGACAGTGAGACGCCGACCTTGCCGATCTCGGGCCGCGCCATGGCGTCCGTTGGATCGAGCCCCACCTGGGTCGGCAGATCGAGTGCCACCGACAGACCGGTCTGACCCTGCTGCAACAGAAACCTGTAGCGTTCATTTGATTCTTCGGCCGTGCCGAATCCCGAGTATTGCCGCATCGTCCATGCGCGGCCGCGAAACCCGTCGGCGAAAATGCCGCGCGTGAAGGGATACTCACCCGCGACCCCCGGATCCGGATGCCGGCACATGGATGCGGTCGCGGCGACCGGCGCTTCGATGCCGGACGCAATCCGGGTGCCGATCGGGCGGCTGTCGTCGACAGCCTGCGCTTTGGCTGTCGGGGTCTGAGCGCTCAAGATGCGGTCACAGGTCGTTTCTTGAACATTCGATCGACCGCCGACCAATGATCTTCGTGCGCCCAAGTACGACTGAACCATTCACGCTCGATGGTGCGGCGCGCATCGTAACCTAGGCCCTGGCGTTCGCCGATGGCCATGGCCTTGTAGGCACGTATCACTTGCGGCTGCTGCTTCAAAATAGGCTCGAGGAAACGTTGCACGCAGTGCTCCAGCGCCTCGCCCGGTGCCGCGACCATGTCGATGAGTCCCAGCGTGTGCGCGTGCGGCGTGTCGAGCGCCTCGGCCGATAAGCCGTGCAGCATACCGGCGCTGGATCCTAGCAAACGCATCAAGTCAGTGCCGCCGCCGAAGCCGGAGGAGATATTGAGACTCGCCTGAATGTAACCGATGACAGCGTGCGGCGCCGCGACCCTGAAATCGCATGCGAGTGCGAGTTCGGCGCCGCCGCCGAGTGCGCAGCCATTGAGCGCAGCCACCACCGGCACCGGAAACTGGCGGATCCGATCGAGCGCGCCGCTCGCGAGGTCAAAGATTTGGGCAGCGTCGGCCGCGGTGCGAAGCGCGGCGAATTCCTTCAGGTCGCCACCGGCGGCGAACGCGTCACTGCCTTCACCGATCAGCACGGCGGCCTTTAAGTTAGCGATTGCGCCACCATCGGTGCACGCCTGTCCAAGCTCGGCGAGCGTCGCCCGGCTCAATGCATTACGGCTTTTCGGGCGGTTGATTCGCAGCCAAAGAATCCCATCGCGGAAATCCACGACCAGGTTTTCGTGGCCGTTGGCTATCATACGGCGATACTCTGGGGCATCAGTTTGCGCTGCGCACCCAGCAACCTCACGACGTGCTTGTCGAAATTTGGCTCCATGCGATGACTGGGCCCCGCCACGGCGAGACCCAGCAACTCATTGTTGACCGGAACTGGAACGGCAATCGCTGTGACGTCGGGGACGTTTTCTCCGCGGGTCGTGAAGTATCCGAGCCGCATCCCTTCCTTCAAATCTTGCATCAGTCGCGCCTCGCTCGTGATCGTGTTGCCGGTCACCTTGGAAAGCGATTCCTCTCGCAACCAAGCCGTGAGCTCAACAGGCGACAGGGAGGCGAGCATCACCTTACCGATGCAGGTGGAGTGCATCGGTTTCAACGCCCCGGCGCGCGAGCTGTAGCGGATGGTCTGCGGACTTTCGAGCACCTCGAGGTACAGGATCTGGTCCTTCTGGCGCTTGCCAAGAATGACCGTTTCATCGGTTTCGTTACGAAGCTGTTCAAGGACGGGGGTCATGCGCTCCAAGAACGGATCGTGCGCCACGATGGTTGCCGCCATATCGAGGATACGACGGGTAGGATACAAATCCTTGCGCCGACTGATCTGATACAAATAGGAGTGATTGAGCAGAGTGTGCACCAGCGCGTGACACGTACTCACCGGCATCTGGCAACACTCGGCGAGTTCTCGCAGCGTGAGCGCACGCCGTTTCTCCTCGAAGGCCTCGAGAATTGCGAGAGTTCGCTCGGAACTCTTATTGTCCTTGGATTCAACCACAGTGTTACCCCCTCGACCCGCTGACCTCGCCATCATCGATACTCTTTGACCAATTCTCGAGGATCGGTGCTAGGTCACGATGCGCGGCCGTCATGGTGCGTTTGCAGTATTTTCCGCTGGCGCGGCCGATTAACTCCCATGAGGTTTTTTCCGCTTCCTTTATGTATCGACTTCGACTGAACCGCGCGCATCCGGGTGCGCCAGCGCGCCGCTTCCATTGTCTTCCCAGATGTTCGATATCGGGATTACAATTTCGCCTATTGGAACAGTATCGTCAAGCTTTTGAGGTATCGATTTGTCGCCGCACCGCCTTGCTTCGACGCCGGGCGCGGCTGGTCGGTTACGTGGCAGAACCGCGTTGACCGTCGCTTCAGATCCGTTAGACACGGGCGACCGCGGCGCAGGTGCGGGCGCACTTCACGGCCTCAAGGTCATTGAATTCGCTGGTCTCGGGGCGGTTCCGTTCGCCGCCATGATGCTCGCCGATCATGGAGCAGAGGTCATTCGCATCGACCGTCCCGACACCGCCGATAATGTGGTTGACCCCATCGACCGCGGTCGTCGCTCTGTGATTCTGAACCTAAAGTCACCTGAAGGATTGGCGATCGTGCATCGTCTGCTGGAGACGACCGACATCGTGCTCGAGGGATACCGCCCCGGAGTGATGGAGCGCTTAGGCCTTGGACCGGAGACGTGTCTCGCGCGCAATCCGCGGCTAATTTATGGCCGGCTCTCGGGTTGGGGCCGACGAGGCCCGTTGGTGGCGGCTGCCGGCCGGGACATCGCCTATCTGGCACTGACGGGTGCCTTATCCGCGATGGGTGCCCGAGACCAGCCGCCCCCGCCCCCGCTAAATCTTGTCGGCGACTACGGCGGCGGTGCCATGTCACTCACCGCAGGTGTGTTGATGGCACTGTTCGCCCGGACGCGAACGCACCGTGGGCAGGTAGTCGACGCGTCGATCCTGGCCGGGTCGACGTCGCTGACGGCGTGGATTTATGGCCAGTTTGCCGCGGGGTCGTGGACGTCGCAGCGCGAAGCCAATCTGCTTGACGGCGGCGCGCCGTTTTATCGTTGCTACCAATGCCGTGACGGAAACTGGATCGCGGTCGGCGCCATCGACGCCGAAGCCTGCCGGGAATTCCTACTGGGGCTCGGCATCGCGCAGGACGACCCGCTGCAGGGTTCCGTACGCGATCGTGAGCACTGGCCCGCGGCTGCGCAACGCATCGCGAGCCTCGTCGCCGCACGCACCCGGGACGAGTGGATTGACGTGTTCTTGGATACCCAGGCGTGTGTGGCTCCAGTACTAAGCCTCCGGGAGGCGCCCCACCATCCTCAGCACGTAGCCAACGAGAACTTTCACACGGTGGGCGGCATCCCGCAGCCGGGCCCCGTGCCGTCATTCTCGGATACGCCGGCGCCTGACATCAGTGCGCCCAGCCGACCGGGCGAGCACACCCGCGGGGTACTCGCCGAGCTCGGCATCGGCCCCGACGAGTTCGCGGCACTTGCCGCACGCGGCATCGTGAAGTGAAACACCAGACCCCAGTCCGCATACATTTGACAGCTGTGTTCGGATAGTAGAAACTAAATTCGACAGGATGAATAAGGGCCTTCAGCCCAATCGATATCGGACGTCAGTTCGACGGGACAACGGCAGGCTGTCTCGTCTTTAAAAATCTACGAGGGGGAATCGCGCGATGAGCAAGTATCTGGACGCATTCGAAGCCTACATGGCCAAGGCCAGGAAGCAGGCTCTCGCGGAGCCTAACCCCCACCGTCGCGCCATTCTTCTGAACTACAACCGTCATGCGGCCCTCGAATTCAGCGATAACTGGCAGCACATTTTTACCAAGACCATGACGGTCGATCACCCGAAGTACAAAGTGCAGCTCGGCACGCCGAATCTGCTGGATTTCGATGGCTTGTCCGCCGTCAAAGGTTTCTATTCGGCCTTGAATCAGCGGGTGGTCTGGCTGCAGGACGAGGAGTTGTTTGTCAATGACTGGGGCCTCGCCTCCTATTCGACGTTCGGTCAGTTCGTGACCGGAGCCGAAGCGGCGCAGGCAAACTACCAAGTCGACGACCCCACGGGCACCTACATCCTCCACTGTCCGCTCGCGATGTTCTGGCCGTACTCGAAGGACTCCAAGCTGATCGGCGAGGATGTGTACCAGCTCGCACCTTTCACACTGGTGAAGCCCGCCCCTGAGGACATCTTCAGCTTCGAGGAGCGATCGCGAATGCTGCAACAGTACATCGGCGACTTGGCAGATTTCGAAGCAGCCTGAGGTTGCCTCGAGCGCGCGATGACTGAGGCGGCTGGACAATGCGGAGTCCCGGTCCCTGACTGCACATCACGGCGACTGGGACGTTGGCTGCACGAACTGACAGCTCGTTTCGGTGCGCGCGCCGCGCTCGATGCGGCGCCCGGTTCCGCCGGCGCTGAGCGGCTATCCTTCGCGGATCTCGAACGTCGGTCGGCGGCCATCGGCGCCGGCTTTCAGCGGCTCGGGCTGCGCCCCGGCGATTCGATCGCGGTGTGGTTGCCGAACCGACCCCTGTGGATGGTCGTGCACTTCGCGGCGGCACGCGCCGGCCTTTTGACCATCCCAATCAACACCTGGTGCCGCGAATCGGAAGTCGCCCACCTCACCTCGTTGAGTGGTTGCCGGGCGATCGTCATCGATTCGTTGTTCCGCGACATCGATTTCGACGGCATCCTGAAAAACGCGCTCGGCGCTCTTGACGCACAAGCGGAGCCGCGTCTGCGCTGGATCATCGACGTCGCCGAACGCCGGGGCGACGCGCCGGCGCAAACAGGGCTGCAGCGATTGTGCCTCCGCGACATGGAATCCGGAGCGTCGGACCGCACGCCGGACGTTGCCCCAGAGAATCGCGTCATGATCGCATTCTCCACATCGGGCACCACGTCGTTGCCGAAGCTCGCCGTGCATCGCGAAGGCGTACTGCTCGAACACGCGCGCGCCGTCGCAGCGGCGGCGCAAATGACCGATGCTGATGTAGTGCTGGGCGTACTGCCGCCCTGCGGTGCCTACGGCTACACCCTGCTGCTTGCCGCTCTCACCGTCGGCGCCCGCTGCCTGCTTGTGGAGCAATTCGACGCGCAGCGCATTGTAGAGCTGATCGACACGCAGCAGATCACGGCGCTCGCCGTGACCGAACCCATCCTGCGCAAGCTTCTCGATCAGGCGCAGGCATCGCCCGCGACTTTGCGTTCGCTGCGAATCGTGTTCTCCGCCGGTGCGACGCTGCAGGAGGTGGTGGACCGCGCGAAGACCGAGTTCGGCTTTCGCGTCTCCAACGTCTATGGTTCATCCGAAGTGCTCGCACTCGCCGCGTTCTGGGACTTTGAACGCGCATCCAACCTGTGCGGGACGGCCGGCGGGCGTCTGGTGAGCGACGCGATGCGAGTCCGATGCGTAGATGCGGCGGGGCACCCCGTCGAGCGCGGCCAACACGGCGAACTGCAATTTGCGGGTCCGATTCTAACTTGCGGATACCTCGCCAACGACGCGGCGACGCGCAGTGCCTTCAGCGAGGATGGCTGGTTCAAATCGAAGGATCTCGGCAGCGTCAGCGATGCTGGCGGGCGCGAGTTTCACTACGTTTCGAGGCTCGATGACGCGATCCGCCTCAAGGGCTTTCTGGTCAGTCCCGGGGAGATCGAATCGATGCTGCAAACCCATCCCGCGGTGGCGGCCGCCCAAGTCGTGGGAGTTCCGGAGCGCGGGGGCGAAGAACTCGCCGCCGCCTTCGTCACACTGCATGCAGGTGCCCGGGTAGATCCCGAGCATCTGCGCGACCACTGCCGGGCCCGCATGGCCTCTTACAAGGTGCCGGCGCTGCTGGAGATCGTCGAACGTTTCCCGACCACACTCAGCGCCAATGGAGACAAGGTGATGAAGAACAAACTGCGCGATATGGCGAGGGCGATGGTGATGCATGAATGATCCGACGATTCTCGGATTCGCCGGCGACATCCTGGTCGACCGCGAGAATCCCGACGAACCTTTCGATCTGATTCGCGACGTGCTCGCCGTTCCGGACCTGCTATCGGCTAACTGTGAATGTGCCTACGCGTCCAATGTCGAGCATTCGCCCGGAGTGACCGTGCCGGTGACTGCCGACCCGCGCAACATCGGGGCGATCGCGCGGGCAGGCTTCGACGTCGTGGGTCTTGCCAACAATCACGCCCTCGATGCAGGCCACCGCGGCATGTTTGAAATGCATGGTCACCTCGAGGCGGCGGGCATCGCGCACGTGGGCACCGGCAGAAATCTCGCCGATGCGCGCCGTCCGGCGCTTCTCGAGGCCGGCGACGCCACCGTCGCGTTTCTTGCGTACGCCTCCTTCTTTCCGCGGGGCTATGAAGCGCTCGACGACTGGCCCGGCCTCAACCCGCTGCGTGCGCACAACCACTATCGCGACTTGCTGTCCAACGTGTGGTCCCCGGGCACCCCGCCCGTCAGCAGTACCATTCCCGTGGCCGAGGACATGGATCACCTGCGCGAAGACATCGCCGCCGCGAAGAGTCGCGCCGACGTGGTCGTCGTGCAGTTTCACGGCGGGGACTACAAGCGGCCCTTCGTACTGAGTGATCATGAACTGCGCAGCGCACGCTTCGCCGTCGACCACGGCGCCGACGTCGTGATCGGCCACCATCATCACGTGCTGCGAGGCATGGAGTGGTACCGCGGCGCGCCGATCTTCTATGGCCTTGGGCATTTTGTCTTCGACCTGTCGACCTTCCGCGGACCGAAGGAGATCGTCTCCGACGGCGAGGCGCTCGATCCCGAAACCGATGAATCGTACAGTCTTGCCCCGCGCAAGGGATGGCCCCGCTTGCCGTGGCATCGCGACGCGCGCATGACTGCGCTGGCTTGGGTCTCGCTGCGGCAGAAAAAGGTCGACCAGGCTGGGTTCCTACCATGCCTATTGAACCGCCAGGGCCAGGTCTATCCGGTGGACGCGGCCTCGCCAGAAGGCCGTCAGGTGACCGCTTACATCGCAAAGGGCTGCAGCACCCAGGGGCTTGAATCCTCCTTCAGCGTCGATACGGCCGTCCGCTTCAAGGACTTTACGGCAGTGACGATGACTCGGCCGCCGAGCCAGGTGCAGCGCGCCACCGCCCCGGCGACCGCCCAGCCCATGCAAGGAAGAGGCTGAGTGGATCTGTCTTTTCACGGCAAAGTGGCGCTCGTCACCGGCGCTGCGCACGGCATCGGGCTCGCAACCGCGACAGCTCTGCACGCGTTGGGCGCGCAGGTAGCGCTGCTCGACGTCGACACCAAGGCGGTCACCGCCGCGGCCACAGCGCTCGGCGAGGGCCGCGCGATCGGCGTCAGCGCCGACGTCGTCGATCTGGATGCGGTGACCGGCGCGGTGCAGACGATTCAGTCGCGGTGGCACAGTCCGGACATCTTGGTGAACAACGCGGGCTTTCCCAAAGACGGTTTCATCACGAAGATCGCCGTCGCCGACTGGCGCCGCGTCGTCGACGTGATTCTCGTCGGCGCTTTCAATTGTAGCCGCGCCGTTTTGCCGGCGATGCATGCGAAGAAATGGGGGCGAATCATCAACATCTCCTCCCGATCGCACCTTGGTAATCCCGGCCAGACCAACTACTCGGCGGCGAAGGCCGGCCTGATCGGGTTCACGCGTGCACTCGCCTTGGAGAGCGGCGGGTTCGGGGTCACCGTCAACGCCATCGCCCCCGGCTTCATCGAGACCGATGGCATGCGCACACTCGATAACTATGAAGTGCTGCGCGAGCGTTCGATCGCGAAGTCCCCACTGAAGCGCGTCGGTCAACCCGCGGAGATTGCAGATGCAGTGGTCTTCCTTGCCAGTGAGAGCGCCGGGTTCATCACCGGCGACCTCCTGCACGTCACCGGAGGACGATATTCATGACGTCGGGTGTGCCAGCCGGCAAGGCCGCCCCGTCGACGCTCGACCGGCAGACATTATTCTTCGAGGATCTCTCGCTCGGCATGCAATTCGATAGCGCCGGCCGCACGGTCACGGAGGCTGACATCGTTGCTTTCGCGGGTCTATCGGGCGACTACAACCAGCTGCACGTGGACCAACACTTCGCGGAGTCGACAGTGCACGGCGGCCGGATCGCCCATGGGCTGCTGGTGCTGTCCATACTGTCTGGATTGTCGACCCGGGTTCCGCTCATGCAGGCGCTCGGCGAGACCATCGTCGGCTTGGCCGGCCTTGAATGCCGCTGGAAGCGCGCAACGAAGATTGGCGACACATTGCACGTCCGGCTCACGGTTGCCGAACTGAAACCCACGAGCAGCGGTGACAAGGGGGTCCTCGTGCTGAACCGAGAGGCCATCAATCAACGCAACGAAGTCGTGCTCGAAAGCGTCTGGACTCTGCTGATTCGCTGCCGCTCGGGAAAGCCCCCCGCATGAGCGCCGACCACATCCACGTCTACGGCCACGATCTCGTCACGGAAGTGATGGGCCAGTGGACCTTCGCGGAGATCACCTACGCCGCCATCACCGGCGGGACCCGGCCCAACTCGGCCCAGGCCCGCATGATCGACGTGTTGCTGACCACGTTCGTCGATCACGGGGTGACGCCGAGTTCGCTCGCCACGCGGCTCACGCTGCTGGGCGCGCCGGAGGCGATGCAGGCCGCCATCGCCGCCGGATTGTGCGGGGCAGGATCGCGCTACCTCGGCACCATGCAACTCGCGGCCGAACTCCTGTCGTCGACGTTGAAGGGCCACGGCCCCATCGACGCGGCGCAGACCGCGACGCTGGCTCAGCAGATCGTGCAGTCACACCGCCAGAGTCGTACACCGATTCCCGGGCTCGGCCACCCCGAACACAAAGGCGGGGATCCGCGCACGCCAAAACTCATGGAAATTGCACGGGACCTCGGCATCGCCGGGGTCCACTGCCAACTGCTGATGGCCATGGGAGAAGCCTTTACACGGATCACTGGACGGGTCTTGCCGGTCAACGCCGCGGGACTGAGCGGCGCCATCGTCGTCGACATGGGTTTGCCGCCGGAGGCGGCGCGCGGGCTCGCTGTGGTATCGCGCGCCGCGGGACTGGTGGGCGTCGTCTTGAGCGAAATGCGCGATCCGAGCGCACAGAGTATCTGGGACGGACTGCGGTGAGCCGAGCGTCACGAATGAAGCTGGAACGAGCGGACCGTCAACGATAACGAAAGAAGATCAGGAATCAACCGGGAGTCAACGATGAAACGATGCAATCAAAAGATCGCGGTCCTGCGAATGTGCAGCGACCAAGCCTGCTGCACGGTACGGAAAACGCGTTGGTCGGGAGTTTAAAATGCTAGCAAAGCGAACAAGGTTCATTGGTCGGGTTTATGTGCTTCTTCGGGCATCTGCAGTGGCCATCATAACCTGCGCGGCAAGCGCCATTCCGACGACCGTGATGGCGCAATCAGCGGCAGTCGGCACGAGTTCCACGACGTCACAAGGATCACAGCTCGATGAAATCATCGTGACTGCACAGAAGCGTGAGCAGCGCGCCATCGATACCCCGCTGTCCATCACAGCGTTGGACGCGAATGCTCTGGCCGACCATCAAATATCCAACCTCGTAGATTTGGCGTTCGTATCGCCGGGCCTGCGCGACGGCGATCAAAACGGCGTCAATCGCATTTTTATTCGCGGCATCGGTTTGACGTCTTTCTCATCAGGGGCTGATCCCAGCGTAGCGTATTACGTCGATGGCGTTTATATCGGCCGTGCGACGGAACAGCTGAGTTCGATGTATGACGTCGATCGGGTCGAAGTACTGCGTGGGCCTCAAGGGTCACTGTACGGCCGAAACGCCACGGGCGGCGCCGTCAACGTCATTACGAACGAACCGACCAAGGAACTCAGTGGTTATATTGACGAAACCTTCGGCAACTATGATCTTCACCAGACCAAGGGAGCCATCAGCGGATCCTTGAACGACTCAGGCACGTTGCTCGGCAGAGTCGCATTCGATTTCCTCAATCATACTGGCTACGGCTACGACTTCGGTACGAATCATCCCGCCAACGATGCGAACCAGCAAAATGTCCGCGGCACGCTCGATTTCAAACCGAGCGACACAGTGGATCTCAAGATCATCACGGAGTTCACCCATGAGGCCGATAACGATTACTACTCCGCGAGCTTTGGCGCTTATCCTCCGTATGTTCTCGCCGGACTGCAAGGGCCGGCCAATCCGGCCAACGGCAACATCCCTGCCGGCATAGCGATCAACAATTCTCAGAATGTCGCGACCGGACTGCCGGACATCCAGAATCGCCGCACGGGCGAGGCGCTCACCGCCGATTTGACCATCAATTTGAGCGACACCGCGCAATTCACGTCCATCACCGGATGGCGCAATTTTCAGCGCTACAACGGCAATTCGTCGGACGACACGTCCGCGGGTCTCGGCAATTCGTTGTTCCACGAGTGGGACCACCAGTTGAGCCAATCCTTCGTCCTCAATGATCGCGTGGGCAGTTGGGACACCACCGGCGGCCTCGACTTCTATTATGAGAAGATCAAGAATTGGACCGAGGTACCATTCCCTCAATTCACGAATGTATTCGGCCCGGGGGTCGCGCTTTACCAGCAGTACGGCAGCATGCCGATCGACTCCTTTGCCGGGTACGCACAAACGACCTACTCCATCATGCCGGACCTGCGCGTCACCGTTGGCGGCCGGTTCAGCGTGGAGGAGCGTCACTCTGTCGGATTCTTCACGGGAATTCCGCCCGCACTGCAGCCGATCGATCAGGAAAAGACTTGGCGGGCTTTCACGCCCAAGGTTGGAGTCGAATACGATTTCGCCAAGGACACCTTGCTTTACGCATCAGCAACCAACGGATTCAAGAGCGGTACATTCGATATCGGACAAATCAATCCACCCATCGATCCGGAGAAAGTCTGGGCATATGAAGCGGGTTTGAAGACGGAACTGCTGGATCGCCGTGTCGAATTCACGAGCGCTCTGTTTTACTACAATTACAAAGACCTGCAGGTCAACAAGATCATTGGAATCGCGTTGCTCACGGTCAATGCGGCCGCCGCCACCAACAAAGGCATCGAACTCTCGACTCGCGCAAAAGTCACCGACCATTTCACCATCGATGGCAATTTCACGTATTTGCTTGCCAAGTTCACCGACTTTGTTTCCACAAATCCCGTGACGAACGACGTCCAAAACCTCGCGGGAAATCTGCTGCCGGGTGCTCCAAAGGTACAGGCCGGGCTCGGGGCAGCGTATGACTTTTCTTTGCAGGGGGGCGCCACCGTAACCGCCCGGGCCGAGGCGGAATATTTGTCGCAAATTTATTTCTCGGAATTCAACGTGCTGCCGCTCAGTCAGGGCGGCAATACCAAAATGAACGCATCGCTGAAATACACGAGTGAGTCCGGAAAGTGGTCGACCACATTGTGGGGCAAGAACGTGACCAATCAATTGACCGCCGCCAGCAAGATTGTGAGCATCGCGCTGTGGGGTTATCCGATCTACGGTGTGGTGGATCCGCCGGCCACGTATGGCATTACATTGAACTACAAATTCTGATGGCGATATGAAACGAAGCTGATGGCTCTTTCGAGGGTCATCAGCTTCGGTGACGACATGGTGTTATCCCCGGATCGAAGTGGTAGGTGAATACTATGCGGTTCCGCATCAAAGGCAGTCTTCCGGCCCTGTGCCTGCTGTGGGTAAACGTGCCGGCCGCGCCGGCCTCTGCTCCTGAAGCGGCAACTTTTCCCGCCTTTACCTCGTCGCAGGCCATGAATGGCAGCAAGGTATACACAGAAAGCTGCCAATCTTGCCACGGAAGTGTTCTCGAAGGATTGGCCGGGCCACCACTCGCGGGACCGCAATTCGTCGGTAAATGGGTGGGCGGCACCTTCACGCTCCGGGATTTCCACCAGGCTGTGAAGACCCAGATGCCATTGGGCGCGGCGGGAAGCCTTTCCGATGAACAGAATATCAATGTGGTCGCGTATATCCTGTCACGCAATGGTTACGTTGCCGGGAATGATCCACTGACCGAATCCAACATGGCTCGGGTGCTCGAACGCCCCATCGGCGCTCAGCCCGAACCAACCGTCGGGCGGAGGTATCAAGGACCAATCCCCGCGTTACCGGAGAGCGTTGGAAAGGCGCTAACGGATCGACCCGATGATATGGAGATCGCTCATCCGTCGGACTCGGATTGGCTCATGTACAACCGAACATTGGATGGGCAGCGTTATTCTGCGCTCAAACAAATTACCAATAAGAATGCGGGAAAGTTGGCTGCTACCTGCTTGTTTCAATTGGGAGAGGTGGGCTGGTTTCAGGCGAATCCGATCGTGTACGACGGTGTCATGTATATCACGTCGCCCTATAACACCTACGCGATCGATGCAAAGACATGCGAGAAAATTTGGACCCGACTGTATCCCGAAAATAGCGAAGGGATGACCAGTCCCGTCAGAGTCACTCGCGGCACGACTATATACAAGGGCAAACTGTACCGCAGTACTCCGAACGGTCATTTCCTGGCGCTTGACGCTAAAACGGGAGAGATGATTTGGGATGTTCTGCTGGCCGACGTCTATCACGGCTACTGGTTGAGTGCGGCCCCGATTGCCTATGAGGGCAAGGTCATCATCGGCGAGGCGGGCGCCGATTGGGGAGCCAATGCTCACATCTTTGCTTTGGATGCCGAGACCGGCGCCGTCATTTGGAAATTCAATGTCATACCCACGGGCAATGAACCCGGAGCGAACACATGGAAGCGTGGCTCTGAACATGGCGGCGGGGCGTCGTGGTCGACCTACACCTTGAACGTCAAGGAAGGACACTTATACGTTTCCGTCGGCAATCCCGCACCTTCCTTCAATGGCGCTCTGCGCCCCGGCGACAACTTGTTCACCGACTCGGTAGTGGTGCTGGATTTTCGCACGGGCAAATTGCAGTGGTATGCACAACAGGTGGCGCATGATGTCCATGACTGGGATACCGCGGCCGCACCCGTCGTTTACGCCGAGAACGGCAGGGACTATATGGCGGTCGCCAATAAGGCGGGTTGGCTCTATATCTATGACCGCACTACCCGCAAGTTGCTTGCGAGGTCGCAAGTGACCACGCAGGACAATATGGATGCGCCCATAAGCACCGAGGGCACTCACCATTGCCCTGGATCTCAGGGAGGGGTTGAATGGAATGGCGCTGCCTATTCGCCGCCAATTGGCATGTTATTCGTCAACTCCGTCGACTGGTGCGGCACCTCAACTTTGCTGGAAAATCGTTACGTTGAGGGTTCCATGTATTACAACGGATCTTATAAGTTAGATCCTCGCAGCGAAGCAAAAGGGTGGACAAAAGCGTTCAACGCCGCTGACGGAAAGCCGGTGTGGACACGGAAGTCGCCGACCCCCATGGTGTCGGCACTGACGCCGACTGCCGGCGGAGTTCTGTTCACCGGAGACCTCAACGGTTACTTCCTCGCCCTCGATTCCAAAACTGGCGATGAACTCTTTCGATTCAATACGGGCGGAGGCATAGCGGGCGCGGCGGCCACGTATCTGGTCGATGGCAAGCAATATGTCGCGATCACATCGGGGAACCATTCTCGAACGATTTGGAACGATACCGGTGCGATGACGGTAGTAGTCTTTGCATTGAATGAATAGTCGCGAAAATGAAACTGATTTCGTTACCCGCCGCTTTGCTGGCTTCGAGCACTGCTGTGCATGCCGCGAATCTCGCGCCTGACGATAGACAACTCGCTGCGGCGATAGACCGCGGTCGGGTGTTGGCTGCGTCACACGGCAATTATTCGTTGAAAAAAAACATTGCGTGGGCGGTTCCCGATGCCAGGACTATCGATCCGACCCAGGGTGCGGTCGACGCGGTTTTGGTCGCGACGCCGATCGAGAGAGCAACCCACGCTGGTTTCCTTGCTGCCATCAACGGCCGACAAGTGACTGTGTCCGAGGCTCGTAGGTCGGAACAGCTTCGGCCGGGTTGGCTGCGGATTATCCTGTTTACGCACGGCCCCAATGCGAAGGATGAGTCCTACGTCGACAGATTCTCCAATGCATGTTTGGTTTTTGGCGATGACACGATCGTCGCCGACAAAATGGACCATTCCGAACCCACTGAATCCACATATCCGCTCGCAACGGAAAACCGCGAACGTCAGGTAGCCACCATCACCTTTCACTTCAATCTGTCGTCATCGCCGCAATTGCAGGCTGCGCGAGGACGACTGCGGTTCACCGACGATACGGGACATAAATTCGATCAGCCAATCGACCTGAGCGCTTATCCGTAGGACATCCGGGGGAGATCAGCAATGGAGCGATTCAAGAACAAAGTAGCGATCGTATTGGGGGCATCACACGAGCAATCAATGGGCGGTGCCATCGCGCGCCGCTTGATCGACGAAGGCGCCACCGTGATCGTCGCCGCAAGACGGTTCGAGCAGGTGCATAAGCTGGCCACATCACTGGGTGCGCATGGAATAGCCTGCGACATTTCAGTGGAAGCGCAGCTCGCAGCCCTCGCGGCCCTCGCCATTACGCGCTTCGGTCGCCTGGATGTCGCGGTGAACTGTGTAGGCGAGGCCATCATGGGCAGCATTGCTGAAACCGAGGAGGCCGTGCTGCGCCGTGCCGCTGACATCCACTTCATCGGGCCGTTCTTGTTCATCAAACACATGGCGGCCAACATGTCCCGGGGTGGATCGATCGTGACGATCTCCTCGATCACCGCCACACTCATGTTTCCGAACCATGCCGCCTATATGGGTGCCAAGGCCGGAACCGATCACCTGGTCAGGATCGCCGCGGTCGAATTTGGACACCTCGGCATCAAGGTGAATGCAGTATCGCCCGCCTTGACCGAAAGCCCCATGACGGCCGGGTTCCTGGCGGTTGCGGGGGTACGCGAGGCATTCGAGCAGGAGATTCCCCTCGGACGCCTGAATACGGTGAACGACGTGGCGGCGGCCGTGTTGTGGCTGAGTAGCGAAGAGGCTTTCTTGACCGGGCAAAATTTGCACGCCTCCGGCGGCAATAACTTGACTCGGCTGCCGGTGATCAAATTGGAGACCCCCGCGCCGATGTGACGTGAGCCACCTGGAGCGTGCAGTGCGCTCGATCGCGTCGCTTGATTGGCGCAAACGTTGCAAAGTAAGCAATGTCAGAGGAGAACATCAATGACGCTCTTGAAATATCCGATTAGACAGGTGGCCTACATAACTCCTGACCCAGTCGTTGCTGCGCTTCAGCACGCTAAAATTTACGGATCGGGTCCGTACTTCTGCGCCAAGCACGTGCCCATTACTGACTACTTCTATCGAGGAACCCCTGGCGTCTTCGATCATACGACGGTGCTCGGATGGTGGGGTGATGTCATGGTCGAATTTTTCACGCAGCATAATGATGAACCTTCACACAATCACGACCTGTTCGCTTATGGGAGCCGGGGGGGCCTGCATCACATGGCGATTATCCCTGATGACGTCAACGGTGCCCTCCGTGAATTGTCGGCGGAAGGATTTGAAGTCGCTGCAAGCTTTCGGGTGGGCGGTGAGGCGGGATTCGATGTGTACTTCGTCGATACGCGGTCGGCTAACGGTCATATGATCGAAGTCTATGGACCGCCCATACTCGCAGCTTACGACATGGTGAAACAAGCGGCGGCGGCGGGCGGGCCAAGAGATACCGTAACACCAATTCAGTTTTAAATGCCGTACCGGAGGGTCTCTGTCGGGGAGTTCGTCGTTGACACTTCTCGACATAAACCCGCTAGAACGGTTGCCGCAATTGCCGCACTATACTCTGCGTGGCGCGTCGCAACGCGTTCGTTGCCTCGGTTGGCACGACTGTATCCGCCACAGTCTGTGACGTGAATGCCGCGTAGCTTTATATAGGGTCAACGCATCCAAGCCCGTCCCCTCACACCCGCTGCGCGCTGGAGGTAGAACTATCGAATGACTCAAGTTCCATGTGCCATCAAGGCCGCTCTCCGCAGAATCCCCCTTGCATTGGCCACAACGATTGCCGTGGCTGCGCTGCGACCCGCTTCCGCCGCCTCCGCGGAACCGAGCCCATCGACCGCGCAAGCAGCTGCCTCAGCGCCGAGCGCTGATCCGGAGGTGGAGCACCCATTGGACGAGATCGTCGTCGAAGCCGCTGTGCCTGGGGCCGTGATTGGTGATATCCCACCCGAAAACCGACTCAATCCGGCCCAGATTGCCGCTTATGGCGACAGCACGATCAACGATCTGCTCAACGATATTGCTCAGCAGACACAGAGCGATCAAGGTCGAGGCAACACCGCGCCGATCATCCTTGTCAATGGGAAGCGGGTATCGGGAGTCAACGAAGTGGGGGACCTTCCGACCGAATCGATCCTGCGTGTTGACATCCTGCCCGAAGAAGTGGCACTGCGATATGGGTACGGCGCCCAGCAGAAGGTGGTCAACATCATTCTGCGACGGCATTTTCGCGCCAAATTATTCGACCTCAATGGCAGCGAATCCACTGATGGTGGTGGAGAGTCCGACATGGCGGACGCAAACTACAGTCGCATCCATGACAACGACCGGGTGAATGTCGTCGCACGCGTACGG
>Ga0116229_10006924_pt1 | contig 18124 bp, 11 predicted proteins | sample S1TSphgellanicum_3_FD_87313 | JGI IMG/M metagenome (GOLD analysis project Ga0116229, IMG submission 87313) | Host-associated microbial communities from peat moss isolated from Minnesota, USA - S1T2_Fc - Sphagnum magellanicum MG | ecosystem: Host-associated > Plants > Peat moss > Unclassified... | reverse complement strand
GTTCGCCTCAAGCGTGGGGCCGCAGACGGTTTACCCGGCGGGATTCGGCCTGGACGCAGCGTTGCAGATTTATTGGCGCGCGCAGAATTATCAACTGACCGCGACGGGCAACGGCGTGCTGGACGCGGACGTTTTCGGGATCGCTGACGGTGGCGAATGAGTTTCCGTAGGCGACTGAAAGGAACTGTCGGCCTTCTGACGACAGAAAATAGTTAGAGGTCCCTCGACAAGCTCGGGATGACCGAATTTTTAAAAGTCGCTAACGCGACCGGCGGTCTTAGACCGCCGCTACAACTGCACCGCCGCGCACCTGCGGCGGCTACCCATTTTTAACCCTTAACTTTTTTGATTTTAATTTATGATTTCATTTTCTTCCTTAACAAAACGGCGGGGCGCGACGCTCGCCGGTATTTTCAGCCTGGCGCTGGGCAGCGTGGTGCTGCTTTGCGGCGCGGGTTCTTCCAGCTTCCAGAATCTTTTGCTGCAGGGCGATCTCAACGCGGGCGGCCATAGCGTAACCAATGCGGCGACCTTGAGCGCGACGAACGTGGTGGTGAGCGGAAGCCTGACGGCGCCGTCGAGCTTCACCCTCCCGTATTCGCAGGTCACCGGCACGCCGACACTGGGGCCGCTCTCCTCGGTTTCGCCGAGCGGCGCGGCTTCCTCCACGACGTTTCTTAAATTTGACGGGACGACTTTTTCCTATGCGACGCCTCCCGGCACAACCACGTCGGGGACATCGCTGCTCTACGGCAACGGCTCTGGCGGATTTTCGAACGCGACCACGGGGACGGGGCTGACTTTTTCGGCCGGCGCGCTGTCGGTGACGGCGAACACCTATGATGCCTTCGGCGCGGCGGCGGCGGCACAGACGGCGGCGACGGCGGCGGCGGAGACTTACGCGAACTCGGTGAACACGACGGGGACGGCGGCGAATGTGACGGGGACGGTGACGCACGGGGGCACGGGCCAGACGACGTTGCCTTCAGGCGCGATCCTGACGGGCAACGGGACGGGAGCGGTGAGTTCGATCACGCCGGGGAGCGGAGTGGCGGGTGCGCTGGCGTTCAATCTCGATTCCATCGGGAACCTCGCGAGCCAGCCGACTTACGTGGCCGAAGCTTATGGCGCGAAGGCGGACGGGCAGCAGAACAACGCGATCTCGATCACGGCCACCTCGGCGACGATCACGGCGGGCAGCAGCATTTTTACCTCGGCGGATGTGGGCAAGGTGATCCTCGCGTACCAGGGCGTGGTGAAGGACAATTCCTGCACGATCAGTTCCAGCTCGACGACGGTGACCATGGCGTCGACGGCGGGGATTTACGCGGGGGAATGGGTGGCGGGGTCGTCGGGCACGCTGCCCCTGGGCGTGACGGTGAGCAGCGTGACCAATTCGACGCAGGTCGTTCTGTCCGCAACGCCGAATTTGTCGGGCACGTATACGCTCGATTTCAAGCCGACGTGTATTTCGACCACGATCAGCTCATACACGTCCGGCACGCAGGTGACGCTGGCGACGAACATGACGCAGACGAACTCTGCGGTGAGAATCGTGTGGGGCACCGACAACACGACCGCCGCGCAGAACGCGATGAATGCAATCAACGCGGCGGGAGGGGGAACGCTGCTGTTCAACAAGGTCGGCATTTACTGCTTCGCGGGCGCGTTGCAGGAGACGAGCAATCGCAATGCGGTGGTTCTGCTGCCGAACGGGAGCAACAAGATGTGGGTAACGATCAAGGGGCAGGGGCCGTGCAACCTGGGTGATAACGGAATCCTTCCCACGCAGAATATTCCCCTCACGGGCACGGCGCTGTTTTGTTTCACGCCGGGGAGCGGAACCAATCCTTCGCTTTTCGGCGGCAATAATGCGGCGACGGCGGGCAGTGTTTCCGGGGTTGATTTCTACGTAGCCGATCTAGGTTTTGAGATGCCGACGGAGGCCACCACGGGCTGCATCAATATTCTCAACGGCGGCGGGATGATCCTCGATCGCGTTTCGGCCTGCACGGATTTCCCGAATTATTCCGGCCAGTTCCCGGCGACGGCCACGACGGCCTTTATTTTTGCCAACTCGAATAACGATGCGATCCAGCAAGCCCGAACGGCGGAGGTGGATGGTTTCGGAACAGGCATTCTTGGCTATCAACACCTGACGCTTTTCAACACACAAATTGCGGTATGCAATAATGCGATGACCTGCAATTCGAGCTGTGCCATCTATTCGTCTCACTTCGTCGCGAATGTCGTGGATATTAATTTCGGAAGCCCGACGGCCCTTTTTGCCTATGGAGTTCGTTTCGAGGATGGCGCGACCGTCGGGTCAAATATTGTGACGCAGTATACAGTCACGCCGGGGTCAACGGGTTCCAACGGCTATTTATCATATACCATGATAACCGGCTCTTTCAGCTCAAACAATTCTGCCAACCTTGGGTTGGCGACTTACAATACGGGGGCTGGTACAAACGGGCGATCTTTGCAAAGCGCGGTGGATATCCAGGGGTTCTTTAATATCACCGGAACGACCACAGATGCCGCGAATCGTGTCTTGCAATTAACGGGGGATGGTACCACTTCCGGCGTCCTCTTAAGCATGATTACTCCCAACGCCGGGACAAACCGTAAAGGTTTTGGGCTTAATTACGGCTCCGGCAATGCGGGCAATATCACGCTGGGTCCACTTTCCGATACAGGTGCCCAGGGCGGCTACGGCGGCCTGACGGCGTATACGGTTTCGTCGGGCGGTCCGGGCATGCAATGCTTTGGCACTTCCACCATCATTTGCAGCAACAGTTCGGCACCGACCATCGCCGCCGGATCAGGCGCGGGAAGCAGTCCCACGGTTTCGATTCTGGGTGGTAACGCGGCGGGGGAAATTACGATTACGACAGGTTCGAGCCCGTCGGCATCGGCGACGGTCGCGACGATCACTTTAACGACCGGCACGAAAACGTATGGCAGTTATTTGGAGCCAATCATCGTGCCGGAGAACGCGAATGCGGCGGCGTTGACGGGCGCGGCGGCGCTTTATTGTCCGCAGGCCGGGACGACCTCCTGGACGATCTCGGCGGGGAGCACGGCCCTGGCGGCAAGCACGACGTATGTTTACCACTATTACCTCTCGGGAATTTGAAAGTAAGCAAACAAAAAGGAAACCATCATGACAAACACCATTCGTTTTTTATTCCAGGCGGGAGTGACCTGCCTGATTTTCAGTCTCACCGCCTGCGGAACGACCGGACCCTCCTCCACGACGGGGACGTCGGCCGAGATCGAGGCGTCGCTGCCGCTGATTCGCACGGGCGCGGCGGTGGCAACGGGCGCGGTGCTCGATTTCGCGGTGAAGCAGAGCAGCACCCGGACGCGGCTGGCCAATGAGATGTACGCCGCGGCGAATGCGGTCTATGCGCTTTCGGGCGGGACTTTTCCAACCCCGGCGCAATTCGAATCGAGCATCCTGGCCTTTGGCGGCTCGCAGACGGATGCGAATTATGCGCAGTTTGCCAGCGCGATCGCCGGGCTTTACGCGGCCTATTATCCAAAGCTGGCCACCGGCGACACGAAGACGGCGGCCGATTTGCTGAACGCGATCGCGGGCGGGATCGAGGAGGCGACGCAGAGTTACGTGGCGACGCCCACATCCGGCGCGTCGACGACAGGCGTGCCTGCTGTCCCGACTCTGACTACCGCGGAGGCTAATTAGGGTCAGGACGGGAGTCTGACCCTCCAAATCAATTATGAGCGAGATCATTTTTCTCGGGACCGGGAAGATGAGCGTGTTCGGCGGTCCGGCCGATGAAGGCGTCGGGCCGCACGAAGGCCTGGCGCTGATCGGGCCGACCGACCTGGGCATCTGGTGGTACTCGTGCCTGTTCCTGCCGGAATCGCCGGCGGGAACCACGGGGCTGGCGCGCCGGCTGAACCCGCGCGCGTTTTACCTGGCCATGCGCTGGGATTACGCACTCTACCCGAAGGACCTTTTGCGCCATACGGTGGTGAAGCTGACGAATCCCGGCAATGCGCTGTATGTCCTGGCGCGACCGGTCGATTTCGGCCCCGGCGACGGAAGCGTTATCGATGGCCAACCGACGCCGGATACGGGGCGGATCGCGGATTTATCGCCGGGCGCGGCGACGGCGCTCGGCTTGCAGACGGATGAGGAGGTGACGTGTGAGTTGGTTGAATGAGAAGACCACGCTACTATTCCTCATATGGCGACAGACCCCTCATTAATTGCTAAACCGCTTTTCCTCGTCGGCGCAACGGGGACGGGGAAGAGCGCGGCGGCAATGGAGGTCGCACGCGAGTGGGCGCGGGGTGGTGTTTCTACGGCGATTCTGTGCATGGATGCGATGCAGGTTTATCGCGGGGCGGATATCGGGACGAGCAAGCCGACGGTGGCGGAGCGGGCGGAGATTCCGCATGGGGGACTCGACCTGGTGGACTTTGGTCAGCCGTTTGATGCGGCGCAATATCTGAAGCATGCGGCGGATTTTTTGCGGGAGCAGCGCGAGGCGGGCCGGCAGGTGCTTATCGTGGGCGGAACGGGGCTTTATTTTCGCGCGCTGACGCGGGGGTTGTGCGAGGCGCCGCAGGGTTCGGATGAATTGCGCCGGGAGCTGGCTTCGCTTTCGGTGGCGGAGTTGCAGGAGAGATTGCGCAAGATCGATCCGGCGATGCTGGAGCGGATCGATGCGGCGAATCCACGGCGGCTGGCGCGGGCGATCGAGGTGATGGAGGCCACGGGGCGGTCCCTGCGCGAGTGGCAGGAGGAGACGCCGGAGCCGTTGGTGAAGGATTTCAAGGCATGGTGGATTCAGCGCAAGAAGGCGGAGTTGGAGGAGAGGATTGCCCAACGCGTGGAGGCGATGTTTTCCCAAGGGTGGGTGGAGGAGGTGCGTGGGCTGATCGCGAAACATGGGGCGGACGCGGTCTGGAATTTTTCAGGCATCGGTTACCGGGAAATTGGGGAAATCATCTGGGAGATGGTTAAAGACGCAGAAGACCCGGTTGCCGAATTGACCAACTTAACAGATTTGTGGGTAGATTTACGAGCGCAAGTGCGTTCCCAAGTGCAACTTGGAAGCGAGGGCACGGGAGGCGGAAAGGCCATTAGCGGGTCGGGACAGAGTCCGACCCTCCAGGAGCTGAAAAGTGACATTCTGGTGGCGACGCGCCAGTATGCGAAGCGTCAGTTGACTTGGTTTGCGCGGGAGCCTACTTTAGAGGCCGTGATGCTTAGCGGAAATGAGTCCTTTTCCACCGCAGCGCGCCGGGCCGGTGCTGCGCCCGTAAGTATTTAACCAACCTGCTTTGAAAGCGTCCCATCTCACTTCACCGCCGCCGGGCAACGAGCGCGCGCTTTTAGTTGGTTTGGAAACGCCCGAGGACAGCAAGTGGGACCACGCGGAGTCGTTGCAGGAATTGGGCGAACTGGTGAAGAGCGCGGGCGGCGAGGTGGTCGACACGGCGATTCAACGGCGGCCCTCCCCCACGGCGGCCTATTATATCGGGCCGGGAAAAGCGGCCGAGCTGGCGGAGCTTTGCAAAAAAGAGAATGTGGGGACGATTATTTTCAACGATGAGTTGAGCCCCGCGCAAAGCCGCAACCTGGAAAAGGTTTTCGAGCGGAAAATTCTCGATCGGACGCAACTGATTCTCGATATTTTTGCGCAGCGCGCGAAGTCGAAGGACGGCAAGCTGCAGATCGAGCTGGCGCAGTTGCAATATCTGCTGCCGCGCCTGACGGGGATGTGGACGCACCTTTCTCGCCAGAGCGGTGGCATCGGCATGCGGGGGCCCGGCGAAACGCAGCTGGAAGTTGACCGTCGGCGCGTGACGGAGAAGATCGCGCGGCTTTCGCGGGAACTCGATGAGGTGCGCCAGCAGCGGAGCACGCAGCGCGCGGGACGGCTGCGGCAGCACTGGCCGATTTGTTCGTTTGTCGGTTACACGAATGCGGGGAAATCGACGCTGCTGAACAAGATGACGCATTCCGAGGTCTACGCGGCGGACCAGCTTTTCGCGACGCTGGACCCAACAACGCGGCAATTCATTTTGCCGAACAAGCAGAAGCTGTTGCTGACCGATACGGTCGGATTCCTGAAACAACTGCCGCACCATTTGATCGAGTCGTTCAAGGCGACGCTGGAAGAGGTCGCCGAGGCGGACCTGTTGCTGCACGTCGTCGATTTGAGTCATCCGCTTTACGAGCAGCAGATGGCGGCGGTGCAGGTGGTGCTGGAGGAATTGAACGCGTGGGGAAAGCAGATGATCGTGGTGTTTAACAAGATCGACCGGGTGACGAATCCGGCGCTGATCGAGTTCGCGCTGCACAAGCATCCGCATAGCGTGGCGATTTCGGCGGTGACGGGCGAGGGCCTCGATACGCTTTTCGAGGAGATCGAGCACCAGGTGAAGTCGTGGCGGCTGCGGGTGAAGCTGCTGCTGCCGAATCATCTGACGGCGCTGGTGGCGGAGCTGCACCGGGTCGGGCGCGTGCTGGATATCAGCTACCAGGGGGACAAGATTGCTCTGACGGCGCATGTGCCGCCGCAGTTGCAGGGGAAGATCAAACCGTACCAGGTGGCGGATGAGGAGGGGGATTTCCATGCGCCGACCCGTTGTGATGGAGTCGAAGCCGATTTGGATGGCAAACGTGTGAAGGATAGCCGGGCGGCGCGGCATCCGCTGGCGCATCGGGGGAAGTAGCGTGAAGCAGCGCTCCTGAACATGGATCGACCGCTGCGCGTGGAGAATCGGGATCAAGTAGAACGGGCCATGTCGCTCATCAAGGCAACCCCGGAAGACGTCGTTTCCATTCTCGAGAAATTTGCGAATCTTTGAGGGGCTGCCACCGAGGAAATAGTCAGAGATCCTTCGACTGCGTCGAGGCAAGCTCGGCTTGCTCAGGATGACGAGCTTTTAAAAAGCGGCTGAAGCCGCACCGCCGCTACCATGCAAAGGCACTTGTGCGGGACTCATGATAAGACATAGTAACCTGAGAATGACTCCAGCAGATCGCGACAACCTCCTGGCCCTGCGCCGTCAGCAAGCCGATCTCCGGCAGATGCTGGAGCGGCTCGACGCCCGCCTGGAAGCGTTGGAGGCGAGCGCGGTCGCGGAGTTGCCGGACGTTCCGCCGCCATTCCCGCCCTTGCCGGAGGAGGCCGCGCTACCGCCCCTTCCGCCCATTGAAGCCGCGCCGGCCGCCGAGCCCGAATTCCCGCCGATTCCCGTGGCCACGGTTGATCCGGTCGTCCCGATCCCATCGCCGCCGCCCGTCGCCGCCATGCCGGCGCCCGAGTACAAGCCGTCGTTCGAGTTTCAATTCGGCCGCTGGCTCACGCGGATGGGCGCGTTGTTTATCGTCATCGCGCTGGCGTTGATCTTCTCGCTGCCTGGAATCCAGGCGCTTCTCGGCCACGCGGGCCTGCTGGCGCTCAGCGCGGCGGCCAGCATTGTCGTGGTTATCCTCGGCGACCGCATGGAGCGCAAGGGCGGCGCCTCGCTGATTTTCGGGCGCACCATCATGGCGATGGCTCTGGCGTGTCTTTATCTCACCGCCTACGCGGCCTATTTCTACGAACCCCTGCGCGTCATCAGCAGCCCGCTCATCGCCGGGTTTTTGCTCATTCTCTGGTCGATCTACGTCCTGCTCCTGGCCGAGCGGAAACAGTCGCAGATCCTCGCCACGTTCGCCGTCACGCTGGCCTATGTCAGCACCGCCATCAATCCGGTCGGGGCGTTCACCATGGCGGCCGATCTCATTCTCGCGGCGACGGCGGTCACCTTCCTGCTGCGCAACGGCTGGGCGGTCGTTCCCCTCTTCAGCCTGATCGGCACCTACTCGGCGCTGCTGCGGAGGCTGGTCGTGGATGAAAACGGCGAGATCGTGCTCGACACCAGCCGCACGCTTTCCTTCTGGCCGCACGCCGCGTATCTGATCTTCGCGTGGCTCATCTTCACGGTCGCGGCCATCCTCACCACCGCGCCGACCTTTGTCCGCGGAAAACGGTTCGCCTTCCTCAGCATGAATAACGCCGGGCTGGCCGGGCTGCTCGCGCTCACCGCCTACATCGCGGGTTACGGCGCCAAGGACGTCGGCTGGACGCTGCTCGACACCGGGCTGGTCTTCCTGGTCACGTCGCGCTTTGCCGGATTCGCCGAGCACGACCCGGTGGACATGATGGCCGCCTACGCCGCGCAGGGGCTGGCCCTCTTCACCGCCGGCCTCATGGTGGTTTACACCGGCATCACGCGCGGCGTGCTTTTGCTGATTGAGACATTCCTGCTCGGCATCGGCGCGGGCTTCTCGGGCGACCGCGTCCTGGCGGTCAGCACCCACGCGTCGGCGTTCTTCGCCACGATTTTCCTGATCTGGGAAATCTCGGTCAATGCGCATCATCCGTGGCTGCTCGGCTTCGGCGGCGCGCTCGTTATGTTCATCAACGCCTGGTCCTCTCGCAGCGAAGTGCGGGACAGCCCGGCGGCACGAAGCACCATCGTTCTTTCGACTTCCTGTTATTGCATCCTGGCGCTCGGCCTGATTTACACCGCGCTGAGCACGGAGCTGAGCGAAAGCACCCTGCCGCCCGCGCTCGCCGTGACCGCGCTGGCGCTCACCTTTTCCATTTATTACTTCGCCATTTACGAGCTGCCGCCGCTTGCGCAGATTCTCCTGCTCATCGCGCAGGCGCTGGTTCTTTTCCCGTTCGAGACCGGAGAGGAACTTCCCTGGTGGACCACGGCGTGGGTCGCGGCCGTCACGCTCCTTTTGGTCACGTGGTGGTCGCGTCAACGCGTCACCAGGTCGGGTTCGTGGACGCATCTCCTGACCTTCCTCTATGCGCTGGCGCTGGCGGGGATGGCCCACCAGACGATCCGCCCCTACCTCGACGCGCAAGGCTGGATGATCGGCGCGAGCCTTCTCTCCTTCGCCTTTCTCGCCTACGGCGCCTTTTCCCGCGCCTGGGCCGTCGCCGCCGTGGGGCAGGTCTTTCTCACCTTCGCGGTTTATCACTTCTTTTTCCCGCCCAACAGTGACGTCTTTCCCTGGACCTGGGTGGCCGCCGCGGCGCCAGTCGTAATTCTTTTTGTCACGGCCAAGGCAACGCTTGTGTGGCTCGATCTCTTCACCGAGATTTCTGACGCGTGGAGGCAGCCCTTCCGCGTGCTTGCCTACGGCTACCTGCTTGTGGCCCTGGCCGCGTTGATCCGCTGGGTTTTCGGAGTGATTCCGGACACGGACCAGGTCGCCGCGTTTCTGTTCCTCGGCACGCTGATTCTCTCGACGAGCGTGCGCCAGGACAGCGCCTTCGGCATCCGTTGCAGCTTCGTGCTCAGTCTGTTTGGCGTCGGGCTTTACCTCGATCATTTTCAGGATGACGCCCATGCTGCGGCCACTTTCCTGAACGCTTTCGCCATGCTTCTGTTCCTCGTGCAGACCGGCCTGCTGCGCCACGACGGCAAGTCGCTCGTCTCCACTTTCGAGAGCTGGGCCCACATCCTCGGCGCGGTCGCCACAAGCTGGATTTTCGTTTCCGCCTGGGTCTGGACGCGGCTTACTCCCGGTTATCTTACGATGGGCTGGGCGCTCTTCGCACTCTTCCTCTTTTTGTTCGGCCTGACCATTCGCGAAACACGCCTGACGTGGTGCGGCATGGCCGTCATCGCCGCGGCGATTCTCCGCGTCCTGTGCTGCGATATGTGGAGTTTCTCGCTCGGCTACCGCGTGCTGACCCTGATCGTTCTCGCCTTCATCACGCTCGGCATCGGCTACGCTATTCTTCGCCGCAGCGCGGTGCCTGACAGTGCTACCGACGGTGGACCTGCTTCGCAGGACAAGTAGAAACCTAAGCAAAAGTCGTTTGCTCCGCTTCGTGGGCATTCCGGAGGAATGCCAAAATCCCTTCGGGATTACTGAAACGAGCCCGGGCTACTTTCGCAGAGGTCTCAAGTAGTCATCCTGAGCATGTAACATTCGCGTGTCCCGATCGACTTTTTCCTCCTGTCTCCCCAATTTTAATTGTGAAATTAAATCCCTACCTTAACTTCAACGGCCGATGCGATGAGGCCTTAAAATTCTACGAAAAGTGTTTCGGCGGCAAAGTCGTCTTCAAAATAACCTACGGCGAATCGCCGATGGCCAAGGACTCGCCGCCCGAGATGCAAAAACAAATCCTGCACGCCCGATTCGTAGCGGGTGAGAACATCCTGATGTGTTCCGACTGCCCCCCGGGGCGTTATGCTGAACCGCAAGGCCTCACCATTTCGATCAACGTCGAAACCGCAGAGGAAGCGGAGAAGCTTTTCGCCGCTTTGTCGGAAAAGGGGACCATCTGCATGCCGATCGGCGAAACCTTCTGGGCTGTCCGCTTCGCCATGTTTACCGATCAATTTGGCATTCCGTGGATGATTAACTGCGAGAAGGCGGGCTGATCTCGTAGCCTGCTTTAATGTCGCCTCCGTCGTGAGCCGGCGGATGGCCTGGCAGAGCGTCGTGTTTATCTCCGTGCTCTTACGAGCACGGCTACCTTCCAATACCCTGTGAACAACTTTTGGTTTTGTGAGGGTAACCTGTATAACTTCAACTTCCCGCGACTAGGGCTACCCTTACTCGCAACCTATTCTCACCCCGGTTCCTCGACATTTCATTACAAACACGTCACTTTCAGAGAAGCTCGTGCTTGTTCACAGCTATAAGACGGAGAATAAACCATTGAGTTTTTCCCCCAAATCTTCTTAATACAGTCTGGCTATGAAATGTGTCATCTCGCGGGAAGCGCTTCTCTCCGGTCTTCAAATCGTCCAAAACGTGGTTAGTACTCGAACCACCCTTCCCATTCTCGGCAATGCCCTCGTGCAGGCCGTTGACGGCAAGCTCATCATCTCGACCACCGACCTCGATACCGGCATTCGCGCCTCGGTCGATGCGGAGGTGATCAAGGGAGGATCCACCACGCTGCCCGCGCGGCGCCTCTTCAGCATCATCCGAGAATTGCCCGCGGCGGAATTGACTCTTGAAGTCGATAACAAGCAAGTCGCCACGATCACCTCCGGCTCATCGTTCTTCCGCATCATGGGCTTGCCCGAGGAAGATTTTCCGCCCTTTCCGAAAGGCGATGGCGCGAAGACCTTCAAGCTCACCCAGGGCGTGTTTAGGGATATGCTCAAGCGCACCGCCTACGCCATCTCCACCGACGAAAGCCGGTACGTGCTCAACGGCGTCTTGCTCAGCTTCAAGGAAAATAAACTCTCGCTCGTCGCCACCGATGGCCGCCGTCTCGCGCTCGTTGAGCAGGACATCGAATTCCCCAAAGGCAGCGAAGTCGAGGCGATTCTCCCGACCAAGGCCGTGCAGGAATTGCAGCGCATCCTGCGCGATGAAGAACCGCTCAGCATCAGCTTTGCCGAAAACCAGGTCTCCTTCGATCTCGGCAACACTTTCCTTTACTCGAAACTCATCGAGGGAAATTATCCCAACTACAAGCAGGTCGTTCCCGCCGAAGCCAAGGAACGGATCATCCTCGAACGCGAACTATTCCTCAACGCCGTGCGCCGCGTCGCGCTGCTCTCGAGCGAAAAGTCGAACTCGGTAAAACTCATCTTTACCAAGAACAACCTCGACATCACCGCCAACACGCCGGAAGTCGGCGAAGCGAAGGAATCGATCGCCATCACCTACAAGGGCAAGGATTTCAGCATCGCGTTCAATCCCGAATTCCTGATGGACCCGCTCAAGAACATCGAAGCCGACGAAATCTTCTTCGATTTCATCGACGAGCTCAGCCCCGGCGTCATCAAGTACAAGCGGCCGTTCTTGTATGTGATTATGCCCATGAGGACGGCGTAGGCAACTGTCATCCTGAGCTCGTGGCAAAGGATCAGTTCAGCTGTAGCGGCGGTCTATGACCGTCGCTTTTTCCTGCCCCCTCGTTCCCTGTTACCGCGAAATTTCATTTTGCGCTGACGTCCTATCTTCTAAACATAAATCGGCAGTAAAACTGCCTCAGCAAGTGCGTTCCTATCTTTTGAAAGCAAGAATGCCCCTCTACGACTTCCTCGCGCCGGCCTACGATTTGGTCTTTGAATCGATCTATCGCCCGTTTCGGACGCGGGCGTTGGAGCTGCTTCCAGATTTGGGCGGGGCTTCCGTGCTCGATATCGCGTGCGGCACGGGCCAGAACTTTCCGCTGGTGGCGTCGCGCATCGGTGCGCAGGGAAAAATCATCGGCGTCGACATCTCCTCCGGCATGCTGAGCTGCGCCCGTCGCCGCGGCCTTCCCAACGCCTCGCTTATACAAATGAATGCGGCCACGCTTAATCCTGCGGCGCTCGAAGCGCAAACCGGCCTTACCTCAGTCGATTTCGTCCTCTGCACCTACGGCTTCACCTCGATGCGCGACTGGGAAACCGCCTTTCGCGCCTCGTGGGCCTTGCTCAAGCCCGGGGGTGGTTATCTGATCCACGATATCGACGCGCAAAAGCGGACTTTGCACGCCGTTGCGGTCGAAATGGCCACGCGATCCCATTTCTCGGAGAAGGTCTGGCGGCCTCTGCAAAAGGCGTGCATTGATTTTCGGATGGATTATCTCGATCCTTCCGCACATCTTTTTGGCGGGCGGCTATTCGTAGCCTGTGGTACGAAAGCCATGGCCACGACACGTCCCTCACATGTCTCTTCTGATCAACAAAGACGGCAAGCAACTCGGGCCCTATAGTCTCGACGAGGCCCGCGCCCTGGTGCTCGCGGGGAAATTAGCTCCGGTTGATTGGGCCTGGGCCGATGGCGCGACCGATTGGGTCCTGCTGAAAGATGTTCCCGGATACGCCGCGGCTTCCGCCACGAAACCGCCGCCGCCTGTGGTTGCCCCGGTCTCCGCACCGGCGCCGGGCGCGGCCGCGGCTGCGGCCGAAGAAGAATTGTGGAGCGGCCATCCCTCGCAGCTACTCAACGTCGATGTCTATCTTCTCTGGGGTGGCGCGCTGATACTGACGCTGCTTGTGGTGGGCTATCTGAAATATAGCGAAATGATCGACTCCTGGACATGGGCTCTCGCCATCTTCGGCACGGTGGCGCTGATCGCGCTGATCAACGGCGCCATCGCCTACAGCCACACCTGCACAGTCAGCTACGTCGTCACCACGCAACGCGTCCGCGTTCTCTCCGGAATTTTCAGCAAGGACATCCAGGAAATCGAACTCTTCCGGGTCAAGGACACCATGGCGCATCAACCGTTTTTGCTGCGCCTCTTCGGCCTGGGGACCATCACCATCATCAGCGGCGACGAACGCCATCCCCGCATCGTCCTCTCGGGAGTTCCTCAGGCCATCGAACTGCGCGAGAGGCTTCGACAGGAGGTCATGAATCTCCGGCAACGATTCGGTGTACGCGAAGTCGATGTCATGTAGAGTTATGCAGGGCCTATTAACAAGATGATTTCAATGAGAGAGCTTAGGCGCCATGCCTTTGGATTCATTCATCCTGAAATGATGAAAATCACTCAGCCCAGGGTTGGTCGCGCCTTGGCGGGGCCTACCCTGGGATGTCTTTGCATCGGCCCAACCCTGAAAGGGTTGGATCAAGGACAATCGAAAGCTAGGAGGGCTTTGATTCAAGCCTTACAGGGTTGTGCTTTTCGTAGATTTGTACCCAGGGTAGGCGCGCGGGACTTTCTTCCACGCACCAGCCCTGGGCTGAATGAGGGCAAGCCCATTGGGGTTGCCACGGATGATAATGATGAGTGTTAACACGCCTAAGTCCCAGCCATGCGCCGTTTGAAAATCGCCCTGCTTTCCCGCTATTACTGGGAGGAACACCAAATCCGCGGTGAGGAAGAAGGCGGAGCCACGCGCCAACTCGCCGAGGCCGTCGCGGAGCTTGGCCACGAAGTGATCGTGCTGTCGCAAAGCCCCGAAGTCAGGAAGCTGAAACGCTATCCGATGGGCGTGCTGGAGACGTGGGTTTCGCCGCGCAATAAACACCGCAACCTCCTCGTCCGCGTGCGTGACCGGCTGGGACGGAAGAAGTATCACCATCCGCAGGTCGAGACCGACGTCCTCGCCCTGCGCGATTTTCTCCGGCTGCGCGGGCCCTTCGATGTCCTCTGGGCGCAATCCGAGGCGCCGGATGGCCTCATCGCCGGTTTGGCCGCGCGGCGAAAAGTCAAGTTGCCGCCGGTTCTCGTCCAGGTGCAGGGGCTGCGCTGCCGATTTGAAAAAGGCGCGCCGGTCTTCACCGAAAAAACGCCGCTCGACATCGCGTTTCGGCAGGCCTCGCGGATTCTGGTCACATCCGAAATGATCGCCGCCGACATGAGCAACTACGCCACCCCCGGCCATTCGGTCGAGGACCTCAAAGCCAAAGTTCGCGTGGTCTATCCCAACCTCCAGTGGGCCTTTCTCCGGGCCGCCGAGCATGTCCACTCGCCGCCGACGCCGATGAAGGATCGCGTCCTTTTTCTCGGTTCGATCAATCAGCACAAGGGCGCGCCCGTCTTTCTCAAGGCCATCATCAGGACCGAGGCGGCCAAAAGAAACTCCATCTTCGCGGTCACCGGCGACTTCACCGAATACAACAAACGCTTCATCCAGCGCTGGGAGGAAGCCAAGGAAATCACGCGGGTGAGAATGCCCGGCGCGCGGATGGAGTATCTCGGCCACGTCAGCACCTCCGAGGTGATCCGGCAGATCAAGCTCGCCCGCGTCGTCGTCGTCCCGTCCCTTTATGACGCCTTTGGTCGTGGCGTGGTTGAAGCGCTGGTTCTCGGCCGGCCCGTCATCACGACGGAGCGTGTCGGCGCGGCTCCGCTTATCACCACGCACCAATGCGGCATCGTTGTCCCGCCGAATAATCCGGAAGCCCTGGCCCACGCGATCGACGTTGTCCTGAGCCCCATCGTTCCTTTTTCCGAGAATGCCAACCATGTCGGGCAAAGCCTCGGCCAGGAGCTCTCGCCCGACGCCATCGCGCCCTACATCGCGTATCATCTCGGCCGAATCGCCGCGCCCGAAAAATGAGATCGATTTTTAGACGGGATTAACAAGATTTACGGGATCATGGGGAAGGGGATTTTGACAGGAGGAACAGGAAGGACATGAAAAACAGGCCTGAGAGAAGGAAAAGTTGCCCTTCATGTAATTCATGTCTCAACCGCCCTCCGCAGGAGTGTCTAAATTCAGCCTGCCTTCAAGCCTGTTAATCTTGTTAATCCCGTCTAAAATATCTTCATGCCCGATCGCGAACACACCCTCTTTCTGCTCGACGGCATGGCGTTGGTCTATCGCGCCCACTTCGCCTTCGCGACGAATCCCATTCGCACCTCGGCGGGCCGCAACACCTCGGCCATTTACGGCTTTGCCAACACGCTGCTGGAACTTCTATCCAAGCAGGCGCCCACGCATCTGGCCGTCGTCTTCGACACCGCTGCGCCCACTGCGCGCCACAAGGAATTTCCCGCGTACAAAGCCCAGCGCGAGGAAATGCCGGAGGAACTTTCCTCGGCCATACCCGACGTCAAGCGGCTCATCCGCGCCTTCAATCTGCCCGTGCTTGAGCTCGACGGCTACGAAGCCGACGACATCATCGGCACGCTCGCGCGCGAAGCCTGCGCCGCCGGTTACATGACGTTTATGGTCACGCCCGACAAGGATTTCGGCCAGCTCGTCAACGACTGCGTCCACATCTATCGCCCCGGCCGCATGGGCGACGGCGCCGAAATTCTCGGCGTGCCGGAGGTGCTCGCGAAGTGGGGCATCACGCGGTGCGACCAGGTGCGCGACATCCTCGGCCTCTGGGGCGACACCTCGGACAACATCCCGGGCATCCCCGGCATCGGCGAGAAGACCGCGCAGAAGCTCATCGCGCAGTACGACTCGATGGAAAACCTTCTCGACCACGCCGACGAGCAGAAGGGCAAGCTCAAGGAATCGCTCGTGAAATTCCGCGAGCAGGCGATCCTCTCCAAACGCCTCGCCACCATCGACGTGAACGTGCCGCTTGCCTTCGAGCCGGAGGTGCTCCGCATCGGCCCGCGCGACGAACCCACGCTGCGCGCGCTCCTCACCGAATTCGAATTCAACGCCCTCGGCCGCCGCCTCTTCGGCGATGATTTCAAGGCAGGACGTGGCGGGCCGAAGGTAGCCGACGCAGGCCCTGCGCCGGCCGGTCGTTCGGAGAATCCCGCGCCATCCGATTATCCCCCGGCGCGAGGGCCCGCGCCGGCTACCTTTGAATTGCAACACCCGCCGATTCCGCCGGTGCCCACCGCGCTGCGCACCATCGACGACGGCAAGCCCGATTACCAAATCGTTTCCGACATGGAGGGACCCGCGAGCGAACCCTACAAAATCCTCAGCCGGGAAAAGCATGCTCTCCTCGGCGTGGCCTTCGATATCGGAACACAGAGCGGCGCCTTCCCCGGCTTGAACGGGCTCGCGCTTTCGCATGCGCCCGGCAAGGCGCGCTATTATCCATTTGTCCGGGGCCACGATGGCAAATTCACGCCATTTGCCACGGGATGCCTGTTTAAACTCTCAGTGGCTTTTCAATTACTCGAAGAGTCGAAGGAGAAGGCCTTTCGTTTGATTGGCCACGACCTCAAAACGGGTTTGCGCGCGTTGGCTCATACGGTTAACGAGTATCAAGCCGATCTCCAGCGGCGCGCGTCCGCGTTTCTTTCCAAGGAGGCGCAGGCCGAGACCGGTGACGTTCACCCGCCGCCGCTCCAGTTGAATGCCTTCGACACCGCGCTGGCCCATTCCGTCATCTTCCCCGACCTGCGTCATTCGCTCGCCTACGTCGCCGAATCGCTCCTCAACTACACGCCCATCCCCGAGGAAAAGGCCTCGGGCCAGCAGGATTTCCTCGCCGCGATGGAAGCGCCCAACGCGGGTCAGCTTTCGGCCCGTCGCGCCATGGAACGCGCCGATCTTGCCCTGCAACTCCATGGGAAACTCGCGCCGCTGCTCAAGGAATCGGGCCAGGAGCGCGTCTTCACGGAAATCGAATCGCCGCTGCTGCCCGTCCTGGCCGAGATGGAAAACGAAGGCATTCGCCTCGACCCCGTCGCGCTCGAGGAGGTCGGGAAAAAACTGCGTCTCGACATCGCCCGGCTCGAGCAATCGATTTATGCGCACGCCGGGACCAATTTCAACATCGGCTCGCCCAAGCAACTCGGCGAAATTCTTTTCGGCAAACTCGCGCTCTATGCCAACGCCAAGAAAACCAAGACCGGCCAATTCTCCACCGACGAGGCCACGCTGACCGCGCTCGCGCCGAAGCACCCCATCGTCGCGGAGGTGATGGAATACCGCGAGGCCAGCAAGCTTCTTTCCACCTACATCGACGCGCTGCCCAACTCCGTGTCGCCGGTCGATGGCCGCATCCACACCACGTTTTACCAGCTCGCCACCAGCACGGGCCGGCTCAATTCGCAGGATCCCAACTTGCAGAACATCCCGATCCGCACCGCGACGGGCCGCGAAATCCGCCGCGCCTTTGTCCCGCGCGAGGGCGACTACACGCTGCTCTCCGCCGACTACTCGCAGATCGAGCTGCGCATCCTCGCCGCGCTCACGCAGGACCCCGCGCTGCTCGAGTCGCTCACCAGCGGCGAGGACATCCATCGCGCCACCGCCGCGCGGGTCTTCGGCCTGCCGCTCGCCGAGGTCAGCAAGGCGCAGCGCAACCAGGCGAAGATGGTCAACTACGGCATCAGCTACGGCATCTCCGCGTTCGGGTTGGCGCAGCGGCTCGGCATCGGGCGCGCGGAGGCGAAGGCGCTCATCGATGGTTATTTCGCGCAATATCCCGGCATCAAAAAGTACATGACCGACACCGTCGCGCAGGCCCGCGAGCGCGGTTATGTCGAGACGATCACGGGCCGCCGCCGCTACCTGCCCGACGTCCGTTCCGCCAACGCCACGGTCCGCGCCGCCGCCGAGCGCAACGCCATCAACATGCCGATCCAGGGCTCCAGCGCGGACTTGATCAAGATTGCCATGGTGCAAATCGCCCGCGTCGCCCGCGCGGAAAACTGGCGCACGAAATTGCTGCTCCAGGTCCACGACGAACTCGTCTTCGATCTCTATTTACCGGAGAAGGAACGCGTCGTCG
>Ga0116229_10006923_pt1 | contig 18126 bp, 16 predicted proteins | sample S1TSphgellanicum_3_FD_87313 | JGI IMG/M metagenome (GOLD analysis project Ga0116229, IMG submission 87313) | Host-associated microbial communities from peat moss isolated from Minnesota, USA - S1T2_Fc - Sphagnum magellanicum MG | ecosystem: Host-associated > Plants > Peat moss > Unclassified... | reverse complement strand
CGCGACATATGTCTTCTAAGATTGGTGTACCTTACATCAAGGAAAGGACACCAAGGTTAAGTTTTTCAACAAGCAATCATATTAGAGCCCTAAATGTGAAAGTAATCCAAAGATTGGTCATTTGTAAAAACTTAAAGCAAACAACTATGTTGAAAAGGTGAGTGACTTATCTTGCTTGAAAAAAATTGAAAAAATATAATAGACAATTATCTATTGAGATTATGGTCATTTATGCTCCCTTTATTGCTTAACTTAATTGCACAAAATCTTGATCAAAAGATAACAACAATAATTCAAACTTGTGTTGTTGTGGATCTTTTGGGGTGATATGGTAATTTGATTGTCGTGGGACAACAAGGAGTTCTTTTGTGTTTAAAAGGAGGAATTTGGAAACCAAAATACATGCAACAAACAAGTTTAGGGTTAAAATTCTTCCAACATTTTTGAAGATGCGATAATTATAGTTTTCAAAAGTTAGTTTCATCATGTTAGACATACATTTGTTCTACAATTGTTAGATGTTGCATGATTATTGTCAAACCCTAATAGGTGATGTATTTTCTTTAATGTGAACATTAGAGATGGAGGGGGACCATCCAAATGGTTTTATGTTTTCTCCTCTTTCACCTCCACCAATAATGAATGTGACTTTCCTCTTCTTTGTTCTAAATCTAAAATTCCACCTTATGCATTTCTCCTTTTTATAACCCATGTGAATATTGCATTAAAGAGGTCTTTTTTAAGATGGGGGTTTTTCTTTCATAATGTAATTTCCTAATCTATGGGTTTGTCATTTTTCATAATGTAATTCCATTTCATGTGACATCAATTATATCAAAATCTCAATTTGTTGATTAAAACTACAACACATACACATTTCTTTGTGTCTTCTATTGCTAGATGAATCAAATAGCTAAAGCTTTGGAAGACAAATTGGAGCAAAGGTAAATTGGATTTGTGTCTTTTTCGCAAGTATGAATGGTAGAGGTCTTGGACTTTAAATCCATTAGAAGAAATTTGGAAATTAACCACTAACTTTTCAATTATGTTTTAGTTGTAATGGATGCATGCCATAAGACACCAAATTGCAAAATACAACATGTGGCATGGTATTAATTAGTAGTTGCATATAGTTGCAACTATAATCCATTTTTCATCCATTACCATGGATGATTGTAGATATGATGTGGACTCCATGTAGCCTACAAGGATCTTCACTTTGCAACTACAATTTGCAATTATATTTTGCAACTAACCTTTAAATACTCTCACAATGGCAAGTGTTGTAACTATTAACCTACTTATTACCTAGATAAAATAACATGTAGGTAGTCTTACTAGCCAATTTATTAGGCTTATTAGCCTACTAGCTAACCTCCTAGTAAGCTCGGCTAGATACTTACCTAAGCAAAATAATAAATAGGTATGTAATAGGTGCTCACCCTAGCTTAACCTAATCTACTTTAGTTAGACTAAACTAATCCTTAAGATACAAGTACAACGATTTGAACCTCTCACCTTCATGGATGTAAACCAAGTTTTTGACCATTGCACCACACCCTTATAAATTGATAAAATTTGTCGATTTATTTATTTCACATCTTGTTACATACACTAGTTACATAGGTAATTAAGAAAGTAGGTAATATGTAGGTAAATGGCCTATTTATTTATTTTCTTGGGTGAATTAATAGGTAGGTAAATAAATAATAGAGACACCTTGGTTATCTAGCCTAGCCAATTAAACTTACTTAACCTATTATCCCTACCTAACCTAACCTTACCTAGCCTAACCTACTTAGCACAAATATAAGGTAACCTACATAGGGTATGTCTATGCTACTCCATACCCCAAACCAAAGATATGACTACCAGCCACCAGTGCACCGTGAGGGATGGATGGTCCATGGACAGGAAACACTTTTCCATCAGTGGATGGTGAGTACATAGCTAACCACCATGGTTAACTATGGGAAGTAAGACAACAATCCTGAAAAGCTTTAATGAACTTTTCAGCCTACTCAGGTTGACCTAGTAGGGTGTGGTAGTAGGGGTTAGGGTATATGTGAAGAAGTTAAGACAAAACACTGCTGAAATGATGTTTGAACTTTTGAGCAACCTGCAAAGGTGGGCTTTGCAGTCTGTGATACGAAGATAAGGATATTGGGCATTGGGTATACCTATGTGAAATAAGACCAAAAAGAAAAGAAAAAGAAAAAGCTGCTGAAATTATCATCTTCACCTTCTCAGCTTACTACACGGACTGATTGTCATCAGTCACTGAAGCATTGAACAGGAACTGGCAATTGTGGTTTTTGTTTTTGGGTGCTGCATAATTTGAATGTACGGGTTTCTGGGTTGTTATCAGCAACAGTTGTTTGTTTTGATTTTGCTGAAGAAAGTAAAGTGTATATACATATGTATGAGAACCCTCCTCTGGCTCCACATTTTCTTGCTGTGTCTGCTCATGAAGTGATCATGAACCAATCGTCAAGTAAATAGTACACTACAGCGGCGTGTGCGCAGGTGCTTTTTGTTCACAGTATATCTCTCTCTCAATGAACTCATTTGTTTTGTTGTCTTATATGGGTTTGTCAAATGTCTTGGGTCTGACAAATTAGTGAATATTGGGATGTCCCTCTTACTGTCAAAATCTGTAGCAGTCTGGCAGTCTGAATTTCTAAGATCCTACAAAAGCAAGTTTTTCTTCAGTTTGACTGGTTTAATTCTGAAGAACCCTGGTGCTGCAAAGTGGCTGAGAGACACAGAGAGAAATTAGCAGTGACTAGATTTTTGTCAATGAAGAGAAGAGGGTCACTTACATTAGAGATTCTACATAGCACTAATTATTTGATTGCAGCAGGCAAACCATGTTTCATTATCGACTTGGTAACTGGCGAGAGGCTGAAGGTTCCTGCATATAATTAAGCTGTGGAGCGATGAGATTATGCGGGGGTAAGCTTGGGCCTCAGGCCTGTTACTGGACATAACCAGTTGCCTGCAATGAGGAGTTATGGTGGTGGACCAATGGTGCATCAGGGTGCTCCACACACATGAGTTAGAACTCAACTATGGCTGTCTACTGGTATGCTTCCACACCTCCCAACAACTGGTTATGAATGGGCTACCCTTAAGGGCATTATGGTTGTAAGCTCCCAGTATCCAAGGGGCAGTGGCCCCCAGATGTAGGGATCTTAGAGCATCCCCAGGCAGTGCTCAGTATGTGACCCTGCAGAAATGTTTCTCACATCCAAGTTTAGTTATTTACTTTTTCCCAAACACCACCCCCCAACCCCCACCCCGCAAAAAAACTAACCAATCAGAAACAGGGAGCAGCAGTCAGATAATATTTATTACACTCTTCTCTGGCAGGTGCACAAGATGTGAAATTACTAGTAATAAGAAATTACTAATCTCCCCAAAATGTGCAAAAACTGTGGCCCAAAACCATTTTGCTGAGCCAAACCAGGATGTTTTGACTTCTCTTCATCCAATTTTTAATTTCCAGAGTCACACACTGAGCACTGTAGCAAGTGCACAAGAAATTACCAATCTGGGCAAAATGCTGGGCCAAAAGCATTTTGCTGAGCCAAACCAGCATGTTTTGACTTTCTTCATCCAATTTTACTGTGCAAGGTCCCATACTGAGTACTACTGGGGATGCTCTTACAACCATAAGGGGAACCAATAGATGACCACCAGAGCCTTTTTTCCCAACTTTATGATGTAGCTGAAGTAAAGATCATCTGTGGGATGATTAAAGCAGATCTGGCGAAAAATGAAAAAATGTAAAAGGAATTAAGCATCCTTCTACATAGTCGACAGCCAAACTGCAACCTAATACAGAAATCTGGTGATTTTTTTTTAAATTTCTGAAGTTTGGAAACTAGGAAACCCAGAAAACATTTTTCTAATCTCCATTTTCCATACAAAAATTCTCCAATGTGGCAAAACCTGTCCCACCTAGGAAAAAGCCTAAAACATGTACCGGGATAGGACAGCACAACGGGTTACATTGCAATAGTGCCCCAGACCAGCCATACATGTAAGCTTCACACCTCAATGGCCAGATTGGTGAACTCCATCCTAGCCTATAATTTCACACCAACTTTCTTCTTTCTCTAATCATCAAGTTCTTGCTGGGATCTAAATAGTCCCTGGACTGTTCTCCACCAACCAGATGATGAAATAGATCAGATTAAGAAAGCGTGTAACACGAAATCCGGGAGAACAGTCCAGGGACTATTCAGGCATGTTCTGTTCAGTCATGCCATAACAGCTATAGTTGGAACTCTCTGTAACTATGCAAAGAGGTCACATCTTGAAGGAAGGTGATGTGTGTCTACTGTACATGGAATGTGATTGGAACCTTTTGGATGCATTTTGCTGTTTATCTGACCTTAATTTCTTTCAACCACAGAAAAGACTTGTTTCCATAATACCTCCCCCTTTGGAAGTATTTGATGAAGTGGATAGCAACAAGTATGAAACATGCACCAATCTTCTACAAGATGAAACAAGCAGATCATTGAGTAATGGATCTGCCCTTGAATGACATCCATAAGGATGATAAATATTCGACATACTAAATTGGAAACACATGGTGTTTCATATGGTGAAGCCCAAGTGGATTGGTCAGCGATGCCTCAAATGTTTATATAGTGGACTCCACATGACCTTAGAATGGAGGGATACCAAACTTTTGGGTGCATCGCAATGTCTCTACCCTTAAGGGCAGAGTAAATAAAGTAGGACCATGCATAGAACAGATTAAATACCACATGTTGCATTTTATGAAATAGAAAAGTGGGTGGCTGGGTGAGTGAGTGAGGAGAGGGGGAGGGGGGTGTATGGTGGTGTGTGTGAGTGAGGGTCTGTGTGACGACATCAAGTGTGCAACATAGCACTATTCTTTTGGGCTTTGCGTGAAACTAGCTATCCATCAACCTGTGTGCTGGGGGGTTTTGAATACTAATGCTTTAACAATTTATCAGGTGTCTAGTGCTGGCTGGGAACCTTTAACTTAATACTACCATCAACCTGCAGCTTGTGCACGGATACACAGACCAAGATTTTTTCATGTCCTGTCTGATATCAAGAGTGCTGAATTGAGGTAGCACAACTTGCCCTAATTCAATCCCCATGCCAATAGTGTTGATTATAGTGCACTGTACAATCCCCAGCTGTGTGTACAATGACTAAGTTAATTCACCCATGCAGCATACTCAGACAGAATCTCTCATCCATGGAAAAGCCTGCATTCTGAACCAAAATAAGTTGGCTAAACTCATGTATAGTGTGGGTGAAGCCTGCGGGTGATGGCATTATCTAAATAAGGGCACATTGGGTGAGAGCCAAGAGCAAACCTGATTTTGATAATGCTCTCACCCACAGCCTTTACACAACAAAAGATCAATGCAGCCTTCAAAGAGCAGGGCTTTCCATTTTTTTTTGTAAAACCCACCATGAAAACAGAATTTCCACTTGTGGAAATAGAGAAATTAATTGCACAATATAATGTGCCCTGCTATTACACTACATAAATTGCAAGAGGCCTTTATGTAAAGAGTAAATTCATAGCTCATGAGCCACCCAATACTTACTATTTGTACAGGCCATCACACAATAAAAGTGGTTGTACATCCAAATCCTGCCAGGGGGCTTGACAATGAAGGGGGTGAACAACTCAGGGAGCAATAGCAATAATATTGCAAACATCATCAAGAGAAGATGTAGCTTGAGGAACAGTGGTAGGCTGTTGCAGTTTAATGAGGCATAAGAAGGTTGAATGTAACTCAGTTCATTTCTCTTCAACTGCATTGATGTACATTTCTCCTCATGAAGTAATAAGGGAAATAGCTTAACAAGGAGAGAATGTAAAAACAATCATGTGCTTGCTTCATTTCACCTCCCACACTAGTACTTGCTTCAGTGCCACATATATACATAATTGTTTTTACTTGAGAAATTTTAGATGAAGGTCAAATTAATAATGGGAACATGAAGTAAATTTGGAGGTTTCCAATTGCTAGAGTTTGAAGAAATTTATATTATTAAAATATTGCTGTCTGGTTTGTGCCATTCATATCTACCTCTTCCAAGCCTAACTACTTCACTCCTTTTTATTACCCTGCACCTAAATAAATATATAAAAAAATTAACATCATTTTTTCATGTCCATCTTACATATATATATATATATATATATAATCCACCTCTTTCAAGCCTATCTACTTAACCCATTTTCCCTACTCATCTACATGGACATGAAAGATCTAGCATAAGTAATGAACTATTGAAAACCATATGAGAACATAAAAAATGGGGGAGGAGAGAGAGATTTTGCTAGGTTTGGAAATTTAAAATAAAAATTTAAAAATATCTGGTTTCAATAATAACCAAATGTAGATGGATGTTTGAATGTTTTATTTTTATATTTTATTCATAAACAAATTTGGTTAAATCTTCCTGTGGATTGGCGTTTTTTTCTTGAGCGAAAATTCCCTTTTTTAAACCTAAATATTGGGCTAGTGAATTGTAAAGGGGGGTTTTTTTTTTAATAGTAAAATTCGCAAATATCTCATCAAAAAACAAATTAGAGTTGTAGGCATGTAAACAACACAGATAGGGTTTTTGCCTCCCCATTGCAGAAGGGAAATCGTGAATCGCACAATCTACCTTCAAGAATCACATAGATCATTAGATCATCACCCTAAAGGCCGTTGATTTCATAACCCTAACTCCTTCCCTCAAACCCATTTTCACTAAACCTAAACCCTCCCAAAACCCATTTTCACTACCTTCACAAAACTTGTTTTCGGGTGTGTACTATGTAATGTATGTTCAAACACCGAACTTGGAAGTTAAGGACTCAAGCTCCTAAGTTTATAGGCTATTACATTTGCCACTTGGTGTTTGTCATTCATTGCTTGTGGCGCTCATTGTTCTAACTTTTTAGTGCTTGTTCTTGACGTGAATCATGAGTGAATCTTTGAGTGGCGCTTGTTATTTAATGATTTAAAGCTATTGCAAGTTGTTGTTTGCAACGGCTATCTTGATCAAGGTGAAGTGAGACAATGGGGTCATGAGTGGCAGCTCAACGTTCAAGCTTGAACTAACTAACCAACATTAAGGAATCAAGGACTCTTGACCACTAAGCTAAGTTTTCAAGGCTCTAGTTTTGATCATAACTAGGATTTATATGCCTTCTAGTTTTGGATTCCCAAACCTTTTGAATCTGGACTTTGGAGTTTTGATTGTTGTTATTGTACACACACTACATCCAAACCTCTAGGCTATAGACTTCAAAGTTTTGATTGATTGTTGTGTTTCATTGTTGTTGTGTGCACATAACAAATTACGTTCTAGACTTTGGAGTTTCAATTGATTGTTGTGTTCCATTGTTATTGTGTGCACACTATAGATTAGGCTTTGGACTTTTGGAATTTCAACCAAGTGTTGTGTTTCGTCATCATTGTGTGCACACTACAGAATTGTGGATGTGATTCATGATGTCCATGGACATTGTTTGTGTGGCACAATGTTGTGTGTGTAGTGTGCACTGTAGTGCCGATTATAAAGTATTGAAGTTCATCAACTTTGTTGTGTGCATTTGTGTACGTAATGTTAACTGTTGTTCAGATTTTTTTTGTTTGTCTATGTTTTTTGTGTGCATTTTGCAATGCCCAATCCCAATCCATGAAATTCAACACTCAAAGTTGTTACATCACAACTTGGTGTGCACTATGTAGTGTCCATCCTTGGTGTGTGTACATTTGCAGAAAATTCCAATTGTGTGCTTTAGTTGGGAATCCAAATTTGTTATCACTATCCATCCATTGTGTGCATCAAATGGGACTCGGTGTGCAATGTGCATGTAAAACTACTGAAGCCAGTTTGACGTCATGACTAGTCTATGACAAATGTTCATTGTTAGCTATTGAAGCTGCACTTTACACTTTTCAATGTTACTAGTTTTTTTTTTGTGTATAGATCAATAATGTGGGTTTTAGTATATGGAAATGCACTCCTTGGTGATGTTGACCAATCTTGAATCTGTATTTCATTCATGCTAACTCACTCACCCACTTTTGAAAACATCAGGATTCATGTGTATGCACTTTGCACATTGAAAGTTGCAAAATTTAGACACCCATTGAGTCTTGCACTTGTTTAGAAATTAGTAATGAATACTAATGATCTAAAATTTTCAGGGTTTGGTTTTCCATGTTTTAGTTCAGATTTCTTATGTGAGGTTGAAAGTAATGGGCAATGGGCACACAATGTAGGCATTTTTTGTTTAAAATGCACTAAATTTCTTCTTGTAGATATACAAGGTGAACATTTTCTAATAACCTCCTTATTTTTCATTTCTAAATTTTGAATCAATTATGTTGTTTCAAATTTGAATCAAATTGTTTGATTTTGGTTTTAATCGTGCTTCCAAGATTGGAAATTCCAAATAATTTTAAATTTAATTTTTTTTTTTGGTGGTTGAGTTCTAGAAGAAGCCCTTGCACTTGATGAATCTTTTTCTTTTGATGTACTTGAATCTAGTCACATCCAAGTGAACAAAGAAAACAACACCAAAACCTTAAATTGACAACTATTGCACCTCAAAATTCTTCTAAAGTGTTTGAACATTTTGAAAACCCTAACCTTATTGTTGTTGAAGATGTGCATATTTTTAAACTTTAAAAAAAAAAAATTGATATTGATGTGAGTTGTAAGTTTCAAGATGTTTGGGCTTTGAAAATGCCATGGGCAAAACTCATTTTCAATGAAGTTAGGTTAGTTAGTTCTATCAAATGCCATGTTTGTTCCATAATTGAGAAAAAATACAAGGTTTTGGTGGCCAAATGGGATTCCACTGAAAAACATGCAGGTAAAAAGAAAGTTCCTTCATACCAACATGTACACCAACATGTAACCACTGCTAATTTTTTGAACTTTGGATTGTAAATAATAATAATAATAATTAATAGAATAAATTTATATAAAATGATATTATGGATACATTACGTACATATCATAAAAATTCGAAATCAATCTAATGAGTGAAAAATACGTATAAAGACCTTTAAACTCTTATAACCACTACTTAAAAGTTGCATAAAAGCAATTTAAAAAAAGTTTTGACACTATAAGCACAATTTGAAAATATTTTTTTAATGACATATTTTTGGATTTTTTTAATATACACCTTAACATATTAGTATTTAGAAAAATGGATCCAAAATGTGGGCATGCAAAAAATGAAATTGTTTATGTTCAATTGTCAACAACAATTGTTCTCCAATAGGTTAGTCTTGGTCAAGTAGTGGAAGCTAAGCAAAAACTTGTTCAATTTGCCATTGTTTTCAACATCTTAAGTAATGGTAAGCCAATGATAGATTATGAGGATTTTAGCCTTTGATTTTAAAATTTTGATTTGTGCCCAAAAAACATTAGTCTAACAGGGCTAGCTGGAAAATGGCAAAACACATAGACCATGAAGTGAGAAAAATAACTAAAGTTGATGTCCAAAATGCCAAGTTTATATCTCTTACTTGTGATGGAATTACATCCATGGACAATGCAAGTTGGGCAAGTGTGCATGGTTATGTTGTGCAAGATTGGTGTTGAATACCATTGTTGTTGAATGTCCAACAAGTGTTTTCTAGATGCTAATAATTTGACATTGTTGATTATGAATTCTTTGATGACACAAGGTGGTTTGAAAGAAAAGGAATTTGCTACAAGGCTAGTTTGTTTTGGTGCTAATGGGGTTAGTGCCTTCCAAGGCCTTAAATTTGGAATTATAGTTCAAATCCAACATTGATATTCTCCTTTTGTCACCGATGTACATTGTATGGCTCATCAGACAAACTTGGTAGTACAAACATTCTTAAACCTACCTTTGTTTTCTCGCATTGAAAGTTTTTTGTGGTGTATCTATGTTTATTTCAACCACAACCCCAAAAAACACTTGGAATTTGACAAATTAGCAGAAATCATGGAAACAAAAGGCAATAAAATATTATGAAACATTAAAATTAGTTGGATATCCATGCTTAGTATTGTCTTGCATGTGTTGTTTAAATATCGCACTCTTATCATGAAAATGGCATTAGATGCAACCACAATAACTTCTGCCAAATCCAACTTGTGTTTGTTGACTAATGTTGAAATGTTGTTAGGGTTGAATGTTGTTATGCCATTGCTAGAGGCAATGCATTCTTTGATCAAATTTGCACAACTACAAGATGTGTTTGTGTGTGATTTTATTGCAATAATCAAGATTTGTGAAGGGGATGTATATCAAATGTATTGTGACATCTATTCCTTTTTCCAAGGTGATGTTTTATGGATTTCCAAGCCTTGATTGATTATGTTCATGAAAACATAATTTTCACTAGATTATTGATTTGAATACATCAACATATCATTTGGCATTTGAATTTGTTAGCCAACATATTTGGGCCACATTTAAAAATCAAATGGGGGCATCTAGTTTTGTTACAAACATGTTTTTTGTAAAAATGGTGGCATTTGTGGAAAGACAATGTGAAGAAGTTACTAATTAGCTTATTATAGAATTGTAAGGTCAATTCCTAACCTAAAACTTGATAGATGCATTTGGTATTGTGTACTCACAATATTGGCTACAACCAAAGCCAAAAACAAGGTTTGCAACTCATTATGTAGTTCTCAAAGATGCCCTCTACTAACCTAAGGAATTAGGGTTTGATGAATCATGCGTTCTAGGATTGTTTCAACCACTGTTTTTGACCTATAGATATCTTTTTCTGTCATTACCATGAAGAACAATTTTAAGTTGGTGATGTAAAAGCCTTTTGATGTGAACCCACTTACCAAGTTGTGGAAAACATTTTCTTCATCACAAATATTTGTAAAAAAAATCCTTGAGTACATCAAGTTAGCTGAACTTGTTATTGTGCAAGTTATTGAACTTGTTATTGTGCAAGTTATTGGCTCAGTGGAAGATGAAAGGTGTTTTTCTACACTCACCTTCATGAAAACAAAATTACAGAACATATTGACTACACATGTGGAGCTAGTCATTTGGATCTTTAGCCAAAAGTTTTTCACATTCCGAGACTTTCCTTTTGGAGAAGCAATTCAAAATTGGAAAGATAATAAAACTCAGTATGGAGTTTAAATCCTACCCAAGTTTCACATTCTCCTATTGTATGTTGATTCCTCGAGCCTCACCCTTTTTCTTGTTTTATTTGCAATTTGGTTAGATATTAAAATGTTTGGAAAGTTGAATGTTTGGTTTATGGCTTCACCTCTTTGTTGGCCGATCAAAGTTTTGACTTGGTGGGTTCTTTGGCTATTTTTGATGGCTATCGCAACTGTAGTTTTGAGCTTAATCATGGCAATTATAACTTGAATATTGATGGTGAAGACAAATGAGTTGCCCTTTGTTTTCATGATTCATGTTTTTTGGGATATGGAGATTCCCGAACCTTCAACCAACCCCCTTTTGGGCCTTTTTTCAATTTGGATTTGTTTTCATGATGAACTAACATTTTCCTTTTGTGCAAGTTAGGCTATATGTTGCAATGGGTAGGGCCTTTAGGGGTCAGGGTTCAATTCCCTTATATAGCTTTGTTTTCACAAATTGAAAATTAAAAGTCCCATAAGATTTTATAAAAATTTTAAGCTTGTAGTTCCAGAACTTACATAGAAAATTCTCCTTTCTCAAATGAAAAATTAACAAAGTGATTTCCTTAATTGCTAAAAAATTACAGATTTCCTTGCCATGTACCTAGATAATTTGACATTAAGTAATCCATCTGGCAATTACAAAACATAAAGAGACTGCCATGTAACCAACTTAACTATTAAAAAAAATTGGGAAAAAAACACTGCTGTGGATGGTCACCACTTTGGCTACATCACAAAATTGAGTAAAAAAAAGATGGTACATATATGGAGTCATGAATCATGATACATATCTGTGTTGCTTGCAACTGAATTGCATTTACAATAAATGTTGAGTTTACACTGCATTCTGAATCATTGTTCCTGTTGTACTTCTTGGGAATTGACGAATGTAACTAGTTATTATACTGAAATACTTAACAGTTTTACTCACTACACTGTTAAGTGTCTGTTAAAGTACAATGTAGCCGAAACTAGCTGCAATGTCTACCAAGAGCTGAAACTACATTGCAAATGCCAATTCACCTGCAGGCACAGATCTTGTCACGCCCACTAAAACCAAATTACTGTCTGTGAGAGCTAATAATAACTAGCAAAAAATGGTCACCCCTCCCAAAATTTGCCAACTCTCATATGGGGAACTCAAACTCTCTGGAGTCTGCATGTGTCAAATTGAACCAGGGAAATAAAACTACAGAGGTCATCAGATCAGGAAAGAAAAAAGTACAAAGAGTTTTGGTACACAGAAGAAATTTGTACATCTTTTTCTATGTGGTGGGACTATGGTGACAACAATAAAACTCAACTATAACAAAGTGGCTGGCTGGCTGGCTTGGCTGGCTGGCTTATCTTTGGAGTAATGGCTCTGCTGCCCTCCTTACCACAAATTCAAACCAACCAGCCACAAACAGTTCAAAATAGGAAATGTTTCCATGAAGTTCCCACAAAATTGAAACCCACAGATCAGAATAATTCACAGTGACTTGCAAGTTTTTTTTTTGGGGTCAATATTGTGATATCCAAAGTCGAATTTACACTAGGAAAAAAGAAAACAAATTTTTCTCCCAATTTTTTCCTCAAAAAAATTTCAAAAAAGATTAGCTCTTTTGGTAAGCAATGGTGTTGCTTTTTTCAATTTTGTGAGGCCTATTGGCAATCATCGATACAAGGACTTAACCAAATTTGGCTACTGGTCAGAGAGGAAACTAGAAACATTTAAGAATTTTGCTATACTTTGGCAACACTGCTGGAACCTATTGTCTAAAATTTGGCAATTTAAAAAGAATCCTCTTAATTTGGTGACTTTGGGCCAATCCTCCCCTGCCCTGCCCTGCCCTGCCCTCCCCCAAAAAAAGACAACCATTTGTATGAATCACACAGGCTTCTTGTTTTTTTTTTGGTCACCAGGATGCAAAATTTCACCAACAAAAAATACACTCAATTTCTTCAAAATGTAAAAGCCCAAATGATAACTAACATCATTTCCGTAAGCCGTCGCAAGGTTTTTATTCTTTGTAATTAAAAAAAGCACTTTCTTGCATGGAAGATCCTTTTGTCAAATGAAGGGAGACCTTCCACATACAGAAAGTGCTTCCATCTGTGCCAAAAACCTTGACAAGCTTTATGCTAGGGGAAGGGCCTTCTTGAATATTCGGGCCTACGCCCTGAGGCTAAGGCCCTCAAATTCCAGAAGGCCCTAGGGAGGGGCCTGCCTTCCCGGATACATAGTCTCTCTCAGAGGCTGCCAATAGAACACAAACCGCCCTATTGAGGAGAACAGCAGCAGCAGCAGCCGCCGCCGCCACGAACCTAACTGCTCTTCCACGCTTCCTTCCCTTCCCTTCCCTTCCCCATAGCCCAGTAGAGGTGTACGCGCGTGTGAGGACTCGGGCGGCTAGCTGGCTGGCTGGCTGGCTGCCGTAGGACAGGCACCGCCTCGTCCGTCCCCCCGCTGCTCATGACCGTTGTTGCCACCCGTTAGCTCCCTCCCCTTCCCCTCCCTCCCTTGCTTGTATATTATTTACTGTGAGTCTCGACAATCTAAACCTCATCGCTGAATTCTCGCCACCTTCGCTCCCGTTTCCAGCTCGTCTTTGTGATTTCCTGCTTCCGCCGTGGCCTGCTTCTCTCTCTCTTTTTCTGTCTCTCGTGTTGCTTTCAGTAGCCCGCATTCTCTCTGCGTTCAGACTCTCTTCTGTGGCTGTCGTTTGTCTTTCTTACGCTTTTATTATCGGTGGGTTCTCTGCAGCCTTTTCTCATAGCTTGCCCTGTTGTGTCTTCATTCACGTTGTCGTGTCCTTTTTGTTTCTGCAAATCCCAATGTGCTCGTAGCCTTGGTCCAAAGGGAACAAGTCTGTTGTTTGGGTATGCGAGACTCGAGGGAACAGATGTTGTTAAGGACTGGGCACCATGTCTTGCTATATCGACTTATTACGTTGGTTGTATTGTAGAGTAGTGTTGTCTGACATGTAATGTTTACTGATGTCTATTCTTCGTCTGTCCAGCAGGTGTGGAAAAGAAGGGGTCAAGAGCTAGCGGGGACGGAAAAGGAAGTTTCGTGAAGATGAGGACCTCCCCCGTCAGGTGTTCTGGGGCGAAGCTCGCGATGGTGGCAGTTTTCCTGCTGTGCGCCGCTACGGCAGCAAGGGCGCAAAACATTACACAGATTATGGCAGCTTACCCGCGTTTCAGCACTTTTGTGACGTTGCTCAGCTCGACGGGAGTGATCAATGAGGTCGAAAGCCGCAAGTCTCTCACGCTTCTGGTTCCCTCTAACTCTGTACTGGACCCCGTGGTGGCGACAAACGGCAACCTGTCGCTCTCGGAAGTCGGAGACGTGATAAGGTACCACGTCTTGTTGCAGTATCTCGACGTCTCGGAGCTGCAACACATCGGCAATTCCTCAATGCTGGTGACAACACTATACCAGACCACAGGGAGAGCCGCCAATGAAGACGGGTTCGTCAACATCACTGATGCCGCTAACGGTGCTGTTCTCGTTGGTCCACCCATTGCCGGAGCTCCAATGCAAGCAGCTATCTTGACCAACATCACGCAGATTCCTTACAACTATAGCCTGTACGAGATCAACGGTGTTCTGATCCCAGTTGGCCTCGCTTCTGCTCCTCCAGCAGCTCCAACTCCTGCCCCTATTCCAGCTGCAGCTCCGGTTCCACTTTCTGCAGCTCCAGTCCCAGGACCGGCAACAACAGCTCCAACTCTGGCTCCAAGCATCAGTCCGGTTCTTACTCCAACTCCTGCGACGGCCTCACCCACGCCGACTCCTACTGCAGCAGCTCCTTCTCCCATTACAGCTGCACCAACTTCTACGTCTACTCCAGTACCTTCAGCGGCACCCGCTATTGCACCTGTTGTTGCCTCACCGCCTGCTCCCCCGACATCGCCAGCGGAGACACCTGCAGCTAGTCAGAGTACTACTCGACCCAGTGAAGCTCCTGTCTTTTTGCGGCCCACGTTGTATACCTGTGGGGTCCTGATCTCTCTTGTACTTGTCCTGTAGCCTACAGACTAGTCTTTCGAGCTTTCTTATAGATCTTGCGAAGTGTATAGGCCTGAAGATACATTTTTTGATTTTGGTTTTTTATTTGGGAGGTTTTCCATCATTCATTTTATCATTTGGTTGAGAGCTATCTTGCTTGCTCATGGCCGGGAGACTAGTGTGCATCCTACCATACCAAGTGGCAGAAAAAAAATTTATGTCTCTGATTACAGCACACATTTTGCACCACAAGTTCTGGGATGCAGAAGAAGACTTCAGTCTGCAATGACATTTTGGAATCTTATTGAGTAAAGCTTGTTGTTGAGTGTTAGATTTGCATTATCAGGATAGTAAGAAACAGTTACTGTTTCCTTGTGATTGAAATGTCTGCAACATGATGAGCCCAACTGAAATGCACAGGGGGTGAGCTTTCTCTTCATTATGTGTACGAACGGTATGGTAAATACATGAACATTACCATACATGGTGGTAGTCATGTTGTTCAAACCAGCTCAGGGTACAGTTCTTTCTATCTTCAAAGTTGGACTTTTCTTTTTGCTACATGTTGCAGAACTGAGATATTGCACAGAAATGTCAATTGTAGCTGACCAGTCTGCAGAAATGGAGGATGTTGTGCAGCATTAGGAAATGGAGTAAAATTCCTGTTGCAGCCAGTTGAATTGAAAGGAAAGTTGAATGTTGTGGTTGAAGATCAAAAATTTACGAACAAATTCTGTACTCAGGAAAAAGTTTTGAAGAATAGATGCTTTCTATTTCCATGAAAAGTTCACCTACCCTAAAAGCAGATCATCTGCTCAAAAGGCTGAGGAACAATTGTGCAATTTTTGGCTCTACTTACATGACACAAATTCTAAGAAGATGATTAATCTTCAGAGAACCTAAACCCTAAACCTGTAGTGTGTAATCCTATCCTCTTGCTAACCACAATGGAGGAACAAGTGTGCTAACTTCCTCTCTGCAGGTATACATGACAAAAAGGGTTTTACGATTGCATAACAAAGATTGTAGAAACTCCTATATCATTGGAAGAATGAAAAATGTGGCAAGCAAGCTGTGTTGCTGTACCAACTACGCCTAGGTATGCTACTGAATATGAAGCTAGCTACTTCTATGGTCAGTAAGTAAATGGGTGGATAAACTAAGTCAGGTTGGTAAGTTACATAGTCAATGCACTTTTAACCTACTAAGATACTTAATTATTTTTTAATTATCATCTTATCTACTTATGTAAGTTTATTATATAGAATGTAAATATATAAAATGGAAATTGTCAAATAAAAATATTGAAAATTGTTGACAACTTATGAAATTGTAGTCCATTGGTAATAACTCACCATCGTGGAGGTGAGAAGTTCAATTTTAAATATTTACAACCTATGTTCATGCTTAGGATTTTAAGTGAGGTAGGTTAGTTTGGATAATTAGGCTAAGCTACCACCTAGCAACAACCACCTGGCAACATACTTCTTTAAATCTAGCTATCTATCAATATTATTGTAATTTTGACCAAGGGGGCTGTTCCTCCCACCCTGCTGATTTGCTTCTCCCACCCTCCCCCCCCCTTATCTCGTCTCCTCCCTTTAATTCTCACCACCTCCGTTTCCGCCTTTCTGATTCCCCCCCATTCCTTGTATCGCCACGTCATGAACCCTCCTCCCAAGGCCACTTACGACAATGTCGATGCCTTGAAGGCTGCGTGCAGACAGCATGCCGCCGCTCATCTCTATAGCGTCACCACCAAGCGGTCTGATTACAAGATGGGCATCCTATTGCTGCACTGCGGCAAGTCTGGTACACGCGATGATCACCATGGCCTAACAGAGGAAACACGCCAGCGCCCTTCGAGCTCGGTCTTGACCAGTTGCCCCTTTCTTTTGTAAGGCCGTCGTAATCAAGTCGGGAGCTGGACGTTGCATGTGAAATGCGGAGAGCACAACCACTCGCCGCTGACTCTTGAGGCTGCGCATCCGTCTCACCGCAAGATGACCAACGACGTAAAAGAACGCGTTCGCACTTTGTCCGCCGCTGGTGTTGCGCCCGTTCAAATCCTGACGTTGATACGTTCGAAACCCTCATGCGAGCACGTCATTGCGCGCGATGTATACAACTTGAAAAGGCAGCATAGAATCGAGCAGCATAATGGCCGGACGCCAATGGAGGCTTTGCTCTCGTCCTTAATCAAACTGGATGTACCCAACACCCATTGTGTTGATGCTAGCGGGCGCCTAACACGACTCGCCTTCACAAGCACCAAGGCTGTACAACTTACTCGTCGCTTTGGAACGGTCTTGACCATGGACTACACCTACAAAACGAACAGGTTCAAGATGCCCCTACTTCACATTGTTAGCTTTGCTTACACTGGGGCGACCTTCACATCGGCCATTGCGTTTCTCAGTGCAGAAACGATTGAGGACTATGAGTGGGCACTAAACACCTACAAAGGCTTTATGGGCAACTACATGCCGCTCGCCATTGTCACCGATCGCGAGTTGGCACTGATGCGAGCGACCGAGATTACTTTTCCTGTCACCCACAAGATGTTCTACCGATGGCATATCTGCAAGAACATGATGGCGAAGCACCGGATAGGCTTCACTGAGGAGGACTGGCAGACATTCATGACATTGTTCTCAGGGGTGATGCGAGCGAGCACGGAGGACGAGCTGCAGGAGAAGCTGGTGCAAATTCAAACGGAGTGGGTGGGTACCCAACCGCATGCTGTGCAGTATGTGCTTTCCTGGATGTAGTACAAGACATACTTTGTTGGCGCATATGTTGGCAAAGTGCCGCATTTCGAGTCGTCATCCTCATCACATGTGGAAGGCGCACACTCAACGTTGAAGCAGTGCCTGTAGGTTAGCACCGGTGACATGATGACTGTGGTCGAACGTGTACTGCAATTTCTCACCGATCAGTATCAAGAGATTGATACT
>Ga0116229_10006922_pt1 | contig 18126 bp, 16 predicted proteins | sample S1TSphgellanicum_3_FD_87313 | JGI IMG/M metagenome (GOLD analysis project Ga0116229, IMG submission 87313) | Host-associated microbial communities from peat moss isolated from Minnesota, USA - S1T2_Fc - Sphagnum magellanicum MG | ecosystem: Host-associated > Plants > Peat moss > Unclassified... | reverse complement strand
TATGCTCCCCCCCCCCCCCCCCCTTAGAGAGTCGCTCTGGTCGCGACACACTTGCCACTAACCCCTTGTTACTTTCTGCCTTTACCAGAGTCACTGTCCGGTGGCCGTGACCCACGAATACCGGTGGGTGCGGTCACTCTCACTCTCTCTCTCTCGACTGCTGTCGGATTAAATAACTACACATTTTTTTGAAAATCAAGCTAATTTACGTTAAAGACAAGGTGGCTTTTCTTTTCCCCAACTCCCCCCTCCCCGCCCCGGCGCCTTTCTTGCCAGTATTTTCTTTTCAATTTTGCGGTTTTGAAAATTTGGCGATTTTTTTTTCAAATTTCTAGCAATTTTAGTCGAACTTACATTTTTTAGGAAAAAGTTTCACAAAATTTTCCAATTCTTCTGCGAAAGCTCGCAACCAAAAAAAAACAACAAAAACTTGGCTTCTTGCTTTCTCTCTTTGTAATTTTTTTTGTGGCGATTTTGAAGAAGGAATATTCTGTTGCAAATTTTCTTTTTTAAAGAGAAATAATTCTAATGAAAATTTTGCCAAAATCGTCACAGTTTGCTTACAATATGAAAGTGTTAAGAAATTTATTTTCCCTTTCATATTTTTAATATCTCCAAATTTGGCTAAATATACTTCAATATGGATGACAGCCAACTGAGCAACATTGCAAATTTGAGCGAAAAAGAAAAAGAATTTTTAAATTAAAAAAAAGCTTCTACGTACAAGTTTACCTAACAATTTTCATAAGCGAATTCTAATTAAGCTAATTTTCATGAGCAAATCTTCTAAAATTAACCAAATTTTCTCTTCTTCTTTGTCCTGAGATTAGGGAGTCCGGGCAATCCCAGGAAAATATAATGACGGGCAGTCAGGCACTACCATTTTATTTTATTTTCCTTTTACAAATAGATTTAATAACTCTGTAAAAAGTGTTTTTGGACCCCGGCCCCCGCCCCCCACCCCCTCGCTCCTCCCTCGCCCTTTTCATCCCCTGTGCAAAATAAATGTGACCACCTTTTATAAAAAAACACCCCCAAAAATTAAAAAAATTCTGGCGTACACACTGAAGAGCCTGTCCCCTCCACTTTTTGTTTGGTGTGTCCCACCCAAACCCCCGCCCCAAGTACCTACTAGATACCTACCTAGTAGTGCTAGGTAGGTACCTACATCTTAGGATTTGGTTCTTTTGAGGATGCAAGGTTGTTATGTTGGAGAGGGAGAGGAGGAGGAGGAGGAGGAGGGGTCTTGGTAAAAAGGTGGGTGACCAGAGAAACAAATATTCTAGAAATGGTCAAATGGCCGGCTTATGCCCCGACCAAAATGGAATGCTCCTCTTTCATTGGATTTTGAGTTTTTTTTTCCTTCTTTTTTCTTTTTTTGGGGTTTTGAATCAAAGAAAAAAACTTCCTAGAGAATAAAATTGGAGAATGTCCTAAAGCAAGGTCAGAATTTTCAATTTCAATTGAAAAGATTTTAATTAAAACAAAAAAAAAGAGGCAAACTCATAATTCATGTACCCTAATGAATGCCTCCATCTCTAGCCAACCTTGTTTTTCTAGCAGGTTCTGAAAACAAAACAATATCACTAGAGATCATGGAAGTGTTGTTGTAATTTGGTTAGGTCACTTGGAACGTAAAATGAATTTGATTAAGGGAAAAGAAAAAGAAGAAAAAAGGCAGCCTATTATGGAATACATTAAGGGGTCTCCAATTGGTTGGTCACTCACACAAATTGTTCTCAATTTAAGCCAAAATTGTTATCAATTTGCTGATGTGAAATGTCTTCCCTCTGAGCACAACTTATAAAAATATATATATTACACATTCTCGAAAAAAAATTCTCTTCATGTCAAATAACAACGGTGCTACAGGCTCCACCTTTTACTCATGCCTTCTTATTAGAGCAGATTATGTCATTTTCGTGATCACATTATAAGACACAATCATCTCATGTTCACCGTACGGATGCCTTGTAATAGTGACAAAATGTGTCTGTTGAACATGAAAGTTTTTTCTAAATTGTTGAATATGCCACCCTAAACCTTAACATTGTGGAATAGACTGGCCACCCTTGCTCATTACAATGGGTGGAATTGCCTAGCTCTCACCCTAATGGGCTCATTTGGCACCTTCCCTAACATAATCATGGGCATGAACTTGACCATTCCAAAGTATCTACACACCTAAATTTTTTATTTAAATAAATAAATAAATAAATAACAATTGTTTCCATTGCAACTGGGAATGGCCTTCACTAGCCCCTTTTGAACCATCAAGGTTCCTTTTGGATTTTTGCTGAAATTGTCTAGATTTTATCTCATAATAATACTTTGGTGGGATTCTGTGGTTCTCGACCAGATCTTGAATTTGAAGGGTGGTCTTTCCAAGTGAAGACCTATTGTCAACTCTGCCCTTCAAAGTAAAAGACTTGACTAAGATTTAGCCTTTGCGAGAATAAAAAAACTCACAAATAAAATATTCTTACAAATTTTTAAACATTTGTGATGTAACAGAATACACTCTGTCTAAATATGTCAGTCATGGATGATTGAACACGTAAATAGGTGTGAAATAACTTGAACATATTGAAATTATTGTTCCAAGTATTTCATCTTTGAAACTTGAGACTTAAGCATACCCACTCGCTCATGGCCAAAAGTTATAATATAGCACTAAGTACAGATGTTTGATGCTTTTGTATATACATGGGTTGAACAATCATATGTTTCTAAGTTTACAAACCCATGTTCCAAAAGTGACAACAACTCTCATCAATCTTAAAACATGTTTATTGGCCTTGCCTTGGTAGGCAAGGATATTGTGTTTATATTCATTACAGAGTATAGTAGCTTCATGGATTTTGGCCCTTAGGTAATAGGTCTATTTTTATATGAGGATTTTGAACAGATGATATTTTAACTTGTATTGAAACTTGAGACTACTTACAGATTTATGATATCTTGAAGGATTTTGGTTTCTTTTAGAGGATTTTTTGAAGATTATATTTTTGCATGGTGAAATATTTGAGATTCCATAATTCTTCTTTTGCCTTAAGATACTTTTTAAACATAAATGGCAAGGCCATAGTGTGACGCACCCCATAATGTTGACATTAACAAGCTTAGATTGATCAGAGAAAAAACCAACAGGGACACATATCATAGTACATCCAACAAACTTTTAAAACCATTGGATTTTGCAATTTTTAAGGTTGTATTTCTTTAACCTTTTACCATTGTTGAGGAAAGTTGAATCATGATCTTAAATTGATATTTTGAGACCAACAAGCCTTGTGCACATTAAAAATCTATCCAAGCTATCCATACTTTGTGCACACATCTGCAAGCTTTTTATGATGTTATACAGACAAACGCTTTGTTGATGGTATGTTGCACTTGTCAGAATGTGAAGCATGGCTTCCAAGAACCGCATGAACTAATTAAGCCCTCCTTGAATCTCAGGACAATGAGGATGGTTACAACTTACAATATACCCTTCAAGCCTCAAGCATATTTTGGTGAAGATTGAAAGTTGAGAAACATTTGAAAGTTGGAAGTCTTGAGCTAAAATCTCTTTGGCCATGACACCAAGTAGAGGAGATAATAAAGGTCATATCATATGGTTTTTATATATAATATGAACTATATGTACCTGTATTGTTATATTATATCATAAAACTCAATATAAATGTAAGATCCGTCCCAACCTCAGTAGTAGGTGTAAGAACCATCCCCCTCCTTCACCATGTGATCTATGGATGTTTAAGTTCACAACAATGTTTTGCCTCATGTTTACAATGGTAGTTGAGTTAGGTCTTGCATTTGGGAATGTCCTCCTACACCTTATTTTTGGAATGCAAGACCTAAGTTAGCTACCACCTCATCCTAAGCCCTTTTTCATAAACCCTTTTTCATAAAATTATACCTTTAATTTACTTGGCAAGTCTTGCATTTGTTTTTCACTACAAGGATGGGTTGGGATCTTCATGATCTTACCTCATCACCATTTCCTCAGTACAACAACAACAACAAGAAGTTTGCTTCCCCTGCAACCAAAACCCTAGTGCAAAAGTTGAGATCTCTGCTATTGTCAGTTTTTGGCTATGGGTTTTATGATTCTTTGCACGTTTGAAATCTATCATATCTTTTCAGCATTGTCATAGGATTGTTGTGAGCTGCAAATAATAGGCCATATGATGATGCCATGGAATCATGCAATTGGGAAATGAGGCCATATGGGCAAATACAAAGGGTGTAATGATTGTTCCCCTCATGTCTGCACAATCCCCATATATAGTGCCACAATTTGGGGTGGCCCTACTACTACGTTTTGTGTATTATTTTCCTACAAATTTTGTCATTTATCCCAAAAAATAAAATTGGGAATTTTTTTTGTTTCCTAATGTAAAATTCTAGGAATTTCCACTAAATTTTATGGGGAAAATCATGAAATTTCTGGTACCACCAAATTGAAAAGAAAACCCTAGCTATGTTCACTTGGTGCATAGGGAGGTTGTGATAAATAAATGGATTACTTATATCAGTTTATTGGACATGCTGATGCTCTCCATTGGGTTTTTTTTTTTTTTTTTTTTTCTGGGGGGGGGGGGTATCATTCATAGGAAGATTTTGTGAAGATTTGGCCAAATTTTCCCATAGACGAGATAAGATTTAAATGTATTCCTTTTTTTTCGGTTACCTTCTTGAATCATGTAATGATTTTTTAAAACTTTTCCAATTTTTTGTAATTGAAAATTCCAGAAATCTTTTCACTTTTGTACTTTAAAATTTAAATTTCACTGGTTAAGAAAAAAGGGCTGATGCTTTCCTGATGCCTCTCGTACCAACTTTGAGATCTGTGAGGATCAAGACCATGGGGCATCTAATTGGATATGGAAATGGTGTTACTAGGAAGGAAGAAGGGAATTGAGATGGGAATTTGTAAGCCCAATTTTGTGTTTTGTTCAGGAAGAAGAAAAAAATAAAAATTAAAGGGGTTCTCTCTAGATCAAGGAGGATGATGGTTCCCGTTAACATGTCTGTCAAGAAGGAGAGTGCTGGAAAAAACTACATATCAAAGACATGCACCAGTTGTTTGTTTCAGTGTAATTGGAGAGCACCTTCCGTAGAGGCTAATTTTTCCTCATTTGCAGGGCATTTCAAAAGATGGTTAGTGCACACCCCAACAGGTGTTTCATTTTTTGAAACGCCCAATTTTATTTCTGTTTTTTTCTTTTTCTTTTTCCCATAATACATGCTGTGTATCACGTGACGGAAATAGAAAAGGGCAAAAAACAGGGCGCAGGTCTTTATGCTCAGTAAAGCCTGCGGCCGAGGACTTTTACCCTACATAAAAAGCGACATCCATGCCCTTTAGCACATTGAGGTAGTTTGGGCCCCAGTAATTGGCATGTGGTGGTAATGGGATCCCCACACCCCCCCCTCCCCCCCAACTTAGGTCACAAACATAAGCAAGAACCGAAGGCAAGGGACTCACTGCGTGCCATTGCTGAATTGGTAGTTTGGGAACTTTGGGAATTATTACTTGTTTCTCTGCACACAAGGTATGTACCATAAGGTGGCTTAAAAACAAAAGGGTAGTGATGAAAAATAATACTAAGCACAAAAATCATGGCAAGTCACCAGACCTTCTATCCATATCTGACAACACCAGGTAAAATTGAAGAGGTTGTAAAATTGAAAACCCTTATTGTCCTTCCAGGGGGGTCTAAATTTCTAGCTAATGGTAAATAAACAATTTATCCTTGATACCCAACAGGGAGTCACCCAATGGAATCCTTCAATCTACAGGGCACTTCACAAAGGGCACCTTACTTACATAGTGTGATTATTATTATTATTTTTATTATTTTGGCATAATTTCACATCCTGGAGAAAAAAAGGGAAGGTTTGCAAGATAGATTTATTTTTTCTAAAGTCACCATACATATTTAGAGAATATGTTCCAACAAGTTGCAAAATTTTGGCTAGGTCCTCTTGTGCATGATCACCACCAACTCATGAAATTGAAATTTCTAACCAAAATCAAAAATTGCAAATTTAGTTGAATTTTCAATCACAAAAATAACTCAAAATTCAATCGCTCCACAGCTTAGGTCTAAAATTTATGAATTCATCTCCATTAAATCTTTACTCATTGAGCACTTTCCCAAAATATCAAAAAGAACATTTTTGACATTTTTGATATTTTTGAAAAAAAAAATTTGCTTAGTGTTCAATAACTCTTGCACCACATGTCTAAACAAATTGCCAAACCTCCCTTGACGCGCTTCTACTCATTGAAAAGCTTTCCAATGGTATCAAGAACATAACAAGAGCCTATGTGGTTTGGGAGATCTCAATGTTACAAACAAAACATACAGGCATAGTCCCCAAATCCCTGACCCAGCCATTAGCCGAAGCCAAAAATAGTGACGAACAGTTTTGGAAATGAATATTTCATGCAGCCAATGGGAAGGCTCAGCATGCACTCATGATGGGCCCTGGTCTTTTCTTTTGGGGGAGGGGGGAGGCGGGAGTTGTCTTTTGTTTTTCTTCCTTGTTCAATCTCTGCCCTGCATTAGCCTAGGCCCAAAATAGTGACCAACAGTTTTGGAAACCAAAAATACATGCAGCCAATGGGTAGGCTGAAGCATGCACTCAAGGTGCCTTGATCTTGTTCATTTTTCCTTTGTTCCTAACATGTTCCTCTATGTTCCCTTCAAGTTCCCAATGGGTTCTCATGAGATTCACATTATGTTCCTTCTGTTCCCAATGTGTTCCCCAAGGGTGTTCCCCATAGCATCTCGCTTTAATCCCATATGGTTTGCCCAAAGTCCTCCCCTTCTCACCTATACAGGTGGGTCAAATGCGAGGCACTCCATCTTTCAATTGAATCTTCTATTTTGGGGGAGCTTCCATAGTTTCAATTTTTTTTGGCAAAGGGCCAATCAAAACTCATTGCAAAAAAAGAAATTTTGGGTTTGTGAGTCACCCCCAACTAATTACTATCAATCACATTACCTTCATTAATACAATAAACCCTCTTTATAATCACACCCATTTTAAAGCCACTTTAAACAAGGGTTCAAAGGAGCAGAGTCTAATGAAATCGAGCATTCCTATTGATCAAGAGCTTTAAAATTGGTCTCAAGGCCTTTAGACAAGGGTTCAAGACCAAGACAAATCAAACTATGATTTATTTTACATAGCATCATTTTGGAAAGAAAACCAATTAATCCAAACACAAAAAAATAACTTAAAGGAAAGCTCATGGTTTGAAGAACCAAAGTGAAAGTTAGGGTTCAAGGTTGCTTATTTCTTTGTTTTTTGTTTTTTTTCATTGTTTTCTTATACCCTTGTTGCTCAAATTTTGTGAGAATGGAAGGCACATCTATAGATTGTGGATATTGCTAAAAGCACACCAACTCCCCCATTTTTTTTTATCAATTCTAGAATTAACATGGTAGTTGCTAGAAAGAATGCATTTTCAGCCCTTCCCAAATGCACAAAATGAAAGTGAAAACAGAAAATTTTTAAAATCATGAAAGAAAGGACCCAAAAAAAAGGAAAAAACCACATGTTAACATAACCCTCTCGCGTGTCAATCACACATTTTTTATATTGAACCCTCAAACCGGACCCCAAGCTTGTAAATACATTCATTGTATTTGAGGGAAAAAAAAATTTAATGTGAAAAAGGGTCGAATCCAAGGTTCAATATGCTGAAGCAAATTAGTTCTTTTGGTTCATGTGTAACCTAAAAGAAAGGGAATGAAGAAAAACAATGTTTTATGCATGTGAAATTTCATAATAAAGCCAAAAACCCTGGAATTCTATAACATTATCAATCCCAACATTTGCATTGTAACCCACTGTCACCAGAAATTTTCCTGTATGCTATTGATTCTAACTGAACAAGGTTATGTATATGTAGATTACCAATTTGTCACATATGTGTGAGTCCTCTCACACTTGTCATAATGGCCATATACAATTGGTTGCCATGTATTAATCCATACATTAAAAGTTTAAAACCTATTGAGGTATGGCTTGAGGTCAAAACTTTTAAGGTTCTTTCAGTTCATATGAGTTGCTAACCCTTTTTCCTATTAATGCAACAATGCAAAGGATCATTAAGTCCCTCATTTGATAAACCTCAATTTTAGAAACATTTAGATTTACATGTCTTGATCGAAGTATGAGCAATATCTGCCAAGTTTACTTAAAACCACTCAAGACGAATAGATTCTTGTGCAAGAATGGTCTACAAATACATCTCTAAAAGTTTCCCACTCTTGTTTTCACTCATCTCGTTTTGCCCAACCCAAAGACACCCCACTAAGGCTTTTAGTATTCACTTAGACAACTATCCTACAACATGGATTCGAAGGTGCTGTAATTAAGGTCCTTATTCTAAATGCATAATTGTCCTTCTACATGCCCCTATTTGTACAGCTTGGACTTCTTTTCTTTTCATCATTCCTCAACATCAACCCCTTATAGCTTCTATCTTTCCTAAGGATTACTTGTCTATTTTGTTAAATCATTGGCGCAACAGAATTTGACAACTACTAGCATAATAATCCATCCTCCTATCTCCTGAAAATTGCTGAAAAAAGATGAACATAAAAAAAGAAAAACCTGCCTACATTGCTCTATGGTCACAATCTTGTAAGGGTTTGTATAGAATGTGACTATACATGTTTGAATTTGAATTTGTTAGCGTCAGCCCAAAAAAAAAAAAAAAGTGGTCACCAAGGGTGTGATTATAAAAAGGGTTTACATTATCAAAACAAAGGTGTACCAAAATTTTCCCCAAAAAAAGATTGTACCTTACACATATTGCTCCATAGATATCTATCTAAACGTTTTGACTATTTTTGCTTTGTTTTCCCATGATACCCAGTGGGTACCGACTGAATACCCACCATGTATATTGAGAATATATATATATATGATTTTTCTGCTGCAGCACTTTAAGTTGGACAACACCCTCAAAGTAGGCTGTTCCCAAAATAAGCACCTGTAGACTCTCTGCGTCAAGGGGTCCCAAATAAGTGTCCATCTTCTAGAGACATGGGACGCTTATTTCGGGAACGCTCCGTTCCCATCCTTGGCCATTAACCTGCACACATAAATTGGTCTCTCAACTTACCTACTTCTTCGATGTTGTAACTTCTTGTGTCCACTTTGACTAGCAGTGTTGTCAGAAAAGCCCTTTGAAAATTATTTACTGCTCTCATTTACACATTCTCAACTCAATAATTTTTTTTTTTTAAATTTCCCCCTCAGATGTCTCCAAAGAGACCAATTAAATGAAAATTTCAATTTCAGCACCTTACAAATGTAAAAGCCCTCGTGATGTAATTTATTACCCAGAATTACCGTCGCATTTTGGGAAATGCCTCTCAGATCTCAAATTTTGTAGAAACGTTGGATACTTTGATAAAATGTGCATAAATGGTTGTGCAGAGGAGTGAGTTGAGTCGAGTCAAGCCATGCCGTGGTGGATCACTATTTTATTTTGCAGAAAGAAGTACCCCATTTGGAGAAATTCACCCCCAAATCTCAAATTTTGAGCAAAGAGCACCACAAACAAACGGTGGATTTTGGGGGGTAGTTCCCCAGCAGACTTACACTGAATTTGCCCTAGTTTTTGGGGCCTAGAATCAGGCCACTATGGCTGAAGGTGTTGAAAAAACCAGGGGAGGAGAAAAAATTGGGGGCAAAAGTGGGGGCCAAAATCGGAGCTTCTGAACTTGTTTGATCTTCCCCTGATTTTGTTTGGGTTTTTATATTATTATTTGAAGCTCTTTTACTGCATCGAGGCATACAATGATGGATGCAACAACAGAGGTGGCCTTTTCAGAACCCCCATGGTATTTTATTTTATCTTATTTTGGCTTAACTTGTGTTCGGACTTGCATTTTTCCACTTACACTAATATACCAGGCTGATTCCATGAGCCCCCCTGGGTACTTACATCTTTGGACCAATATTCGGGCCACGTCCATCTCTTGAATCAAAAACATGGTACAAAAAGCGATAGATAGATCGAACAAAGAACGGGTACACTGTCTCTCAAGAGTGAACTGACATGACTGAACACCCGAAAAAGAAAAAGAAAGAACGGGGAGTTTTGTGTTATTGTGGGCACCCATGGGGCCAGCCGAACATTAAAAAGGAAAAAAAAAATCAATTAAAGATTAAAGAAACCAAAGACTTTGGAGTATTGTGTTGTTGTGGCCACCACCTCCATGGATGGGATTGGAAGTAAAGAAACCAAAAGATTTTGGAGTATTGTGTTGTTGTGGCCACCACTCGATGGATGGGGTTTGAGGTAAAAGAAACCAAAGACTTTTTCACTTGCTCGCACCCCACAATACCCACAAGTTCACATGGCGAGAACTTCTCTCTTTGTTTTTGGGTCTCAATCCCCATGGTTTTAAATAAATATAGGTGGGACAAGTGGTGGCTCCTTTTGGGTTCATTTGTATGACTCCTCCCTTGTGTGTATTATATGTGTGTGTGTGTATAGTGTATAAATCATACAAGTCCCAAGAGTATTATTATATGCTCTTCTAAATAATACTAGAGTCCCAAGACAACCACCCTAACAAGAACAACAAACCACCCATGCACGCACACATACATATACTTAGTACTTAGCACTGAAAGCAAGAGTTATATATACGGTCAGTATAGCCTACCAACTTCATCACTTATTAATACCTAAGAGTTCCCACCCCCCTCCCCACTTGGGACACTCAATCATGAGTTTAATGAACTTGGGGATCTAAGACTTTCCGTAGTGTTTAGGGGCCCTTTGTAATTTCAGTAGGTACATTCTTTTGTCAGTCAGAGTTGGATACCTTCCTTCCTCCACCCCAGAACAACACCCCTCCCTCCCTTCCTTCCCCACCCCTGAACAACACCCTTCCCTTCCTTCCTTCCTTCCTCCCTTGCCTTCTTCAGACTTCTTCCCCCAAAAACCCCCCAAAACAAAATAATGTGTGGCAGCTGACACACATAATTCGTGTGTCTTTTTGAACATGAAGTTGGCCAGAGTGAACCAGCACCCACCGGCACACTACCATCCATGGATGGTAGGTACACAGTAAACAATTTCTCATTGGGCCCATGTCCCCCATTCGTAACCATAGTGGTTTAGTTTAGCTTAGTCCCTTGTTTTTAATTTTCAGCTTCATTACTTATTTGCTTGCTTGCTTGCTGACTTACTTACTTCCTTATTATTGTGCAATAAACTAAAACAAAACAGCAAACTAAGATAATCACTTTCTTGGCCTTTTCTCTACTTTCTAAGTAACAACTTGCACCTGTGACCTAGTTTACATGTTAATCACCTACGTGCCCTTACCTACCTAATCATCGTCACGGACAAGCTTGAAGCAAAGTGACAATGATGTGAACAGTGTTTGTGTTTTGATAGGATTATTGCAAAAAATAAGGGCTTAAGATCTACATACCCCTACTTACCCACAAACCATTGACAAATTCCTCTTTACTTTTTGATCATTTACATGCCCCTATACTTACTTACTTACACGATCTTCATCATACACATGCTTGAAGTAATCAAGGACAGATTCTAATGTGTTTGCAATGAAGGTCTTGTTGTAACAATAGGTTTTACACCAATGTTGGATGGTTCTCCAGATATTTGGGTAATAATCGGCAGTTTCAATTTTATATACCCCACCTTTGCCCAAATCTCTATTTAAATCCCCGAACTAGTACCTTACCCTAGGACTCACCCCATTCGAGGATCTGGGTTCAACTTGAGAACTTGATGACTTTCAATTTCACAAAATTATCGAAACTTGCATTGATGAGTGTTTTTAAAAATTTCAAGGTTTCAGTTCTTTTTTCCATCCCTAGGGTTTAGGGTTCTGGTTCCTGTTGTTGGACTTCATATTCCATCACTCCCTTCATAGCAAGCTCTTTCTTTCTTGTGACAATGAGTTTTTTTTCACTTGTGAGCTTTTTTCTCTTATTTTCCAATGCCTTTTAATCTTGGTCCTATTATCTACTTTCCCTTTTCATTCTCATTGTCTGTTTTATTGTTATTATGATAGTTACTATGAATGAAAACCATAATATCATTGAGGTTGTTACATTGTTGAAAGTTTTTGTTGCATTGCTTGTCCCCAAGGTTTTCAATTTTGATTGTATTGTCATTGTGAAGTTTTTTGTTACATCGTCACCATTATCGTTTTTTTACTATAGCAAGGCAAATTTTTCTTGTTTTAAATTCCTTGTTGAAGTTAAGGCTTAAACTACATTGCTACAGTTTTTGCTACAAGTTTTCGTAATAGAACATCTTGTGTTCATTGTCATGCCCATACATGGCCTCATGCATGATGGCCAGTTACGGGCATGCCCATGTGCGCTTTTAGGGTTAGTGTACGGTCTTAGGCAACTATACGCTATTAGGTACTTAAGGTTTCAGTTTGTTGGTGACAGTATAAAAGGCCCAAACCTTTCTTTCTCCTTTTAGTTTTTCTAAAATTCCTTTGTCAGGAGTTTTTTCCATAATAAGCTAGGATTTCTAGATGCTCACAACGGCCATTACACGGCCACCGTCTACATACATTTCACTTCTTTCTTTCTTTGCATTTCAATTCTAAAAAAACTCCACTTTCTGTGCTTCATATTGAAAGCCACAGATTTCTTTTGCTTGTAAGTTCTTGAGTTATTATTGTTGTTGCTATTGTGGGTGCTACTGTTGCCAGAAGGTGTTGGTGTTGCTGCTACTCGCGAGAGCTTGTGTGTTACATTCATGCCAACCAACAAAATTGAGATCTTTGAACAGGTTTCAAAGCTCCCCTTCCCTTTTTCTTTCTTTCTCTCACCTGTGGCGACTAAAAACTAGAAAAAAAATTTAAAAACAAAAATTTAAACGACGGCATCGGCGACCATCGTTGCCACGTTTTCGCGACGCGAACAACATCACCACATCGCGTACATCGCGTAGCGTTGCAACGTCGCGAGTTGCAACAACACCGCAGCGTTACAACATTACGAGCGGTAACATTACGAGCTGCAATAGTGCCGCAGCGTTGCAATCTACAACAACGCAGCAGCACCGCAGCATTGCGAACTATAACAATGCAACAACGCCACAACGTTGCGAACTGCAGCAACGTAGCAACGTTACGAGCTGCAAGAACATCGCAAGCTGCAACAGCACGCCGCAGCGTTGCGAGCTATAAGAGTGTCGCAATGAGTTGCAACAGGGCCGCAACAAGCTCCACCAACGTTGCAGCGCCATCATTGTGTAACGCAGCAACGCCATTGCTACGCTGCAACAGCAAGGCCATTGTTACGTTGCGAGCAGCAGCGCCGCCATCGCAACAGCAACGATCGACCTTAGTTCGTCCGACTTCCGTTGGACGTCCGTCTGACTTCCATCGGACTACGTCCTGCTATCCTACGTCCTGCCATCCTATGCCATACGCCTTGACGTCCTACCATTCTATCGTCTTGTTTTTTTCATCTGACATATGTTTGACTTCTGTCCAACCTTCGTCCAACTTTCGTTGGACGTTTATTTGACCTTCATGCAACATTTGTTAGGCGTAGGTTATTCCCAATGACGCATTGTATTATTCAAATTATACATTGTGTTTTTAGCTAGTGTTATGTATTATCACAAAATTTTAGGGCATGGGACAACACCATGTCCTCAGATGATGAGGGCACTATCGCTCGGCCAGAGCCCAAGTATCAGTTACAAAATAACACACAATCCTTTGAGCCAATTTCTTTAAGTTCACAATCTTCACGACAGTACCATCAAGCATCCACAGCACCACCGTCATCTAGTACAATTCCTACCAAGAATTCAGGTTCAGGTTACATTACATCAACAGTACATCAAAGTCCATTTGGAGGGGTTAATCAGTGGAGTACGCCTGTTGCTGCACCTATTTCACACCATCACCGTATACCTTGTTGCAAGCTGTGACTTCAACACCCATATACACCATGGAGGTCAGCAGTTCCTCTGGGAAAATTGAGAAATTCAGCGGAAGGCCAGGTACTATTTCTTTGAGGGAGTTTAAGGCAACTTTCTCAACTGTGGTTTGTGAATTGGAGCTCAAGTATGGCGCTAATTGCATTGAGGCGTTTGCATTCAAACAAGTGGCTCATTATGTGCATTATGAGGCATTGGATGTCTATGAGCAACATTTTTCAAGGATTTTGGGTGTCACCCAGATTCCCAATCCAGCTTACGCCATAGCCATCGCCACCGCCTCTGAAGCTGCATTATAAGCTGCAATTGCACATCACAGGACTGTGCCGAATAATCCAAACCCAGTACCTACCTCAGTAAACCTATCTCCTCAACAACTCATTGTTGTTACTACAAACATTCCTCCCACCACTGATGCGCTAGCTTTTGCTAATCCAGTGGCGGAATTCTTTCGAATTCTTGAGCTGGAATTTCCAATCAAAAGTTCTAAAAACATTCTGCAGCTCGCCACCTTCTCTCGGCAAAAGGATGAAACCCTCAAAATGCTCTACAAGAGGCTTCTCAAACTCAAAGAAAATACCTAGAGCATCACAGACCTGGAAACTGCTCACCGATATCTTCGTTCGTTAGAAGGTACTCCAACACTCCACACGCAGGTTTTGCAACGAGTCTTTGCAAAATTTGGAGATTCGTACACTTTGCTAGATGTGTACAACATTTCCAAAAAGCTGGAACTAGCTCATGCACACTATGAAGCTAGTACTATGAAGCCTTCATCACGTTCAAGGCTACCTACACTAGCTCCGCCAACTAGATCATCACATTCTTCTTCAAGGACTAAAGCGGTGCACTCGGCTACACCCATCCTACCTTCTTGTAACTACTATGGCAATCCTGCCCACAAAGCTAGTGAGTGTAACATTCCTTCCGAGGATTTCTTTTGTGATTATTGTGGGAAAGAGAGACATTAGGAATCTGTTTGTTTTGCCAAGTTCCAAGAGCGGAAGCAACTCCGATTACAACGACAAAATCTGCCATCATCTTCCGCTGTCCTTTAACCAAAAGCCAAGGCACCTCAACCTTTCACTTAGGTTTTGCCCACCAAAGGTAATTCCAACAATAATGCTAAGAAGAAGGAGCACAATGCTGACAAAAGGGAGGTGCTTCAAGCCCATGCAATTCAAGTTCAGACTTTACAAAATGAATTTGAATCATTGAGGGCTCAACTTGTTAATCTAAAAGGCAAGTCTTCCTAACCAGCTAGTCATGCCCAACCTGTACAAGGTTCAAAATCACAAGAGGGACCTCCTAGGTTGTTATATGGCCTTCCACACGATGTCATGGTTAGGGAATATGTTCTTTCCATTCCACACAATTTTAGTCTCACACCAAAATTTGTTACTTCTTTTTGCCCCTCCTATGTTGCAACACAAGAAGCTAGTGTGGCACCTAGAGTTTTTGCCACTAGGCATGTAATTCAGACTGATGGACTCGCATCTGGTTCAAGTCCTATTACCAAGGCTAAAGGAGCTCGAGTAGTCATGCCACAATCTTGTCGTCCTCTCAACATGGAAGAAGAACGCACCTTGTTGGCGAGGGGGGAGGAAACTACTACACCACAAGCTGTTAGGGCATCAAATTCTCGTGTCCTAGGAGTACATGTACATTAGGAAAACACACAATTTTCCACTAATCAACTTATGGAATGCCAACTTCAAATGCATGAAGTGGCGCAAAAGCTTGTGAGTACAACATTGTTTAGTTTTCAAAATTTGAAGCTAAGCACTAGGGACATAATTATAATTTTAGAGGATACCTTGAACACTACATCAGGTCCTCTGCCAATCCCTAATCCACATACTACAGAGGTCCCATCCAACACCTTGGAGAGACATTCGATTTGCTCATGTGTTAAAGATGACGTTCATAATCTGGTCACTAGTTCTAGCATGGCTAAACTAGTGGGCTTTCCTACCTTTGATTCTACATTCACATATTAGAAGGGAGTTCAAAACACCTCACTTGTGGATTTTTTACTCAACAAAGGTGTTGTGGATAACCATTCTCTCCACAAAATCTCTCACTCATTTTCGAAGGTGATGCCTAGTGAGAGAACTTCCATCGCCACCGGAGTTGCCATTGTTGACAATACTGGGTTAGCAATCCATGTGGGAGGACAAACACCCAGAGTGGTACTTCTTGACACAGGTGCCCAACTAGTGATTATTGGAGTTCAATTCGCCAAGAAGATGGGCATGCTTGACTCCAAACTATGGAAATCTATGTGGTAGATTTGCACCACTAGTGGGAGTGTAGAGGAGGTACTTGGGGAAAGCTCGGATTTGATTGCACTTAAGTTCAATGAAGGTACAAATCAAGAGCTTTGCTTACATGTCCGATGTTTAGTCACCAATGCCACAAATTATGATGTGCTCATTGGGCAAGAGGCCATGTTTCCACCAGGTTTCACAATTGATAATAGGTTCGAACATGCATACTACCGAGTGGATTAGGAGACTAATGGCCACCACGTAGGATACATACCCCTTGATTTACATGGGAACCATAGTCCTATGGCTCATCATTGTATGCTCAAGGAAACACACACCATTTCCTACATCCAACAAGCTAGCCACGAATGGATAGAGGGAGATGAGGAAGAGATAGCTTACGCTCAAGCTACTGAAAATTTGAAGGTGGTTCCTATTGACATTCAACATGGACCAAAGGTTTTACAGAGGTTCAAAGTAGCCCACAAGCCTTTGGTCAAAGCTTTGTTTAATTTTGACAACATGGAGAGCCATGGCAAACCAATTAAGCCATTACTTCATTAGCTAATCACCTGGACACCACCTAAGGAAGGGATTACATTACTAGAACTCTTTGATGGTATTGGTACAGGTCTCGAAGCCCTACTACAATCAGGGATGGTGGTTTGGAGGTATTTTTACGTAGACATTGATCCTATTGCAAAGCAAGTGGCGACATCAAGAATGAAAGAGTTCACAACAAGATTTCCACAACAATTTGCAACCACCGCATGGAAGGCTAGTTTCACATTTTTTCCCTCTGACATACAACTAATTCAAAAGAAGCATATGGAATTACTTGGCCCTGTCGACCTCATCATTTCAAGTTAGGAATGTCAAGGATTTTCAACGGCTGGATTTGGAGAAGGCTTGAGTGACACAAGATCTGGTCTTTTCACGGACATGATACGATTGATCACCTGAGCTCAATCCATTTCTCCTACAATTGGTTATGTAATTGAGAACACTCATTTTCAACTTGATCAGAGGGAGAAAGTACAGGAGCACTACACACTGGTTGAGCATTACCTTGGAGAGCCACTCCTACTTGATGCGGCACAATGCGATTCCTATGCGCACCGGCTGCACAACTGGTGGACCAACTTGGCACCACTTTCAATTTTGCAACTAGCTCTAAAATACACTATCAAAGACCCCAACTTACAGGTTTTTCACATATTGGATGATCAAATTTCTTGCCAACCAGTTACAAGGCAAGAAAAACCTCCTTGGTTTCCTGCGAACACAATAGGAAAACCAAGAGGTGCTTGGCCCACCTTTGTCTCCTTCCCAAGAGCACATGCCTTTCAAGGAGATGGACCAAGCCTGGTGTATCGTCATGCTTCAACCACTTGGGATGAACCAAGCCCAAAAGAAAGAGAAAGGGCTATGGGGTTCCAAGCTAGCACTACTAGTCGCACTAAGGTGACTAGATTGGAGTGTAATGTTCTACTAAGGAGAGGCATGGACCTGAACTCCCTTACATGGTTGTTGGTAACTTGTGTACTTTTTCAAATGTACACAACACCAACACTGATTCAATCAACTTGCAGTTCTAGCGATGCAACCACATGGCACCTCGACCAAGTACACTTACCTATCTTCAACACTCTACATTTCACTCTCAGTGTTGGGGGGGAGGAGGTACCATGTAATTTGACTCAAGTTGTGTCTAATACACCTGGAGGTGCATCAGCTTCTGGAGAAATAATTATAACCTTCTACGAATCTACGCAGTTGGATAGTGGAGAACCTAATACACCAGGTTTTTCAAAAACACTTTCCAACTCCATTCCATGTGTTTCCAACTACCTTTTC
>Ga0116229_10006921_pt1 | contig 18127 bp, 14 predicted proteins | sample S1TSphgellanicum_3_FD_87313 | JGI IMG/M metagenome (GOLD analysis project Ga0116229, IMG submission 87313) | Host-associated microbial communities from peat moss isolated from Minnesota, USA - S1T2_Fc - Sphagnum magellanicum MG | ecosystem: Host-associated > Plants > Peat moss > Unclassified... | reverse complement strand
GTCTGCGGGTGCAGCGCCGTCGGCATGTCGATGCTTTCATAATATCCGTCCGCGCAGACAAAGCCGACATATTTGGCCGTCAGATCGGCGCCGACGCGGTTTAGAAAAACCGAGAGCGGCGTGCCGGTCCATTTGCCGATCATGCTCCAGCCTTCCACGCAGACATGGCGTGTCACCTGGGATTTCTGCGGCAGCGCGTAGAGTTGCGGTACGGTCCAGGGCCGCTTATCGGCAATCAATCCGGCCAGTTCCAACCGGTAATCGGACCCGCTGATCACCGGCGACTGGTCGTAATGGTACCAGGTGTTGTACCGGAAATTTTTGACCGCCATGGATTCGGGGTATTCGGGCGCAAGGCGCGTGCGGCTGAAGAGGGATTCTTGCACAAAATTATTCCAACGCGACACCCGCGCGAACATGCCCTGCACAACATCGTTATCGCTGATGTCGCAGCCGGTCAGCAGCGTCAGCGCGCCAAGGCTAATGCCCTTTTCAAGGAATTTGCGGCGGTCAACATCCGCGAAAAATTTTGGCTTAGTGATGGGCATTTTTAGGCTCCGCGGCGCGGCCAAACACCATGGCCAGCAGGGTTTTGGGCACCAGAATTACTAACGCCACATGCACAACGATGAACAGGCAGATACAGGCCATGAAAATGAAATGTAGCACCCGCGCCGTGGGGTAGCCGCCGCACAGCCAGGTAAGCCAGCTCAATTGCACCGGCTTCCAGATCGCGAGGCCCGTCACAAACATCATAAAAACCGCAAACAGCACGCCCCAATACGCAAAACGCTGCACGGCGTTGTATTCGCCCAGCCGGTGCGCCAGCCTGCCGGTCGCGGCGGCAATAAAATCCCGTAAAATGTCGCGCGGGCGCAAGGGGAGCAAATCCCGCCAGAAATGCCCGGAAATAAGCCCGTGCAACACGAACAGCAAATAGCTTCCCAGCAGCAGCCACATGCCCGTAAAATGCCAGTTCAGCGCATTCGCCACGCCAGGGTCCATATGCGCGATTTTTGAGATCGCCGGGTCGCCGCCAAGTGTCGCCCAGATGGGAAAGCGGTAATCGCCGAAAATCGGCACGGAGTTGTAAATTCGCCAGCCACTGCCGATCATCACGATGATCGCCAGCGCCTGCAGCCAGTGCGCCAGGCGCACGGCGCCGGGATGTTCCTGAATATCATGCGTTGAGGGGTGGGGTTTCGCGCGCTTCATGCCGACACCGTCAGCCCGGCCGCGCGCAATGTGGGCGCCGCCGGCCCGCGCAAGGAATTCAAAAAAGCCAGCGCGTTGGGGCTAACCGCCTTGGCATTCACCGCCGCCGCGTAGTTTGTGAGTTTCGGGTCGGCGGTTAGCGTGGCAATCACGGTCAAACGCGGGTCCGCCTTTACATCGGTCATGTACATCAGGCCCAAATCGGCGGCGGCGCTGGTGACCAAAAACGCCACATCACCGGTATTCGCCGCGCCCAGCACGCGCGGGCACAACAGATTATTGGCCGCCAGCACGGCCCGGCCATCCAGCCCGGAAGCGACGGTTGCATCCGTCACCGCAACCCGGGCCGCGGCCAATAGGGCCGCCAGCACAACTCCGTTTGCAGGCGCGGAAATCCGGTCGGCTAAACCGGCCAGCACCAGCGTGTTGCAAAAACCGTCAACCCTTGTTTCCGGCCGCACCAGCTTTGCCGCCACCGCCTGGTCCATCGCCGATGCCAGCGTAAACAACACGTCATCGCGCGTATGCCGGGTAATTTGCGCCAGCATCAAAGGCGCGGGTGCGGAAAGTGCGGCAACCTGCATGCCCCCTGCCCCGTCAAGCGCCGCGAATGCCGGGCGTAGCGTAGGGTCGCAGAAAACGGTGACACCCGCTGGCACGTTCACGACGCCAGCGCGTAAAGCCGCGCCACCCGAGACCGTGAGGCAAATAGGGAAGAGCCGCGAAGCAGATGGTCCAGCCCAAGACTCTGCCCAGCACCACTCGCCGCGAACATGCCATGCGCGCAGATAATTCCCACATAGGTCCAAACCCATTCCGTCGGATCGTTATACAGCCCGATCAGCAGGTTGAACGTGAACAAAGCCGCCACGACGCCGGTAAACCGGACAGCGAAGCCAAATGCCAGCGAAGCGGCAAAAAACACTTCCAGCAGGTAAACCAAAGGCTGAACGAAGGCGATGTTGGTGAGGAAGACCTGCATAATGTCGGCATGCCACTGGAAGGAGCTGTAAGTGACGCAATTGGTCAGCCAGTCCTTAAAGCCGTGCGCCACCGGCCAGGGCAGTTTCCACAACGTGCCGAGATACCAAAGGAAGGCCGAAACGAACCGCAGGGCGAAAATGCCCAGATGCTTCAAAGTCCGCTGCTCAGGATCTTTTGCCCAGGTATAAGCCGCAATCCCCAGCCCGCCGAGGAGCAGCACCCAGGCCATCACCACGGTCAACCAAGCATACCCCCCCAGCGCAAGCTGGTCGTGTATCTGGCCCGTGAAGACCTGGTAGGCTGTATGAATGGGGTTATCGCGCAGCATCGGGGGCACTCCTGTCAGCAGCAAACCGCTACGCCATCGTAGCTTGGGTTGCCAAAAAATTCTTCGCAAATCTCGTGGCCACATTGTCTGTAGCCGGCGGAAACTGTCCAGGCATGGATTTGATGCCGCGAAGGCATCTTTCCGGAGAGTTAGGGCGCGAGGATGATGGCGCGCGCTTAACGGGCCGCGTCCGGGCTGGGTTCGCTGAATTGCCGAAGTGCCGCGACAATGTCCGTGACCACGGACTCCCAATCTCCGGCGCGCGGCTGCGGGAAAATCCGCATGGATTTGTACCAGGCGCTGTCATGCCGGCCTTGCGGCCAGCGCCAGCAGCTATCGAAGCGGTTCAGCAGCCAGACCGGCTTGCCCATCGCCGCCGCCAGGTGGGCGACGGCGGTATCCACTGAAATTACCAGATCCAGGTTGGCGATCAGCGCCGCGGTATCGGCGAAATCCGCCATCTCGCCCATGAGGTTGAGGAGCGGGAATCCCTCCGGGTCGCCGTCTTTTTGTAAGCTCAGCCATTCGATGCCGGGAACGCCAAACAACGGCGCCAGGCGCGAAAGGGGGACAGAGCGCCGTTTGTCCAGCGCCGCCAGAGCTGGCGCATGGGCGCGGGCGCTGCCGGCCCATACCAGCCCAACCCGCTTGCCCGCACGCACCGGCAGCCGGCTTTGCCAATGCGCAACCGCCGCCGGGTCCGGGTGCAGATAGGGCGCGGCGCCGGGAATTGTCTCGGTTACGGTGCCGAGCGCGCGGGGCAGGCTCATCATCGGGCAATGCGCATCGAATGCCGGCAACGCCTCGCCATGCGCAATTACTGCCGCCACGCCAGAGAGGCCGCGCAGCAGGCGCACGAGCGGAGCTTGCACCTCCAGCACCACGCGCCAGCCGCGGGCCGCGGCAAGCTCCGCGTAGCGGCAGAATTGCAGCGTGTCGCCAAAGCCCTGTTCGGCGTGGATGAGCAAGGTGCGGCCAGCGCCTGGCTCCCCGCCCCATTGCGGTTGTGAAAATGGACGGCGGCCCGCCATCATCAACCTTGTGCCCCAGCGCCATTCATATTCGGCCCAGCCCGCCGCCAGATTGCCTTGCCGCAGCAGGGCCATGCCAAAATTGTAATGCGCCTCGGGTAAATCCGGTTGCAGGGCCAAAGCGAGACGGTAGGCGGTTACCGCCTCGTCCAGCCGGCCTTGCTCGGCCAGCGTGACGGCCAGGTTGTTGTAAGTGCTCGCCGCCCCCGGTTGCAGCGCCAGCGCGCCGCGCAGGCAGGTCTCCGCCTCATCCCAGTTGCCCTGTTCGCGGAGCAGATTGCCGAGGTTGTTGAGCGTTTCGGGATTGCCGGGCTGCAGGGCCAAGGCGCGGCGATAGGAGTCGATCGCCGCCTCGGCCTGCCCGAGCTCCGCCAGAATAACGCCCAGGTTCAAATGCACATCCGCGACATCCGGCCGGAGCATCAGCGCGCGGCGAAGGCTGGATGCGGCTTCCTCCAACTGTCCCAACTCGCGCAGAACCAGGCCGAGATTGATGTGAAAGGATGCCTCGCGCGGGAGGATGGTGACCGCCAAGCGGATCAGCCGCGCGCCCTCCGCATGCTGCCCTATCTGCGAGGACAGCACCCCGAGAAGGTTCAGGGCGCCGGGATGCCGCGGCTGAAGGGCGAGAACTTCACCATAAAGCGAGGCAGCCTCGCGCAGCCGCCCGTTCGCGTGGTGCGTTTGCCCGGCGGCATAGAGCGACGCGGCGCGGTTGACCGCTGGTTTACCCGCCACAAGGCGTTTGGGGTTGGCCATATTGTTTGTTCGAAAACCGCTTCCAATGTTTGCCTACTGGCACCCCTCCCGCTTTGCCTAATGGTTGAATGCGCCGGGTCACGGCCCCAATTCGGCTTTAAGGATGAGGGGACCCGCATCATGTTTCAGAGCATTAATCCCGCAACCGGCGACGTTTTTGCGACCCATGAAGAACTGAGTAGTCCGCAGATTAACGAAAAACTCGACACAGCCATCGCCGCCTTCCGCGAATGGCGCGTGACGGCGTATGCCGAGCGGACCGCGCTGCTGAGCCGCCTCGCCGAACAATATGAGGCAAACAAGGACAGGCTGGCCAAAATGGCGACGCTGGAAATGGGCAAAACCTATGCCTCCGCCGTCGCGGAAGTGGAAAAATCCGCCGCCGCCTTCCGCCATTTTGCCAAGCATGGCCCCGCGATGCTGGAGCCGCGCGTACAGGAGCTGACGACGGGCGGGAGTGCTGAAGTGCGCTGGCTGCCGCTGGGCGCCGTGCTCGCCATCATGCCGTGGAATTTTCCTTACTGGCAGGCGGTGAGGTTTCTGGCGCCCACGATCATGGCCGGCAATGTGGGGCTTTTGAAGCATGCCAGCCTGGTGCAGGGCTGCGCCGCGCTGATGGAGAAAATGGTGCTGGAGGCGGGCGGGCCGCCAGGCCTGTTCCAGAATTTGGCCGTAAAATCCAAGGCCGTGAATGATATTATCGCCGATGACCGGATCGCCGCCGTTACGCTGACGGGCAGCGAAGGTGCCGGCATCGCCGTCGCCCAGCAGGCGGGAAAATATTTGAAAAAGGTCGTGCTGGAACTTGGCGGCTCCGACCCTTTTATCATTATGCCATCGGCGGACTTGGACGCGGCGGTGCAGCAAGCGGTGAAAGCGCGGGTGCAGAATACGGGGCAATCCTGCATTTGTGGCAAGCGGATGATCGTGCATGCCGATATTTACGACAGTTTTTTGGAAAGATTTTCCGCCGCCATGCGGGCGGTGAAAACCGGCGACCCGATGGACAAGGCTACCGATATGGGCCCGCTTTCCAGCGCCGAACAGCGCGATACGGTGCTAAAGCAGCTTGAAGAGGCGAAGCGGCTAGGGGCGAAGCTGCATTTTGGCGGCGAGTGCCTTCCCGGCCCCGGCGCGTTCATGTCCGCCGGCATCCTCACCGACGTGCCGCCTGGCAGCGAGCTCACGGCCGAGGAAATTTTTGGCCCCATTGCCATGGTTTTTAAGGCGCGCAATCTGGACGACGCCATCGCGATTGCCAACGATATTCCCTACGGACTCGGCTCTTCGGTATGGACCACGGACCAAGCCGAGCAGGAGCGGTTTGTCCGCGATATCGAGGCCGGCATGACCGCGATCAACCAGATGCTCGCGTCATCACCGGAGGCTCCGTTTGGCGGCATTAAACGCTCCGGCCATGGGCGGGAGTTGGGGCCTTATGGGCTGCACGAGTTTATGAACCTGAAAACCGTGCTGCGAACGGGTGCAACCGCGTGAAAGAGCGGGTCGCCCATTTTGGTGGAATGGCGTAATATGTCCTTCACCGAGGGGGCGGAATTTTATTTATGCAGGGATGTACTGAAATTGTAGTAAATGCCGTTTATTTGCGCCTCAATCTCAAAAGATGAGACGTAGAATTGTCCGAACGGTCAGTTCTTACGTTTAAAAAGACCTTTGATATTACACGCTTTTTTTGGGGCGATTGACTGGACGGTCAGCCGGGGAAAGGGCCGGATAAAACCCTGCGCAAGTTACAATTTCGTTATGTATGATGCTTTGTTTGCTTCCGGCCATGTTCACCCGATTGCCCTGACGGGCGTGCCGAATAGGCTGGACTTTTCCCACGGCGAGTGTTGAATCGGCGTAACACAAACGTCCATAAAATACTGCAGCGCATCATGAATCCGGCGGCCGAAATTTTCAGCGTCGAGCAAACCCACGGCATCTTGCGCCGGCCGGAGCATCGTATCGACCGCGCCTCGGACCGGCTGGGATGGAAATCCCTTTATGTCTCCCGGCAATGGGAGCAGCCCTATGAAGAGTCTTTCGCCGCTGTGCGGGACCACCTCATTATTCTGCATCTCGATGGCCCCGTTGAAGTGGAACGCCAGCTTGGCCGCGCCAAGTTGAAACGGCGAATCGCGCCCGGCGGGCAGTTCATCTTGCCTGGTGGCATCGATTTCTGGGTGCGGCTCTGCCGGCCGCTGACCAGCGTGCATCTCTACATCCGCGATTTTCTGGTCCGCGACGTCGCGGCGGAAATTTTTAAGGGCGACCCGGCGCATGCGGAGATTGTACCGTGCCTTGGTGAGCTTGACCCGGTCATTGAAGACCTTGCCCGCGCCGCCAACCATGCCATGGCGGGGGATGACCCCGCATCCAGCCTGATGGCCGATTTTCTGTCACGCGCGCTGGCGGCGCGACTACTCACGCGCGGCAATGCGCGGGTGCAGACCGCAACCAGCCCGACGCTGACGCAAACCCAGCAAGCGCGCGTGCAAAATTATATTCGCGCCCACCTCGCCCACCCGATCGGCCTCGCCGACCTTGCCGCCATCGCCGGCACCACCCAGACCAGTTTCGCCCGTGGTTTTAAGCGCGCAACCGGTACATCGCCGTACCGTTTTGTCACGCAAGAACGAATCAACCAGGCCCGCCGGCTCCTGACCGACACAAGCATATCTATAACCGATATCGCGCTGGCCTGCGGTTTTTCGCACCAGGAACATTTGACGCGAATCTTCCACCGCGAAACCGGCGCCACCCCGGCGGCCTACCGAAAGCGAGCCGCCAGCTGACCAAGAAGGGTTTTTGCCCGAAGGAAGCAAGGCCAAAGGGGCTCTGCCCCTTTGGAAACCCCGCTAAGGGCGGAAGCCCTTAGAACCCTTAAGGTTTTTGAAGAGGGGGATGTCACGTACGGGACTTTGAAAGGCAAGAACCCGCCCCCCTCTTCAAAAACCTTATGAATGGATTCCAAAGGCTCAGCCTTTGGCAGGGATCGAGGGGACCGATGCCGGAGGCATCGCAAGCCCCGAGATGGGGCGGAGCCCCTTGGCCTTACTTACTTAGGCAAAAACCCTTCTTTATCTGGCAATGCTTTCTGAATTGGCTTAGCGTCGCATTCAGAAAAAATGAAAACAATGCGGAACGTCACGCTTAAGCAGCTTAGGGTTCTGGCGGCGGTGGTGCGCACCGGGTCCGTGACGGGTGCGGCGCAGCAGTTGAATGTTTCGCCGCCGGCGGTGACGCTGCAAATGCAGCTTTTGCAGGATCAGGCTGGCTTGCCGCTAGTGGAGCGCAATGCGGCGGGTACGACCGCGACGGATGCGGGTGCGGAAATTTTGCGGGCGGTGGAGCGGATTGAGACGATTTTGGCGGATTGCAGCGCGGCTCTGGCGGCGATTTCCGGGAGCAAATCCGGCATGGTCTCTGTCGGCGTGATCAGCACCGCCAAATATTTCGCGCCAAAAGTGCTGGGGGCGTTCGCGCGGGCACATCCTGGGATCGAATTAAAAATTACCATCGGGAATCGGGCCGAGATGATCGAGGGGCTGAACCGCTACGGGATTGATATCGCCGTGATGGGCAGGCCGCCGGACCAGCTGGATGTGGAGGTGGATGTGATCGGGGATCATCCGCATGTGATTATTGCGCCACCGGATCATCCCTTGGCAAAGGTGCGCGCGATTGCGCCGGCGCGGCTGGCGGGGGAGATTTTTTTGGTGCGCGAGCCGGGGAGTGGCACGCGCGGGCTGATGGAAAGGTTTTTTGCCGAAGCGGGGATTGCGCCGCGGATTGGCATGCAGATTGGCAGCAATGAGACGATCAAGCAGGCGGTGATTGCCGGGTTGGGAATCGCCTTCATCTCCGGCCACACGATTGATTCCGCGCTGGCGACCAACAGCCTGGCGATTTTGGATGTGGCGGGGCTGCCGATTGTGCGGCAATGGTGTGTCGCGCATTTGCGGCAAAGGCGGTTGATGCCGGCGGCGGCGGCGATACGGGCGTTTTTTATCGCCGAGGGAAGGCTGTATTTGCCGGATATTCTTGGCCGTGAATCAGGGGCAGCACCGGTGCCGTAAAGCACGGATTTCGCGGTTCGGAATTTTTGTGCAACAAGTTGTAACTGCATTTGACTGACAAACGTGGCGATTGCGCAACCATTGGGGTTGGGGCGAGGGGGCTGGATTTTGTCATCGGGTCCAAAGGATGGCGGCGATCTGGAATTCGGGCCGTTCCGCCTGTCGCGGCGAAGGCGCGAATTGCATGCCGATGCCGGGCGGGTGGCGCTGGGCGCGCGGGCGTTTGACCTGCTGGCGGTGCTGGCGGAACGGCCCGGAAAGCTGATTTCGAAGAATGAGCTGCTTGACCTGGTCTGGCCTGGGGTGGTGGTTGAGGAGAATAATCTGCATGTGCAGATGGCGGCACTTCGGCGGGCTTTGGGAGCGAATCAGACGCTGATTCAGACCGTTCCGGGGCGCGGCTACCGATTTTCGGGCGATGTAACGGGCCTGGAAGCCGCGCCCGCCGTGGCGGCGCCTGCCGTTCATGTCGCGGCGCAGACCGGATTGCCGGCCGAAATGGCGAAGCTGATTGGCCGCGAAACTGAGTTGGCGGAATTGCAGAGTCTGCTCGCCGAGAACCGGTTGGTGACGATCACCGGGCCGGGGGGCATTGGCAAAACGAGGCTGGCGATGGCGCTGGCGCATGCCGTGATCGGGGATTTTCCGGGCGGGGCGCGGTTGATCGACCTCGCGCCACTCACCGGCGGGCCGGGCGTGGGCGGGCTGGTGGAGGGTGCGGCCGTGACGGCTTTGGGGCTGCGGCTGGCGGATGGCGCGGGTGCCGTTGCGAGCATCGTGGCGGCGCTGAAGGACCGGCCGGCTTTGCTGGTGTTTGATAATTGCGAGCATGTGCTGGCGGGTGTGTCGCCATTGGCGGAGGCGCTGCTGCGGGGATCGGCGGCGATTTCGGTGCTGGCGACGAGCCAGGAGAAGCTGCGGATCGAGGGGGAAATGGTCTATCGGCTGGACCCGCTCGCGGTGCCGCCGCGCGAGGCGTCCGAGGCCGAAGATGTCGCGAAATTTGGGGCCGTGGCGCTGTTTACCCGCCGGGCCGAGGCCGCCGACCGGCGTTTTAAGCTGGATGCGCGCAATAGTGCCGCGGTGGCGGAAATATGCCGGGGGCTGGATGGGATTCCGCTGGCGCTTGAAATGGCGGCGGCGCGGATGGCGACATTGGGGGCGGAGGGGTTGCGCAGCCGCTTAAGTGAGAGGCTGCGGCTGCTGACCGCGGGGGCGCGCACCGCCGAGACGAGGCAGCGCACGCTGCGCGGCACGGTGATATGGAGTTTTGACCTGCTGGATGAGCCAGACCGGGCCGCCTTTCGCCGGCTGGGCATTTTCGCGGGCGGGTTTTCGGCCCAGGCGGCGGCGGCGGTTTTGGAAACCGGGGAGCCAGAAATGATTGATGTGCTGGCAAGGCTGGCCGAGAAATCTCTGATTGTTGCCGAAGCCGGCGCCAACGCGCAGTATCGGCTTTTGGAAACGCTGCGGCTGTTCGCCCTGGAGCAGTTGGAGGGGCATGGCGAGGTGCAAAAATTCGCAGGCAGGCACGCGGCGTATTTCGATACATTTTTTGGCCAGGCTTATGAGGACTGGGAAACGGCGGATGACGCGGCCTGGCTGGAACGGACCAAGCCGGAGCTGGATAATATGCGCGCGGCACTGGATTGGGCATTACGGGATGCGGGGCGGCAGAACTTGGCCGTGTCCCTGGCGGGATCTGCGGCGCTGCTCTGGGACAAGGTCTCGCTGCTGACGGAGGGGCGGCATTATTTGGTGCGGGCGGAGGCGTTGATCGGGCCGGATACCCCGCCCGCGATTGCCGCGCGGCTGTACCGGCAGATCGGCAATCTCTGGCACGCCTCGGACCGGCCGCGTGCTTTGGCGGCGCTGGAACGGGCGGCCTCGTTGTTTGAGGCGGCGGGGGACCGGGCCAATTTGGGGCCGGTGCTGGCGTTGATCGGGCCGATTCGCAGTGTTTTGGGCGCCTCCGCGTTGGCCGCCGAAACACTGCGGGAGGCGCGGGCGATTTTGGAAGCTTCTGGCCGGCGGAAATCGCTGCTGAATGTGATGAATAATCTTGGCGTGCTGGCGCTGCTGGATGGCGATATGGCGGCGGCGCGGGATGCGTTCGCGGAGGCGTTGCTGATTACCCGCCGATCCGGCTCCCGCGCCGGGGAGGTGATGGCGCTGATTAATCTCGCGGAGATAGAATTCAACCTGGGTGAGATTGATGCGGCGGTTGAGCGCACCGGCGCGGCGGTGGCGTATTTGCGGGCCGCCGGGCAGCAGGCGGATCTTGGCTGGGCGCTGGTGAATCTTGCAACTTATCGGCTGGTGGCGGGAAAGCTGCCGGAGGCCGCAAATGCGGCGCGGGAGGCGTTGCAACTGGTACGGCCAGTGGGCGGGTTCATTCTGCGCGCCTGTTTACAGCAATGGGCGCTGCTGGCCGCAAGCGCCGGGCGGTTCCAAGGCGCGGCGCGGCTGGCCGGATTTGTCGATGCGGGCTACGAGGCCGCCGGGGAGACGCGGGAGCCGACGGAACAGCGGGTTTATCGGGATTTGCAGACACGGCTTGCGAATTTGCCGGAAGCCGAGCTGCGCCGCCTGACCCGGGAGGGCGCCGCCTGGTCCGAAGAGCAGGCGGCGGCGTTCGCGGTGATTGAAAGCGAGGCGATTTTCTTGGTGTAACGACCGATCCTTACTTGTGTTGCTCTGTCTTGCTGGCCGTCCGTTTGTTGCCCTTGAACATGACGGCGTTGTCTTCAAGCGTTCCGCCTTTGGCCGGCTCGTCATTGCCCTTGAACATGACCGCCTTGTCCTTGACCTTGCCCGCCGGTTTCTCATTGCCTTTGAACATGACGGCTTCTGGCTTGGCCTTTGCTTTTCCGCCCATTGGCTTGTCATTGCCTTTGAACATCACGGCGTTGCCCTTGAACATGACGGCCTCGTCAGTGGGGGCTTGCGCGGTGAGCAAGGCGGCGAGGGCCTGGCCATTGGGTGAGCCGAGGCCGGTGCAGGCATCCCAGCCCTTGGCCGCGGCGAAGGCGCCGTTATTGCCCTTGGTAATGTCGTTCAGCGCGCTTGGCTTGCCGTAGAGCAGCGGGTTGATGAAGCCGATGCTGCTGCCGCGGATGGCGTTCAGCCGGGCGATGAGGCCGGCCCAAAGCGGGGCGACCGCGCTGGTGCCGCCGATGACGGTGTTGGTGCCATCCACGCGCACATTATAGCCGGTTTCTGGGTCCGCATCGCCCGCGACATCCGGCATGCCCCGGAATTTGAGGGGCGTTGCGCCCCCCGTGGTGAGGGTGGCGGACAGGCCGGATTGCCAGGAGGGGACCGGGAAGGTTGCGCTGATGCCGCCGCCGGTGGCGCCGCCATTGGCGCCATCGTTCCACACGGTTTCGCTGGTGATGGCATTGCCGCTGGCTTGCAGGCTGGTGCCGCCGCAGGCCAGCACATGCGGGCTGGAGGCTGGGAAATCAACATGGTTGGCGTTGCCCGCCACCCCGTCCGTTGAGCCGTTATCACCGGCGGCGACGGTGACGGTGATGCCCATGGCCACGGCCGCCTGGAAAGCTTCGTCGAATGCGGTCAGGGCCTGCGCTGTCCAACTGGATTCGGGGCCGCCCCAGCTTATCGAAATGACGGAGGGTTTGTTGGTTGTATCATGGATCGCCGTTGTGATGGCGTCCAGAAACCCGGCATCCGTGTTGGGGGTGAAATAAACGACGATGTTTGCGCCGGGCGCCACCGCGCCGGCGACTTCGACATCCAGCATCACCTCGCCATCCGGCCCATCGGCGCTGCCGGTTGCGTGGTTTTTGCCGTGATCGACCGAAACGGTCACCACCTTGGGGGCGGCGAGGCCCAGCGACTGGAAATAAGTCTTTAAGTCAGCGGCGCGGGTGCCGCCGCCGAGTTCGATGATGCCGATCGTTTCGCCCTTGCCGGTGCCGGCGGGAAAACCATAGAGCGAGGCGATGGTGAGCGGGGAGTAGGAAACCGGCGTGGCGGCTGGGGCGGCTTCACCGGCATGGCCGCTTAGCCGAAAATGCGCGCGGGCTTGGGGGCGGTTATCCAGCCCCAGAACGGCCTGCACGATGTCCTGCAATTCCGCCGGAAGGTTGACCGCACCTTCGCGGCCGCGATAGGCGCCGTCTGGATGGGTATAATTTTTCAACGTCACGCCGAAGGCCGCGCTGAAGCCGGCGACCGTGCCGGAGAGCACGACGCTGCGGCGCGCGGCATCCGCGGCGATGACGGCGAGATGATGGGCTTCCGCGAATTTGCGGACCGCGTCGATATCCGCGGCACTGGCGCCGTGCGTACTGGCGAATGCCTCGCGGGTTAGCGGGGCGATGGAATAATCGCCGCGCGTGACGCGGGCCACCCGTTCCTGCAAGGCGCTGCTGGCGCTACGGCGGAGCAGCATGGTGATTTCCAGACGCTCGGCCGGATCGGCCGGGCCGGCTGGGGTGGCGCCGGCCATTGGTTTGCGTTCGCTACCCTTAAGTGCATGTTTTAACATGGTTTTCTCCGATTGGTTTTGATTAGTGCTGGCCCGACAAGGCGCCGACGGAAATTTTTATCAGATGTTAACGATTTGCAGGATTAAATCTCGGGTCATTTCGACATCGCTGGCGGTTGGCTTCGGGACATGTGCCGTCCCCATCGGAAGCCTGGCGCGCGCCGTTGATTCTGGTTGATAAACATTCAAGGTCCCTGTTGACTTGGTTGAGTTTGATGCAGCAACGGGACCGTAATGGTGTGAGGGTTCACGGGCCATAAAGATGGCCCTTAAAATTTCTTAAAATGTCTGAAACTGGCGTGTCCGCACATTCGTCATTCCCGCGAAAGCGGGAATCTTCTTCGGTGGGGCGCCCAAAACAAGAAGATTCCCGCTTTCGCGGGAATGACGGGTGAGGGTCTTTGGATACGAGGCTTGGATCAGTGGCTTGCCGGAACGCCGGCCTGGATGCGTTCCAGGAAAATCCGTGTTGTGGGGGCGATGTGTTCGTCGAGCCAGGCGGCCATGAGTTCTTCTTCCCGCAATGATGCCTGATAGGCCGCGATGGCCGGCGCATCGCCGAGCATTTCCGCCATTTCGGTAAGAGATTTATAGGCGGCGATTTCGAAATGCTCGAACATGTAGTTGGCGAGCGTGTTTTTGATGATTTCATCCGACGCCGCGGTGTGCGCCAGGGCGGCGAAATTACCGCCCAGGCCCAGAATAGCCTCTTTGAGCGCGGAATAGTCTTCATCGTGTGAATGCAGAATTTCTTCAAGCCGGGTGCGCTGGGCTTTGGATTCTTCAAGATGGCTGCGCATGCGGGCTTCGAGGTCTGGGTAATTGTCCAAGCGCTCGACCTGCCGGGTCAGCAAATTGATGGCCTGGGTTTCCATGGCGTGGGCGTTGTGCAGGCCGGTGATGTAGAACATGCGCGATTCGTCGGCGATTAATTTACCCATGGGGCGTCTCCCTCAAGTTGAAAAACTGTGAAGGCGGCCTTTCTGGCTGCCAACGGAATTGCAAATATGGGTTTTGTTTCTGGAAACAATTGGAATGCCGGCGCTTGCCGGATTATCATTGCTTAACTTGATGCAAATAAGAAATTATGCCGGATTAAATGATACTAACGTAAAGTCAATTTTCGGCTGCGGGACAACAAACCATGCAGCAGGCCGGCGATGCCTTTTGGTTGCAATAGCATGATGAGTATGGCGAGCGCGCCGAGGCCGATGAGGTACCAGGGGCCGAAATTGGCGAAGGCGGCGCGGAAGGTGAAGAAGACGAGGCAGCCGATGAACGGGCCCTCGATGCGGCCGATGCCGCCGATGACCACAATGAAAATGATGTTGGCGGTCCAGTCATTTACGCTGAATGCGGCATCAGGCGAGATGCGGATGTTTTGCAGAAAAATCAGCGCGCCGGCGAGGCCGGTGAAGGCGGCGACGCCGATATAGACGATGCGTTTCAGCCACATCACATCCACGCCCAGGCTGGCGGCGGCGGGTTCAGCGTCCCGGATGGCGGTGAGGCCGAGGCCGAAGCGGGAACGTAGGAGCAGGTAGACAAGAAGGTTGGTGCCGAGGGCAAGGGTGGCGGCAAAAGCGTAGAAAAGCAGGAGGCGGTGGGGGCGGCTATGGCTGATGGCGAGGATGGACATGATGGGCAGGCTCATGCCCGAGCCACCGCCGAGGGTGGAAATTTGCGCGAAGAAGAGCCGGAACACTTCCGCGAGAACCCAGGTGCCGATGGCGAAATGCGGGCCGCGGAGACGGAAGACCAGGCGGCCGGCGGGGATGGCGATGAGGCCGCAGGCGAGGCCGGCGAGCGGCAGAGCCAGCAGCACCGGCATGCCTGTGAAAACGGCCAACGCGAACATGACGTAGCCACCGAGGCCGACATAGGCTTGCTGGCCGATGGAGACGATTCCGGCATAGCCTGCCAGTAAGTTCCAGAGTGTGGCGAGGGTGAGCGTGGCGGCGAATTCGATGCCAAGCTGGCGCGTGCTGTTATCGCCGAGCAATGGCAGTGCCGCGCAGGCGAACAACACGGCCGCGTAAGCTAGCGCAAAGTTCCGGCTCATTTAACCCGCCATGCGGGGGAAAAGGCCGCGCGGGGCGGCCAGGAGGATGGCGAGAAAGGCGATATGGCCGGCGAGGACCTGGTAGCCCGGGTTGATTTCGGCACCTATGGCCTGGGCGACACCGAGCACCATGCCGCCGAGCAGGGTGCCCCAGAGATTGCCGAGGCCGCCGATGATGATCGCTTCAAACCCAAAAAGCAGGTTTTGCGGGCCGGAGGCGGGGGAGAAATTTGTGTAGCCGCCCATTAGCACGCCGGCGAGGCCGGCGACGGCGAAGGCCAGGGCCGTGGCGAGCCCAAAGATGTGGCGGTTATCGATGCCCATGAGGCGGATGGTGGTGGAATCGTCAGACGTGGCGCGGATGGCGGCGCCTAAAGGGGTTTTGTAGAGGAAAATTTGTAAAGTCCCGATGACGGCGGCGGCGATGATGAGGACGGCGAGCGGGTAGAGGCCGATATTCAGGCCGGGCAGGAGCGAAACACTTTCGGTCGTCAGATTGCCAAGGGGAAGTTTTTGGCTGTCTGCCGAGAAAGTGAGGAGCAGGGCGTTTTGGATGACGATGGAGAGGCCAAAAGTGACCAGCAGCGGGGGTAAAACATCCTTGCCCAAGGTACGGTTGAGGAGGAGGCGTTGGAGCAGATAACCGAGGACGGCCATGAGCGGGATGATGAGGATAAGGCAGGCTAGCGGGTTGATGCCAAAATGTTGGATGATGGCGAGGGCGGCGAAGGCGGCGAGGACGATGAAATCCCCGTGTGCTAAGTTCACAAGGCGCATGACGCCGAACATGAGCGACAGGCCGGTGGCGAATAGCGCGTAAAAACCGCCGACCAGAATGCCTTGGACGATGATGTCGAGCCAGTTCATCACGCCAGGGCTCCGAAATAGGCTTTTGCGATTTCGTGACGGTCCATGGATTTGGCCGCACCTTGGAGAACGACGCGGCCTTCGCGCAGGCAGTAAAGGCGGTCCGCGATGCGCATGACTTGCGCGATGTCTTGTTCCACGACGATGATGGCGGTGCCGGACTCCCGGATGGCTGGCAGGGCTTTGTAGACTTCCGCGATGACGATGGGGGCGAGGCCGAGGCTGATTTCATCGCAGAGGAGCAGGGTGGGATTGGCCATGAGGGCGCGGCCAATGGCGACCATTTGCTGCTGGCCGCCGGAGAGTTTTGTGGCTGGCGAATGGCGGCGTTCTTCCAATATGGGAAAAAGTTTGAAAATGCGGGCTAGAGTCCAGATGCCTGCGCGTCCGCTGGCCGCGCCGAGGTTTAGATTTTCCTCAACCGAGAGCGAGGGAAACAATTTGCGGCCTTCCGGGACCATGGCGATGCCGAGGCGGACGCGGTTTTCCGCGCGCATGCCGCCAATATCCGCGCCGTTGAAAAAGACTTTTTCGCCGCCCGTGGGCAGCAGGCCGGTGATGGCGCGGAGCAGAGTGGTTTTGCCGGCGCCGTTGGCGCCGATGAGGCCGATGAGCTCGCCGGGTTCGATGGTGAGATCAATGCCGAACAGCGCCTGGAAATCACCGTAGAAGGCGGTGAGGCTTTTGGTTTGTAGCAGCATCAGGCGGCGAGGTCTTCTTCAATGCCCAGATAGATTTCACGGATTTCTGGTAGCGCCATTACCGCGGCGGGGTCGCCATCGGCGATGAGCTTGCCGAAGGAGAGGACGGCGAGGCGGGAGATGGCGGGGATGAGGGCGTGCAGGACGTGTTCGATCCAGATGATGGTGATACCGCCTGCGTGGATGGATTTGATGGTTTCGACCAATTGGGCGGCTTCCGGGTCGGTCAGGCCACCGGCGATTTCGTCCAGCAGCAGCAGGCGGGGGGCGATGCTGAGCGCGCGGGCGAGTTCCAGGCGTTTGCGTTCCAGCAGGGTGAGTTGGCCGGCGGAAAATTTGGCTTTAGCGGCGAGACCGCAGCGTTCAAGAATTTCTTGGCAATGGGCGCGAGGTTGGGAAACACGAGAGCGGCCAGCGAAAGAGGCGCCGACGAGTAGGTTTTCCAGCACGGTCATGCCGCCGAAAGGTTGGGGGATTTGGTAGGAGCGGCCGATGCCGAGGGCGGCGCGGCGGTGCGGGGGTAGGGCAGTTATTTCACGGCCGTCGAATTTTATTGTGCCCGCATCGGCGCGCGCGTCGCCGGTGATGAGGTTGAAAAGCGTGCTTTTGCCGGCGCCATTCGGGCCGATGATGCCAAGCGCAGCACCCGCCGCCACTTCCAACGTGATGTTATTGGTGACGGCGAGCGCGCCGTAGGATTTTTTCAGGCCGGATAATGACAGGATCAAGCCAAAACTTCCATTTTGCCTGAGGCGGGGATGATGGGGGCGATGGCGTTTTCGGTGATGACCAGGTCGTATTTATACGGGCCGCCCGTGTTCAGCCGCCATTGGCCGCCGACCAGCGGGGTTTTGGCGACGTTTTTCACCGGGCCTTTGCCCCAGGAGATGGGGCCGACGATGGTGTTTAGGTTGGTGGCCACAAGGGCGGCCAGCACTTTGTCGTGGTCCGTGGGGTCGGAAGCGCGGCCGAGAACGTCCACGGCGATTTCGAAGAGGGCGTGGGCGAAGCCGATGGGCTGGGTCCATTGCTTGCCGGTGTGGCTGGTATAGGCACTGGCCAAGGCGTGCGCGCTTTGGCCCGTAAGCGAGGAGGTAAAAGGGTGTTTGGGCGTCCACCAGACTTCGGTGGAGAGATTGTCGCCAGCGCTGCCCAGCGCGTTTAGCGTTTCGGGGAAGAGTAGCGCCTTGCCGATGGTGGCGATTTTTGGCGCAAAACCCTGTTGCTTGGCCTGGGTCCAAAAAGTTGCGAAATCGGGCGGGATGACGACGCCGGTGATGATCTCGGCGCTGCCGGATTTGAAAGCGTTGATTTGCGCGGAAAAATCCGCCGCCCCGTCCTGGAAGCGGCCAGGGTCGATGAGTTTGAAATTTTGGGCGGTGAGGACGGGTGGGAAGCCGTGGACCTTGTCGCTCCAGGCATTGCCGTCGCCGTCATTGGGGAACAGGCCGCCGACGGTTTTGTCCGTGGAAAGCTGGTTCCACATGCCGGTATAGACAGCGATGACATCTTCGAGGCCCCAGAAGAAATGGTAGGTGTACTGGAAGCCGGTGGCGGGGTTGCCGCCGCGGTTGAAGAACCAGGC
>Ga0116229_10006918_pt1 | contig 18130 bp, 14 predicted proteins | sample S1TSphgellanicum_3_FD_87313 | JGI IMG/M metagenome (GOLD analysis project Ga0116229, IMG submission 87313) | Host-associated microbial communities from peat moss isolated from Minnesota, USA - S1T2_Fc - Sphagnum magellanicum MG | ecosystem: Host-associated > Plants > Peat moss > Unclassified... | reverse complement strand
TTTTTTTTTTTTTTTTTTTTTTTTTTTTTTTTTTTTTTCATCCTGGGGCAAAAGCCTTTTTTTTTTTTTTTTTTGTTTTTTTTATTTTTTTTTTTTTTGTATTTTCTTTCTTTTTTTTTTTCCCCCTTTTTGTTTTTTTTTGTTTTTTTTTTTTTTTTTTTGGTTTGCATTTGCACCCCCAAGTTCCAATGATCTCACATAAGCACCTAAGGTGGTGATCATGGCACAATTTGTAGTCATGGGTCTCCCCCCCCCTCCCCCCCCAATATAGCTCTCAAGTCATTGGTAAGTATGTTGAAAGTGGGGCTTGTTTTGGCCCAACAAGGCTCATAAATGATCTATCAATTGAACTGCAAATAGTAGATTTGGGAGTTTTTTTTAATAAAAACAAAAGTCTTTGGTCTTGAACTATGCTTTGAAAGCATAGTATTAAATGTGCCTGGATTATTGTTATGAGGGCTTTTGATTGCAACCCAAAATAAGAATTAAAAAATTTGGAAAGATGTGTATCAAAATTAAAATTAATACATTAATACTCCCTTTTACCCCCCCCCCTCTTGGGTTGGTTTTGGTTTTTTGGGGGGTTAAGAAAAATTGGGTGTTTTTTTGGGGGGGTTTTAAATTTTGGTGGTCTCGTTTTTTTGGGGTTTTGGAGGTGAAATTTGAATACCTTTGACATTGATTTGAATTTTTCACCCATCATGTAAGAGACCCTTCTTTACTAGAGTAAATTTTTTACCAGTGTGGTATGGTTCTCTTTTCTCAAAGAAAGAAATGGTGCGCAAGAGGGTATATGGACCTGTGACCAAAGGGTTCTCAACAAACCAGCGTTTTTTCAGACCAGAATTGCAAATTTTAACCCACTTTGGGCCAAATTTGGGCAAGCATCTCTGCCACCTTACCTTCCGAAGACCATCTCATGACCACCTTGGTCCCTCCTTGATAGCTTATAAAGTTTGGCTGAAACCGAAAATGTAACATTACAATTTACAAAATTACTCAAGCCCCCAAATTTGGACGAGCATCTCCTCGCTTGCATCTATGGAAAGAATTGGCCTTCCAGCCTTGGGACGGGAGCTTTGGGAGCTTTGATTCTTGGAAAGGTTTTTTTTAAAAACATAGACCCTTCTTCTCCTACGCCTATGACCATCTCCAGACCACCACCCCACAAAGTTCGGCCAAAACCAAAAATGTAACATACAACATTACCTACCCAAGGACCCAAAGAAAGCCAAAGATATCCATCCCGTGCTAACACCTCCTTAGAATTTTTTTATTTTTTATTTTGGGGGGGGGGGGGGGGGGGGGTCGGAGTGTGTGTGTACACCCGCGCTTATGTTATATGTGGGTCTTGACTTTTTCTTCCTAGTTCTCAACACTTGCATCCTATTGGTCGAACTTGAATTTCGACCAATGGGAACAGCCTATTTCACGCCCCCCCTCCCGCTCCTCTCGGCCAGCTGTCCCCACACCCCCCCCCCACCCCAATCGTCAGGAACTGGTTTCCACCGTCCGTATCAAGATTAGGGTAATACCCCAACGGCCCAGATCGATGCGCTTTTCCTTCCCTTCTCCTATTATCTCTCTGTTCTCTGTTTCGTCGGTTCGCTCTCCTCGTCGTCGTCGTCGTCGTCGTCGTCGTTGTTTTCTGTTCGTTGCTCCGTTCGCTTCTCCGAGACGCAGTGCAAAGACAAAATACACACAGCGAGCACTCGCTCCCTCGCTTGAGAGAGAGAGAGAGAGAGTAACGCTCGCTGGAGAGAGAACAAGAGCGAGAGATTTTTAAAACAAAACTATCGGGGATGTCTCACTGGCGTTTTTTGGAGGTCTGGAGTAGTGAAGAAAGTTGCGAGAAACTCGACATTTGTTATCCAACAAGCACTCCTTGTCTGGGGTCTTCTTCCGTAGTACATGGGTTCTTTGGAGTATTAGGAAAACTCGGTTGAAGAATCAGTTTGTAATGTTGCATGGGTGTGTAACTCTCGAGGCACTTGGCATTGCTGTTGTTGTAGTTGTTGTTGCTGGGTTTTCCCATTGCCCATTTGTTTGGTGATTCTCCCGGGTTGTTGTGTTTTCTTTTTAGTGAGTTGCCACAGGCAGGGAAGTTCTTCAAGAGAATGCGCTGTTTTGGAGAAAACACTGCTGCTCCTGCTGGGTCTATGGCTTTGTCCCTCTGCTGCTCCTGCTGCTGCTGGTTTTGCATATCCACAAATGGAGATGGACCTCTCTACTAGAACTGCAGCTTTGCACTTCCAAGGAGCTGCAACTGCTACTGCTCCTGCTGCTGTTGCACCCATCCGTTGACATTCAACTCTTCTTTCTAAGCTCTTGAAATGTTTGGGATCTTTTGCTCCTCCGTCTGCTTTCTCTCCTTCTGTTGGATTTGTCATCGTCACGCAATGCTTGATTGAGATGATAACCCATGGATGCTTTTCCTGCAACGCCTTGATCTCAATCGGAGAAGACCCAAGACTAACAGGAGACGACGGGTTTTGTGGTCCTTCTTCTGTGTAGGAGACGGATCAGGTTGTTGTTTACGATGGAATGCAGAGAACAATGGGCAGACATACTTGGGCTCCTCCTCCTCCGCAGTAGTCATGGTTTGACACCAACTCTGGATTTCGTACTAGACTCTCCTCCTCGGGTAGAAGAAGAACAAGACAGCTGCTGCACAATGATGCGCCAGCTCCTCCTAGAGCATGATTTGTGGAGCTGGCTACAGGTACCAAACTAGTTGGACAGGGGAGGGGAGGAGTAGACCTGAAGAAGAAGATTGGTTGTCGGGTCTTTGGCTTTTAGAAAACTCTCCTCCAGTCATCCTTTCGATGGCGAGTACACAAGGCAACAACAATAATAACAGTTGCACCACCACCAGCACCGAGCACATGCAGCAGCGATCCTCGGCTTGTTCTTCAGGCCTTGAATCCGATGACGACACATCTCGTGATCATTTGCCCCCAGTTCACGGGTATGATCTCTATGTATTGTGCTCAGAAAACCCCAAATCCTTCATGCTCACATACCCACAAATGCAGGTGAATCTTTTGTTTGTCGGCTGGAGACTCTCTCTATTGCAAGGAAGCTCAGAGACTAAGCGAGAACCAGCTCTGTATTATTGTAATAAGACTACAAATCTCAACCCTCTCTCCATTGCAAGGAAGCTCAGAGACTATGCAAGAAGCAGCTCTAGTAGTAATGTAATAGGACTCCAAATCTCAACTCTCTCTATCTCCATTGTAAGGAAGCTCAGAGACCATGTGAGAAACAGCTCTAGTGGTATTGTAACAAGACTCCAAATCTCAACTCTCTCCGGTCCAAGGAAGCTTGGAGACTATGCAAGAAGCAGCTCTAGTAGGATTGTAAGAAGACTCCTAATCTCAACTCTCCCTCCATTGCAAGGAAGCTTGGAGACTATGTGAGAAGCTGCTCTAGTAATATTGTAACAAGACTTGAAATCTCAAGCTGCAAACCATGTGTCAGATATGGGGTACCTGCCGAAAGGAGATATGCTGATCTTTCACCACCTGCAATAGAGTTTTGTGTGTATCAATGTACCCTACTCACCATGCTCCTTTTTCCAGACATGCAACAAAACAGTTGACCTGAGTTTGTGTTTCTGCAATGCAGACGCACAGGTGGTCCAACTCGCAGATCGTCAAAGGGAGGCTGGACACCTGAAGAGGTGCAGTTTTTTTTTTCCTTTCCTTTCTCACAATCTCAAAGGACTAGGTTGTAACTAACTCCCTCTCTCTCATTTTTCAAGAGGGTTGTGATGGATTTCTAGTGCTCGAATTCTAGGGGCACCATGGAATGATTTTGTCATTCTGAACATCAGAACCACTCCACCATACCCAAGTCATTGATTGATGTGTTCGATGCTTTGATCATCAGGATGAGGTGCTCCGAAGAGCTGTACAATTGCTGAAGGGAAAAAACTGGAAAAAGATTGGTGAGTAAATATTGGGTCATGTGTTGATCTGGTCTTGCTGTTGTTTCCTGTTCAAAGAATTTTGAGCTTCTCATGTGTGCAACCTTGCAGGTTTTCTTTATGCAATGCCACTGGTATATCAATGTTGTTATTGTAGCTGCTGTTTGAGTAACATGGTTTGTGATATGCTATGATGTGCAGCGGAGTTTTTCACAGATAGAACAGATGTGCAATGTCTCCATCGATGGCAAAAGGTCTTGAACCCTGACTTGGTGAAGGGTGCATGGACAAAGGTGGAAGATGACCTCATCATGGAATTAGTAGCCAAGCATGGACCAACAAAGTGGTCAATGATTGCTCAGAGTTTACCAGGCCGAATTGGAAAGCAATGTCGAGAGAGGCAAGTATTTTCAAGCAATATGAATGTCATCTCTCATTTCAGCTTGTGCTGCAGCACCTATAGCCCTCTTGATCCCCCTTTTGCAGCAACTGATTTGAATCAAAACTTCTCTTTCACCAAACCTCATCATCCCTGTATCCTCATCCAATGTGCATGTGTCCTTGAAACAGATGGCACAATCATTTGAATCCCAACATCAAGAGGGAAGCATGGTCAGAACAGGAGGATCTGACTTTAATTAATGCCCATCAGCTTTATGGGAATAAATGGGCAGAAATTGCTAAGTTTCTTCCTGGCCGGTAAGGATTTCCTCTCCTATGGGGGTGTGAATGGATCATGCTCCTCACCTTCCCATTTCCCACATCAAACCAATTCTTTCAATCAGGGGTTCATGATTTGCAGACATCCGATTTCTGACTGTTGAACCCATGGACTTGGTTTTTGCAGCACGGACAACTCAATTAAGAATCACTGGCACAGTACAATGAAGAAGAGAGTGGACCCAGAGACTGCCACAGATCCCGTATCAAAGGCATTGGCTGCATACCAAGCACAGCAGGATGCAATTACTTCTGCTGGTTCATCAATGCATCTGGAGCCAGCAATGAACATGACAGGAAGAGTTGGTCCATCTACAAGCAAGTTTAAGACTTTCTGCCAGCCATTTGAATGTTTCCAGGGAATGTCTGCCAACCCTTATATGACCTTCTATGATGGTGATGGTGACTTGCCCATGTCAAAGGCAGCTGTAACAGCAGCAGCAGCAGCAGCAGCTCCATTACAACAATCCTCATTGCATGCTTGGTTAGAATCAGGGGCATTGTCAACTACCAAGGACTTTCCTCGCCATCCTTCCTTCTCTCTTGTTAGTCCCACATCTCCTTCCTCCAAAGGATTTCCCAGCATGGCAATCCCCAGTCCATTGTCTACGTCTGTGTCCTTTTTGACAAGCAGTATGCCAGTTCCTCCACTGGATTCAATGGACTCAATTGCTCCACTTCATGGCAGACCTGCAGCAACTAGTGGACAAAGTGTGGCCACAATGGACACACAGCAACCAGAGACCAAGTCAATGATGGAAGGCATCACCAAACTACTGGATACAAATCCTACAAGTGCAGCACAATGTGATGATACACAGGGGGACAATCCAACAGGGAATGAAGTGGTTGGGTACCAGGATGAGGCCTTAAGGGCTGCCGATCAAGCTGTTGGTGACTACCATCCAGGAGCAACATATATGCTCACAGAAGTGGAACTGGAGGAGGAAGATAGAGACACAGAGGGATCCATGGGAATTGAAATGGAGGGTTTGTTTTATGAACCTCCTCGATTCCCATGTTCATCAGAGTCACCTTTTGTGAGTTATGATCTGATCCAGAGTGGTCAAGCACTCCAAGCATACAGCCCTCTTGGTATACGCCAGATGATTGTGTCTATGGGAAACTGCATCACGCCTCCACCCTATCACCTTTCATCAGAGTCTCCATTTCAAGGTAATAGTCCACAGTCAAGACTCCGAAGTGCTGCTCAGACCTTCAGTGGCTCCCCATCAATTCTACGGAAGCGCCCTCGACATCTGGTGATTCCTCCAAAGCAAGGGAATAATAATACTGGGGGAAAGAAAGATAGACGATTGGGGCCATCATGGATGAGCCCAAGAGTTAAGGAGGAGAAAACAACTACCGCAGATCTGTTGAACTGTTCAGTGAAGACACCTGACAGCACTGTGCAGTGTAGCAGCCTGAGAGAAGAATCTGTTAAACCAGACTGTCAGGCAAGAACAGCATTGTTTGTCTCCCCACCTTACCATCTTGGAAAGTCAAGTTCAGAGGTTGTTCCAGGTGACCTTCTCAATGCAGAGTATCGCACTCAAGACTGTACCAATGATAGAAGTGGAGGAGTGGGTTGCTACAGCAGCCTGCCTACTTCTGCACAAGATGGCAGGGAGGTGGCAGCAGCTTGTAGCACAGGAATACATGAAGCAGCTGGTGGTAAATGTACAAAGCAACAGTCACATTGCCTTACTCATGAATACCACACAGGGTCCATCCGGTGGGCAGATTCAGAGCAAGCAACTAAGGTAAATTTTCCATTTCTAGATGGAGGTGGATGTGACATGTAGTATCATATAATGTAAAGATGTCTAGCCATGAAGCTGCCATGGCAAGAGTACTGAAATGATATGATGGTTTGTTTCCTACGGCATGTGAGCTTGCTTATTCATTGTATGTTCATCAGGAGTGTGATTTCCTTTTTGGCATCCTTTTTGTTGTGGATACCTCAGGAAGGGTCTCTCCTTGTTGAGCAGAGAACTAATGGGCAAGGGAAGCCATTTTTCCCATTGGAGGCAAACACCCTGTCAACACATGTATTGGTGGGCACCGAAAAAGATGACAGTGGCATGGTTCTTGGGGGAAACCCTGGGTTTGGCGAAATGAGGGCTTCCTGTGAGGCAAGTATGCTCAGGTCAGGGAGCTTGATTGCTGCGGCTGCTGTATCATCCAAAGTCCCAGACCGAAGGGAGATGATGTCACAGGGGGGATCCATGCCACCACTTGGTGTCTGGGCATCTCTAAGATGTGCAAGTAGTCCTGGCAGTGCTGTTCTTCAGGAGGCTCCTGGCATTGATTGGCTTGCTGAATTGGAGTCTATCAATTTGTATGTTGCACTTCAGCTTTTCCGATTTCTTGTTGAGGAAGCCTTTCAGCTTCTTTTTGTGTATATCTGACATTGGACTTAGTACCATAGTTGAAGATCTTGTCACTGATATATGAGCTTATGCCTTTTTTAGTCTGGGGCACAAAATCTTGACAGTCCTAGCAAGGGCTCGAGAGAAGGCAAGTCGAAAGTTTTGAGATGCAGTTGCAGAGTCATCCCTCATAACGAAGGTGGTCTTGTTTGCATTCGTGGCTGCTGCAGTGCAAGTGTCATGAGTGATGGCAGCTTCTCTTCTCCAACAGCTATCTGGAGGGAGCACTGGCGTGTGGATCCTTTCCCATCAGCTGAGAAAGATGGTGCAATCTCTTCTGTGGAGGTTGGTTTCATCAGTTCTTTCTTGGATCCTCTTCATGTCTTGTTGTTCCATCAGCTGGGGTTTGAAAATACTCTGAAAATGACACTTGAAAACATAAGAAAGCAAATCTAGCTGAATCTAACTAGTTTGCTAACATTGACAATGGGTTTAAACATGCTCAGGGATCAGATGCATCTGCCAGAGGCAGAGAAGATGATGCACTAGGCATCATGGAGCATTTGAATGAGGACAATGCTGCTGCGTACTGTGAGGCAGAGGAAGTGTTAGCATCACTGCCTTCAGCTGTGTGCATGGCATCCCCTCATTCTCAGTATCGAACACGAACAAATGTTGGCCAAAGTCCACATGATTGCAAGGAGAATATGAGGAATATCTCAGTTGATGGCGGAACATCGTCTTCCTTTGTCAACTGGCTTCCCGTAAGTTGCACTATTCTGCACTTTAAGATGATTGGGTTCACTTGAAACTGCTGCTGTTACAGAGTAGAGACAGAAGATTCTGTAGTGGCTGATTCTGACATTTTTGCTGTTATGTCAAGTTGGGTGTACAGCCATTCCATGTGGACTTTTTGTCACCAGACCGTGGCATCACCAGGACACCAGTGCGGGGGGGATCAACTCTAGGTTTGAATGGTGGGTTGGATGAAACCCATGCAGTTGGTGGAGGAGGTTCGTGTGATCAATTCAGCCCTTCAATTTATTTACTGAAGGAGTGCCGATAGCTGATAAAAAATTATTCATGGAAAATTACTCACTGTTGCCAGTTGGGAGACATCCTCAGTTTGTTGAGCTTTGTTAACTAGAAATGGGCAACTTTTGGGTGGTGATCCTGAGCTCAATTTCCAGACTTTGAAAGCATGCAGTGGCATTAGTGATTGAGTTCAAAAAAAGGAAATAAGGTTGAGTCTTTCTTTTTTAGTTCTGGAATTAGTCAAGTTATTTGAGATTATTTAGCCTGCATGTTGTAGCAGTAGTTTCCATTTAGGGGCTTAAGATCATTATGTTAGGTCTCCTGGGACTGCTGCAACAATGTGTGGAAAGAGTGTACAGATTACGCCTCGTGAAAACATGCATGCACTAGATTGGATTTATGTGCCACACTTGCAAGATGAAGATGACTACTGTGTGGCATCATCATGTAGAGAGAGTCCTTTGCAAAGTACAAACGACTTAACCGTAAGTAAAAGAACTACTCCTGTTCAGAAAAATGATGTCCACATTCATTCAAGTACTTGAACTGAGTTCTAGCTGAGCTTTGATTATTGTGTGTATTGAGTCATTTGCCTCTCTACTTCATGATGCCAAGCTTAAATGTGAAATGCCGCAGCAACTGAAATGTTAGTACATGGCTCCATGTTTAAAGCTTAAACTAGTCAAGTCTTTTTCTAGAGCTTAGCTCTCTGGATTGTAAGAGTGTCATCTGTTTCAGCTTCTGCACACATTCAACTTAAGACAATAATGTTCTATTATCAAAGTAGTGGAAAGCATAAATGTAATGATGTATCTATCTGCCGTTGACGTTGCTGCTAATGGTTTCTTGGCAAGCTGTGGCCTCATTTAGGGAGTGGTTTTTGATGGTTTCTGCCAATTGCAGCTGTGCATATAGTTGCTGGTAAATAATAAGGCAGTGCAATATATTGGTGACTTAGTCTTTGTGATAACTTTGTTGGCCTTGCCTAGCTTACTAAAGGCAAGGATACAGTGTTTAGATTCATTATAGAGTGTAGTAGCTTAATGGATTTTTGCCCCCAGGTAGTAGGTCTATTTTTATATGAGGATTTTTGGAAATTGATATTCTGGCTTGTGTTGAAAACTTGAGATTGGTTATAGAGTTATGATATCTCAAAGGATTTTCGTTTCATTTACAGGGTTTTTTTGAAGATTATATTTTTGCACAGTGAAATATAGGAATTTCCATAATTCTTCTTTTGTCTGTCGATGCTTTTTAATGTAAATGGCAAGGCTGCAGTGTGACACACCCCTTGTTCTCAACCAATATATAAGTAGCATTTCAAGTGATCCTTGGGATTGAGTGCCCTTGCACCCTCAAATGCATTATGCACATTATGATGAAGGATGGACGGTAAGTTGTCAGAAAATGGCTTTCTGTTGGGTTCCAGCTCCCTAGTTAACCATGGTGGATAGCTTAGTTGCTTACCACATACCTACTAACAACTCACAAGCAGGTTGTTAGTAGCTAGGTACATAGTAAAAACATTTACTCCATTGCAGATGAAATGTTTTCAGCATTATCATGACTAAACTTTACATGGCCAAGATTGGCTTATAAAATTTAACATTCATGTTACTTTTGAAAAACTCACCATGAAATTGCAGAAAGACATTCACTTTATTAAAAGGTTCTAAGACTTTTAGAGGTAAACGCAACTGAAAAGGTGAAGGTTTGAAAAATTCAATCAACTCAAGTGGGCCAAGCAGATTCACTCAAAACATACTGGTTATCGAGATGACCACACACACATTCATGCTTAAATACAATAGTCCAAAAAGTCTTCAAGATTTTATAACAAATCAAAATCCAAGGATGGCAGAAGTATGAAGTATCAACAAAATAAAACTAATATTGAAATATAAAGTTCAGCTCACATGTTAATTATTTTTTAAAATTTAACTTGCGTAAACCCTAAAGAACAGTTTGACATTATGTTCAAGAATGTTTTCTCCAATTCCAGTTTTTGGTTCTGGATTTAATAGAAAGAAAATTCATGATTTGATGCTTGTACCATGTCTAATTTATTATTTAAAAAAAAGTGCTAGCTCGAATCCAAATCACAAAACCTGACCCTGAAACCCCAAAAGCTAACATATTGCAAACTGTATACCCTCACAACATTGATACAAAACGGCAACAGTTTAACATAAGAAATGGTTCAATAAAAAGGTCCCAAAAAAGAACTCACAAAATTTCACAAATGACTCCTGGTGAATATTTCTTCCAAATTATAATAATCTCATTAATACGAATATTAAAAGGGAAAATCCAGCCAACTGAGAGCAAGCCTTTAAAAACATGCACCCTAGAAATTCTAGAAAACACAATCAAAATATCTAGAATGATGATGCCATAATAATATTGGCTCTTCCTTCCCCTTAATACAAAGTTATTGGCAAAACTACACAAACCAGCAAACATTCTTCAAAATGTGGGACCAAATGCAAATTAGGCTATATCATAATTTTAATACTAACTCCATCACATGGCAAGCCCAGATTTTAATAAAGACGGGTAGCTATGTACTAGGTACTAGCTGCCTAGTGGCAATACCTATTACCTAGGGCCAAGTGTCCAAGGGATATTCGACGAAGTTCCTCAAAATCCTGGTAGATAAGGTCGCAGGGAAGTCGGAGCTTGCAAGAACGGTAACGGACCAGCGAGGACACTCTCCGCGGTGGGAGCGCCAGGTTGGTCGGCAATGGCTATCATAAGAAGGCCAAGCGGCTCGATTTGGGCAGGGATGGTGACGATGCCAGTGCTGGTGTTGAATGGCACACTATAGGTGTTCAATGCATGGAAGAACACGGCGTAGTAGTTGTCGGCCTTGGCCAGCTGCTTTCCGGAACTTGTCTCTACGATCAGCTCAATCGTCGTCCCCGGTGCCAGCGTTGACGTGGTGTTGGTGTTGTAGGTCACTCGAGGCAAGTGTTGGGCACCGATTGGATACGGTGGATTGGCTGGCGGGCAAGAGCCGTCTACTATGAAGGCGTTTGTGGTGTCAAGGATCTGCGTTGCGTATGGATAGAATGTGTCGACAGGTCCCGCGAAAGGAAGGCCTCCGTACTTTGGCGAACCCCAGATGTCTGTCAGAAACCAGACCTCGTGGCGTGCCTCCACCTGCCCAATCACTGCCAGTGCGCCCTTGGAGATGTTCAGTTTTACCTGTTCTGTTAGTCCGCTCACGAACGCCATGGACGTCAGCTCGACGAACGTGGCAAATGCTAGATACTGTGCCGGGTCTCCCGTCAGACCATAATCGTACCTACGTCGTCAGAAGCAACGAGATTGCGGTAATTGTTGTTAGAAACTACTGATCTGCAGAGCTAAATTCACTTCCCATTTCCACGAATTTCATGTACTGTGTTCAATTTGCAAAAAGAAAAGACACTCACTTGCATGGGCCAGGCACGACAGAAGCGTTGGAAATCTGATCCTGGAAGATGCGTAAATGTCCAGCCTCGTTGTCACGAATTTGAGCGATGCGATCAAAGGTAGTATTGGGGAAGCCTGCGTTGATGAAGTCGCTGGCGTTGAAGAGCTCCACGCCTTGCTGATACACGTTGTACACCAGCCACTCTGCACTGAGCAAGTTCTGGAAGACGACATCATCTAGACCCGGGGTACCAGAGGTAGTATTGAGGCTGGGGCTGGAGAGGTTGCCTGGGAAGGGCGGGGCTACGCCGAGGTAATCAGAGTAGCTTGGATCTTCGCCAGGGATGGGGCCAAAGCTAGGATCACGCAATGGATTATAGTCGGGAACGGCCGCTGCACACCGATCACAAAACATTTGATCAAGTATAGTATACAAAAAGCAAGCGCATCGAGTAGAATTTTCTATAAAAAAAGGAAATATATATATGCATGCCCACCATACGCTACAAGTATCTGAATGCCATCAGACCCGAGGTTACCCACGAGTCAGCTGATACTGTATAAGAACAGCAAGGCTTGATCTCACGCTTTCTGGATCATTGACCCTTAGCTCAAATTCCCAAACTTTAGAAGGTGAGGTGTTTTCGACGGGTGCAGTATAATGCCATGAATGCTATGCAATGGTACTACTAGAGCACCTCGAAACTATTGCAACCAATTTATTTGCACACAAAAAAATAACCTATAGTAACTCCATCACTAATCAAAAGAGTGCAACTGGTTCTTCACATACCATGGACATGAACGACAACCACAAAGACCATAGCCAGGGCGGCGCACACAGGCAGGAGCTCACTATTCAAAACTCGTGACTTCATCATCTCGTCTAATTAGTAGTATATATCTCTCGAAACAAGTGATGAGCTGCGAGTGTCAGCCACGTTGGTAAAAGCTGGATCGACAGCTGATTCTGCAACCTCGATCGACAAGCTGCTGCAGATCGCTACGCAGCGACGAGATATAAGTATACTATAAACTGCCAAGTTCTGTTGGGTGCAAATGCCACAGTGTAAACATGATCTTAGAATGCATACGAAATGATTTCGCATCAACTCGGCGTATTTATAATCAGACGTCCAAATTCCAGCCATCAGAGATTCTAAGAGTTCGATTAGTCTCAGCTGATCTCCATTTCCACCCAACTGCGCAGGATGTCGCTTGGAAATTGTTGGAGCGTACGGGGCGTCTCGCTGTTTCAAAGGATGGATTGAAACAAAGTCCGCGATATCGCTCAGTTTGATGGAGTCTCGGTCTCTCTGGAAACGCAGCAGCAGCAGCAGCGCAACGCAATTCACGTGACTTCGATTAGTCTCAGCTGATCTCCATGTCCACCCAATTGCGCAGGATGTCGCTTCGAACTTGTTGGAGCGTACGTGGCGTCTCACTGTTTCAAAGGATGGATTGGGACAAAGTCCGCGATATTGCTCAGTTTGATGGAGTCTCGGTCTCTGTGGAAACGCAGCAGCAGCAGCACCGCAACGCAATTCACGTAACTTCTTCCACGTTCCTTCCTTCCTTCCTTCCTCAGGGACAGAGAGAATTGGGCAAGGTAACAAAATAGCAAAGACCCTAGTGTCACAAGTGACGATTGATTTCAGACACACATGTTTATGCTCCCCAAAACACCACCTCCCACCGTCCCTCCCAAAAAATAAAGCAAAGAAAAATCAAACACTGGGTTGGGTCTATTGGGTGCACGCCGCATTTCCTAGTTGGCTGAGCCCAATTTGTATTCCCGACCGTGCTCATCACTTATTTTGGCTTAGGCTAATGGAAGTGCATGATTTTAGGTCCTTGCGCAGACGTCTAATCTCTCAGACTTGCTCTGTATGGAGTGCCATGTGGTTTTTCGAATTTGTGGGGACATTGTGTCACTGGTGACGATTCTTTTCATACACTTACGTTTATTTGTACATGTTCAAACACATATGTCCCCAAAACAACCCCAGCCGCCTGTAACCCCCCCACCCCTAAAAGAAAAAAACACTGGGTCTATTGGGTGCATGCTGTGACAATTCCGCATTGGCTGGGTAGAGTTTCTGATCCCTACTGTGTTCATCATCTATTTTGGCCTAGGCTAATGGTAGGGACATGAATTGTGGGGAGGGCGGTGTGTCGTATGAGTGATGAGATTGATTTCATGCGCGTACATTATAAAACATAAGTCAATAGCCACTTACTCATCTTGAGCCTTTCTCATTATAAAGCATGGGCTGAACTTTATCATTCTTGTTTAAACATATAGGAGATCCATGTATGGTGCAAGCAAGATAAAGTGGACACAAAAAATTTGAGTGTCTTTAGTTTTATCTTATATGGTGCATACAAAACCAAAATAAAATAAAATAATGACAAATAGATTTTCTAGTTCTTATTGTAACAAACTCTGAAAAATATGTATAATCATTATTATATCCTTGAAAGTAAAATAACGAATAAGTTCTAAGAGTATATAAAAAATATTCACGTTTATTAGGTGATAAATTAGTAAATAAGGATCATTGTATTCTTCAAGTTCAATTCTAATAGAAAGTCTATTTGTTAGAATCTATTTATCACATGTTTTATTTAAAAATCACTGCAAAAAATGGACTTCAAATCTAGTTACATTTCAAAAAAATCTATTTTCAAATTTTTTTACAATGTAAAATTTGACAATCAATGCACAATAATGAATGCATATTGATGGGTTTTGTTATTATTGTACATCTATTTTCATCTATTGTTGACAAGATAATTTTTGTGTACAGTTTACTCTACTTACACCCTGTACGTAGGCCTTTCCCAGTCCTAAACAATAAATGTTAGATCTCTCCTAAAGTTTTCTAGGAGGAGAGCATGGTATTCATTACAATATTTGCCTTCTCACATACACGCTTAAACAAGGTGAGGAAAATAATAATTAGTGTAGTTTGATTCAACCTCAATACTTAGATTGAGATTTTGCAATTTGTCAATTAAAATCTCTGTGTAGGGTAGACTGGCCCCTCACCAATCACTTGCCTGCGACCCAATACTTATTTAGATCTTCATCCTACATGCTTCATTTTGAGTGATTTAAAATGTTATGGGAGTGCTGCCTCAAGCTTTAGAATTCATGTTTGAAGTGCAAAGGAAAAGGATTAATGAAAGAATAAGCTTTTTCAACTTACAAAACTTTTTCTCTTTGGACCCTTCCCACTTTCAAACCTCATAACTTTCTTATTTCTTATTCATTTTAAACAATTTAAAATGTTATAGGAGCGTCACCTGAAGTTCTACAATTATCTTTCAACTCTAATAGCAGCTTTCAACTCTACAGAATTGGGAATCAAGGTGAAACCAAATATAAACTCAGTTGAGGTTCATCCACAACTGAGTAATAACAGGCATCCAGTGGATGGTGTGCTGGTGGGTGCAGGTTCACTATCACCAAGTCAGTCATGGGCCTTAACTAAAAGAAAGCACAAGGTGAATGATATGATAGAAGCTACTTCTGTAATAGGTGGGTGTAAGAGTCAAGGCAGGAGGTGTCCTTGAGAAGGAGGCAATATTCACAAATATAAATGTAAGGTTAGTGTTTTTTTTTTCCCAACAAATTTTGCTGTTTTTTCAACAAATTTTTTTAGAAATTTGTGTTTTTCTAGTGTAAATTTGACTCATTGTTGCTAAGTTCTCAAAAAAAGTTTGCCAATTTTTTGATAACATAAAAATGAGGACAACCATATGTGCCCTTCAAACACACTAGCAGATTTTTGAGTAATTCTACAGTGTGCTTCATGATTGTTAGTGTAGGGTAAAGCCCCAATGTGGGGGCATTCTAGGATGAGGTGATAGCCAAGTCCTGCCTCACATTTTAGGAATGTGATTTTATTCATCATAAACCACAAGTCAATGATTATCATGAACCGAAACATACATAGGTTGCACGGAGTAAGAGGGGGAGAGTTCTTACTAATGTTGGTTGATTCTAGGTTTATGGCTGGGTTCAAATCTGGATTTGAGTCTAAGCACCAAACTTGACCAGTCTACATGGACTCAAAATTGACTAAGAACTGGACGAAGGAGGTTTTCATGGATTTCAACCTAGTTAAAAATTGGACTCAATAGGTTTTTAAGAGTTTTTTTAAGGTGCGATTCTTAGGCTTAGGTAAGGGCTAGGGTCCTAGGTTCATATAGTGCTTAGGATTTCTAGGTTTTGGAGTCCTATGTTTAAGTTTTAGGATAATATACAAGGGCATTCCATATGTTTAGCAAATGGGCCTTAAGTGGACCAGCACCCACACTGGTAGTAATAACCATGGTAAAAACCAAAAATCCCCAAAATTCATTTAAATTGTTTCTAAACGTTATAAATATCCCACGCTTATTTATCTAAGAGCATCGCCACCCGCACTCAGTAAGTGACCCTGCATGGGAAATCTTGGATGTGGTGCAGCAAATACATCCAGTTAATCCACTCGAAGACTGCTGTGACCCTGAAAAAATTATACAATTTTCAGCGCTCTAGAGAAGCGCTGGAATAGTCCAATAAATAAAATACAATCACATTTAGTAGTTACCCTTAAAGTCACCCTCTCTTTTCACCCCCTATCCCCTCTTTCAGTGCTATCTGCAAAGTAAGGACATTTTATTTGGCCACATTGAACCAGCACCCACCAGTGCACCATCCACCGGATGCCTGCTATGACTCAGTTGTGGATGATCCTAAACTGAGTTATTACCTGGTTTCATCTTGGTAACCCATTCAATAAGAAGTACATCTCACATTTGAAGAAGTAGGTAAAAAAATAGGGGACTACTAAGTAAGTAGATAGTTTAGACATAGTAGGTAGGGGCTGTTTTTACTACCTACCTAGTTGATAGGTAGTAAATAAAGGAACTGAGCTAACCACCATGGTTAGCTAGGGAACTCGAGCCCAACAGAAAACTGTTTCCTGATCACATATCATCCATACGTGATGATGCACCGGTGGGTGCTGGTTCACTGTGGCCCATTTTCTTACATTTCAATATGAAATGCTGAAACTCAGCGTTTAATGCACAAAGTTCGAGAGTTAGTATAGTAGTTGTACAGGTAGGAGCAATGAAAATATATGTAGCAGCAGCGAAGGCGCTCAAGAAAAAGGAAATACAGGATGAAACTCAATTTACTACCAAAATTGGTGGAAAAATTAGCTTGAGTCTCAGTTATTTTGTTTTGTAAAATTTTCATTCCCAGTTACATGTTTGATGCCCTAACTATGCCAAAACTGGCTGTTCTCGCCCCCTAATCGCCTGACTTTACCGATAAGTTTATTGACTGCTCCCTGTTTTTGTTTGGCTAGATAGTTGTATTAGTTGACGTGGGTTGCCCTTCCCACCTATTTGCAGTTCCCGTTTCAGTTTCACGAGTATAGGGTACATAGCAGGATTGATATTAATAAGATCATAGGTGGGCTCACAACTTTTTTTCTTTTTTTTAAAAAAGGAGCCATATTGATTGGCCCATCAGCAATTTTTTTTTGAGAACATTGGGCATGGCCCCAATACAGGCAGCTCTTTGGACCCCAGTTGCAAAACAGAAGCAAATGTGCACCCCTGGGTTTTGACTTTTTAGTTTATATACAAGGGAGTTGAACTTTTGGCAAACCATATGGGATAAAACCCAGGTGCTATTGGGAATATCTTTGGGAACCCTTTGGGAACTTGATGGAAACACATTGGGAACAAGGGAAAAAACACAAAAAGTCACTCTCCCCCGACCCCCTTGGAAAGAAAAAAAAAACTGGATCATTCATGAGTGTGTGCTGAGCCTTCACATTGGCTGCATGAAATTTCTCTTTCCAAAACTGTTTGTCACCATTTTTCTCCTAGGTTAATGGCAGTGGCAGAATTTTGGGGACATCTTAGGAACCTGATGGGAACCCATTGGGAACTTGAAAGGAACATGTTGGGGACAAAGGAAAAATGAAAAAAATCCTGCCTCCCCACCCCAAAACTTAAAGGAAAAAAAAAATCAAGGCACTTTGAGTGCATCCTGAGCCTTCCCATTGGCTGCATGAAATTTCTATTTCCAAAACTCTTCATCACCATTTTTGGCCTGGGCTAATACTCCCCCATTATGAACTGGGGGTGCTTATTTTATTAACTAAAACTTGGATGTGAGAAATATTTGTGCAGGGTCACATACTGAGCACTGCTGGAGATGCTCTTAAAGTAATCAGGGTTTCTGAGTCCAAATCTAACATTTTTCGGGCTTAATATGGCCACTAAGAGGCCTCACTGAAAAAGGTGAATATTTGTTCATGCTAAAAAATAGCCCCACTCTTTAGAAAAAAATATCTTTTGTAAATCTAGTGTGAGTCTCAAGGTTTTTTTTTTTTTTTTCATACATATAATTTTTTGATATAAAAAATTTGGCGAAATGTTTTTCCAAAAATTAGAAAAATTAGTTGAAACTACACTAGGCTAGTAAAACAATAGTTTCCAAAGTTTTCCCAAACCTTTTTGGTCGAAAACGAGACATGTTCCCTTCAAGTTCTCAATGGGTTCCCAATTTGTCGGGAAAAAAATAATCAAAACCTAAAAAATTTGATCCAAATTTCGAAATCGGAAGGGGCGGGAAAGACACGGGCAG
>Ga0116229_10006913_pt1 | contig 18140 bp, 12 predicted proteins | sample S1TSphgellanicum_3_FD_87313 | JGI IMG/M metagenome (GOLD analysis project Ga0116229, IMG submission 87313) | Host-associated microbial communities from peat moss isolated from Minnesota, USA - S1T2_Fc - Sphagnum magellanicum MG | ecosystem: Host-associated > Plants > Peat moss > Unclassified... | reverse complement strand
CTACCAGGGTTCGAGCGGTGCGGAGCTGTCCACCAACTACTACGATCCCTCGGATCCGGGTTCGTCGCTCCATCCGAACGTCGCCGCCACCCGCGGCACGCCCGCGACATCGAATAACGGTGGCGCGCTCTGGGACGCGAACCTCGAAGCGAACGTGACGTTCCAATACAAGATCGGCCGCGGCACGATCGGGCTGCAAATCCAGAATCTCTTCGGCAACGCGTTCAACGGGACGATCCCGCTGATCAACCCGTACTACCAGCCGGTCGCTAACGGACTCTCGGGTCCGTTGACCGGCGTGAATCCGCTCGCGCCCTATTACGGCTCGTACCGCGGCGCGGGCAACATCCCCGTGAGTGATTACGCGTTCATCAACGGCGCCTACATCCTCACCAACGGCGTACCCGCCAATAGCGCGCAAAACATCTATCCCTCGCTCGGGCCGATTCAGCCGACGACCTTCACGCTGTACTATCAGTACAAGCTCTAACGCTAGGAGCAGCGACCGTGGCACAAACCAGCGCGATTCCAACCACTTCGGGCGAGCCGGCCAAGAAGCGCCGGCTCAATACCGCGCAAATCGTCTTCCTCGTGGTCGCGGCCGCGGCGCCGTTGGCCGCGTTGATCGGCAACATGCCGCTCGGTCTGAGCCTCTCGGGCGCCGGCATGCCGGCGGCGTTCCTGTTCACGGGGATCGTGCTGCTATGCTTCGCGGTAGGCTACGCCGCGATCAGCCGCGAGATCGTCAGTACGGGCGCGTTTTACACGTACATCGCGCGCGGCCTCGGGAAGACGCCCGCCGTCATGGCGGCCTACGTCGCGATCATCTCTTATAATCTCTACGCGATCGGCCTGGTCGCCGGCATTGGCTACTTCGCGACGGTGGTGTTCGGGCAGTTGGGCGTCAACTTGCCGTGGGAAGTCTATTCCGCGGTGGCGTTGGCGATCGTCGCGTTCCTCGGTTACCGCTCGATCGACGTCAGCGCTAAGACGCTCGCGTTTCTGATGGTGGCCGAGATCGCGATTCTGCTCGTGTTCGACATCGCCGTGCTCGTGCACAAGGGTGGCGCCGGGCTGCCCCTGGCCGTGTGGGCGCCCTCGAACGTCCTGCGGCTGGAGATCGGCGCCGGGCTCTCGTTTGCCGTCTTCAGCTTCGTCGGCTTCGAATCGGCCGCGCTCTACGGCGAGGAATCGTCCAATCCGACCAAGTCGGTGCCGCTGGCGACGTACGCGTCGCTCGCGCTGATCGCCACGTTCTATCTGTTCACGGTCTGGTGCATGATCGGCGCGATCGGCATCGCGAACGTCAAGCCGTTCGCCGCACACGAAGGCGCCGGCCTGATGTTCACGCTGATCGGAACGTACGTCGGCAGCACGTTCGCCTCGGTGACCGCGCTCTTCTTCTTGACGAGCGTGCTGGCGGCCATGCTCGCGCTGCACAACGCGGCCAGCCGTTATATGTTCGCGCTCGGTCGCGACCGGCTCTTACCGACGCGGCTCGCTTCGTTTCATCCGCGTTACCATTCGCCGCACGTGGCCAGCGCCGTGCAATCGGCGATCGACCTCGTCGTCGTCGGCGGCCTCGCCCTGTTCGGCGTCGATCCGTACGTCGGCATCGCGACGAGCACGATCTCGGCCGGCACCGTCGGCATCATCGCCTTGCAGGCGACCGCCGCCTTCGCGGTCGTGGGCTATTTCCGTAAACGCGGGTCGGCCCGGCCTTGGTCGACCGCGGTGCTCCCGTTCGCGGGCGGCGTCGGATTGCTCGTGGCGCTGGTCCTCGTACTCGTCAACTACCCGAGCGTCACGGTCAGCTCGAACCCGGTCGTCAACTTCTTTCCGCTCGTCGTGCTGGCCGCGGCCGTCGGCGGCTTCTTCTACGCGGGCTACCTGCGGCGGACGCAGCCGGACGCCTACGGCCGCTTAGCCGAGAGCCGGCTGCGCGCGGACGCGACCCGTCGCGCCAGCGCGGTCCCGCGCTACACGCGCCGCTACTGCATCGTCGGCGCCGGTCCGGCGGGGTTGATCCTGGCCCGCGCGTTAAAGAAAGAAGGCGTCCCGTTCGACGTTTTCGAGAAGCACAGCGACGTCGGCGGCATCTGGGATCCCGCCAACACCGGCAGTCCGATGTACGAGTCGGCCCACTTCATCTCGTCGAAGTGGACGTCGAGTTTTTACGGCCACCCGATGCCGGACGAATTTCCCGACTATCCGACCAACCGCCAAATTCTCGCGTACATCCGCTCGTTCGCCGACGCGTACGGCTTGCGCGAGCACATCACGTTCGGCACGAAAGTGGTGCGCGCCGAACGCGAAGGCGAGGGCGAGAGCGACGGCTGGACCGTCGAACTGAGCACCGGAGAACGGCGCACGTACGCAGGCGTGATCTGTGCACCCGGTGTCACGTGGCACCCGAGCGTCCCGGCGATTCCCGGCGCCGAGCGCTTCACGGGCGAGATCCGGCATTCCGTGACGTACCGGTCGAGCGATGAGTTCCGGGGCCGGCGCGTGCTGATCGTCGGGGCCGGAAACTCGGGCGTCGACATCGCGTGCGACGCCGCACGTAGCGCCGAGACCGCGTTCCTGAGCGTGCGACGAGGCTATCGTTTCGTACCCAAGCATCTGTTCGGCATTCCCACCGACCTGTTCATCAGCAAGCACATGTCGCCGCCCAAGGGCGTGGCGTTCCCCGCCGACGTCGATTCGCTGCTCGACGCGCTCAACGGCGATCTGACCCGCCTGGGCTTGCCCAAACCCGATCATCAGGCGTTGACTAGTCACCCCATCATGAACACGCAGATCCTCCACCACTTGGCGCACGGCGACATCACGGCCAAGGGCGACGTCAAGGAATTCAAGGAGCGTAGCGTCGTGTTCGCCGACGGCTCGGAAGAAGAAGTCGACCTCGTGATCCTGGCCACGGGGTACGACTACCGGTTGCCATTTCTCGATGCCGAGCTCTTCGAGTGGAAGGGCGGACGGCCGCAGCTCTATCTCAACATCCTGCACCGCTCCGTCGATTCGCTCTACGTCCTGGGCTTCACCGAGTTCGCCGACGCCGCATACAAGCGCTTCGACGACATGACCGCGATCATCGTGGCCGACATCCACTCGCGGGAGACCGGCGAGAACCGGGAACTGCTGCTCGAACTGCGCCGCTCGCACTTCCCCGATCTGCGCGGCGGCATGCAGTACATCGATTCGCCGCGACACACGAATTACGTCGACTCGGCCACGTTCCAACAAGCCCTGGGCGACCTGCGTCGCAAGCTCGGCTGGCCTGATCCCGGCGAGACCTTCTACGACGACATGCGCGTCGCGGGCTCGACCGAGGTCGCGCCCGCCGCCGCGCACGTCGCGTATGCCTAAGGCGACGCTCGCCGCACGCTTTGGCGGACGGGTCGCGCTCGTGACGGGCGCGGCCGGCGGCATCGGCCGCGAAATCGTGCGGCGCCTCGACGATGCGGGCCTTCGCCTCGTCCTCGTGGACATCGACGCGCGAGGCCTGAGCGAGTTGTCCGCGATGCTGACCGCGCCGCCGCAGACCATCGTCGCTGATTTAGCGGACATCGCCGCGATCCGCACGATTCGAGAAACGGTCGAACGCGAGGTCGGGCGGCTCGACGTCCTGATCAACAACGCGGCCATCGCAACGGTGCGTCCGCCGTTCGAAGCGTGTCCGCTCGAGCGGATCGACCTCGAGTATCGCATCAACTTGATCGCGCCGACATTGCTGGCGCGCGAGTTCTTCCAGTTGCTGCGCGCCTCGGGCGACGGCCGGATGGTCTCGATCGTGTCGCTGGCGGCGCTGGTGCCGTTACCGGAGTCGCCGGTGTACAGCGCCTCGAAGTTCGGCCTGCGCGGCGCGATGCAATCGATCGGCCTGCGTTATCGCGACTACGGGATTCGAGTCGGGTCCATTTTGCCGAGTTCCGTCGACACGCCGATGCTGCGCGACGAGGCGCTTCACGGCGGCTCGATCCTCAACTTCCTCGACCCGCCGCAGCCGGCGAGCCGGATCGCGCTCGAGGTCGAGCGGATGCTGCTCGACCCGCGGCTCGAGCGCTACCCGAAACTCTCGGACGCGCTGCTGAGCCAGGTGACGAGCCTCTTTCCCGCTCTCGCGGCTCCGCTCGGGAAGCTCTTGCACGGACGCGCCCGCGCGGGCCTCATCCGCTACCTGCGCGAGCGCAACCTGCTCGCGCAATCCGAGCACCCGGCCCTGCGCTAATGCGCGAAATCGACGCGGAAAAGATATAAGCCGGATACCGGAGCACAGCGAAAGATCTCAGGTGCGTACGTCGTACGCTCCGCGGCCCCGCGGGCGGCCTCATCGAGATCGCTCGAACCGCTGCGCTCGTATAAAACCGTCCCGTTCAGCTTCCCCGTTTCATCGAGGTCGACCATCACGGCGGTCGCGCCCGTGTCGCCCATGACCCGCGCGCGTGCCGGATAGCCGGCTTGCCAAATCTCCTTGGCCTTGGCGTCGATATAGGGTTTGGCGCAATCCGGTTTCCCCACCGTCGGGAGCGGGTTCGCGGCGACGATCGAAGACGCCGGCGAAAAAGCTTGCAAGGCTCGAGTGAGATCCGAGATGCGCTCGGCGTCGACCCGAGGCGGCGTTCTGTTCGGGCCAGACTTCCGCGGATCGACATTCAACCACCGGCTATGATTGCCTGAACAGATCACCGCACCGTGTGTGTCGGGATCGATGACGTCGAGCGTCGCCGCCTCGAGGGGTGCCGCTTGCGGAGGCAAGCGCACGTACGATGGATCGGATACCCACATTTTCAAGACAACGTCGTCGCTGACGGCGGGACGCGCGAGCGTAATTTTCGGCAGCTCCGCCTCGTACGTGGTGCCGTCCGTCGCGTACAGCGTCAAGCGCAGCTCCGCAACGCCGTCCAGAAGTGCCCGAAATCCTACTGCGAACGTGCCGGGCGAGCTGGTTTCGGCGGCGTAGCGCAGCTCGACGGGGCAGGGCTCGGCCGACGCCGCTGCGCCGCAGAGGGCGATGGTGGCCGCGGCGAAGACGGCGGCAATGGTCAGACGCATGCCACCGCCGTTCGCCATGAAACAGCTAATGCCCACGTACTAGCGCTAACCGCGCCCGCTCTTCATAGGCCTGCGCGAGACGGCCGTAGCCGCGATCGCCGCTACGAGCAAGTCCATTGTCGCAAAGGCACGGCGCTCGTCGCCATCCACGAGATACGCTAGAACCATTCCATCGAACGTGACGAAGATCCACCGCGCCAGGGCCTCGACCGGCTGGACGTACTCCACGCCGGCGTCTTCGGCGATATGGCGTAGGAGGACGACGACGGATTGATCGTATTCGCGATACTGGTCGCGGGCGATGCCGCTGCGGTCCTGTTCGCGCAGCGACCAGGTGATCACTTCGTAGGTGCAGAGCTGCGCTTCCATGTCGCGCATCGCCGCCGACCAGACGGCCCGCATCGATAAGCCCAAGCGCGTGGCGAGGTCGGCCCCCGCGGCCTGCGCCGCCGCCGCACGCGACGCCTCGATCAGTTCGATAGCGAGCGCCCGCGAAGCCGCGCGCAGCAGGTCTGCTTTGGTTTCGAAGCAGTAATGCAGGATACTGAGCGGAACGTCGACTTCGGCCGCGACTAAACGGGTCGTCGTCTTCGAAACGCCTTCGCGCTTCATCACCTTGATTGCCGCCTCGACCAGCTGCGCGCGACGAGCCTCGACGGGAACGTACGAAGCGCTCGCGTTCTTGGCGGTTCGCTTAGCCGCCACTGCGCGCGACTTCCGCTCCGGCCTCACTGCCGGCCCCACTAACGGCCTCACTGCCGGCCCCACTAACGGCCTCATTACCGGCCCCACTGCGGGCCTCGCTCGAGCGGTCGATGCCGAAGAGCGCGTCGAGATATGGGGTGGAGAAACGACCCTCGGGGTCGAGGCGCGCACGCAGCGCCGTGAAGGCATTCCACTTCGGGTAGAGTTCGCGTAGCGCCGGGGCGCGCAGGGAATGGATCTTTCCCCAATGCGGGCGCCCACCGTACTTGCGGAAGACGCTTTCCGCGAGCGAGAAATAGGTCTCGTACGCTAGACCGCGCGTCTGATGGACCGAGATCGTGACCGTGTCGCGGCCGTACGCGGGGCTGAGCCAGATGTCGTCGGCCTTGACCCAGCGGTACTCGACGGGGAAAAAGATCGGCAAGCGCGCGGCTTCCAAGGCGGCGGTGAACTCCCGGAACGCCTCCGCGGCGCGCTCGGCCGGCAACGCGTATTCCATCTCGTTGAAACGCACGAGCCGCGGGGTCGAGAGAATCGCATGACTCTCATCGACGATCGCGCCGGAACCCGATAAGCCCACGACGGCCCGTGAGGCGCGCGGCACGAGTGCGGGCACGCGACCGACCACGGCACAGATCGTTCCGAAGAGCACGTTCTCGAGCACGATGTCGTTGACGAAGCGCGCGATTCTCGACATCGAACCAGGCTCCGAGGTGGGATTCCAGGCTTTGGTCGCCACGCGGCCGCTGTACGGAAACCAATAAAACTCGAAACTGCGCGCCGAAGCGGTGAGGCGCGGCACGTTCGCGAGGCACTCTTCGAGCGGCATCACCGTTCGCGTCAAGCGCAAATTGTAGAGCGGCACGAGTCGCAGGCGGATACGCGTGAGAATGCCGAGCGCTCCGAGCGACACGCGGCCGGCCGCGAAGAGATCGGGATCGCTCGGCTCGTCGACCCAGCGCCGCTCGCCGTCCGCGGTCACGAGTTCGAAACCGGTCACTTGGGTCGAGAGCACGCCCAGGTCCACGCCCGTCCCGTGCGTGCCGGTCGAGACGGCACCCGCGATCGATTGACGGTTAATGTCGCCGAGGTTTTCCATCGCATAGCCGCGGCGCGCGAGGGCCGGGCCGAGGTCGTACAGCCGCGTCCCGGCATAGACCGTCGCTTCGTGCGTCGCTTCATCGATGGACTCGATGCCGCTCAGCGCGTCGAGCGAGACCAGCACGCCGCCGGTCCGCACTAGGGGCGTGAACGAATGTCCGGCCCCGATCACGCGCACGCTCTGCTTTGCTGCCGCGGCCTGGCGAACGAGCGCGCACACCTCGTCGACCGACGCCGGCGTCGCATACGTCTGCGGCCGGAAGCGCACGGACCCCGACCAGTTCTCGACTACACGAAGCACTGACCGTCACCACGATAGGTCGTTGCTTCGCCCGCGACCTCGCCGCCGCGCAGCAAGAGCATCCGCTCGAAGCGCTCCCCGAGCTCTCCCGCCTTGCAATGCCGGAACACGATCGGATCGCCGATGTTCAAGACTTCGTCGCCGCCGTACGCAACGGGTGTCTGGACCTCGCCCGCACCTTCGGCCGGCAGTAGGCGCGCGCCGCTGGGTAAGAACGGCTGAGGTAAGCGGCTCGGTCCCGCCGACCCCGACGCGACGTAGCCGCCGCCGAGGCACGTGTAAATGCCAGCCTTGGGACGGCGCACGATCGGCAGCGCGAACGTCAGCGCGGGCGCGGGCGCGAACGCGCGGAAGCCATCGAACAAGGCCGGTCCATACAATCCGCTGCCCGCCGCGATATCGGTAACCGCGACGTCGCGCGCCGTGCTTTCGAGGCTTCCCGTTCCGCCGCCGTTGACGAAGCGAAGTTGATAGCCCGCGCGGGTGAGGGCTCCCGTTGCATCGCCACGCCGCGTCGCGGTGTCGCGCAGCGACCGTTCCTTCAAGAACCGTACGATCGCGTTCTTGACTTTCGCGCCGGGCGCATTGTCGGGCAGGCCCGCGATCTGCGATTCGTACCCCATCAACCCATCGAGCTGCAGATACGGATGGCGGTCGATTTCGCGCGCCAAACGGAGGACCGCTTCGCTATCGCGCACCGGCGAGCGCATGACCCCGAAGTACAGAAACCGGAACCGGGTCGACATGTCCAGGTCGATCGCGACGGGCAGGCGCGTCTCTCGTGCGCGCGCCGCCGCGCCGAGAATCGCGAGTTGCGCCGGGTCATCGACCATCAACACGACGCGCGATCCGCGAGCGTTGGCATCGAGCGTGGCCGCGATATCGGCGCGGTCGACCGTGGGATAGGCGACGACGAGGTCGTCGAATCCCAAGGTCGCAAGCCACGCGGCTTCGCGCGCCGTGTAGCAAAGTAACCCGGCGAACTGCTTCGACAGGCCCATCACCAGACGCAGGACCTCGACGCTGCGGATCGATTTCGTGCCGAGGCGAATCGGCCGCCCGCCGGCCCGGCGCAGCATATCGCGCGCGTTCCATTCGAGCAGATCGAGATCGAGAATCGCGCATGGCAGCGAACGGTTCTGCAATATCCGGCGGACGGCGTCGTAGCCGAGCGGAACGGGGCGCGCGGCGAGGGGTGCCGGCGGGGCCGGCACGTGGTCCTCAACGGGCCGCGATCCAACGTTGGTCACTTGACCCACTTCGGCCGGGAAGCCGTGTTTCCCTAGTCTATATCGAATGTGCGCCCGTCCGCGCCAGCCCAAACCGGCGTTCGTACAAAATCGAATCGGAGCGGACTCTGGATGGATCGATCGTCGTGGAGGTTCGTCCGTCCGTCCGCGATCTGCAAAGGCAGGCCGTTGCAAGATCAAGCGCACGGGCTCAAAGGCAACACGGTCGGACATGTCTTCCATTTTCAGAATGGCAAGGTCGCCCGCTTCGACATCCGCGAACACGACTGATCCGGTTCGCCCAGTCGCCGATCGCCGGCGTCGCAACGCAAGCCCTGTCGCTCGTTCCAAGCAATCAAGCCTCGAACACCGGCTCAGTCGCGAGATCATCGAGATCTCGACGACGCAGCTTCAGATACGCGTCGAGGATTTCTCCGACGTTCGACCGGAGAAGTGACACGTTTGGCTGCCGCCGATAATCCGTTTTGGACGAGCCGGATCCGGGAAAAAGGCCGCTATGAAGTTTGCAATTTTCGCCGCCGCACTGACCCTCGCGAGCGCCGCGCCGACGCTCGCCGACGACCATCACGATAACGGACATAACAACGGTAGAATGGTGGCGCAACATCGGCCGATGCCGCAGCGCGACCCGCATCGATTCCATCAAGGCCAAGTGTGGCATGGCCATCACCTTGTCTACCGCAGCGGATATTGGGGCTATCAACAGCCCAGCGGCGTCTTCATCCACATCAACCTCTAGTCGACGGCGCGACCGCCGGCGGTGGATTCGCGAAGTTGGGGCGTGAGTGCCGCGCTCAGCGGCCGCCCTTGGCGGCGCGCGCTTGGGCGACCGCCTTGTACCGTTCGGCGAGGCCTCGGTACATTTCGGCCACGCCCGGTTCGTCGCCGCCGAACGACGCAATCTCGCGCATCTCGGCGACCCATCGATATGCCTTCGGGTACATGCCTGGGATTTGTCTTTTCAGATACGTATCGAGTACCTCTTGACTCGCGCCGAACTCTTGCGCGAGGATGCGCGCAACGCCGGCGCGTTCGGCGCAGGCAAACATCGCGGCGCCGATGCCGATGAATCCCTTGGTCAGGCCGCCGTAGCACATCTTTAGCGCCGACGCCGTTCCAATCTCGCCCTCGAGTGACACGACGTGCAAGCCGTGAGCGTTGAGCACCTCGAACGTCGCGACGTGCGGTCCACACGCGTAGATGCGCGGGCCATCGTAGCCCTCGTGCGGCGGTCCACCGATGCCGCTTCCCATCTCGCCGGTCCCGATGATACCAACGCGCATGCGGGCCTCCTCCTTCGTTCGGCCATACCCTCTTCGGGCCGATCGGCGACGGTGGTTCGTCGCCTGGCGTAAGCTGGAAATTGCGCGCCGGCGATTAAAGAAAGGGCGATGGCGTTCAGAGTCCGCTTCATTGTCGCGGCCCTCATTGTTTTGAGTTTCGGGTCGCTGCGGACGGGAGCGGCCGCCGGCGGCGCGCCCGCCAAGGTGCCTCTCGACTATCGGGCCTACGATGGCTGGAATTCAATCCTCGGGACCGCGCTCTCTGACGACGGGCGATACGCCGCCTACGCACTGGTTCCCGAGGACGGCGATCCAACCCTGATCGTGCACGACTTTCAAACCGGCGCCGACGTGAAGGAGCCGCGCGGCACGGACCCGGCCTTCAGCGCCGACTCGCGCTTCGTGGTCTACGCGGTGCGCGCGCCGAACGCCGACATCCACAAGGCGCTCCGCGCGCACAAGAAGCCGGACGAACAGCCGAAGAACGGTCTCGGCGTGCTCGACCTCACGACCGGCGCCGCGACGACCGTCGAGCGGGTCAAGGATTTCAAGCTGCCGGCGGACGCGGGAACCGACACGCTCGCGTACGCGCTGGAATCACCGTTCCCCGGGGCTTCCCCGTCTCCGTTGCCGAGCGTTTCGCCCGCGGCGAGCGGGTCGCCGGCTCCGAGCAAATCGCCGGCTCCGAGCGCGGCACCATCTCCCAGCGCGTCGCCGGACGACCTGCACAAGCCGGAGACGGGCACGACGCTTGTCGTGCGCGAGTTGGCGGCGGGCACCGAAACGCGGGTCACGGGAGTTACCGGGTATGCCGTTTCGCACGACGGCGCGTACGTCGCCTACGCGCAGGCTTCGCACGACGCGCGGCTCGACGGCGTGAGCGTGCGCGCCGCGACCAGCGGCGCCGTTTTCACGGCCATGCAAGGCCCGGGTCATTACAAGAACCTCACGTTCGCGCCAAAGGGCGACCTGCTCGCGTTTGTGAGCGACGCGGCCACGTTCGCGGTGCCCGCGCCGCGCTACGCGCTCTATCAGAGCAACCTGACGACGAGCTTCGCGCGGGCCGCCGCGCGCCTGTTGGTCGACTCGGCCAAGCCCGGTTTCAGCGACGCCCCGCCGAGTGAAAGCGGAACGCTGCGTTACACCAAAGACGGCGCGCGGCTCTTCTTCGGCGTGGCGCCCGCGCCCACGCCGGTTCCCTCGGGAACGCCGGACCCGGTCAAGGTCGACATCTGGAACTATCAAGATCTCGACCTCCAGTCAACGCAGCGCAAGCACGCCGATGAGGAACGCAAACGAACCTTCGAGGCGGTCGCGACGAGCGACGGAAACGGCGCCGTGCGGTTGGCCCGCGATAACGTGCGCGAGATCGACGCGAACGAAAACGGCGACATTGCGCTCGGGCTCGACGACCTTCGCTATCGGCGCGAACGCTCGTGGGATGCCTCGTACGACGACGTCTACGCCGTCTCGCTCAAAGACGGCTCGCGCCGATTGCTGATGTCCAAACAACCCGGAGACGTATCGCTCTCGCCGCGCGGCGCCTTCGCCGTCGCCTACGACGAACGGCGACGCGACTGGTTTTCGGTCGACACGCGAACCGGGAAACGAACCGAGCTCACGTCGCGCCTGAAGCCGGCCTTCTACGACGAACTCGACGACCATCCCGCGCCGCCGCCGCCGTACGGTTTGGCCGGGTGGGTCGACGGCGACCGTTACGTGCTGCTGCGCGACCGCTACGACGTCTGGGCCGTCGACCCGCGCGACGGTTCGGCCCACATGCTCACGGGCGGCACCGGCCGGAGACGGCACATCATCTTCGAGCCCGTGCAAACCGACCCTGACGCCGATTGGTTCGATTCCGCGAAACCGATCGTCTTGCACGCGGCCGACGAGGCAACGCGCGATCAGGGCCTGTGGCGCGTCGCGGGCGCCGGCGCGCGGGCCTTCGTGCCGCAACCGGTCGCGATGTTGCCCAAAGCCGTCGTGTTCGCGGCCAAGGCGCGCGACTCGGAGCGGATCGCGATCTTCGAGCGCTCGTTCTCCGAGGTGCGCAACCTGTGGAGCGCGCCGGGACTCGCGGGTCCATTCGCGCGCGTCAGCGACGCGAATCCGCAACGCGCGAATTACCTGTGGGGCAACGAGCAGCTCGTGTCGTTTCGCTCGACCTGGGGCGTGCCCTTACGCGGAATCCTCTACACACCCGACGGCTTCGATCCGCATAAGAAATACCCGATGCTCGTCTATTTCTACGAACGCTTTTCGGACCTCTATCACGAGATGCCGTTCACGGTACCGGCCCCGAACACGAGCCCCACGTTGGTGCGATACGTGAGCAACGGATACGTCGTGTTCGTGCCCGACGTCGCCTACCGCGTGGGCCACCCCGGCGAAAGCGCGCTGGATTGCATCTTGCCCGGCGTCGACTCGATCGTCGCACGCGGTTTCGTCGACCCGGCCCGGATCGGCATCGCCGGCCACAGTTGGGCCGCCTATCAAATCGCGTACGTCCTGACCCGAACCAATCGCTTTCGTGCCGCCGAAGCCGGAGCGGCCGTCGCCAACATGACCAGCGCCTACGGCGGCATTCGCCTCGAGAGCGGCAACGTGCGCGAATCGCAATACGAGACGGGCCAGAGCCGCATCGGCGCGACGCCCTGGGACCGCACAGATCTCTACATCGAAAACTCCGCGCTCTTCCACATCCGCAACGTCAACACGCCCTATATGACGATCGCGAACGAGCTCGACGGCGCGGTGCCGCAGTCGCAGGGCATCGAATTTTTCACGGCACTACGACGTTTGCGGAAGGAGGCGTATCTCTTCTCGTTCGACGGCGAGGATCACAATCTCAAGGGCCGCGAGCAGCAAAAATATTGGACCGTTCATCTCGACGAGTTCTTCGACCACTTCCTGCGCGGCAAACCCGCGCCGGACTGGATGCGCGACGGCGTCGACTTTCTGCACCGCGGCCAGCGCGACGTCGACCATGCGTTCTACGGGGAGAACTTTTGATCTGAAACGCGGCCCCGGGGGCGCTTGCTTCGCCAACCTCGGATCGCGGCCCGTGACGCACACGGTGGGAACCGCGCGTGAAACCTTCGCGACCCTGCTAAAGCGAATGTAGGCCGGCGAAAGATAACCCATGGCGCTCGAGGCGATGATTCGCTAGAATCCGGGTACGATGAACAGCGAAATTATCGCCCACGCCCGGAGATCGAGCGTGATGTCCCAGATCGTAGTCGAGCGCTGCTAAGTTGAATGGAAGCCAAGGATTATGCGCCGGCGCGTTCGCGCCGCCGGGCCGGGCGCATTAAAAAGGGACCCGACTTTCGTCGAATCCCTCGTTGCGAATGTACCCGGAACGGAATGCTACCAGTCGTCGTCGCCGCAGCTATCGTCTTGCGGTAGCAGATAGGCGGGAGCGAGGGACGGGACGTTGACGGGATGGCTCACGTCGCAGCCGCCGCCACCACCACCGCCGCCACCGCCACCGCCGTCGAGGTCGCCATCGTCGTCGGCCCATGTGGTGTCCGATACCACGGTCGTATCGTAGTGCGACGCCCAGATGATGATCACGCCGGCGATTACGGTCACGACGCCGACGCTGCCGAAGCCGGGCAGCGCGGCCACTTCGAGACCAATCGCGATGGCAGCCGCGCCCATTTCAGGATTGATGAAACCGGAGATCATACCGTCGGGATGGCGAACGCCGATGCGAGCGATCGCACTTCCGCTCGATCCCGCCGGGTAGCTGATCGGCGAAGTCTCACTGTAGACCTGACCCGAGCTCGAGATACCGTGGAAATATACTTGCAGACCACCCTTCGAGGTTTCGCTCACGATGTAGTAATCGTTGCCGGTGTTGTCGAGCTGCACGATGATCTCATTGGTGGTTAAGTAGGCCCACAGGTTGCAGCCCGGTAGCACGACCCAGCCCGACTGGGGAACGCTTGAAGGAACGGGCAGCGCGCTCGTAATCGTGCCGGTCGAGGTTTTCGTTCCGAGCGACGCCGACGGGAAGGTAACGGTGCCCCCCTTGCCGCCATTGCCCCACGGCTCCCACCAGGACGTAGTCGAAGCTGCGGCCGTGCCGTTCGCAAGCGTCGAACCACTGGAACTGAAGCTGGTCTGGCTGACGATCTTGTTCGTGATTTTGCTGACGTACAAGTTACCGTAGTTGCCGGCCGTATCGTACGTGGCTTCGACCGTAATGGGAACGTTGCACGGCGGATCACCGCAATTCTGCGTATTCGGTTGAGCGTGCAGGCGTGTCAGGTTCGCTTGTGCGCCGCATGCACGGATCGCGGCGTTGACGCTGAGGCCGCGGTCGACGACCAGCATGCCGGCGCGGTACGTCGCGTACTCACGCGAGGTCATCGCATGCGACGCTCCGCCCGCCGGCCGGAAGCGCGGCATCGTCTGGCGCACGAACTCGCGAATCGCTCCCGGCGTTGAGAGATCGGGAACGCGCGAACGTTCGATGGCCGTCTGCCGTCGAGCCGCGAACACGTCGTTTACGTACGTGGCCACGTCGGAAGCGCGAACTTGGCCGCACGCCCTCGTATCCGCGGCGAGCAGTTGGATGTTCGTCGACGCCGCAGCGTCGGGTAAGGCGGCGGCCGCGATCGGGCCGGGAATGATCGACGTTGCGAGCGATATGGTTGCGAGGCTCGCGGATAGCGCTGCTGAGATGGATCGTCGTGCGAGTTGTCGTGGCAGGTGCACGATGTTGCTCCTTGTCGAGAGAGTGCATCGCCCGGCTCTGAGGCCGCTGGCGTGCAATCATCCTATCGACCGCGCGCCGTGGACCGCGCGACCCGAATTGATCATTTTATCCGAGATCGAGATTTTGCGAAATAACAAGAAGAGAGAGATCCAAACGTGCGGATCTCTCTTTCTCGGAATAACGGTTTACCGCGTTACGTGCTTTGTGTGGGACCGCTTTCGAATCCGTACGAGAAGAGCGCGGTACGCAGCAGCGCCTCGGTTTGCTCGACCGTGAGGCGATGCTCCACAGCGACTTCATCGAGCGAAGAACCCGCCAGAAAGTCGCAGAGGACCGCGAAGGCCGCAGGTTCCTCGGATTGAGGGCGCACGGTCCTTACGAGCAAAGTGGGGGGACGCCTCCGGGCTGTTCACCTGGATCAGGGCTTGGAGGTGGCTGATTGTTGCCGCCGTTGGGTGGGCACTTCACGGCGGCTTGCTTCGCCGCAGGCGCCGGCTGTAACGGCTTCCCTGCAATTCCGAGCGCTGAAAGCAGGCTCAGAATGAAAATCAACGTCCACGCCATGGAGAACTCCCTTGTATCGAGCGAACGGCATCGGGCGCCGTCTTGAGTCCCATCGTAACCGCTACGCGCCTCGCAGCGCGAGCCGCGAATTGATCATCGATTCCGAGAATGCCGGCCCGCGCTATCCGAGGATCCCGAGCCGGCGCGCGTGCGCGACTGCGGCTAGGCGGCCGCTCACCTGGAATTTCGCGATGATCGCGCGCGTGTGATTGCGCACCGTGTGGACGCTACGCATCGACTGCGCGGCGATCTGCCCGGCGCTGTAACCAGCGGCGATCTGTCGCAGGATCTCGAGTTCGCTCTCCGTTAGCGGACAAGCCGTCCGAAGCGCGCGACGTTCGGCCACCGCGGCGACAACGCGCGCGTACCCACGCACGCGCGGTGCCGCGTCCTCACAACGCTGACTCTCCACAACGGCGACGATCGCTTGCATGTCCTCATCGGACTCGAGCGAGCGCGATGCCGCGATGCGTTGGCCGCGGACCGTATCCCCGATGAGCAGGCACGCCGCAGCGGCGAGCGCGTGCGCGAGCTGGCAATACCGCAATTCATATACGGGAATGCGCGCGGCAGCCTTGAGGTTCGCGCAGTCGATGGCCAGTCGCGAACGCTCGCGCGCGCTCGCGTCGTCCCCGGCGTACACGGCCGCGAGTGCGAGGAGCGCGTGGCAGAGGGCCTTCGTCGCTTGTGACGCGGCAAGGCCGTCTCGCAGAGCGGTTATGCCGTTCGCGAACGCCGTGAAATCATTGTCCCACGCGAGGGGGAGAAAGTCGGCAATCCGCGCGGCGAAGCGTTCACGGTACTGCGGAGGATAGGCGTTCGTGCGAAGTTGCGCCGCGAGGCGGTCGCGCGTCTCGCGGTCGTACGTTTCGGCCGCTATCTCGTATTGCGCGACGAGGCCCACAGTTTCGAACGAGCGATCGTCGGCGAGGATGGCGCACTCGGTCATGCGCCGCGCCCAGTTGAGCGCGTCGCCGGCGTGGCGCGTCGCGGAGTGCGCGATGAGGTAGAGGATAGAAAACGAGGTCGCGCGGAGCCGGTGCGCGTGCAATTCCCCAAAAATCGCAGCGCTACGTTCGGCGAGCGCGATCGCGGCTTCGAAATTCCGGTTGTGGAACGCGACGAGGGCGAAGCGTTGCGCGAGCCGCGCCTCGGCCAGAGGCGTGCTCATATCGCGCGGATCTATTCCGTTGCAGATCCGTTGCGCTTCCTCGCTGTGTCCCGCTTCCGCGAGCGCCACAGCGCGCATCGCGAGCAACAAGCGCGAGACCTCGTCGTCGCCGACCGCGTACTGGTTTAAGAGCGCTTCGAGTTCGGCCGTGCGGCCTTGCATGAAATAGATCGGTGCGAGCAGGTCAGCGACGTGTGAGCGCTCGGCACCTTGCGCCGAGCTCAGCGCCGCACGCAGCAACGACGTCGCCTTGTCCGGGTCGCCGGAGAGCTGAGCGATCCCGGCTTCGAGCATGTGCCGAACGACCGGCGAGTCACGCTCGTCTACGCGATCGCGAAGGCGCGGGCGTGACAGGGTCAGAGCGTCTTCGTACGCACGCTTGACGGCCTTCATGTCCACGCGAACGCCTTCAATGGTCGGTGTCTTGCGACGCGGATGCGTAGGAGTCCTACGTGAATGAGTCGCGGTCGTCAGTGTTGATGTACGCGGCGCGCGCGAGTTGCTACTCGGATCGGTGCGCGCGCGTGCCTCGTGAGTCACAAGTCATGAGTCACCAGTCAGTGTCATCGGCAGACGACTGGCGCCTAGATCGGAATCACTAACTGCGTAACCCGATGCGACGGATGTCATATTCGAAACACGCCGACGCGTTCGAGACGTCGGGTCCATGCCGACACGGCCCGTAGCGCTTCCGAGGCTTCCGGAAGAAAAGGAAAGAGCACGAACACGTGCACCGAGTCCGGCACGATTTCGTACGTCACATCGACCCCGGCCGCGGTCGCCTTCTCCGCGAAGCGCGTCGCGTCGCTTTCGAGAACTTCGCCCGCGGCCGCGGCCAAGAACAGCGGCGGAAGCCCGGTCGGATCGCCGAAGAGCGGCGAAACCAGCGGATCGGTGGGTTCGTGCCCCTGGAAGTAGGACGCGGCTAGCAGCGACAACGAGTCGCGATGGGCGGCGGGATCGTTACCGGAATTTCGCATGACGCTCGAACCGCTCAGCGTCAGATCGGTGAACGGGCAGATGGCGATCACGCCCGCGGGCAGCGGCAATCCAGCTCGGCGCAACGACATGGCAAGCGCCAGCGCCAAGCCGCCGCCCGAGGATTCGCCGCTAAGGAAGAGGTGCGCTGGGTCGTGGCCGGCCGCGAGAATCCCGCGATATGCGTCGAGCGCGTCGTCGATTGCCGCGGGATAGGGATGCTCGGGCGCAAGCCGATAGTCGACGGTGTAACACGGCCCCTTCAGCGCGGCGGAAAGTCGCCCCGCGTACTCAACCGACGCTGCGGCCGAGCCCAAGACATAGGCACCCCCGTGAAAGTGTAGCACCGCATTGCCTTCACCGCGCGTGGCTGGAGGGCCATCGCCCGCGCTCGAGCCCAGAGGACCATCGTCCGCGCGCGCGGCGGGCGACGTAACGCGGAGCACTGGTACGCCATTCAACTCCTCCGGCAGAACCTCCAGATCCGGTGGCGCCGGAAACTCGGAGAGCAAAAAGCGGTCGTACGCGGCGCGCTGCCCGACATGCCCCCGCGCGATGTCCTCCGGACCGATCGCATTCTTCCACAAGTCGAATGCCCTCTGACTCTCCGGACGCCGCATCCGTATGCCCTCGCGCGCCGCGCTCAATCCAACGACGTTTCCCGGCGGCTCCTTGGCCGCGGTCAGAATGTCGTGTCCCCAAGCGAAGCCCCACGAGGTCTCGGCGAGTGGGTCGATGCGTGCCATTCCGCGCCAGCGTCCGTTGCGATAACGTACCGAGGGCTCGTCGGGCTCGTGCGCCGTCTTGACGCTGAAGCGCGCCTGCGCTTGAAGCCGCGTCGTGCGCGGCCGGCGGCGTAACTCGTATTCGGCGAGTGCCTCCGGCACGGCACCCGAGCCATGCCGCCGCAGACACGTCGCCAAGATCCAAGCGTCTTCCATTGCCTGGCACGCGCCCTGCGCGAGATACGGCACCATCGCATGCGCCGCATCGCCGAGCAGTG
>Ga0116229_10006911_pt1 | contig 18145 bp, 10 predicted proteins | sample S1TSphgellanicum_3_FD_87313 | JGI IMG/M metagenome (GOLD analysis project Ga0116229, IMG submission 87313) | Host-associated microbial communities from peat moss isolated from Minnesota, USA - S1T2_Fc - Sphagnum magellanicum MG | ecosystem: Host-associated > Plants > Peat moss > Unclassified... | reverse complement strand
ATTGGGCCGAAGAAAGTGCATCTGTTCTAGTAGTACGTCATGTGAGCACTGCAGCAATACTGATGTAGTCACATTAAAAGCACCATTTTGTAGTTCAGAAGATCAAAATAATATATTCCGCTGTACACTAGACCCCACTAAAGTCCACGACATTCTTGCAGCTATGATGACGGAAGAGAAATCGTCCAAGAGCACAGGTGTAAGGATCGAACAGACACACAGAGACGCAGAGAATAGAACGGAAAGAGGAGGAGGAGAAGAACTCTCGGGAGTGTCGAGGGAGGGACGGAAGTGCCTGCTGCTGCTGCTTCTGCATCTGTCTTCTGACAGAGGCCATTTATGACGCAGAATATGCGCCGGCCATGTCTGTTCTGACAGTGGCCGTTTACGACACAGTAAAATACGGATTGGAAATTTTTTATTTATGATTTTATGTATATACTTTTTTTTTTGTGAATTTATTTTTTAAAGATTATTGATATATGATATATTCAAGCAAAAGGAACATAAATGCAAAAGTTTTGTTAGAAATCCTCAACCAAAAAAAAAAGTTATGAACTTTTGAATGTTTTGAAATGGACTTTTTTTTAAAAAGTTCATATTATAATTTTTTTTTTATGGATTTTTTTTAAAAAATTTAACATGTAAAGAGTTATTTGGGTGGGCTTTTATTCAAATAATATTTATTTGTTCATTAACCACCTTGCAATCCCTCGTTTCACCAATGATATCATAATAAACTATCATATTAACATTGTTGGATTTTTATGGATTATTTATCCACTAGAATCAATGCACCTTATCTTGCAACCACCCTAGGAAAATTAATTTTAAGCATCAAGTTAGAAAAAGTTCAAAATTAAATAGTTTAATTTTAAATCTAAAATTAATTAAATACAAACTATAACCTACTAGTGGTTTTCTAAAACAATTTCTAAACCTAAGTTGTGTGATGGGTTTTTAATTTTATCTTTAAAAATCCCCCCATTAAAATTCTAAAACAAGAACTACTAAAACATTTTTTTGCCTTAAATGTTTGACAAAAATTACATCCAAAAAGCTACTCCTTCCATATTTCATGGGAAATTTATAAAGTGGTGTTGGGGCAATTTTTCTCATGGCTAGAAACCTTTGTTATTTTGGAAAATAACTATTTTTAATTTAAAATTTTCATAAAGGGTGAAATCACACTAATTCATGTACACAAGCAATTGTAACCAGTGTTTGGTTTTGTGTACCTAACATTTTAGAAATAAATAAAGAACTTGAAATGGAATTGCTTTCACATAAAATTATTTTCCACATATTGATATATATTATACTCAAAAACACTTTAAAAACATTATAACAAGTGTTCTTAAGCAGTAAAAGAACTTGTAAATGAATTTGAATTTTTTTTAAATGACTTATGTTTAGCAAATTTTCTATGTAAATCATAACATAATAGTGTGATGAAAATCTTCAAAATATTTCAAGAATATTCCAAAACAAACACCCAATAAGCAATCACCCAAGGAGGTGGGTGTGGTGTATAATATCACGTTAACACCTTAAAGTTATAGGCTAATTATTTCAAAGTTAAAAACCTTTGAATAAGGTAATGAAAAACCAATCTAAAACCCAAAAATGACTTAAATTCAATTAGAATTAAACAAGTTCACTACTTTGGACCAATGTTAAGTGTGTATATGGTCCAATTGATATAATTATTATCTAAGTGTAAGTGTATATAAAAAATATACACACTTCACATGTAAGTGTAAATGTAAAATCAAACAAAAAAAAAACTTCTATGTGGTTTTTTAGATTCTAAATCATAAACGTAAAACTTGGCTTGTTTATGCAAAGTCAATATAGTTTTTGCCAATCAAAATTCTTGAATAATAAAGGTCTTAGTGTCTATATTACTAACACATGTGGATAAAAAGCTGAATGCTCTTTGATGTAGGATCATTGTGATCATTCTTCCACAAGAAATTAAGGTTTATAACAAAATGGGGGTATTGCACTTCTTGCTTATAATTTAATTGTGGTCTTCTAAACAACAAAGCAAGACCATAACAAATTCATGTGTAAGATGACAAAGGGTGGATGACACCTAAAATATAATGTTGATGAAACTTGCAACAATGTTAGGAATTGCAAGATGACCGCAACACTACCACCTACACTTTAACAAAAATGTAGATGAAAAGGAAAAACATGAAAGAGTTCACCTTAAACCCTTAAACCCTATTATGCAAGACCACAATGAAAGAAGTTGCAATATAATCATTTTTAAAAAAAGGTGCAAAATGACAAAAAGGGGAAGGAATAAGGTGTAAGAAGTTCATTTGTTGGAACCTACAAAAAGATAAAGTGTTGCAAGATGACAACAATGTCATCAACTAAATTTGCAAACAAATTAGACAATGGGGAACAACATGGGGGAGGTCACAAAACAACAATGGGAAGGATTCTATAAGATGTCATTTCTCCATACTTCATACCTAATGCTCTCTTCTTTCCTCATGCTTACCATTTGCCCTTTTAACCTTTCCCATTTTTTTTTCTTTTTTTGTTGAACCAACTCCATTTCCACAATTTTCATTTTGATTCCTAAAAAGAAAAAAAAAGAAAAAATGTGTAATATGCATATGTATTACGTATTGTTTTGATTGTTTGTTCATTCATTATCCCACAAAAGATTAAGGTTCATAACAAAATGAGGATATTACAATTGTTATTGAATATTTTGGCTTTTTCAAAAATGAGAGTTATGCATCATTATTTACATTTATACAATGAAAAATATACACAATAATGTGTAAATTTACATGTAAATAAAAAATAAGCATAACAAATAATGTACATGTAAAAACTTAAGCTTGTAAATGATTTACATTTAGACAATTTAACATAACATATAAATCAACCATTCACATTTACACTTACACACACAACAATGATTTGGATTTAAAATTTGCAACTCATGTGTTGGTCTTCACAAAGCCCAACAAAACAAATGACTTCCTTTCATTATTAAAAAAAAAAGTGTTTTGCAACTAACCTTGCAACTCAATTTTTCAATCATAATGACCACTTGCAACTCATCATATATATGGTGCAACTCATTGTAACTCAATTGTAGCTTTGTTGTAACAATTCCTTTTCAACTACTATGCAACTCCCTTATGATTACAAGCATAATGTCATGTTAATGTCATTTTTCATCCATTCATCGAAATTTAACATATGGCCCTATAAAATCTTTTGGTGATTTTGTTTTTGAAATATTGATATCCATTGTCCATTATGGTTATTCATTTTGGATGGTCTTAAATTATGACATGTGGCATAATCAAAAGCTGCCATGTGGCAAATTAATTGAATCTTGGAAACAAATATATATTTATATATAAGTACCTAAGTAGGTCATTATATAACCATAGGTAAGTTGGTAGTTCCTACATACCAACCTACCTATTTACCTGTTTATTTAGGTAGGCAAGTAAGTAGGTAGGAAAACATAATATTAAAAAGGTAGGTGGATTAAATAATAGTCACATAAATTTTATAATTTTGTTCTATGTTTTGCTTTTAGGGTTAAAATTTTATGAATTCATCCCAACATGGCATGTGTATTTTAATGTGAGAAAAAGATGTCTCCTTTATATATTTTGTGAAATGAAATATTGAAAATCAAACATATGGGTTAAATCTTTTAGTTGCTCCTTAGTTGCAATTGAGTTGCAACTACAAAAACGACTTTTCCACATGCTTTGTGTTTGATTTTAATTTTATAATTAATCTAAATTTTATAATCAATCATCTAACGTAATTATTTGAAATTTAATTATTTAAATTAAATATCTGATAAATAAATATCTAGATTTATTATCTGAATTAATTAATCAAATTAAATTCATTTTATTTAGTGAATTTAAATAACTATTTATTAGATAATCAATATCTGATTTTAGATATTTATTTATTTATTTTCTTAATTAACTAAAAAATATTTATTTTCATTTTATAAATGAATTCATATGAATAGTTTTTTTTTTGTTTAATTAATTAATTAATAGTAATTAAGTATAACTAATAATAAACATGAATTTGAATAGAAGACATTGAAATATATATAGTCATATCCATATCTACAACCTTATTGAATGGTTAATAGAATATACACATTACATTTAATTTCAATTCAAAAGTGAATTTTCACCCTTCATAAAATTCTATGGTTTTATATGTATGTATGACAACATGATATTGTGAGTTGCAATGTGATGGAATATTAATAATACAAAAATTTAACACCAATCACAAAAAATAAAACTACAATATTTAAAATTTATTTATTTAGTTAATTATGCAAGAATGAATTATCTAAATTAATTAATTTCATAAATTTTTTGAATTAGATTGATTAATTTAGATTTAGGAATAATTTTTTAATCTATTTTTAGATCATATTAATTAAGAAAATTAAGCCATAAATTAATATTTAATACTTAATAAATTATTTTAAAATATTAAATATGCCACAAGATGCAACCCAATTCTAATGAGCTATCCACAAAAGAATCAATTATTATCAATTTTACACTTGTTCATGCAACCTACAAAAATTTTAAGTGTATATGCTTGAATATCTTGATGTGCCTCCAATATAAATATTTTTAATATAGTTTATGTAGCATTGGGATCCAATTTGAAATCTACAAATCACACTTTATATGTATAATGAATTGATAGTATTCTATTAATGGTTAAATACTCACATTATAATGGCCATCCAGTTGTAAAACAATGTTAATATTGTGACCCCATAATGCTATGTATATATGTAACAACAAATAGCATCCATGTGGCACAATAATGGCATAATAGTGGGCAAGTAATAATACAATAGTGGCCAACTAAACACAAACAAATTTTATAATTGAAAACCAATTACAAAGCTTGTACCTCATGGACGGTGGGAATGTGGACACATGGTGTAATTGCACATATGAAAGTTATACGCTAATTGTAAAAACGTTATTCAATGTGTAGCTCTTTTTTAACAATTTTAATTTAGTTGCACATTACAACTATAATGCAATTCCTAAAAAAACCAAATGTAATTGACGACATGCATAAATATGGTGTGTATAAATTACTATATATGAAACACATTTAAAACTATGGTGCAACTACTGAACATCTAACTTATTTTTTAACATGAAAATTTATTTATTAAATCACCATATTTATAAAGTGGATAGGAGTTGCACTTTGGAGGATGTAGTTGTAACATAGTTGTATTTGAATGGTTTTTGAACACTACTTGCAAGGCAATGTGGACACGATATTTCATACTGTTTAAACAACCAACTATCATGATTATAAGTCAAGTTTGTGGCATTTAAATAGAGTAAACTCTCAACTTATATTGTTTAATTTTTCATGTTTATAGGTGGGGGGCCTAAGGAAATGATTAACATTTTGTGTTGGATGTCATAAACACCAATAGTATGGTAAAGGCCCAATAGTTATGGTGTGCATAGTAGAAGGGGTATTAACTAAAGCAAAAAAAGGTGGCAACCATGCCTGGAATAAAATATGCATGTAGGCAATGAGACAACTAAACATACATCCTAGAAGGTTCATCTTCTTCTTTTTTTTGTAGGGGGGCGAGGGGAAGGTAAGGTGTGAGGATGGAAGTTTCTTGATTTTTTTTGTTTTGATCATGTTTTTAATAATAATCCCTAATATTTTCAACTTCACAATGTGTTCCCCAAAGGTCTTCCCAATAGCACCTTACTTTATCCCATTTTTTTGCTCAAAGTTTTCCCCTTTATAGGTGAGCCAAAGGGGAAGCATTCATGTAGCCAAAATTTGGGGCAAGGTAAATTACAATTATGTTCAATAAAAAAAAATCACAACACTTGGTCACACTTCCTAAATTTTTGCCTTGGAAATTAAATAGGAAAATGAACAATTTATAGATTTTACTATTTTAAAAAAATGTCACTATAACATATGCATTATTGATGCACCAATTGGTGAATTCTGCTTAAATTTTGAAAAATGTGGCATTAGGATCAAGTCCTTTTGAAACATTTCATAAAATACCATGGAATTTTAAGTCTAATTGTTGACATTGAATTTACAAACACATGTATGTCTAGAGGATCCTTCCATTCATAAGACAAAAAGTTTAAACTCTCAAACACATATGCCCCCAATATCTCTCCTCCTCAAAAATCCCACATCCATTTTTTTTATAGATTCCATGTCCCCCTTATTTATGTAATTTAAAATTTCATAACCATTTATCGATTTCCCCAAAACAAACCTCCTAGAAATCATCCCCAACATACTTGTATGTAACTATTGTTTAGATTCCATTTTAGTACAAAATTTCAATCATAATCCTAGAAATTAGAGAAAAAGAAAAATCTTCTTCAAACCCTTGGTGACAAATTAAAACCTCCTATGAGCACATCCCAAATGTTAATCCCATTTTTCCCTATAGTGATAGCCAAAGCCCCATTCCACATTATTTTAGATTTTTCATTGCCTCCCACCCCATTGATTTTATTTTTATTTATTCACATGTTTAAATATTCATAGGAGCCTTCATGATCTTAATGGAAGGTATTTCCATGGTTAATTAATTTGTCTCAAACACATATTATATCACCTCAAGGACATACCCCTTGCTTGCAATCCTTCCTCATTAGCATACTAGAAAAAAAAAAACATGCCTCACATCAAAAAGATAAAAAAATTACGTAGTTTTTTTTTTCAATCCCAAGCGCCTATTTCACCATCTTCTATCCTTTAAATCCTTTTCCACACAAACACCATCCACCGTCACCAACCTCATGCACTCATCACCCACCACAAATTGAGCATCCACCATCAAAGAAAAAAACACTAAATATAAGAATCCAACATCACACCACACTTTGACAACTAACAACAAACCAAATGCCCACAATGGCTTCAATGCATTTTCCATCACCAATAGTCACCTACAACATATAAAACATAACAAACAAACCTACCTATTTAAAAAAGTATACACTTCTCCATTGTAATCCTTTGATTAATGATGTTCACACCATCATGAACATGAAACAACCAATTGAAAGCTAGGGCACCTTTGCCACTACATTATCCAAGCCTATCCTTTTACATCCAATTATATTTTTAGGTCGCACTCCATCCTCACACACAAATTGTTATTTTGGGGAGCCTTTTAATTTTTTGTTTTATTTTTTGTGATCAATGGGCCAATAAATAAAAACCCCTAAAAGGAAACCCCTTTAATTGATAATAAAGGGTGTGGAATTCAATCTTTATTTTTATAATGAAAGATTTTTAGAACACAATTTTGCTAAAAACAAAATGTTCTGTTAATAACCTTTTTTTTAAAAACAATTATCTACAAGGGCCAAAATTTTATTTTTTGAAAGGACGGTGTTGCCACATTTATGTCTACTTTCTATAATATGAAATACTCCTTGAATAATGTCATTAATTAAATCAAAATTTGCCTAAAGATGCTACCACCCTCATTCCATTGGGAAATTGAAAAAAAAACATCGGTAGGGGTGAACCTACTTTAAGTTTTAACTACCAATGCCCATGTTGTCAACCTCATCTGCACAAATGCCTACAAAAAAAAAATTCTTGAAGTGCAATCCCTAAATTTAACAATTCCTAGTTTTGGTGTCACCAATGAAGCCATCCACTACCTTGACACAAATACTCCATGGTGTCTCTCTTAATAACACTAGAAGAGTTTACCACATTTTTGTCTTTCATCATTCAACAAAGATGTTGTGTGTTGGATGTTGTAGCTTGGAAAAAAAAATTGGAAGTAGTGCACACTTGTGAAAATATGAATATTTGGGATACGCCTAGTTATTTGCTTGTTCTTTTTTTGAACTTGTATGGAGTGTGAATTTTCCTAATAAATTTTTTATGGTTCCATTGATCTTGGAGGTGTGGTCTATCATTTTCCATTGATGTGCTTAGTGGTTGGTGATGAACATGGATGACATTTTAAACATGGATGCAAAACAAGCTAATTAAACACCTCCCCAACTTTAAAATTGGTTATATGTTTGTTCTAGTTGTTATGTGTCTTGTTGTAAAAAAAATGTTTTCAACAAATTAAGTTTCACATTTTTTCTTAGAATTTTGTTGCACAAATTAATTGAGACAACTTGTTGAGATTTATGGTTTTGAGTTTCCTATTATAGACATGACTAGGGGGGTTATTTTTCTCTTATATAAGTGGTAAATGTTAATCATATTCTGCTCTTCTAATTGAGATTTTTGTATCAACATACTTTTATTAAAACATCAAAATTTGTAAACAACAATAAAATTTCAAAAAACAAAGAATTAGATATGATAAAAATGTTCAAAAAAATAAATGCATGCTATGCTGTAAACAAAAAATTGTCGCAATTTGATAGTTTTTGATACCTATGGAACTTTCATACATCATATGGTGGATGTTTGGCAAAATGTTTTACATCCCAACATATCATTGTATCATGAAATTGGAGCAAATATGAACAAATTAATCATTAATTGGAATACATTCACTTTGCAACAGCCTTGTCACAATGCTGCAATTATAAAAAAAGGATTATAAAGAATTAAATTTAATGGTACTTTATCCATGAAATTTTTCACATGTAAAAAAAAAACATGAAAAAGAATATTTTTCACTAAAATTCTCAATTTCTTTTCAAGTTGTGACATTCATATTCGATGTTTTTAAAACATTTGTTAATACATTATGTTATAATAATGATGAAAATTGTGATCTTTGAAGTTGTAAAATATTTTTCCATTGAAGATGTAGATGGGCTAAGTGTTGTTTTTACTGTTTTTTATATAAATAATGAGTTTTCAAAATTAATAAAAAAATGATAATGTGTTGTAAAATAGGGGTTCTAAATCAATGTTTATAAAATTATTAGTTTATTTTTACATAATGATACAACTACCAATCAATTACATATTGATGGGTTTAATAACTTATTATATGTTTAAAGCTCAAATTAACTACATGTGATTTCTAAAAGATTTCAAAGTGAATGAAACCTTACGTATTACTATTTTTTATTCTATATGTACTCCCAATTTTCCCTAAAATTGTTGACATTGTACCATGTATCTACCCAAAACTTCAAATCTACACCAAAATCATTTCTACAATTGGTTGAAAAAAAAAATTCAAAATAGTATGAAATTAAAAATATAATCAAAAAATACAAAAAACAACATATATCTTTGAAAATCAAAGTAGTTCATCTCCTAAACTTTAGTCTAAGCTCTCTCTAAAAATAATCTACAACATACATCTATTGATTCAAAATCAAACCCTTCAAAAGATATTTCCCACCATAAACCAATTTCAAATTGCTCTCAACTATCCTAATTAGTCTAACCCCATTTTGCCTTGAACAACAAGGGGGTGCATCAATGGGGGTGTAGAAGAATGCATATGCATCAAGCATGACAAGAAATTTGATTCATATGCATTCTTGATGCGTAGGTGTTTAATGACAAGAATGCATATGCATCAATGGGGGTGCAAAAGACATGGAAATTAACCCTTATTCCATGCCAACCATTTCATCCACTTCCACTCATTTTCTCTTTCCCCTTATTTCAATGGCTCATTAATGAAAGAAATTTTATGTATATGCATTCTTGTCATGTTTACTTTTAAACACCCAACACTTGTTAATTTCAATTTTGAAGACAACTAGTCAAATTGAAATTGTTAAAAAAATGTTTTCCCTACTGCAAGAAAATCAAGTAATCACAAATGGATTAACCATAATAAGCGTTGCCCATCTACCTTTCCCAAATATAAATGGGATCCTTACATGCCTCCATTAGGTTGTTCCTTGTTAACTTATTTCCCAAATACAAACCTCCCCCCTAAAGGTTGTTGCATCCTTTACTTTCATCTAAATCCCTTTTACATTGATGTGGACTTTTCAAACCAACATGTTATTTGGGGCCTATGACATTGTTGCAATGTATGGCCTTGTGGCATTTCAAATCTTTTTTTTAAAAAGAAAATTAACTTAACAAGCATTTAGGGGTTAAACAAAAATGTGAAATAAAAAATTTTCATTTCATGGGTTTCATTGAATGATTTTTTTTGCAAAGGCCTACAATTGTTCAAAAGTTTTTGAACATCCCAACTAGCCATTCACTACCTGTGAAATTGGCATGAAGCTTTCCACTATGTAGTAATTTAACTCAATTTTAAAAGCAACTCCACCCCTTGTTATTTGAACCTTCAACATTTAATCTTCTATTCAAAATGGCTAGCTTACTATTTCCATGATTCACCCATAAACATGAACATAGGATTATAAAAGCTAAAAGATCCAAACCAATTTAATCAATCAATTACTTAAACCAATCAATCAATAATAATGTTACACTATGCAATGTCTTTTGCTAATCAAAGCATCTTGTGCACAAATGCTAACCTAGTCAACAAATACTAAATAAGAGAAATGAATTAAATGTTGCACCAATTTTGACATAGTTGCAAAACAATGCTTAACAAGAAAAATATTTTTGAAATTTTTTGACTATACTCAAACTATGATTAACATTTTAATTATCTTTTTTACACAATGTTTCCAAGGTAAAATAAGTGATGTAGTGGTTAGAATCTCACTCTTCAACCAAAAGGTTTAGGGTTCAATTCTTTTCTCAAATTTTTCCTTTTCTTGCATTAATGAAATGGATGAAAAAAAAAAAGCTTCTAGACAACTTCTTCAAGCTAAATGTTCCAAGGAATTAGGAACTTTCCTCAAGGAGAAAGAGACAAAATGGTAGCCCCAACCATGTTTCACTAGAAAACAATTTTCCTAAAGAGAAAGGCACTAAGTTGTCCCTCAAGGGAGAAGGCAATTTAGTCCACTTCTCCCCCAAGAAATTTGACTTCCAACTATTCTTTTCGTTATAACTTTTAGTTCATAGTCTCAAATTAAAAATGCAAGATCATTTTACATATTTATGTTTCGGAAGTTTTCCAATGATATAAAGAATGTTTGATTTGAACAAAATTCATTTTCATATTTTCTTGTCAAAATTTGTAGAACTTGCTCCCCGAGGGAAGTTAATCCCCAAGACAACTTAATCCCTTTCCCCAAGGCATCTAGCTTGAAGAAGTTGCCTAGAGGCAATTTGAACCTCGAACCTTTTGGTTGAAAAAGAAAATTCTAACCACTAGATCACTATTTTTCCTTAAAAATAGTTTGCAAAAAATATAATTAAAATGATAATCATAATTTGGGTACAATCAAAAATAATAATTTATTTTTTTTGTTGTTGGACGTTGTCCTGCAACTGCGTTGAAACCAGTCCTGCATTTAATTCATTGCTCAAGTTTAGTGTTTGCCTAGCCTAAAACCATTTAATTACCCCCAATGAAACATAATACGTATTATTCTTTATCCAAAACCTGCTATGGAGTCTGTGGGTGGAGCTTCTTAATGTTTTCACATGCTCCACACTTGACAAATTCTGAATTGCAAAAAATTCAGGTTGTAGACTTTCTAGGAGGAATGAAGAGTGCATGACAAGTAGGTAACTGAAATGAAGTATACTATCCTACACAGGCTTGGCTGGGTGGACCCAATTTTGGATGGAGCAAGTCACATCTTGTGGATGCATTTACTGTGTTCTCATGACATCATTGGGCTTACTTTGGTTACATTACCAGATATAAGAGTTTACAGAAAGGATCCTTCTTTATTCTTGGCTACCTACTGGAACCTATCATAAAATTCTTGTGATTTGGAATTTTTTTTCTTGAAATCTGGCGAATTTGAACCACTTTTTGGTCCTAGAAATCCTTTGGATAGATTGAAATCATATTTTTCAGGTCAAAATTTGGCGAAAATTCGCCCATGAGAACAATACTGCATCTCAAATGATGAGAATCACTTTACTGTAGTCAGCAGATCATCCAGACTTAATTAAAGATAGTAAAAGAGGTGAAGAATGATCCATTTCATCGCGAACGTCATCTATGTACATGCAAAGTTCTCATGACATCATTGGGCTTAAAATTCAAGCCATATTCTCGTTTAGAGGAAGAACCCTCGAATCCTTCTAACTTCTACTTCATGCAAAATGTTAGTATTCCTTTCAAACTCAAAGTACAATGACCAATCAATCCTTCAATTCAAACCACACTTCAAAAAAATTCCTTCAAAATATAATAATGAAAGTACATTATGTTCTATAGACTCAGGTTACCTTGTGTCCCCACAGTCCTGACCTGACCCAATGATATTCCTTATTAAAGGCAACTCTGGATCAAATCCAGTGTTGGGTGGGTATTAGATTTTCATAATAACCATCAGTTTCGGTTCCTTTATATATTTCAGAATCAGACAACTGCCAGTTCCAAATATCTGAAAAGATCACAACCAAAGAATCACCGATTCTGGTCATTCCAAGACCCTCAAAGAACCACCAGGTGTCATGAAAGAACCAACGATTCTTTTTGCAATTATTTGACTTTCTAATGAAAATTGAGAACCTCAGTTGCATGATGGAACTTTATTGATCAGGATGCTTTGTCAAATCCTTCAGTACAAAGGGTAGGGTAGAGAGTTGTCCTTCACCTTGAAGATGGGCAAACCCTGCCCTTCATGTGCAAGGCTTAGCTACATAGTCTCCTCTCGTTGTCTTGTATGATATAATGCACACATACAAAGAATCAATAAAGTTCCCATCATTCATGTAGTTGTCATGGCAGATTATTATTGTACAGTATGATGAACAAAATTATGATGACCCCATTCCTTTAGTTGATGCTGTTGGGCAAATGAGTACACAAAAATTTAACATAAAAAATTGTAGTTGTCATCACAATTCATTATACAATACCAGGATACAATATTAAACCCCACTCTCTTTTTACTTGATGTTGTTGGGCGATGAACAGACAAAAGTTTTAATATAGAATATTGTAGTCATCATCCCAAATCACGTGGCAAATATATGCAATGTCCAGGTCTACATAATACAAGGCCTATTCATATGTGGTTATTATTTTGTTGTATGTACCACACCATCCTGAAAATGATCATCACTGGAATATGAAGGTTTCAGTGACTCAACACGATGCCAACCGTGGCCTGCAACCTGACGAGGTTGTTGATGTGGTGACATTTTATCAGGCAAGCTCGGATATATTGAGTGCTGGGAAACAAGGACGTGTGAATCAGTGTTGTGCGGTTATTTAAAAATTAATATTTTGTATTGTTGTTAAAGATTGATAACCTACCCGAAGGATAATCAAGTCATCTAGATTAGATTTATAATAATTCAATACCAAGTGATTAATAATTTTAACCTGTTATAAAACATTAATAACCAATTGGTAGCTTATTAATAACCGGCTTGATAACCAAGTCAAAACTCAATAACCAGCCAATGTTGCTTTCAACCAAGTGTGGACCATTTTGTTATTTGAGCTAATCCATAAATGTAATTCTGGTTAGATCAATTTCCATCTATTTTTATAAGCAACCACATTCATAAGGACTATTGAAATATGCCAAGTACTTATTTTGGTAGCTAATAGAAACCTCAGTTTATAATAATGATTTGAAAGTAATGTTCGTGTTAAAATGTTAATTGCATGGTTGATTAATCGGATGCTAAAACTTAAACAATGTGAAAGCCACTTTTGACACTTTAGTTTGTCACTTGTGGGAGAGGCATTCAAGTTTTGGAGGCAAGTATTATATCTACCTATAACAATATCCTTTAGTGCAAATTAGTGTTTGCCAATTTTATTTTTTTAATAATCATCAGGTAGGCTATATTTTGAATTTTTTTTTTGGGGATCACATAATTATCAATATCAAAAAATAAAATAAAAATGGCTAGGTTATCAAAAGAATTGGGTAATAATCAGCAGTTTTGCATAAGGATAGTTTATCAAATAATTAATTGATAATTGCCTATTATTTTGTTGGTTGTAGTTTTTTATTAATTTATTATTATTCTTCTTTTTTATTATTTTATTAGTGTTTAAAGATTGATAATCTACCTGTATAATAATCATGTCATTTAGGTAGATTATTAATTTTTTGAGCATTCAATAATAGACAATTATAAAAAAAAACTAATAACCAATTGATAGGTTAATGATGATTGGGTTGATAACTGGGTCAAAACTCAATAACCAACAACCACTATTGCAAACCAATGTTATGTAATTCTCAAAATTGGGGTGAAAATTGTTTTGATTTTTAAGGCAATTTTTAACTTGATAACCAACAAGCATTATTATTGACGATACACTAAAACTTCGAGAAATTTTTAAGGTTTAGGGTTAGAAGGCTATCTACTCTAAGGGTGAATAATATGGAATCCAAATATATATTCGTTATGGATGCATCCCAATGTGAGTGCATCTCAGATCTCAATGTTTTTATTTTAATGGATCACTCTCATTGACATTTTCTCATGCTCCCCCAATATGCAACATTTTAATGCAAGCTGGGCTTCACTTGAGTTCAACTATATAAAATGCATGCCCACACTTTTGGGCAAGAAATATGCGACAAACCATGGTGTTAGATTGGAGAATATCTTGAATGCACTTTGTTCACGTCATTGTTTGAGAAGAATAAATTCAATAATCAATTTGCGAGAACTATTAAAAATAACCAAGTGTTTTTACATTTGTGAAAACCAATAACTTAAGAACCAATTGAAATTTTTTAAATGAAAATCTTGATATCTTTGACAATTGTCATTAAAAATTTAAAAATAAAAAAATCAATTTGGTTCTTACAAAAATCGGCAATTTTCACAAAAATGTGAGAACCACCCGACACTAGTGCAAACCATTCAATACATGTTAAGTGATCCATAAACAAGAACTAACCCATTCTCATTCTTTATGTAATGACCAAGGAAACAAAATGAAGGGAAAAAATTGGAAAAATAAAAAACAATTAAGAATTTGATAAAGTAAAATCTTTTCAACAAACTAACACAATTTTATGCTAATGAGAAGGCCACTGTCTACTTGAGGAGAGTTTATAAATTTTAAATATTTATTATTATTGAATATATGAATTGGATGGGCCTCCATGCTTTTGGATACACTTTTTAATCATTTTAATGGAATGCCATGAGCTTGGTTGTCTTTAAGTCCTAACCAAGGTGAAAGAGTAGCCATCAACACAACATGAGGGATGAATGCTAAATGGACATGAAATATTTTTCCATTGGGCTCTTGTCACACAATTAATCACTATGGTTAGTTTAGTTCCTTGTATAATTGTAATACATATATGCCAAACACATTTAACATACTTAGAACACTTCCTCACTTCATATATTATGCTTTAGAGTTGAAAAACACATTTATCGACATGCCTAAAATGTAAAAAAACTAATTTGAAATTTTAAGTCATTAAATATTATACACACATAATCTTTGCATTGCAAATGGAAGGTTAAAGTGCAAATAAAAGGGTTTGAAATTTGAAGTCATTAAATTTTGTACACACAATCTTTTTATTTCAACTAATGAAAGGATGAAAAATTTTGGAAAGATCCGGTGGATTGTAAATATTATAAATACAAAACAATTGTATCCATTTTTCTCTTTAAAAAAATGAAAGACTTCATCTTTGAATGTATTTCATGTTTCAATTTTTTTTGTACTGATTTTTTGTAATAGTAATGAAATGTAAGTATTGATAAGTTCTTTCACTTTATGTAATGAAATTTCTTTATTCAAAATTAAGGAAATGCATATTCAAATGCAAATATTGCATTACCTACAAATGTTGGCATCAAATTCAAAAAAACCCAAAGCATAAATTTATTGTTTTTATCTATAATGTTAACTTGTAGGGTTTTCTTTTCTATTATCCATCGCTTTAAGTTTTTAAGTTGAAGGGCAAGGAGGCCTTTAAAGTGAAAGGCTACAATCAACCTTGCCCTTCAAATCAAAAGATTTGACATGTTGTGTGGGTATTAAAAACAAGGCAAATCTTTGATGGTTTTGGGTTTTGGATTTAAATTTTAGACCAACGCAAACCCATCTTGGGGTGTTACCACTAGGAGCTACCTCATCAAAATTCAAAGAAAGGTGGACCTAGTTTTATTTTATTTTTTTAATTTTTTTTTTGGATTGTGATTTTTATTATTAACTTGCACCACATGGGCTTTGTGTTTCCCACCTATGTATACATTATGAAAACATTGTAAACTCCTACATAGACTACACAAGTAAGAGATTTGTGTTTTTAAAATGTTTTTCATTCCATGTCAACTTTCAAATGCATCATTGTAAGAATTCTTTTTTGGTTTATCAACTATAATCACTAAGGTATAGCCCAAATGGTTGATTGAAACAAAAAAAAATGAAAATTACTACAAATTTATATACATGAACGGAATGGCCCTTCAAAATCTCCTAGTCCTAACTTTTGAAAATTGCTCAAAAAAATGTGATTGCTTTGATCCATTATTTATTTTTAAAAATTTTAAAAGAATTATTTGAAGCCTTCCTAGAAATTTTTAAAAAATTTAAAAGTGAATAAACATGTCCCTTTTGTGTTCTTGAACAAAACAGCCCCAAGTGTTATTTTTTTCAAACTTTTTTTTGTACCACTCATTTGAAATATTAAAATTAATTTTTTGAAAATTTAATTGAAGTTTTAAATGATTTGAGTAATCTTTTTATATAAAAAATTTAAATGATTTTTTTTTTAAATTGAGTCTTATATTATTTTGAAATTGGGTGGGTTTCAAAAAATTTGGGTGTGATGATACTAATGGTATCACCCAAGGATGGATTTGCCCACTAGTGTTGGATAGTTCCCATATTTTTGTGAAAATCACTATTGTCAATTTTTTAATAAAGTTGTAAGAATTAAGAACCAACTTGTTTTTTTTCTTATCTAGTTTTCTGAAATTGGTTAAGATATTGCAAGGTCCAAATTATTTAAGGTGTACCAAAATCTATCACATCATTGCCCTTTTTTATACTCCTTTATGTATTCCTATTTTATCATACCAAGGACACAAAATGAATGATATTATTGGAATCTAGAATTATGATGGTCTAAGATACTGTATTGTAAAATATTTAACATTTTTTTATTCATTAACATTGATGACGAGGATCAAAGTATAGAGGGAAAAGGATTTCATTAAAAACTAAATCCTTTTCATCCTAAGAGGTACCTTTTTTTTTAAATCACACAATTAATATTTTTTAAAAATTACTTTCAATTAGTTCTCACAAATGTAAGAACAATTGCTTTCCTAGCTTCTCACAAACCAATTATTAAATATATTTTATTCAAACAGTGAGGTGGGCAATGTGCCCTCAAGATATTCCCCAATAGCACCATGATTTATTTCATACCTTTTGCCCAAAAATGTGGGCTTGTATTGTATATAGCCAAGTTAAAGGAAAACCTTTCCCACATTAATGTGTTGGTATTAATATCTTTTGTTTGGGGAGCATTTTTAAAAATGCCAATCAAAATTATTGACATTTTTTAAAACATTAAGCTTTGGGATACACCCACAACTAACAAATATGGATTGCTTACCATTTACCCCTAGACTAGCCCTTTAACCCTAGACCCTTGTAACCAAAAACCACCTATATATATATATACCTTTTATTACACTAAAGAATTTTCATATTTTTTATGTTTTGTAAAACAATGGTTCGTAAATGAATAATTATCAGTCAAGTTAAAACTTAAAACCAAAGGGGCTAGATTTCAATTAAAGTATCATCAATGGCAATACCCAATGGTTTTCATATTGAGAACTAGCTTGAAAACTAGGTTGATTCTCAATTCAATTTTGAGAATCACCAAACATTGGTTGAAATCAAAAAAAATCTCTAATCCCAATTTTGAATCTTAAATATTTTTGGTAAGTTCTTCGAATGTGGGTTTGAGCCTAGTTCTTTAAATTTCTAAACCATGTGATTCTAAATTTGATGCATAAATATTCAAATTCAAAAACCTTTGAACCCAATTCGAAAATCAGGTCCAATGCCATGTACATTATAAATTCCTTAGGATTGGAGATCATATAAGTATGGAAT
>Ga0116229_10006910_pt1 | contig 18146 bp, 11 predicted proteins | sample S1TSphgellanicum_3_FD_87313 | JGI IMG/M metagenome (GOLD analysis project Ga0116229, IMG submission 87313) | Host-associated microbial communities from peat moss isolated from Minnesota, USA - S1T2_Fc - Sphagnum magellanicum MG | ecosystem: Host-associated > Plants > Peat moss > Unclassified... | reverse complement strand
CTATGATTCAACCCCTCCCACACCATCCAAAAGTCCCAAAGAAGACACACCCTTGCAACCCCCAACCCCCCCCCCCCCAAAAAAAAAAAAAAAAAAAAACCCACACTCACAAGGTTGTTTGATATCGTTTGATAGTCATTCCTTTGCCTGTTTGAGGTCATGCCCCTAATACCCATGACGCAATATGTATGTGTGCCCTAGAACCATGGGGTCATGTGGATCATGCAACCATGGTGTCGTGTGGATCATGCCTGTAATAACCATGACCCAATAGGCATGTGTGCCCTAGAACCATGGGGTCATGAGGGGGTCATGCCTATAATAACCATCACCCCTGCCTATATATGACCCAACGATCATGACCATAGTTGAGCATGATCCTTTTGCTCATTCCACATGACATGAAAATGTGATGAAATGTGTGGGGCTTTTGATGGGGCCTTGACCAATTGCATTTTTTCTCTTAGCAATGAATTCTTCTCATTTGTTACCTTCGGAAAATAATAATAATAATAATAATAGTAAATAACCTTTTTTTTAAATAAGAAAAAGTGTGGGGCTGTTCTGCCTATTGACCCAGAAACAGAAATTATTTAGTTAAATAATTAAGGGAACTTACATTCATTAGCCAATTAAGGAAACTCAACTGTCCACATTTTCAGTAAATCACATCACCCAATGCCAATTAGGGTATATTATTTTAAGAAAATTTGTATGTCAAAATAACATGTAAATTGACTACTTTCTATTACATGTTGCTTTTGAATGGAGACCAAATGCCATGCAAAAAAAAGAAAAAAAAAAAGTCACGTTGCCAACTTCTTAGTGAAAATTGAAGCATATTCAAAGACTAATTTTATTTTTTATAAGCTGAAGGATTTTTCTTCAGAAAAGTTATATGAACACCTTTTAAATTTTGTGAAAAAGTAAAGAACAAAAGACTTCCAAATGGGTTTGGTGCATACAGGAGTAAGTGGTGTGATTCCTAAACCTTTTTTTTTCAGTATTTCTACTTGGATTTTAATTTTCTTGAATCATACATGTTTTTATTTGGGAAAGCATTCCAAATTAACAAATGAAAAATGTTCAAATACCCCTTATGGAAGAAAAGATCAATGGATTACTTTCATTTATAATGGATGAAATTCATTAATGAACCACAAATTAAAAATTGAAAATAACATCGGTTATGTTATGATTTTTATATGTTTTTATTTGACTTTCAATGATTTTTAAATTTTCTTTCAACACCTTTGTGCTCAAGTTTTTCTTTTGTTTTTAGAACATGTTTTATCACATTGGTTTTCACTAGTTGTTTTATTTTTATTATTGTTGTGCCGTGCAAGATCCAATGTGTTGTGTTACCCAATTTCTCTTAAATGTTTCAAAATTTACTATGGAAATTTGTATCCTTGATGGCCTTTTTTGGCATGTTGAACTTGGCTTGCAAAGTGATATCATGTTTTTTAATTCCCCAATACAAACACATACCATATAACCTTGGGCTTAACATTAGGTCAAAGTAGTGAGAACTTTCTGATGCATAAACAATATGATGTTTTGCAACTGGAAAACCTTACCCACTTTATGTGTATGAAATAAATGAAGGGGGGATTTAATGCAATTTGATGGTCTCTTGAAATTTTAGAGGGTCATAATTGTTAGGAAATGTGACCAAATTGAGTGTGCGAAGTTAGAACCTATTTTGTTATAGTCTTTGACAAGAAGAGCTTTCCAATGCCTTGTGAAACTCTCAAATTTCAGATCATATTCTCTTCAAATCATGTTATGCATGTGCATTAACACATTGGAACACATTTGGACACCTCTATCCAAAATTTTCAAACAACTTAAAATTCAAGAAACAATAGATTGCAATTCAATGTGTAGATTCAAGATCAATGAACTTTGTTCATTATGGATACATTATACTTTTAGCTTCTACATTTGTGTTTGATCCATGGTGTGGGTTATCTATATTAAGAACCAAGGTGTTGGTGTTGCAAATGGTTACTGTGGATAGATGTCATAATGATGAAAATGAAAAAAAATTCTTATGGGAATGTGTTGAATAATGCCACACTTTTCAACCATCTTACATGTGCATGGTATAGGCTATAAAATGCGAACAATAGATATTCTTCAATACAATATTATTCCTTAAATCACACATATTCTTTATTTTATTGATATGTACAAGTGAAAGCAAATTACAATGAACAAAAAATGTTGTCATAAATATTATTTTTCAATTTTTAATATTTTTGAAGGTCCACTAAATCAATATTAAAAAGATTTTCATCACTCGTACTCATAATGATGAGATAGTTTGAAACTCAAAATTTCAAAACTACATTTTTCAATTATTATCAAATGATTACATAATAAAATTGTGAAAATTTGTATCAATATATTAAAAAATGAGAACATATATTTTAAAAACCACTAAAATGATTACAAAAAATTATCGAATATCTATACACAGTTTTGTGTAATAAAATTATTTATGCATATTTTTCAAAAGAAAAAATTGAACACAAGGGTGGATGCAAAATATGGTGGATCACTTTTGGTGTTGCAATAATAATTTCTTCTAGGTACATCTTATATAATTTTTTTAATTTCAGATTATATGACCTTAAATTTGTCCATCAACACTTGGTTAGGATTCATAAATTCATAACTTGATTATGATAAAGGGCATAAACATGTTAAAGTTTTGGAACTTGAATATTTGGATTATGACAATGTGAAGCCTTTCAAAAATAATTTTTCCTTACAATAGGTTTCAAGTGTTTGGAATATATTTTTCTATATGAATGAAAAATGTACTTTTTGTTTGAAACATAGTAAAACATGTTTTAAACATTCTTTGAATGAGCCATAAAAATGAATTAAAAAAGTGAGAGGTCATGGTTGTATTTAATGTTTACATTTTGCAAATTGGGATAATGACGTCAAATTTGAAAAGTAGAGTGAAAATAGGTTGAAAAATTAGTAAATGCAACATCTTAAACTTTCAAAACCTTTTTCATGTCACACTATATACATTCATGTAGTTTAAATCTTACTTTTCAAAGAATGTGTTCTATTTTTTAACCTCCAAAATTCACAACTTTGTTTTTTTGCATTTCAAGGATGTTTTTTTAGGTTTAAAGTTAAGATGCTTATGCCTTGAAAGCATCTATGTGATAAAAGGCATCTACTTTTTGATTAAAAGTACATTCATTTGTAATAGTAGAATTTTGAAAGTTCAAAAAATAATCGAATTTCCTCATTGCAATGTTATACAATTGAAATATTGGCATTGAATTCCATTTCAAATGATTTTAGTGGCTAACTACGTGTCATAATATGAAATAACAAGTTCATATATTGAAACCTTACCTTTAAAAAAAAAGTAGAAATCTAGTTATCTAATCACATTCACAATCATAAGATCTAGCACTGCTCCTTTATTTAAGCATTATAAAAATCATTTTGCTTTGCAATCTTTTTTAATATATAGTAAACCCCCTTTATAATCACCCCCATTTTAGTCACATTCTTGTTTTTGTCATACAATTTTTGGTAACCATCCATTTTAGTAAGAAACACCATTATTTAGAATCACTACCACATTCATTAGTATCACAAAATATTTGCAAAACTTTCTTTGTAAACGTGACTATAATGGGGGGAAATTTAAGATAAATATTTAGGTTTTGTAAAAGGGTGAAAATCTTTTAAAGTGTACCACACATGATGAAAAGGGCTTAATCCTTACTGCAATCCTTTTTTACTTTATATTTTAATCCTTACAAAAAATAATGAATCAAAAGTTGTCAAAAGTTTTAGAAGGATTATATTTTAAACTATTACAATTCTAGATTCTATCATAATCATACATAAACGTGTTTTTACATGGTAAAAAAAAACAATGAAAAAAAGATAGAAAAGGGTGACATTGTGACAAGATTTTGGTATACCTTAAAAAATTTGCACCCAAAATGTAGTTTGGCAATGTTAGTGTTGTTTTGTGTTAAGTTGTGCAAACTAACAACAATGAATCTAGTTGAAGGAAAAAAAAAATTTCTAATGTAGAGAAGCAAAAGATATGCGAACTTGCCAAGAAAGTAAAAAATTTTAATTAAAAAAATCTAATTGACAATATACACAAGCTAATAGTTAAAGAGCTCAAACTCAATGTAATTTTTCACATTAAAAAAGGTAGAAATCACAACCTTCTTCAAGTCTATTAATGCATAGTAGAATCAAGAATAAGCCACATAGGAAACTTAATCAATTGACACCTTTATTCTAGCTTAAAAAGGTTGTTTTGTAAATTTGTTTTTGGCCTATAGTCACAATCTTGTAAGGGTCTATATGGAACTTGACTATACACATTTAAATCACAATTCATTAATGTCACAAAAAAAGTGGTCATCAAAGGTGTGATTATAAAGGGGGGTTCACTATGTTTAAAACTAGTGAATGAGTTTTTTTTACAACTTGGCTTTACATTTGTTAGGTATTGGGCCCCAATAGTCCACTAGTTGTGTGATTGTCATCAATGAATAAATATTTGTTTTGAAAATGTTTGTGTTTTGTGGTGGAGTTGAAAAATGGTGGAATTGTACCAAAATACATGCATTATATCATGATTCATTGTCCTATATTATAAGTTAAATATTTCTTTTATACATCATCTACATTATATATCATTTACATGTGACAAATTATTTTTGAGATTTAAACATATTAGTAAAATTCAAAACATATTGTTTGTGTATATTCAATTAGGTATTTTGTGTTGAATTATTCACAATAGACAAATTTACCAACCATTTTTAAAATTTGATTTTGGGTTTATTTTTTAAGTCCATTTAATTTTAGTTTTTTGCAAGTAAATTCTTATAAGCTCAATAGAAGGTATGATATCATACTTCCACCCATTTTGATGCTACTATCTTGTTTGTATATACACAATACATGATAAAAGTGAAGACATTCATTTTTTGTGTCTATTTTATCATACTTGCACCTACATGTTCCAAAAGGCTATATCTATTGAGGTGAAAATATTTGATACCCAATTTTTGGGAAATTGTGTATGAAAATTTTCCAATTTTGGCTTATGGGATAACTAATTCAAAAATATAAATTTAAATAGAATGTGATTTACCTTTGGAGAATATATTTAAGGCTTAAACATTATTAGTAAACATATTTTGTAGCTCCAAAGTTTTTAGTCATATTGACTTGTTTGTTTAAGTTTGAAAACACATTAAAATAGACAAATTGAAACATCAATGTTTGGCAACTTACATATTTAGTGAGCTTTAGCATATATTATCCACATGGTGAAGTTTCAAATCATAATAAAGGGAAAGTAATTTGATTTATGTAACAATATGTTGTGGCAATTTTGATCTTTGGAGATCGACCATGTTTTTGGCTAAAATGACCACTTTTGTTGTTAATCCAACATATATGACTACACATGACATAAATGATGGGCCCATTTGGACTACATAATCCATAAGGACATGCATAAAAATCATGTTTTGGAAAAATGGTGGTTGATTTGTGCCACATTTAATGGCTTGCAAATGTATGCACTTGTCACATTTGACATGTTTTTGAAGGGCTTGTAGGGAAGTGGATTTTGTTGGTATATCCAAGTTTTCAAGGTCCTTTTTTTGGTTACACATTATATTGATTCATCTATTCATGTTCATTTTGTTATCTTTAAGAATTTTGGAACAAATTGAACCTAATAAAACTTTTTAACTTTTCACCTTTGAAACATCCTCTAGTGATTAGTTCAATTGTTATCTATTGATCATTCAATACATTAATCAATATGAGTTCATGTCTAATTCGTTAAAATGTTTTTCAAAAGTTTCCAACTTTTTGTTAAGTAGTTGTGAATGGCATATTCTTGCTTTGAGTACAACTAAAATACCACAACAAAAACCAAGAAAATTTAAATTTAACCTGTATCATTCATTTTTTTACCCTATGATAACCCATTTAAACACAACATTTTTGGTGAACACAATTATTATTGGTCATTGTGTGTTGAAATAATGCCTTTAATCACTTAGAATTGGATTGGACATAGTTCCTACAATCTTATAACATGTGTAGCAAATGTATGAAAATCTCTTGTTTCAATTAGTTCAAATTGTGATTCATAGCTATTGTTGCATTAGTTGACAATCAATATGAAGTTCATATTAAGTGGGCCTTCAAGAAATCTCATGTGCTATAGTTTGTGAACTTGTAAACACAACATAAATCATATAAGCAAGTATGCAAGAAGATTTGGAATTGGCTTTTAAGTTAATGTTGGTAATTTTTTTAATCTAGTTATTAGTTTAATATTATGTGGTTTAAAAATATCATTATTGCAATGTACTAATTTATTTACCATCTTTAATATTTCAACTATATTTGGAGCACATGTAATTTTCTAATGAAACATTTGGTGTTAAAAAGTAATGTACTTCAAAAAAAAAAAGTCAAAATTTTTTTTCAACTAAGATTTTGTTGAAATGTTTGAAAATAATTCACATGAAAATTTGTTTTAATCACCAAAACCTCATATTTTACCATGATAATGGATGAAAATATTTGTAAATGAATACCTTCCAATAAAAAGATAAGATGACATTGTTGTGTATGGGTATTAAATAATGGATATCCTAGGCTATCTAGAATTAGAGTTAGGATGAATAATTAGTTTAGCTTTATTTCTAGGCTAAATAGACATTCTACATAGGATGACTCAATTAATCTTGTTTTAAACTAGGGACCTTGATCCCTTGTGTTTTTGGAAATTGAAATCTTTATGGCCATTTATGGGTTTTATAAGGTTAGTTTTCAACAATGAGTCTTATTGTGTAGTTTTGGGTGTACATAGGATAGGTTGTGATGTTGAATAATATATCTTTAATATGTGATGTAAAGAGATGAGAACACATGTTAAAGTTGGGCAATTTCATTTTCAAACTACTCTTTATTTTAACTCTTTTTGTAAGTTTGGCAAGTTCTCATCTCATTTTGTTCCTCTTTTTGTGCCTTTTGAAGTTTGAAGTAGATGAAAAAAGGAGAAAGGTTGGAAGCAAGTAAGAGGGGAAGTTGGAAGCAATCTATTGTTGTTACGAAGGTGACATGGTGGCTAAAAGAGGAGGATGAAAGGGACAAATGAGGGGTCTCATGACGAAGAAAGGAAAATATGAAAAGAATAGTGTAATTGGTTGGTATAGTCCACATAACAAATCCCTTTGATAAAATTTCCAAGGGATATGGGAAAATGGACCCATAACAAAATTTTAAATGTATAAGCGTCACTTTGAGGTTTGGAGGTGTTGTTGTTCTATTCAACGTTCAATTTCAAAGATTCCTACATGAACTAATATAAAACCCAAAAGGGTTTCCATTCAACAAATATTTAAAGTTAGAAAAATAATCAATTGCTTTGCTTAATATTGCCCCTTGAATGGACTACCCAAATAGAAACTCTTAATTTCAATGTGGCTTTCCTCGTGAAAGTTTTGTTGCTTTTTACCAAGGAAATGGGAATTTTTGGAAATTATTTTTAATGAAAATTTGAATATTTTTTTCCAAGTTTTTGGAAAATTTTCCAAATTCTCTATTTCACAAAGAAAAAACCATGCTCCTAATGTCCAAGTATATTTTGAAATGCAAATATAAATTTGTGATCTACACTATGAACATATTCCATAACATAATTTCACATGTTACAAAATGAAACTCAAACACAAATCCAATGAAGAAATTCATTTTCCATGCAATCATAATACACAAATTCACCAAATTTTTAATATCACAAAATTGAAAAAACAAAACCCCCGAGTTCACAAGCTTGCAAAATAACTCATTACACATATGCTTTGAGACACTTGCATCATATTCTAGTACATCATGCCAGAATAAGTACTCAAAAAGAAAGAAAAAGAAAAAGAAAAAGAAAACATTTGATGCTAATTTTTACTTGGTGGTGGTGGTGGTGGTGGTAGATATCCTCAAACCAAACCATAGTCCCAAAACTGCAGCTAACAGGCAGGTTAGGTTAATCAGACCTGGGGTAGGTGGGCTTTTAGGTGCAAAGTGCAAACATGTAGCCGATCTCTGAAGGGGGGACTCTATTTAGGTCCAGGGCCAGAGCCCTTGATGGTGGGGATATATTGGGTGCAATTCTTAAAAATAAAAAAATAAAAAAGGAAAATAGTTCACATAAGAACCATGGCATGTTTATCTTAAAATTTTCAAATACTTATATTTTCAACTAAAATCTATTTATATTTATTTGAAATCATTAAAATCATAATTTTCCCTACTTAAGCTTAAATAACACACATAACCACCATTCTGCCACAAATATAATGCATCTGGGCTGGGTAATGGATGGGGAAAAAGTTACCACACCCAACCCACCCTTTGGGCTGCATAAAAACCAGGTAAAAACCCTCATGCCGGTTCTCACTGATGGGTATTACCTTGGGTGATACCCAGGATGAGATCCGTCCAGTCAGTTGTCATCGGAGTGAGAATTGACCCCTTTAGACAACCTTTGGAAAGCTAATACCCACCCAATGTAGTGCAGGGTAGAATCTCAGGAATGGGGGGTTTAAGAGTCTAGGGGTATATGCTAGGGGTAGTAGTAGGTAGGGTCTAGGGTGATAAACTTCATTCAAATGGGATGAAGTTGTGCACAATGCAAAAGTCTAAATTTTTAAAATTATTTTGATTATAAAAAAAAGTTTCATTTGTTTCTACATTCTCATTTTCAAGTAATTTATTTAATTTACTTTGCAAATTTGGTGAAGTTTGACAAATTTTTTAAAAAATTCCCAATTTGTTAAGTAAAGAAATTGAACTTTGACAAAAATCGGCTTGTGAGAATCGGCTTCAGAGAATTGAATGTTTATTAAATGTGTGAGAACAAGCACTTTGAGAACCGGCTAGAGAGAGAGAGAGAAAAAGAATTGGGTCCATAGTTCTTTAAAAGTTTGTCTAAGAATTGAAACTCACGGTTCTCAAAAATTTGAGAACTGCCCAACACTGGTAAAAACTAAAAAGCAACTATGAAATCTGGGTAAATGATTTATCCGCACAACACTTATTGATACCATTCATTTTGTCCAGCTTGATTCATATAAAGCTTGAACCCTAAACCCTAAACTTCAATCAAGCTAGAACCCTAAGCTTGAATCCTTGATTTACCCCCATTCTTTTCTGGTTTTATGCATGATGGATGATGTTGTGGTTGTCTTGAAAACTTGGATGTTTGGTTTCTCAATGACAAATTTGTGGTTACATTCATTAAATTTTTTAATAATAATAATAATAAGTTTTATGACAGAATTGGGATAATATTCCCTCCCAAAATATGGAAATATGAAAGCAACGGAGGGAGGGGTGAGGTAACTGATACTCACTTTTTACCATGGCACCCCAAATAGCAACCCCTGGTGTGCTACTCACATGGAAGCAGCCCCCCCCCCCTTTTTTTTGTCTTTTTTCTTTTTTCCTGCTGAAATTTGATCAAAAATTGAAATTAAAAAAAATGAGGGAAGCCAAAATGAAGTGATTTTTGGGGTTTCAGTTTGCCCAAATTCAGGAAAGAAAAAGACAATAAAAAAGGAGGGTAAGAATCACCAGATTTCTACACTTTTGTTCCATTCAATAGCCAAAAAATTGTAAAAGAATGATTCAAAAATTGTAAAAAAATTGTATCTTGTTTATAGTCCGATTTGGCTAAAAATCTTCCTTTTAATGATCATCACTTTTCCTACATAAAAAAATTCATTAAAATTTTATTTAAGCAAAAAAAAAAACCCATTGCAAGGAAGACTTGAAACAATATGGCAAAAAGCAAACAAAAGAGAGTAAAAACAAAACCCCAAAAAATGAAAAATAAAAATTTCAAGCGACTCATAAGCTGCTGACTCCTGATATGAATTATCGTCAAAAGCCATGATGAAATTTCAAAAAAAAAAAGAAACCACTTATAAATAAATAAATAAATATTATTTAATTGCACAACGAATTTTAGGTAGTTGACACTCGATACTATTTGGGTGTTAGTTAGTGACATTAAATACTATGAAAATCCTAACCATAGGACCTACCTAGTGTACCTTGGGTTGGAGTAATGAGGGCCGGTAAGATGCAGCTCTCATTATGAACTCACATCTCACATGGGGTGGGGGAGGGGGCGGGGGAGCCCTAAGGAAGGTGGGTTCCATGATTGTCCATATATTTTCAAGTGATGATTAAGATTTTCGAATAGATTTGCAGATTCATTACTAAGTAATTGGCTGCTCTTCCCTTAACCAGTGTGGTGTTGTGGTGTGGTTTGGTTTGGTTTGGTGATTTCTCTCTCCCTCTCTCTCTCCTCCCCCAACTAGAGAACCGGAGGGTAGAATCCGGGTACCATTGACCAGGTGTTCTTTTCTTTTTTTTGGGGGGGGAAAAAATAAATAATTGGAAAAGAACACCCCATCTAAAGGCCCTGGGTTTGACCAAGAATTTATTGTGGTGTTTTACCTGGAACAAATTGAAGAAGAACCGTTCCAATAACCTACCCTGACCCACCAGTTAATTTTTGCTGATACTGATGGCTGGTTTTTAAAATTTTTAATTATTAAATTATTAAAAAATTCAATTTATAAATTCCAACACCTGGAATTTCTGGTTATTTTCTTCTAAATTTTTTGAAAACCCAAAACCTAGGGGGTTCTTTGATTTTGAATTTATTTATTTGTTTATTCAAAAACCTGGAACTGCAGGTTAGAATAAAATCAAAGAACCAGCTAACACTGGACCTAACCCTCAAGTGTTTTCATTGTGCCCTAACCCTAGGCCTTTCCCAGCCCTTACCCTATTGTCCATCAATATCCAATGTTGGAATGTTGTAAATCAGGGCAGGTGAAATTTTTTGTGGTGCCCACTATAACAACGTCCCACTACAGTAAGTAAGGGTCAGTAGAGAAACTGGCTTATAGTTAGCAAATTATGTCAAGCTTTTTTGTTTTCTATTTAATTTATCAATCTAGATCAGCATTTTTTTTTCTGTGAAATTTCACCAAAATGTGAAGCTTATATTGAGGCTGAAGCCTCTACTACGGCTTTTTTCTTTTTCTTTTTCTTTTTTTTTTGGGGTGGAAATTTTTGAAAATATTCTCAGAAAAAAAGAAGAAGCAAGGTTTGGAACTGAGTTCACTAGATTTAGAAGGCTTGCTCTTGCAGGCCATCAAATAACAGAACTTGATTTCTTGAGGATTGTGGTTACGAACCCTAAGAGATGTCCTGATAACTGAGGGAGGTTGGGTGTGGTTTCTAATGAATCAATCACATGGGGCTTGCTTGCTTACAAATTTTCATGGTAGTTATGTAATTACTAATTACATAATGTAATTGCATAACTACTATACAAAGGACAACTGGATAGCCTAAGTTAGTTAGTTGCCACATCTGTGAGCATCTTGTTTTTGGGGACATATTTTTGCCACTGGGTGACAAAATAAAATTAAAAAAAAAATGTCCAGTGTGACTCACAATACTTAGGATTTTTGATGAAAAAATCTGTTAAAGTTGCCAGATTTGGAGGATTTTTTTTGGCTGCCAAAATAATATAGCTGGATTCTTAAAATGTTCCTCTTTCCTCTAGGCTGCTGACCTATAGCCAAATTTGGCTAATTCCTCTTGTGGATGATTTAACCAGTGTGGAAAGTAATCATGTGCGAAGTTTGGAGAATATCAATCGTTGGAAAGCCCAAACCATGAACAAACATCACCTATAGAGGGACCTGGAATTTTTAGACACAAAGGGTGGTCACCCAATTAGTTGCCAAGAGTTTTTGGGTCTTTGCTTTTGTCTAGGACTTTTGTTGTATGAAAATATGTCAACCTTTATTCATCGATTTGGCAATATCTTAGAACAGTGACTTGCTTGTGCCTCATGAACTATATATATATCAATCATGTTTTTTAGCGTGTGTAAAAAATTCATGTGATCCACACTAATTTGTGTGCACATACAAACTCAAAGTAATGTGGTTCAAATATTTACTTCAATATTGAGGTTCATTTGTTGTCATACACAAAATGTACACATTACTAGTGTGGATTTTGTGCTCTAATTGTGCATGCAAATTTTGTTGATTGTCCAAATCATGTTATGAATATTTCAGAATGTGTAGGGTAAAGCCCCACGGTGGGGACACTCCCAAAATAAGGGTCTTAGGATGAGGCAATAGCCGAGGCTAACCCTGCATTTTGGGAATATCCCCCACCCATGGTTAAAAGCCTCATGGTGGGGGCATTCCCAACGTAAGGGTCTTAAGATGAGGCAGCAACCAAGTCCAACCCCACATTTTGAAAATGTCCCCCCACCTTTGGGCTTAACTCACCCTAAGACATGAGCAGGAGAAGTTTCTCATGAACCCTAACAGCATCGGTGGACCATCCCCAGGCATATAAGGGGGAACGTTCTTATGCCTACTCCTTAACAATGGGAGGGAGGGATCATACACCCTACTTATACGATGGGTTTTCATATCTGCCTTGTCCTTGTATATTGGGTGCTTTTAAAACACTTTCATAGTACCATGGTCCTGGTATTAGGTTCAAGGTTAGGTTTTGGCTGGTGTGAGGAAAGCATATACGATATACATGAGATTAGAAATGGTATAAAACTAGTACAAGGCCGGTATTACCTCAGTTCCCAACTAGGAGGCTGTTGTGACCTCAAGTCTCTGATACCCATGTCCATATATAAGGCACAGGCCTGTATAGCAGTCCAACCATTGGTCCACACATTACAATGAAAACGGAGTGTTTATGATGCCAACATGGGGTGATATATAATGGATCACAATGAATTGTGGATAGCTGATCTCACTACAACAAGAGAAGCTGGCTTGGCATTTGATAGTCAACCTTGACACTGGGTCGAATGTGATGTGATGATCGCACATACAACAACAATATTGTCAATTTAAGGTAAACATCACATATGTTTTTTCTACATAGAAATGGGTGAAACCCACACAAAAGTTCATTCAGTGGATGAAATGACAAAGCTTTAAAAACCCTCACACAGATGTGTCATTTATGCATGGGCCATGGCAAAAAAAAATTTGGTGGTGTGTGGACTGTTGAACATGCAAAAGTGCAAAAAAGTGTACGGCAATAATCCACAAGTACCACAACACGCACTTGTTTGCAATGTCCCACAGAGTAGAGCAATATATATGTGGTCCTTCAGACAACAACACTAGGCGAGGAGGGGTCTGATGCTGCTGCTACTACTGGGGCGCTTAAGTATTTTTCTAGTCAGATTGTAGAGAAGCCAACATAATGGTTTGGTTTCACTTGGCACATCCAACCTGGAGCGGTGGAATCCCCAACTCGAATGTATATGTGTCCTGTATGTGTCCTCTCAGGTGGAGGGGGGGTCAGAAGCAACAAGCATCCCACAACAGGCTAGCCATTAGTTGTCACCTTGCAACCATGCAAACTGTTCTGGAGCTGGTGCCCCTTTCAACACAGCCAAACAACAAAGGGATGATGATGAACAAGTTCCAAAGAACTCCTCTCAAGATGTACAACAACAAAGTAAACAAATGTACCACCAATTCATATATATATATATACACACATAACCAAATCCAAAAATATATGGGATGAATTGAGAAAATATAACATTTGTCCTGCATATTTTGTTCTACTAGATAGAGTAGAGAGCGAGCAAACAAGAGAAAGGGAGGAAAAATATGTCCCTTCTAGTGCATGGTATATATAGAGAGAGAGAGAGAGAGGAATAAGCCTGACTTCAAAAATTAGTTGGACCGGACAGAATGGATTGTCATAAACTTGTCCCACTTGAATACCCAGCAGGACAGAACTTGACTGGAGTTCTTGAATAACTATTCTTTTCCTTCACCATGGGCACTACAGGTAGCAGCAACTAGCAATGCCCATCAGAGAGTACAAGCATTGAGCACAGACTCGCTTTTGTCCGGACTGGTAGGTAGACTATTGTAGCCCCCTTCTTCACCAGGAGCCAGTTTCAATTAGGGTTTTTTTATCACCTCACAAACCCCCCAATAGTTTCCAATTTGTTGTGTATATGTGTGTCCTTAGGTAAGGTCCCCGGATGGGGTTATTCTTTAAATATAGGGCCAGGAACAAAGGCCATAGAGAGCAGTGCTTTTTTGTTCAATTTTGTGATGTAGTTGAGGTGGCAATCATCCATAAGCCAATTTAGCCAAGTGTAGGTATTAAAAAATGAAAGGAAAATAAATAAATAAATTATATATATATATCCTCATGTATTTTTGGTTTTGTAGTTGAACCATGTGTAGAAATGTGGCAACTTTTAAAGATTTTTTTTTTTGAATTTGAAAAATTGGTGATTTTTCTTTTTCATAACATCAATAAATTTGTGACATAAAATTTCTAAAATTTTGCACACAATAGAAATGCTGCCATCGAGAAGGGAAGCAAGTCCCATTCTTAATTACCTGAAGAAATATAACCTGTTAGTCCAAGACCAGTCCACAATTGGCTTTCCAAAAGTGGCAATAGCTGACACCTCCACGGGGATATATGACAAACCCTAAGAGCATCTCCAGCAGAGCTCAGAATGTGATCCTGCACAGTCAAAATAGATGAAGAAAAGTTAAAATATGCCGGTTTGGCTCAGCAAAATTGTACACTTTGGGTTGGCTGGTAAAAGGCGCAGCAATGCTGTACACCTGCAGAAAAGAGTAATATATATGATTTGATGCCTGCTCAGTATTTCTGATTGGCCCATCATATTGATTGGTCCATGTGGTTTGCTATTAGTAGTCCCCCAGCTATTTGCCGTCCAACATTGAGGTTTATTGGTGGGGTTGTAAAAAGTTAAATAACTAAACTTGGATGTGAAAAATATGTTTGCAGGGTCGCATACTCACCACCGCTCGAGATGCTCTAAGTACATAATGGTGTCCTGAACTCAGGGGTTTGCCTTTTGAATACCCCAGGAAAGGCCAGCTAAATCCTAAACCCTAACCTAGCATTGACAGGGAATTTTTTTTTGGGCGGGGGGGTTTTATCCTAAATGCTAAACCCTAGACCCTCCCATTGACAAATTAAAAGACCTGTCAAGTAATTCTATTGACATACATATATAAAGAAGCATGTAAAATGTTTGATTTCATTCTTCAAATTTTCAAATATATATATGTGTCTATGTTCATTACTTTTTTGTGACTTAAAACCCGTGCAGTTTTTTAAAATTTTGAAAGTGTTGTTGCAGGTTTGATTACAAAGCATAATAGGCCAGTGGGCATTATGATTTCCGGAATGTCTGCAGGCATTTTTAAAAACTTTTTCCTGTGATATTCAACTTGTATCCAGCAGGTACCCACTGGGTATCACAGGAATTTTTTCCTTACAAAATCCACAAAAGGTTTTTCTTTACATCATGTAAAGCCCTTAGGGCTCAGCTTTAGAGGAATCGGACCTGCACTCAGCTCCTCCACCTCACACGCCCTTGTTCCTGCAAACCCCACCCCCTTAAGCTTTAACCCTACTACACATAACTTACTTTTACTTCTAGAATCACAAAACTTGGATTTTACTGATGTTGTATGGGTATATCTGGTTGAGCCTAGGTATGAATAATGTATATTGAAGAACTTACCAGTCGAGTATGAAGGTATCATTGTATGTTGTTGATAAATGTATTGAGGGGAGTATGTCTTTAGGGTTTCACCCACACATTGCAGTCTGGGGTGATAGATTATGTCATTTTCTTGATCACATTTTGTATGACATATTTTTTTTGGTGATGATCTTAGAGACATAATAGTTACCAAAATTTCTTGAATCCACCATGCTAGACCGTGATGGAATGGTCTTGCCCATTATGTTGGGTGCATTGCTTTGCTTGCCTTGTTGTGCTCACCTAGCACCTTACCCATAATGGCCAAGGGCTTGACAATTCCATAGTACACAAGTAGAGCACGTTTGGATAAGTGTATGAGCAAAGACATCCCAAAATCAATAGGGTTGATAGGTTGGTGACTGAACACTTAACGACTCAAAGGATTCTACCACCTTAGTTATTGCTTGTTTGGTCTTGAAGTCCAAAGACAATTGTGCCCCATTTTCAAGCTCACCCATAGTCATTTAAATCACCTCATTTGGTTCATACCATGTGATGTGATCTTAAATCAACATGTTTGGTTCATCATACATCAACATGCAAGGCCAAAAGACGCTTAAGATGTATAATTATAGGTTAGATTTTGTTAAGTAAATGCAAAATCCTAAGTAAGAAGAGGTAGCATCACCATTAGGGTTCTAGATTTTTGTCTTAGTGCTCCCACCTTGGCATCCTAATTTGACATTTTCATCCTCTTCCCTTGTTGCTTTCTGTGATCCTGGTCTTCATGTTGCGCAACTATGTAAGCATTGTTTATTGTAGCTGATAGTGGGAGGCAAAGTTTGTTGTGATTTTGTTTTAGTGGTCACAAGGTTGTTGTCTTCTAGGCTTTTTTGTCCCCTTACCTTTGAGCTCATGGTTCTTTTCTTGACATGTTATTTTTCAATTTAGAACCTTTGATTGTGCTCATGTTTCAAAAAGTCTATTCACACAAAAAAGAACCCAAGGATGTCAAGTGTTGTTGTGTATGTTTTGTTGGGTTTGGTCTTGTCATCCATGGAACTTCACATAACAACTATTAGTCAACCCAATAGTCAAGTCACTTCCAGTGGGCTTAAATCAAAATCTATTGTACGACTAATTACAAGTCTTTGAGAAAAATTATTATTAGGTATTTGGTTGTTGAAGGGTCATGTTCTATCAAATTTAATTTGAGTCTCTTAAGCAAAAACAGAATTAGGATATAAGGTTGTGGTAAAACTCAATGATTTGTGTCTTGAGGCTTGGGGTGGCATGCTTCACAAAATGTCGAAATTATGAAGAGGGTGATGATATGCATCGTCCCTTCCTCTCCCCCCACCCCAGGACCCAAAAAAGAAGGGTTTAGCCCACAGATCATTTGTGGCCTGCATTACAAGGGTTGTGAAATGAACAAAATGAAACTGTAATTTTATTTCACTGCTGATTTTGTAACAATAAAATAGTCAACAATTTGCAACAAGTTGAACACATAATAATGCCTAAGAAAATTTCCTTTCCAAAGGAGGACATACATACATGCATGTGTGCTGACAGATTGTGTTGATACTATGCCACTTACGATTTTGGTTGGGCCAAATCTTCTTTTGCAATTCACCTGTTTCTGAACACTGAAAGCTCGGGTCTGTCTGTAAAACATTGATCATTGCTCTCTGATGATGGTTATGTGGAATCTGATTGTTGACAACATTATTGACAATGTTTGGGAGTCGGTAGTCGTTCGATTAATCCTCACACAGCAGAAGCAGCAGCGCTGTTGTAGGTGCTACTTTGTTGAGGATGAGGAGGACTCGAGGAGGCTATAAGCGATGTCCAAACCAAGATACTGGACACTGGTGAGGCCACATTGCTCCTCTGTCCGTATTCGAGATCTTAAAAGAGATCTTGAGACCTGAAGGTTCTTTGTTGTTTTCTTGTGTACAAAGGCAGTGTTTTCTTTTATGGATTCTAGGCTAACAAGCAGCCTTAATGGTGACTCTGTGTGTCTTAGCTGACAGTTTCAAAAACAAAACTGTGGATTAAAAAACACCCTAAAACCTCTTTTTTTTAAAGTCTAAATTGTAGTAGATCCCTCTAGCCTACTACACATGTCAAAATTGTGCTGAAAATTAGCTTGAAAATTTATCACTCAGACAAAGGAATCTTGGGAGTCAGAAAAGATTAAGGTTGCAAGATCCACACTGCAAATAGAGTACTTGATTGGATTCAATGAGGAACCTGCAAACCCTTTTTATACCCAAGCTTTGCACCACAGGTATTTATGGTGAAAAGGCAGTGCTATTTTGGGGGGTGCATAGTCAAAAGGGGTACATGAAGTGTGACTCCCCTATGCATCCCCAAGCCTCTCTTTTTGAACTTGTGCAAACACCAAGCAACCCCACCCCACATCCCCCCCCCACAACACCCCCCCCACCTACCCCCTCCCCCCCCACCACCT
>Ga0116229_10006909_pt1 | contig 18147 bp, 15 predicted proteins | sample S1TSphgellanicum_3_FD_87313 | JGI IMG/M metagenome (GOLD analysis project Ga0116229, IMG submission 87313) | Host-associated microbial communities from peat moss isolated from Minnesota, USA - S1T2_Fc - Sphagnum magellanicum MG | ecosystem: Host-associated > Plants > Peat moss > Unclassified... | reverse complement strand
TACCCTTGCCCTCAGGCTTTACCCTACATTAAATGCGATGCTTCCAAGTGTTAAAAGCAGTCTAAATGGTGAGAGGGGCTCATTTATTTCACATTTGCCACCACAGTTGGGCACTAAAATATCCTGTATGTTGTTATATAAATTTTGGCATACCAACTATCTCCATATATTTGAATCAATCGATTTTGGATGTTAGCTTTTGCAAATTTGATTATGTTAAGATAGAAAGACAATGTTACTTGACTGCAACTTCAAACTGTGCAGAGCTAGTACTTAAGTAGGTTTTTTTTCCATGGGAATAATGACTACCGCAGTTTTTTTATCCCAATCTTGTGAGGTACGTGGTCTCACAATCATGCACAAGGGGACTTAGCCAGATTTGGCTACAGGTTCGAGAGGATAGCGTTTTTTCCAGAAACCTTGTATATTTAGGAAAATGTGGCAAATTCAGATTTCGTCCTGGCAAAACTTGGGGTTATTACGCCTTTTCTTCCCCCATTTTTCCAAAAATATTCTTCCTTCAAGTCTCACTTGCTTCTTTCATCACCATTTTTGCTAACTCAAAAGGAAAAAATACAAGCTGATGTGTATATTTAAATTATTGTATGCACCAGGAGAAAAAAAGCAATATTACATTGTCCCTGTGAGAAATAATTTTAGTTAAATGTACTTGTTCAATTATTATTTTTGGTGTAGTCTTTTCCATTTTGTACTCCCACCTTTTCACTTGTTAAAAGTGATCAATTTAATTTACACTTTTGAATTCTTCCAATTTTTTATTGGAATTTTTTTGACAGATATTGTTCAATTCTTTTACTTTTTTCATTGCTGCCTAACTTTAGAAAGCAATTATTCCATTTTCTTGACTATTAGAATAATTCTCTGTTCATATTTGAGGTGTGAGTATCACATGTATCTCTTCTATGTAAAAGTGAAATTAAACACCAAGCATACCTATTATTTGTCAGGAGTTAGATTATATAACAAAGGCAAAATTTTAGTAGTGCATTATGTAATATGACTTGTGCCCTGTAAAGGAGTCTGAGGGATTTGGGTACGCTAAATTGTCCAAACAGACAGCAGAATAGGCACAATGGCCTATCTGTAGACCACGGACCATAATGGTTTTTGTGATTTGCCGAATAAACATATCGATTTGCATATCAGTCACATGGACTTCGAACAATGGTTAGTTCATGTGAATTCAAAAAGCTCTTGTAAGGGGTTGAGGCAGACAAGGCCACGTGAAGACCATTACGAATTACAAAGCAGATTCCGGTTTCCAGCAAAGTTGTTCCGCAGGGCCCAGCAATGCCAGCCGGGCATGCAGAAAATTGGAATCCATCCTGGGAAGCAATGTATAGTACCTATCTACCCCCTCTTTTGTTCTGGAAAAATATCCCCCGCAGGCACACAACGTGTCTCTTATGAAACGCTGGAAGGAAGTCTCATCCTCCAATCAAACGGAGGTTAGTATCCGCACGAAAGATTTGGAAATGAGTGAAAAATCGGGTTTTTAGACAGCTCAAAACTAATAGCCTTCTCGGAAAAATACCAAAGACCTCAAGCCAAGACTGTTAAGTGACATGTAAAAAACCCCGAACTGGAGGTGGAACTGGTCCCCAGTTTCAATGACGAAACGAGAAGCCAGGATAACAAACAGTGCACAGGAAAAGGAAAAAATCAGAGTCAAACTAGGAGTTCTCACTTTAACGAAATGCTTGCAGAAGACGCAAACCTGCTGCCAGACCGTCTCCTCTCTTCTCTTCTCTCTCTCTCTCATCGTGACGAAACTCTTGCCGACATACAACGCTGTACGAAGCTAGCGGCAACACGACGAAACGCATCCGGACATACAAGGCGGGAAGTACCAAGAGGCAATACTATATAACTCTTCCGAGGCGAGAGAAAGCCAGCGACAATACGATTTGCAAGATGTGCAAATTGCAGTGAAACAGAAAATTTGCACGACGTTTTCCAAGAGGAGTTTGAACTTGTGACTTCTACAGATTAAGTATACACGTAGTAAAGACGATGCGTAGAACAGGAAACTTGATTACAGAGAAAATTTGGAATAAAGAAAAGGGAGCTTAGCAGAGAATTTAAGCTACATCGCTAGTCCTCCCTACTGACGCCAACGATGGTTGGCAGTCCCCTGCAGCACACGATTTACGCGTATTCACAATCCCCTTGCCAGTTTTCCAAGTGCACAAAGAGTGTGCACTTGCTTATCGACTCCCAATCTAGATACTGCTCTCTCGTTAAAGAGCAATCCTCTCTGCACACACAACACGTAAACAGAGAGCCTTTTATTTTGAAATCACTCAAAAGGTCATGGTGTCAGATTTCGACCATCCTGGTCTCACGTTACTCCTGTAAACGCCATGCGCGCAGTACGGTCATCCGTGCCCTCAGTTCGTGCAGCAGCAACAGAGGATATCCAGACAGCATTCACAGGACTCATAGCAGCAGAAGCAGCAGCAGAGCGTGAACGCACTGTATGAATCAGCAGACCACATACCCGGGGTCAGATTATCGTGCTATTCTCCCAAATCACATCAGTAAGCTCAACGTCTGAGTACAAGATTCAGGACTCATGTTCTTTTTCCGGTGCGCTCAACGCGGCTCATACACGCAAAGCTTTGATAACAAACAGTATCTCAAATGTCACAAACGACGTCAGAAACATACCATGCATACAGGCAGCCCTTTTCATCGCTCCGCTTCTGAACTATATCAGAGTAGCCCATCTGTTGAGCGTCTGGTGCATACATGGTGGCGAATCTGCGAGAAAAAAGGGTCGTCAGATCATGGTGGCCATGCGAGATTCAGGCTACAACTGCTGCGGAACTTGAGCAAACATTATTCACTGCATGCTCAAGATACAAAATACATATATATCTGGAATCATCAGTTTTCCCCCTAGAAGTGTTGCGATGATGCAGCAACCAATAATATCCTGGAGGAAATGTGATTCGCGTACATATCTACCAGCAAATTAATCACATTAAGATTATCCTGCCTCCCGATTCTTCATCGAAGGTTCGACACGAAAACAGCTTACCAAAAAATCGTGCAGAACTCTTCTCAACAACTGTAAGTAGACGAAATAACCAAGCATCTGTAGCTCTAACTGGACAAAAGACTCCAGGAAGAAAACAATGGTCGAGACATTCACACAAACAAATTAAGAATAGTTACTGCGAACATAAAACAGAAAAAGAGGGCAGTCGAGCTCCTACTTAAAACATGCACACCAGCACTTCCATTAAGCGAAGGACATTTCGGCTTGCTAGGTCCACAGAAGGAAACGGTACAAGAGTACTTCGCCCCGAAAGCTGTTGAACGTGGACACAGAAAAAGGCGACACAAGAGGGCGTGAGAAAAAAGGGAGAGGAATGCAGAAGCGCGACTTACCGAGTTGAAGGCCGAGGCACGAAGCTGGAGAAGACACTGCAGTACTCGCAGCCACAGACGATAGAGCCAAGTAGCAGGTAGACAACCGATGATTCAAGCAAGCCGACGACAATAGAAGGCGCAACAATATCTAAGCATTAGAGAGGTAAAGACAATACTACCTAAACAGGGCAATGCTATAAATACGGGATGACGAAGAGGGAGAAGAAAAGATACACCCAGCAACGCTCCACGATGCACGACGACGCTCCAGCTTGTGCCAGCACCTTGCCTACGCCTCGGAGGCACCTTCCTTCTCTTCTCTCGGTCCCACCAGCAGCAGCAGCTGCACCGAAAACGAGGCTGCGAAGCGTAATTGATGAGCGACAGAGCGCTGGCCCGAGAACAGTTGGAAAACAAAAAAAAAACTAGTGGCTCTGTCCTGAAATAATATATTACATTTAAAATTGTATTATGAACTTAAGGTATATGGGATAAGAGTTTGTTGGCTTTATGAAGGATTTTGAAAAAAGAATTCTCACATTGGTATTAAGGAAAAAAAAAATTAGCCCTTTTAAATTTCATTGTGTATAGTTAAAGTTTTTAACCCTAGTTCCATTGCTTTTCTTTTAACTGTACAAATGAATATAAAATTATAAATAATGATATTATGTCAAAATTTAATCAATTTTTTCCCCAAAAAAAGAGTAAACAATTTCTCATAATATGCACATGGTAAAATATTATATTTAGATGTTTGAAATAAACATTAGCAATGAATGGATGTGATTTCAGTGAAAAGAGTTATGAAAATTATCCCCTTAAGTTTGAATCTCATTTCATTTTCAAGTTTAAGAATTTGACATTTCTTCTTATATTTGTTGTCACATTTTGGTTTTAGGATTTTTCATGAAAGGTTTTATTTGTTGTTGTGCTCGATGGGTGTACATGTGGATTAAAAAAATTCAATTTTTTTTTCATCTTGTGATTGATAATTATAACTTTTTATTTGCACATGGTCCATGAAAACTAATAAAGATAAATAAGTTTAGGTCACAAGGTGCCACCATTTGGGGTGTCATTAATTAGATGGAAAATGTAACATTCATATGCTACACTCTTAAAAAATAGATACGATAATGGTTTTTTATTATACATAGGAAGTGTGTTTGATAATTTGAATGCAATATAAATCAATTGTAAAAATCTGGCTAATATGTTTTTGTTCATCATATTTACATTCATTTTTTAGGACATTTGCCCATATATGGTCTAGTTGAAATCCAACTTTTGTGATGTTTTTATTAAATAGTGATTTTAATTTGAGCTTATCCATGAAATCTAATAGTTCTTGTTTTTTTTTTTCATGGTTAATGTCTTTTAGAATGTCGACATTAAAATTTCCCATTGTGATCATTAGACAATGTTTGAAAGAATGTTGAATTATAATTTGAAACTTGTCTAAAAATGTAAAAATTGAATATGAATGAACCCTACACACACAAACAATATGTATTTTTTTGTGTATTAATATTAAAAATTACAATTATATATTCTAAATCATCATTAGTTATTGTATTGAAAAAATCTAAATGCATGTGTATGTCATACATCATCATTAACCCATGACCATTATATATTGAAATATATTAATATTTCGATAAATTTGTGCACATCTATTGATGCATGGTGTATTTTTGTTTTTATAAGACATAAAATATGAGACATTTGAAAATTATAATCATGGTTGATGTCTTCATAATGTTGGCTTACAAGTTGTATTTAAGGCTTGCATAATTACATGAAAATCATATAAATTTTTGAACGGAAGAATTAATGGTATCCAAGTCACAATTGTTCTTAATTTATTCATTTTTATGTGTATTCTTGGATCCACAAAGAAATTTTCATGTTGGAAAGGAGTTAACAAAAATGATTTTTTTTTATATCAGATGCAAAATAATGTTGTATATGTTAACTCGTCTTTTTTAACAATAATAGGATCAAAAGTTAATTCACCTAGTGATAATCCTTGAGAACAATGGATGGTTCTTGTTGCTACAAGTTGAATTGAAAAATTAAATCCTTGTTATGACAAATGATTGAAATTTACCAATTTTTATCTTTTTATGATAGGTTCAAATGGTGTCCATTTTGATTTTCTTATCAATGTTCCAATTTTAAAATTTTGAAACATTATCCATATGATGGTTTTGTCACAATGTGTTCTTGATTCACAAGACCATCATACATTGTATTGTTATTAGCACATAATTCAACCAACATAATTTTTTTTATTTGAATTGTAAAATGCAAACCTATAGTTTTACTTGGATCATTTGAAAGTTTGTAATATGGTGGGCATGATTGACAATTAATGTCCATTACTTTGAAAATAAATGTGGGACCTAATGTATTAACAAACACATGGTTATTGTGTTTTTGCACAAGTTTATTTGTTTAAAATAAATATGGAATAATAAAATTGTTGAGTGGTTGTCAATTACAAATTGAATTTATAAATTGAATATCCTTTTTTTTATTGCAATGTAAAATTTGTTCAAAATTTGTATGAAAACCATATAAAATTATTGCATAACTTTATTTAATTCATAACATTGGGCATATGTATGCCAAAAATTTGGTGCTAATGCATTAACATTATCTTTGATATTTTGGAAAATTCAATTATATTTCATAAATAAAAATCACCTATCATGATAACATCCACACCACCGAAGAATTTGTTTTGAATATGTTTTATGGATTTTAACTTATTATTTATAACATCCAACATTCTAACACCAACAAGTGATATTTCATCTATCACAACAAGTTAGAATTGTTCATATCAATATGTAAGCCTATTCAACATAGTTTATTAATAAGTTTGCTAGATTAAATAAAGATTGTTGGATAGGTATGTTCAATGCTAAATGTATTTTTAAACCATCAATATTGAAGGCAACTGTACCTATGGATGCCATAAGTAAAACCTTGGTTTTTGTTAAGTTAAAATATATGTTTTTATTGTATAATTTTAATAATCCTTAAATTATAAATTTTAATGTAAAAGTTTTACCAATTCCAACACCCCTTATTAAAAATAAACAAATTGGTATATTAAAGTAAAATTGTTTTCTATGCGTAACATCATCAAATTTTTAATTGTTTAAACAAATTACAATATTCAAATTCTTCCATCATAATAAAATATGAAGATCTTTTTAAGTTTGTGATTTTTGGTTTGATACATTATGGGTGCAGTCACACAAACATGAGCCATATCAAATGTAATGTTTACTTTAATTTTTCACATTTAGACGTGATGATTGTTTTGGATGGTGGGGGTATGGCAACACCAAACAACTACATTTGCAACTATGTTTTTTTGGGTCAATTGTTTTGAACTTGGCCAAAAAAAATGAAAAAATGGGAAAATTTTGTGATAAAAGAAAATTTTTAACCATTTTTTTCAAAATAAAATTTATTAAGGAAATCACTTACCTAGACACTTCTAGATCACCACTTGTAACAACACTTTTGTATAACTATTACAACCCATGTAAGACAATCGTTATTTAGTGGTAAGTAATGTTAGGGATCCTCATTAGTGGACCTACTTGACAAATTTGATAAAAAAACCTTAAGATTTTGCCCCAATGTAAAATCAATAACAAGTCTTAAATGCAAGTAATAGAAAAGTACAATTACATTTCGTTTTCCTCTATTTGCTACTGTAGGTGAGTTGCTATTGTAAAGCAAAGAATGCGAAGGTCAACAAAAACAAACAACACTCCTATCAATGGGTCCTTCTGTTGTGTACTTGACTTTAACAAAATGACTATGAAATCCCTATGTGAGGAAGCCTAAAAAATAAATATTGGGGGTGAAATGTGCATAGAATTGTCAAAAAAGTGAGAAAAACTGATTTAGAATACTAAGCAAAAACTATAACTCTTGAAAAATAGCTAATCATGATATTGAATTGAAAACATTACAAACATCAACTTGTAGTATTTCCTAATCTAAGTGCAAATCTAACATTGCTTGAACTTTATGAACCATTGTCTCACACCCACCACAAATCCTATACGAAACTTATGAGGACTAAGGATAAAGCCTTAAGGTGGGGGCATTTTCAAAATAAGGGGCTAAGACAAGGCGATAGCCTAGGCCCCCACCCTAAAGCCTTTACCTATCCTAAAGCACAAGGCAAAATTTATTATAAATCAAACCTATGAAGATCAAAAGGATATGAATGGGAGTGTTGTTATGCCCACTCCTCAATAGTGGGAGGGTTCTTACACCTACCAGTAGGCATAATTTCTCCCCCACCCTTTAGGAGTAGCCATAATGTACACCCAATTTCTAGGAGGGAAATTGATGGATATGAGGTGCCCTCTGCATACACTACAAATTTTCTCTGTGTGCATTACAAGATTTTGGGCAGCCACAATATTTTTCTGGGCTTCACCACACACATTTCAATCGGGCATTTTGAGCAGGCGTGAGAAATGAAATGCCACAATAGTTTTGGGGGAGATTCCGCGACGGAGTCTATAATTAGAGCACTAAAATTCTCTTCGATCTCAAAAGACCTCTGGAAACTCATGAACGATCGATCATCTTCTGTCGCAGCTTTTTTTTCCTTTTCGTCCGTCAGTCCCCGGGGGCTTAGATTTCAGATGTAGGCTATCCGCTAAGTGGGGGGACGGGGAGGGTGGGCCGGGGGGGTTTCTCCCAATTTCAGAAATTTCTTTACGATTCTCAAGGAGCAGCGACACGTGACGAGTGTCAGTGACTCTCTCTCTCGTTTGTTGAGTCAAGTCCGGCGTGCTGACTGCAGATATGTCTGCTCAGAAAATCACTCACGAGCTATTTTATAGGCCCTTTTGAACAGGCTCAGGTGTAAGTCTGCAGGCAAAAGCTAGTGACCAATGACAATCTCGAGAATGATCATTTGGATAATTTTCTTAGTTATCTTGAGAGAAATTAACAGTTAAATGTGTAATAAGGTTTGGTAAGTTTTTGAGAAGTTTAGAGGACCAATGAAATTGCTTGAAAGGGACCATATTTTTCAATCTTTAACAGAATGAGGTTGAGTGTAGGCATTAAGAGTTTTTTTTGGAAACCAATGGGGTTGGTTGGATTTGGTGCTCTGAATTTGTTTTTGTACGTATCTTGAGTGAACTAACAGTCAATGTGTTTATTAATAAAGTTTTGCAGGGTTAAAACAAAACTAACAGTCAATGTCTAACTGCTATTTACAAACAGCGTTCGAGCACAGTTCTTGTGCATTTTGTTTTCTTCTCACTTGACCAATCATATCCTCGATGAAAAATCAACACTGTTTGACAACTTTCATAAAAAGCACATTTTCTCCCTTTGTCCTCCCATTGCTCACAATTGACTCATTTCTCTCATTTGTTCGTCGATTCCTCCATGTTTTGGAGAAAGTATGTTCAAAAAGTTGTAGATACGCCCTAAATGGTCAATTTCCAGACTTATATTTATACATTTAATGCAGTCAAGCTCCTGGTAGAGAGAGGGGAAAAACACCATGTAGGTAGATAGGTAGGGTGAGTTGCCATCCCATCAAGTGGTAACAGGTGTTTCAGGGGGCTAGAGTGACCTAGCACCTACTAATAAACCATGAAGGATGGATGTTAGGTATAGGAGAAGGGCAAATTAATAGAGAGAAAATTTTTGTGAGAGATTGGAACGCAATAAAGAAAAGGAGATTTTCAAACAACTAGTGGGGAAGCCCACAAAGGATATAGAAGTGGTCTTGCTCAAGCTAAAATTGAATCAATTCCATCAACCAAGAAGGTTAGGTGTCCTTACACAAACTGGTTCACCCCTTCCCTTTGGCCACCTACTTGTGTTGCTGTGAAACAACACGGAAACATTTTTAGTGCTTTGAAGTACTTGAAGGCTACATACAGAAATCCAGGAGGTAGATGGTGTTTATGATCATTTATCAAAGGATTCTCTAGCTAAGTGGTTCCATCCTAATGGAGAACAAAAGGAGAATTAAAAGTGTTATGTAGTTATGGCACTACTTTTGCCAAATTTGTACAGCATTCTTTTATCTTAGATACACACCTTGTTCTTAAGGAAGAAATGTGTGAGGTATTGAAAAAGCACAAGGCGACAAGACAACCTTGTTTGTTGTTTGCATTCAGAATTTGATCAAGGCAATTATCCGCAAACAAGCACCTCATCTTCTTGAAAAAACTCTCATGACTGAATTTCATGTTTCTTATGCATGAACAAAAAAATTCATAAAAAGCCAACTTGATTGGAGATATTGTGTTTTGATTTTAATAGTCAACAAATTATCGAAGAACTATGAGTTGCCAGGGAAAGCTATGGTGCAATGATGTGCTGACTTGGTTATGGCTCACAACATCCCTTACAAATTAGTTTTGAACACAGACCAAATTGAAATACACATTGTTCCTACATGTGGTGATAAGACATGAGAAACAAAAGGTTCTCAACATGTGAAGGTCCATAGTATGGAAGATAAGCGCCAAATTATTTATGGCAATATGTTTAGCTGCTAATGGCCAATGTTTACATTCCAATTGATTTTTCAAGGAACCACATCACACAACCTACCACCATTGAATGTTAGTCAAGCTACATGTGTTCATTTTGACTAGCATCTCACCTTTAGCCACAATCATTAATCTACCTTGGAAACTTGCAAGTAGTTTGTGAATACCATTTTATCAAGGTTTAGGTTTAACCTTAAACCCTAGACCTTATAGGGCTTCACAAATTGAACTCTTACACTTCCAGCAAATCAAAAAATGATTTGGTTCATTTATTGCTAGAATGACCACATTAGCAAAGATTTTCAAGATCAGATGAAACATATTTATCCAAAATTCACACTATTTACATCCTAGCTAATTGCAGCATTTACAAATCAACAAATGTGATACTTTAGCATCCATTCAAACATGCATTTTGCCAAGAATTCAACAAGTATACAATGGATGTTATCACAACCCAACTCAATGCCAACAAAAATATTCACATGGATTTGAAAATGTCTACCCTCAAACCCAATATATGTGGTTGGTTGCATTAAACATGGCTACCAAACCAAAAATGGTAATCAATGGGTGGAAACAAATAGGATCATTGAGTTCATTTGAAAAGGACTTTCAAAGACAAGTTATGATGGAGAACATGGACAATACATTATTCAACACCAATGGAGATGCACTTGCAATTGATTTCAACAACACACATTACAATGAAGATGTTGATGTTGAAGTGCCAATTAACATTGTTATGGAAAAGTCATTGACAAGGGTAACCCAATTTTTAAATGCAATTGTTTCATTAAGCATAGCCTCTCTTAAATGTTTGGCAAAGAAATGACAAAGAAGGCACATTTTTGTGTTATGTACCCAACGTTATATTTACATTATTTTAGCATTAGAACATGTTTTCAATCTAGACCATTATCTAATGGCCAATGTTTACTAGATTGAAAACATGTTAATCAAATCTTTGGATTGAAAAAATAAAATAAAATGAAAGTTATCTAATGTTGTTACATATTGTGACATGTGTTTTGCAAGGTTGGTCTTCTCCATTTCACATCAAAGCTCGCACCCCTTCCCACTTGAGTTTCCTCACACACTATTCCTGCAAATAGCCTACAAATATATAAAATATTTTATTATGTCACATCACAATTTCTATTGTGATTTTACCTATGTTGCATGAGAACACATGGATGTTGTGTTGTTGCCATAATTGTTTTTTACAATAATGCAATTAATTTTTATAGGCTTGATATGTACACTTTATGATGACACTAAATTACTTTAATATCTACCATCACATCCACAATTTGTCAACACACTCACTATGAAAATAACATCATAGATCTAGTCCACTCTAATTAGAAAATGTAAGATATAAAACAACACCAAAAGTTTGTTTCTATCTTGTTATGTTATTTGCTTCAAATGCAAGTGCTATTATTGAGGTTGCTTAAGTGCTTATGAGTTTATTCTAATGGCAAATTTTTGTCATATAGGAAAAAGAAAACTACTAATTAGAAAAATAAAGTGTTTAAAGGTTTTCAATGGCCAAAGCTAACAAACTAACAAACGCATTCATAGTGTAGTCAAATATTGTATATAAAACGATGATAAATTATTTATACCATAGCACATATTTCCCAAGGACATTGCCATTTTATTTTAGCATCTCCCCATGGATGATCACCCTTTTTCACTCCCAAAAAAAAACCCTACAAAATCTATTGTTCATATTGTATTGAATCTCAAGGTTTTTTTTCAAATTTCAACAAATTCCCATTGACGTTTAACAAAATTTTGAAAAATTGATTTGACCTACCGATCTTTTTTTCAAAAAACCTATTGTTGTGGGTGTGCTTGTGATGACTCTACTAAGAGCTCTGGCAAAATAAAGAAACAAAAATTAAAATGGCATAGAGGGGACAAGGTTGCAAATTGTCAATTTTCTAGTTTTCAAAATAATCTCAACAACTCTTAACATTGTTTTTGACATGCATTGTCACTATTTCAACCTCAAAAATTTGAAAATAAAAACATTGAACCGACATAGTGCATTGGCCTTGTCACTCAAGCTTGTGCAAAACAAACAAAAATAGAAAATGACAACAAAATATAAATAAATGGTGTAAATATTTGATGGAAGAGTTTGTCGAATCATAACAAGTTGCATACAAACAACACACCATAGCTCTCAACCTCTAGAAGGCTATGCTTATGTTTTTGAACGTGTTGTGTGTTACAAATGACCATGTTGTAGTGTCATCACACTAGGCTAGTGTAAGTTTCATGCTCCTTATTTCATGATTCAACCATTAAGTCCCCCACAACTTGCCACAAGCAACTTCCCACATTATCAAGTTTCGCATAACAACTTCCAAAATCATGCAATAATTTGCCAAAAGGAACCTCCACACAACAACAACAAATTGTTGTTCAAAACACACTTTCACAACCTTGTTAAATTCTTTTTTTAAAAAAAGCTCAAAAATAACAAAGAAGAGCACATGATCAACAATCACGTTGTAAGCAAGTTGCAGACAAGAAATGACAAACTAGAATTGAGGCAAAAATGCTTGTGAATGTGAGGATTTATTCCAATTGGTAGAGAACATTGAGCTTGATGCTCTAATGCTTTAGCTTTGTCAAAACATACCTCAAGCCATTGATTGCGAATGAACATGGAATGCGTTGAATAGCAATGGAAACGTGGGAGGTCATGGGTGCAAGAAATGTGCACATAATTAAAGTGCATTGATGAAACATACATAATTTCCTTGTATTTCAGCATTTTTCCACAAATGTTTTTTAAAAATTTGACAATGCAATCAAACAATTTTCCATTTTTTTTGGCTTTGATTTTTAAAAATAATTTCTGCTAAACCTGCTATTCTGGTACAGTATTCAAAACCCTATTTTTTTTTCAAACTAACAACATCTCTAATACCAACCCAAAAAAACAAAAATAATAAATTCATGATTATAATTATAATTTTTTAAAATCTCAGAACGGGAACCTAGATAACATGCGTTTTGGGGCTGGTTCTGATTTTGGGCCCAGTTGGTTTTTGGTTCTTGGTTCTGGCTCGGACTTTGGTTCCATTTTTGTCTTCAATTCTCAGTAGTTTTTGTTATTTTGTGGCACAAATGAACATCAATTCATTGCAGAGTTTTGGTTTTTTTTCAAAATTTAGAATCAGTTGTCCCAAGTACCAGTAACCAAACCAGGAATTACGATTAGAACCTACCAAAAATCAAAATCGGCCAACACTGCGCCAGACCCCTCATCTATGCAAAGTAACACAAACTTTTTTCTCCACATTCTTACCTTTTTTGACTTCCTTAGGGGTTATCAGATGGCTTTGTATTATTTTTTTGCCTTGAGATGTGAGATTTCTTTTTCTTTTTCACCAGCTAGGGTGGTTTTAGAGAATTGAAACATAAAATTCTCCAAAATGAGAATTTAGAAATAAATAAATAAATAAAAGGAGTGCCCTCAATAATTATGGAAGACATTGTGATAGGCTAGGGGGGATATTCTAGGACTTTGGAAAGCCCCCACATTAGATTTCACTTTATAATTATCCTAAAAATATGCTTTGAAAAAATCCCACTCTTTATGTGGTCAAGAACAATTTTCGGTTGCACACAAGCTCCCTACCTAACCATGGTGGTTAGTTCAGGGGTTTTCATTTCTACCTACATATGTAACAACCCATTTGCAAGTTGTTAGTTAGTAGATATAATGAGGTAACAACAACCTTCACTTGTGTACAAAATAGTGTTGTGGCCTTCTTCCCATTTAAGAGAACCTTCATCTTGATTTTGGCATTTTATATTATTTTGGAGGTTCTGTAGGTGCAGGTTTGAGCTTGATTTTTCAATTAATTTTTTAGGGCTCAATTCTCTCACTTTTTTAAATTCAAGAGTCTCTGACCCAATTCAAATATCAAGTCTAGTTCCATGTATACACTCCCCAATACTAAAGACACTATATAACAGTATGGTAAAGTACCATCCTAAAAGGTTACACAAGTTTGAACCCTGTGATAGTGAAACGGTCAAAAGTTTATGAAGCACCAAAGGGAGTCTCTCACCTTACATAAAGCATTTTGAAAAAGAATAAGGATGCTCACCCATTCTACAAGCTTGGAGAGAGTGGTACACTTTGCAAACCCTTTCCTAGGTAGTTTCATGAGATTAAGCCCACTCCAAATACAAAGAGCATTTTGGAAAAAGTTTTATAACAAATTAAAACCAAGGATAATATAGTTCCAAAATTCAACAACTAATTAAAACTTATATTTAAACATAAAATTCAGCTCACTTGTCAATTTATAAAACAATTAACTTGCTTACCTAAAGAAATTGAAATTATGTTCAAAAACATTTTTTCACACTTCTGAGTTCAGTTTTAAATCTAACAAAAGGCTTCCCATTCTTGTGCCAATTCTAACAAAAGCATAATGGGCACCTACTTGTGTTTGCTTAATAAGCAGGTACTAAAAACAGCCCTCACCTAATAAAAACCATCTACTTACTTAGTAGTCACCTATTTTCTTACATACTTGACTAGAACCTACTTCTTGCAGAGTAAGTTATCACGGTGAAACCAAATAATAACTCAGTTGAGGTTCATCCACAGCTGAGTCATAAGAATCATCCAGTGAATCGTGGACTGGTAGGTGCTGGTTTTTCATTCTGACCACTGTTCATTGACAGTTTGACAGTGTGCTGCACCACCATTCAATTTACAAGTGAAACTGAACACACCAAAACTGGGACCTGTCCTACGGTCCACCTCTGAAAAAGCCTGGAAAAGTGCCTGCATAGGCAGTTACGTACCACGGAACAGTCCTATTCGACCAGGAACTCGTTCAAATTGGAAATTTCCAAATTTGGGGTTCCTGAGTCAAGTTCTAACATGTCCCCAGTTAAATGTAACTCAAGAGTCGCCTCAGTGACCCAGCACCCACCAGTGCACCATCCAAAAAAATCTTGTTTACAGATTTTTTTGGATGGGATGAACTCAACCTAACCTTAGGACATTTTCCTGGGATGAAGTGGCCTCTTTTTTGGCCATCCGCCCTAACCCCAACAGTTAATTTCCCCTTCCCCCCCGCCCCCAACCCCCTAAACTCCCTTTCTACCTATTCCTTACCTCCCAACCCCAACAGTTAGTTTCCCCCGCCCCCTTTGTGTGTGTGTAAAGGAGGAAGAGCTCTACAATACCAAAAGCTTGGTAGGTCACATTGGTTTTAGTGTTGGTAGGCCGTAGAGGAAGTAAAGTTCAACAACAGCAAAAGTTGTTAGCTTGCATAAGTGTGAACTGTGTCTGTGGGGGATGGTGAAAAGGAGCAAGCAAGTGTGTGTGGACTTGACAGGTAATAGTGAGGAAATCAATGTCCACATGATGAGGGTATCACTTACATATCAAGCTTTTGATTTATTTTTAAAATATTTTTTTATGTTTTTAAATTTGGTTTTTCTTTTTTTTTTCAATTCTTATTTTTTGGGTTTTTTTGCCTATTTCTTAAGGTTTTCTACTTTTTAAAAAATATTGTTTACTTTTTTCCATTTTTTCCATTCTTTTTTGTTCTCTATTGTGTGTGTTTTTAATTTATCTTTTTTTCAATATTTTTTTATTTTTCTATGTTTATTGTGGTTTTATTATTTTGGCTCTTTTTTTTTCTTATTTTGTTGTTTTTTTGTGTTTATTTTGTTTCTCCTCCTCCTCTTTTGCTTATATTGCCTTTCTCAATTATAAACCCTAAACTAGACAATTAAACCCTACATTTTTTTGATATATTATGTTTAAAATTACAATGATTTTTATTTCTATTTCGTTTTGTTTTTGTTATGGTTGTTGAATTTGTTGGTTGTTAAATTGATTAGAATAGCACCTCACACAATGTTTGAATTTTTTAATTATTTGGGATTTTAATTTTAATTTTTGAATTAATAAATCTTCATGCATCCATGCTTTTAGCCATTGGTGTGTAGGAATATTTTTGTCTTAATCCTCCCAACCTTCATCATTGTGTGCAATACTCTCATCATGTTGAACATTGCTTTCATTTCAATATCAAGGGTCTAATGTATAGACAATACCCTCATTATTATTCACACAAAATTTAAAAATTTTGTGCCATACCCTTATCATGTTGACATTGATTATAATTCCAACCAAGGGTTTGGTGTGCAAAACAATGTCCTCATCATGTTGACCATAATGTTCAACAACATAAATAATTATATGAACATAATATTTATAAATCTAATCCACATTATTTAAAATACATCGTTAAAATAAGCACATCAAATGCACCAAAGTTGTGATGAAATTTCATATTCCTTGAATATCTACATTATGTATGCAATACCTTAATGGGATATTTCACATGATCTAAATTTTTATAAGTTTGTGCAATACCCTCAAAACATCTTAAAACATAACTTTTCAAGCCAATGCATATTTGCAATACCTTTATACAAGTGATGATAAATATTTTAATAGTGCCTTCAAATATTTGTTTGAATGAACAAGTCCAAGCTTTAGCTTCATTTTATTTTAACTTTTCATCATTCTCGGCAATTGCAAGGTCTATTGGAGTGGCAGCCATGTAGGTAGGTGCAACCAAGTAGGTATGGTCCGGTAGGTACCTACCTAAAAGGCTAGTATGTAAGAAAGTGGAAGGGTGGCTAGGTAGATATATGGGTGGGTAGGTAAGCAAATAGATGATCAAAGCAAAAAGGGCAAAAAATAAGGTCAACCTACCAACCACCTTAATTAACACAGGGACAAAAAAAAATTCCCATTAGTGCAACATCCATCTAAAATGGTGCATTAGTGGGTGCTGGTTCACTACAACCTTCTCATAGATGAAGAATTTTAAGGCAACTTTTAGAAAAATCATGATTAGATTTTTTTAAAGGAGAAACTTAAGTTTTTCAAATGGGAATATTATGTTGATTATGGTCCTTGACAGAAATATGTGACTATATTATGTTAGATTACAAACAGGAGACAAAAAAATAATAATTAATGGTGACCTTATAATATAATTTTGAAATATAAAGAACCATCAAAACTACTACAATATTCCCTTAAAGCCACACCACACCTAGTGTTTGGCTATAGTATTAACATTGTCATTAACAGTACATTAGGGCCATGTAATCTAGTTGTCAATGTTTGCCATCATGAAACACACTAGATAATTAAATTTTAACTTTTTGATGTCCACACTAGAGCTCGAGAAACAGCTACCAACATATCATAATCAACCAAAAATGGAGATTAGTTTACACCAGTGTTGTGTGTGTAACTGTCAATGGCTATATATACGACGTGTATAATCCATGTAAGTGTAAATGATTTACATTTACCTAGTTTTTTATACATTTACACTGCTAGTGTGAAATTTATTTATTTTTACACTTACACTTAAACAATGTAAAAAAAATACATATGTACTTCTTACACAACCCTATGTAAAAAATCAGAGCCATGTAATATGTTTGTAAACATATTAGGGTTAAGAGGGGAGCTACTTGCATGTGCAACAGCTCCTTCATTTGTTTTTGTTCTGCGCCATTGCCGTTGGAACTCACCATCGTCCTTTTCCATGTCATCTTCACGTGAACAAGTTGTTCTTTTACCCCCTCAAGGTCTTGCTCCCATTGTTGTTTGGTGTTCATGTGTTTGTGATGGCTAGTGTTATGTGTCATCTTGCTCCCTTTTATCATTATTTATGTAAAAAAAGTTGCAACGATGAAGTCCAACATTGGTTGTTGTCATCACCATCACAAAGGACCTGCAAGCTTTTGTTGCCGTCGTTTTGTTCAGGTGAGCAATGTCATGCCCTGACCCAATTGTTATGGTGTTTTTTGCTTGGTTATATGTTTTTCAAGGCAATGAAGTTCGTGATATGAGTAACAGAGTCCTGCATTGGGCTTGACAACTGTACCCATACCCGACCCACAGCTGCGCGGGGGTCAACTGTACCCACCCATTACCCACCCATTTACCCTGACTACTATACAACGAGTCGCCCTATATAATCTGCTAACTCAGTCGTTGTAAAGCCCGGGTCCCTCGTACCCACCCATTACCCACCCATGCGTCCAAGCCCATACCCATTACCCACCCATTTACCCATGGGTATGGGTGGGTATTGGG
>Ga0116229_10006907_pt1 | contig 18150 bp, 10 predicted proteins | sample S1TSphgellanicum_3_FD_87313 | JGI IMG/M metagenome (GOLD analysis project Ga0116229, IMG submission 87313) | Host-associated microbial communities from peat moss isolated from Minnesota, USA - S1T2_Fc - Sphagnum magellanicum MG | ecosystem: Host-associated > Plants > Peat moss > Unclassified... | reverse complement strand
CCCCCCCCCCCCCCCCCCCCAAAACAAAAAAAACAAAAAAGGAAAAAACAAGGAACAAAATGGAAGGACCCATGTCCAAGAAGACAAATGAACCACACTCAAGAGGATGAACCACAAGGGGAACATCAAGTTCCCAAACTCACAAACCACAAGGGGAACATCAAGATCCCAAACTCACAAAACACAAGGGGAAAATCAAGTTCCCAAACCACAAACCACAAGGGGAACATCAAGTTCCCGAACCCATGAACCACAAGGGGAACATCAAGTTCCCAAACCCATGAAACACAAGGGGAACATCAAGTTCCCAAACCCACAAACCACAAGGGGAACATCAAGTTCTCAAACCCCCTCCAGGCCACGAGAAGCATATCAAATAAGGAAAAGGGGAGGACCTCCTGAAAGGATGCCTAGCCTAGACAAAAACCTCATCTAAGAGCATCATCAGACCTAGTGTAACCAAAACATTTTTTTTTCTGATTTGAGTGAAAATTTCTGAACATTTATTCTTATTAGCACAAGTTCAGCTGTTCTTGAATTGTACCAACTGAAAACTCTGGCATTGATACGAGAATTTCTAACACCTTTGAGCCAGTGGCACACAAAAGAAAGAAAGAAAGAAAGACTGACTCTGAAGAAGAAGAAGAAGAAGCTTCTTTTTGTCTGTTGCTTGCAGCAAAGCACAGAAGAAGAAGAAGCTCCCTGTACCTTTACCTTACCTAGTAGTCCCCAAAAAACATTCCCGAAGAAGTGAAAGTTAGATGCTGATGGATGAGCAATGACATGTCTGAATGTGTGTGTGTGTGTGTGTGTGTGTGTGTTTGTACTTGGTACATACGCTAGTTACCAATGTGGGATGAATCTCTCTCATCACTGACTTGTTCAACGGATCCAAGGCAATTGCCACTGTGATCGCCAAGCTTTTGAAAACAAGGGTTGTGTGCCACACTGTGACCTTGCCATTTACATGAAAAAGTATCTTAAGGCAGAAGAAGAAGAATTATGGGAACTCAAATATTTCACCCTCATGCAAAAATATAATCTAATCTTCAAAAACTCATCCTCTAAAAGCAACCAAAATCCTTCAATATATTATAACTATGTAACAAATCTCAAGTTTCAACACAAGCCAAAATATCATCTTTCAAAAATCCTCACACAAAAATAGACCTATTATTATTATTATTATTACCTAGCTGGGGCCAAAATCCATTAAGCTACATTATACTCGATAATGAATCCAAACACAATATCCTTGCCTTGGTAGGCAACACCAATAAATGCCAATATCAACTCTTGGATCGCAATATAAAAAGCCCAATTCTTCTTCTTCATTCTTAATTCTCTCTCACCAATTTCTCTTCACCCTATCCTTCTTTTTTTTTCGGCCCACATCAGGCTACATACAGCTTCTTTGATCATGGACTCACCTTCTCACAAAGTGTGTTCCTCTATCCTCATTCTCATGCCTCTTTTGGAGGGTTTTTTTTTTTTTTTCCCCCCCCCTCGTTGCTTCTTGATGTTTGAGCTTGCAATTGATTTTGTTTTGAGATTGAAAGAAAAATGTAAGATTCATTTGTCTTTCAATCTCTTTCCTATACAACATCACTCTTACATCTAATTATTGTGAAGAAGGAGGTAAATGAAATGCTGAGAGGATCCAGTATGTGATTCTGCACGTTAAAATTGGATAAAGAAAAGTGAAAACATGTTGGTTTGGCTCAACAAAATGGTTTTGGCCCAACATTTTTGGGTGGTTTTGCTGAGGCTGGTAGTCAGTGTTTTTTTTTACCAGAAACTAATAATTTGTAGTGCAGGAGCAATGGCCAGCGTCCCAAGACAGATTTCGACACAACTGGCGACAGTTTTTTTGTACAACACTATTGAATGTGTAGCCTATAGACAAGCCTGTGGCGACACCCTCCCCCAACCCCCCAAAAAAAAAAAAAAACTGGGCTAAACTTGGCGACTCGTTTTTGGAAAAGCAGTGATTTTTTGGCCAGAAACTTGGATCAGTGTCGGCTTTTGGCTGTTTTTCGCCCAAAACAAAATGACTGCTGGTAATAGGCACATCAAAGCTCTGCACCACACCTGCGAGAGAGAAGGGTGTAATAAATGTGATGTGACTGCTGTTCCCTGGTTTTTTGATTGGTCAATCATAATGATTCGTCCAAGTGGTTGGCTATTAGTTGTCTCGCACGTGTTTGTACTCCCAGTTTTACTTTTAAAGCTGAGGTTGCAAAAAAATAAATAACTAAAACTTGGATGTAGTTTTTACTTTTATGGCTGAGGTTGCAAAAAAAAAGAAGTAAATAACTAAACTTGGATGTGAGAAATATGTTTTGCAGGGATCACATACTGAACACCACTGGGGATGCTCTTAGACCAACTCTCCAGCAGCAGCAGCAGCAGCAGCAAGGGAAATCTAGCCTGCACAATATATTTTGGATGAAGGAGAATGCTTTTTTTTTATGACAGAGATTTGAGAGAGAGAGCCAGAGTAATGTTCATAAATGTGTATAGGATTCAGTGCTAGTAAATGCCATTGAATGTCAAGACTCTTGAGTAGCTAGCTAGCTATAATGATTGACCAAGTGATTGCATTTAAATAGACTCTCACCTTATACTCTCCCACCCATTTTTCATGTTTAATTTGGGGGGGGAGGGGAGAGTGGGGGAAAGCATAATTGCAAACAATTAACACACTATATTGAATGCAATAAAAATACTACTAGAAGCCCAAATATGTGGGTATGGGCATTGGGAACCCAGGTGAGGTGCTCTTACAATACAACAACCTGAATCCAAGATCAACTAAATCAGATCTGCTGCTCATGACAATGCAACACAAAACACATGCATACTCTTAACAAATACTCAAGTTACATATGAATCATCTGATGCTTTTGTGCATCTTGTAAAATGCAACTCTAATCCATGTAAAAATCTAGAATCAGATCTCATGCTTATAAATGCAACCCAATCCTTGTATCTTCTAGATTAGATCTCAGAAGCTTATTAATAAATGCAGTCAGACCATAACTCTTTATGATTTCCTCCTATTCACTTTCAGACACCACCAGTCTCTCTGTTGCCTAATTAGGCCTAGTTCCAATTTATTTATGTTCCAAGGTAAGAAGGAAGAATGGAAAAAAAGATTGAGAAAGAAAAGGTGTCACACCTATTGTGTAGGGTATCACCTCCTCTACCCCGCATGTGAGCTTTTTACCCATAGTAAAGCACAAGGGCAAAAGGTTTAGGGTTTAGGGTTTATATGTAGATCACGAGTCATATGAGGGGGGAAATTGTTCTAACTAATTAGGTGTAAGAACCCTCCCATTCTTGAGGAGTAGACATAATAATATCCCTCCTTTTTTCTAGAAATTATATTGATTGATATAACATGCCCTCCAAATGCACTAAGAATTTTCTCCCCCAAGTGTTTTATATGTAAGGTGAAGCTCGAGTAACAAGGCTATGTGGAAATAAAGGACCCACACCAATGTGGGGGGGGACCTTTGTTTTGATGATTTCAAAAAGGGATTCACATCTCCATAGCTTTTTCATGTAAGAAACCAATTTGAGTAAAATTTCCCAATGTTTGACATCTAACTCAGAATTTTGCTTCATGCACTTTATATCAACAAGATCAGCAACAAACACAACCAACAATTGAAATGATTGCTTGAGTATGGCTAAACTTACATGTAAGGTAAAGTCCTAGGGTGGGTGCATTCTCAAATTAAGGGGCTTAGGAAGTATGTTCAATCCCTAACACATGGCCCATTCGATTGACCATGTGTAGATTAAGTATGGTTAGACCTTTCATATGGGCACCTTCAAATTTGGTATTTTGATCTCTTTAATTGTATTTGGTCACAACATTTCACAAGGGACTAGGGTTATGTTGCACGCAACCTTTTTTCACTAGCAAAATTTCATCAAAAAGTGAAATTAAAATAGGTAAATATGAAGTATGTAGAAATTTTTTGGCTAAATGTTTTTATGGGTGATTGGTACTTTGGCTATATGACAAAATCTTTTTTTAAAAACCTTACCTCCAACCCACAATAATTTTTATTTTATTTTTGCAATTTTCTCACGTTGCACCAAAAGCGATGATCAGCCACAAGAGGATTTAGCCAAATATGGCTACAAAACAAATAGAGAAATAGAAAATCTAAGAATTATATTACATGTCGACAAACTACTGAAACCTATTAGCTACATATGGCAAAAGAAGAAAGCTAGAAAAATCTGCCCAAATCCTACAAAAATCTTGGCAATTTCATAACTTTCTTCCTTGAAATGTGACAATTCTTTTGGAAAATTTCCAAAAAGTTCCTTTGACCATGTTGCTTTGGAATTGTTTTTTTAAAAACAAAATGGCAAATTTTCGCCATTTAAAAAAAAAAACCCCACTGCCTACAATCACTTCATTATTTGGGTTATTTCATTTTCTTTATATTACACCCTAACATGTCATTAAGCCTTCTTACCCATACCTCTTCCAGGGGCATTGACTTTGTATAAAAATATACTCATAAATTATAATAGTGACTACATTGATGGATAATTGGATATTATGCCATTTGGAGCTTCATATCTTGGTTTTAGGGTTTTTCTTCTGGAAAAGATATCCCTTTTCTTCTTACATTGTTTTTTACTCTTGTCAACACAAAACACCTTGATTCTTTAATTGTGATTAAAGCCAAGAGTCCCTTTTGTCAACAACACACACACTTACCTTCATGTGTTTGTTTAATGCACTTACCAACCCAATGACCCATTGACTTGAAAACTCTTTTAATTTTCCCATAGATTGTCAATGTGAAAGATTTGATAATATTCATAAGTACTTCCCATCACCCTCCACATTAGATGTTGCATATAGGTAGGTGTTATTGCAGGCAGTAGTACAAAAGGATTGCTTGCTTCTTTTTTTCCTTGATTGCCCTTGGCTCCATCCATCTTCTTCTCAAGAAAGATGGATGATGCCCAGACATGTTCTGGACTCAACGTTATGTACTTTTGGGCTTTTGCAATGAACACTAGGTTGCAAGCCCAAAACCTCGATAACAGGATCCAAAGGTGTTATTGCAGGCAGTACAAAAGCATTGCTTGCTTCTTTTTTTCCTTGACTGCCCTTGGCTCCATCCATCTTCTTCTCAAGAAAGATGGATGATGCCCAGACATGTTTTGGACCCAATGTTATGTACTTTTTTGGGCTTTTGCAATGAATGAACACTAGGTTGCAAGCCCAAAACCTCCATAACAGGATCCAAAGTGTGTATGGGCAGCACCAAGATGTGTTTGGGCACCAACAGACATTTCTTGGGCTGGCAAAATGGCAATCAATGAAAAAAATGAAGTAAGCAATACTTTTGTACTAGTGACATTATATTTTCTTAGGAGAAGTTCACCATTTTGTGAATGTTTTGTTATTGTCAATCCCACCTACAATAACATTCATTTCTATTCAATTGCAATGTGAAGAATGATACTATAAAAGTAATCCATGGAAATGAACCTAGTAATCAAAATTTCATGATTTAGGATTTTTTTTAAAAATTATTTGAATAAATGATTTAAGGAAAATTAAAACATTATGTCAATAGACATCACGAGTTGGGGACACCAAAGGTTCAAAATGTCACGCCTTCCAAACATTTTGAAACATTTTTTCGGGCAATGAGTTTCAATTGTGTTTTTAAATGTAAGCTTTTTTTATTTCTTAACTTGAGATGTGGACGACGGTACTAAAGATTGTTTGTGAGTGGTTTTGCCATTTCTCGTATTCAAGATCATGTCCACATTTTATTTGTTTTATTTTATATTTCCAATTGAAAGGAAAAGGAAAGCAAAACACTAAAAATGTCTAGAAATAATCTTAAGTGCAATGAATTCTACTTGACACTAGTATTTCACATATAAAAAAGTTCTAGTTTTTGGATGCCTTCTAGTTTATAATGACACTTGACTCCTAATTGATATTTAGTATTGCACACTTGACTAATTTGCATGTCATAATTTTGAATTATAACAACCTATGTTTATACATATTGCCATGTAAGAAATTGTGTTTTCTAAATTGCTCAAAGCAAAGGTTGCCAACCTAAAAGAAAACAACACCTAGGTTTCGATCATGGGAAGTTTGCAATGGACCTTTCGTTATTGTGTTCATTTTCCAAAAGTTATTCCATAGTTAAAAAGGAGGGCAAATTATTGAATTCACACCCACAAGAAGACCATCCATTGGAAGCCCGTTATGACCTAGATTTGGAGTTACAATGTTGTAACATATCGTGCAAACCCTCCTACCTCACATTACCTAGATAACTACCAATGTAAATAGGTAAGTATCATAGGAAAGTAGGTACGAAAATGTAAATGTTTATTATGTAGGTTGGTAAGAAGGTAATGCACTTGACAACTACTAGGTAGGTAGATAGTTAGGACATAGTTAAATACCATGGTTAGCTATGGGAGAGGAATACAATGAAAAAATATTTTCTATCCACACACCATCCATCTTGCATGGTGTGATAATGGGTGGTCACTACCGTTGGGTGGGGGTGCGGGCGGGGGGGGCCCCAAGATTTCACCAAGTTTCAACTTGAAAAATATGATTAGACCTATACAAAGAATATTTCATGAAAAAATGATTCAAATTCTCAAGATTTTGAAGAAAAAAAATCTAAATTGCTTGATTTTTATGATAAGTTTTAGTAGGTAGCCAATAATATAAAAGGATTATGGTTTGTTTCTACTTTCATATCTAATATGTAGCCAAATTTGGCTAAATCATGTTATAGATCATTGTCATTTCACCCACATCACAAAGGGGGGAAAAACAAAAAAAAACCCTAGGTTCTCATTGTTGGTTCACTTTGGTCAAAGGAAACATAGGACAAAATGTAGACCACATATAGGCACACTACATGTACCCAAATTTGGTACACATTATGTCTTTTGAAAGATGGTATTGAAACTTGTGAAAATAATCATCTTGCTTATTAGTTGAAATATTGAACATTATAAATTTTACATTTGCACATAAATTTTAGAAAGTATGAGATCATCACCTTTGAGTTTCAATTAGAACTACATACATAAGTACTTGGTGGATAATTGAAATACAAGGGGAGACAATATCCATTTTAATAAATTTCTCCCTTTCATTGTGTTGTGGATCAATCTTAATGAATCAAATTATAAACAATTAAAGCCTCCTAGGGAAAACAAAAGGGACCCAAATAAAGGAACATTATATAAGATAAGGATGATGTTATTTTAGACCTCTTTTTTTACTTGATGAAAATGTGATTAAAAGTGGTACTATTAAGATCATGTTGTAGTCATTTTTGAATCTATATTATTAAAAAAAAGGTTGAGCATGGGATTTTTTTTGTGTCTATTGTATTGGCAAATGAATATAAAAAATTTGAGCATAAAATGGTCACCACATCTTAATTACAAGTGCTTACAATGGGCATTCTATGTTACACAAAAATTTGAAATGGGTGAAACAAGGCTCATAACATGTGAAAACTATTTCACCACTTTGATCATCCATGGGTTATTTTGTTATTATGAAGCACAATATCAACTGCATTAATGGTACATGCTCATGATAAGATTAATTTGATATCACATATGTGCAAATATAAACAATGTATCAAAGATGTGAGTGTATTGGTGCATGACATGGTATGATTCAACATAGGGCTAGGTTTTTACATGTAAGCCATCCTTGATTAGGCCCAACATCCATGCCCATGATGCATCAAATTATAATTATGGTTCATTGGTAACTATAGTTTACAAACATTCCCAATTATCTTTTCTTTTACGTTTGTTGTAGTTTATTGCATTTTATTTGTCTTACTTGTCAGGTGTTTTGTGTGTGTTGGGGTGGGCATTTGTGTAATTTCTTGCATGTTAAGGGCTACAAAACAAGGAGAAAGGAAGGGACAATTGATGTTTTGTTGAGGGGAGGATTTATCACAAAATGAAAATCTATTATCAACAATAGCCCCCATTTGCTATAACATCATCTTTCATTTTCTTCCTTTTTTTAATTCTCTCTTTTTCTCCTTGTCTCCCGCTCCTTCCCCCCCATTGTGTTTCCCTCTTTGACTTTAGTGACATTGGTTGGTGACAATTCTCCCATGTCGCTAAACATTGGATTTCGACAATCACAATGGATGACAACTTCCTTGGTGTGAGTAGTCAACAATGAACAAAGTGATTAGTGATGACCAAAGTGGCAAAAATGAATGACGCTTGGTGGCAATGAAAATGAAAATCATTTCTAATTAGAATTTGGGGGTATGTAACCCAACCAACAATCTTTTCATGATACTTTCCTCTACATCTATAAACAACATAAATAATTAGTAATGGGCATGTAATACATTCACAAACATACATGTAATACCTGAAAAATCATGTTATTACAAAAAGATGGAACCTAATGTTAGACTTATTGTTGTGGCACCAAGGAATTGTCAACATCTTTTGGCATAATGTCATGATTGGTAGATAATATTTACCAATTTGGGTTATAGTCTCACATGACTTTTTCAATTTGTTGGGCATTGTTTTCCTCCCAAACAAGTTGTGCAATCTGCAAGATCATTGTGTATTTAAAAATCAACTCCATGTCAAACTACACCATGTTGTCCTCAAATGTTTTCAAGACATGTTAATAAGATTATAAAGGTAAGAGAACAACTTCTTGAGTTTGATTGACTAGGCTACATCCATTTAATCTTTTGTTAGGTCCATAATGCATTAATGATAAAGGGATACATAGATGGGTATAGTGTTTTGAACTCCAACCATAACATCCACATTTTAAAGGTACATATTAATAAATTGATAGATTGTTAAAAGAGGAAAACTTTTGAATTTTTGAATTTTTGAACCTTCAACAACCATTGGACTATTGAAATAACTAATATTATATTAAAATAAATTATATATATATAAGGACAATGACCTCTTGAAAATGTCACTAAAGGATTAGTAAATCATGTAGCATTGCGTCTACTAAATCTATTTTGTTAGATTTCAAGATGGATAGCACCACACTTCATCAAATATTTAAACTTTGATTTTTTCAATTTTTGGGATGCCCTTAAAAATTCTATGCTTAGATCTTAGAAATTATTATAATACTAGATTGCAATAAATATATTTTTTGTGTATCATCATTTTTCAAATGAAGACTTCCTATGGAATTATTATTATTATTTTTTTAGAAATTTTGTTTTGGATGTTTTCAAGTTAGTGCATAGATTTTTTTGAACACTATAAAATTTTGGTTTTGAATCTTTGCAATATTAATTTGAACTAGAAAAACATTTAGATTACAAAGGTTGTGAATAATTATCAATGTAAAAACCAGTTGAGTTTGCAATAAACCCCATGTTTGGAAGCTCTAGATTATAAATCTTTGATCTACTTGGCTCTACTTTGTCATATTTACTCATAGTTCCAATTTCAAAGTTATTTAGTAGTACATTTTTGCATTTAAAATTACAAATTTCCATATCCCACTCAAATATTTTATAAATGACCTTACAATATACATTCAACCTTGAATAATCATCCACTATGGCAAGGATCATTAATACACAATACCAAGTTATACGTTAGTACATTAGTTATACTAAGTTATAATTTAGTAATACACATCATTATACATAATGCGCTAATATATTGACATATAGAAAGGTTTAATTTACATTGAAATATATAAAAAATAAACAATAATCCTTTTGACACAATAAATTAAATTATAACACCTAATAGACTAATATATTGATATGTATTAGATACATTAAAATTATCAAACACAATAAGAACATTGTAATTATGATAGGGGATAATTAAACATTAAATGCATTAATTTGTTTATTTAACATTCGATTGTAATAAACCATTGATACAATGGAATCTTGGTTAATAATAGGGACTATTAAAAGATACATTGCAATGGTCCCATTGTAAGGGAAACATTTAGTGCAATATTAAAATAAAAACACACTAAGGTGAAGTTTGAACCAAAAGTGGCATTTCATGATTCATTTTGAAAGTCCACATCCTTTGTATTTTGAATGTATTTTAGGCCCAATGAATTGGTTCATCTTTTAAATTGATTCAAATGATGTTAAAAAGTTAAGATATTTTTCTATATTTGAGTTTGGACCACCATTTTTAACTCCTTTTTTATTATTAAAATTTACTTTTAAAAAATCTTAATATCAAAATGGACTTTGTAAAACCTATATTACCAACCTTCATAGTGTTATGTCCCAAAGTTTCAAAAACATTGTACAAATATATTTTGAAATAAAAGTTTTTGTTCGATTTAGATGGACTATGACAATCCATCTAGAATTGACCATTCATTATATTGTTACGATTTTTCATTGGTGAATCCCCTTTCGTGATATCCAATAAAAGTTTAAAATCATGTTGAAATGATTAAGTAGTTGCCACAATGACAATCCATATAGAAACATTGTAATCTACAACTACCCATTATGAGATTATTATAGAAGTTTGAAACATTACAAAGCCATGGGTTGATACATTGAAATCAAGGTTATGAAAACAATGAAAGTATGTGATGAAACATAACTTAACCAACCTAACAAAAAACTAATACCCAATGATTGTTTGAAAGTTGGTATTGAAATCAAAAAGTGGAGGAATGCATTAGTAACTTGGGTTGAAGATCAAAGTTTCCATTCCTAGTGGATAAGGCTCATTCTTTCATCAACCATGTGTAGAAATCAATTGTGGTTTTGAGGTCTATCTACATCTAGCTTTCTTAACCTTTTACAACATTCAATTCCACCTTATCAAAAGAAACATCTTTTCTTCCAAAAGTGATATCCTATCACCTTTACTTCAAGGCCTTGTATGCCTTTGGTCTCATGTGCACAATCTTTAACCTCAAAACCCCCTAGTTGTCCAGTTACAAAGGGCCATGTTTCTCCAATCACATTTTCACTTATAATGGGTTTAATTTCTTAGTGGGAAGGTGGTAAGATGGGTTAAATGGATTGCACATGTAGTAAATAGGGAAGAGGTTTGGCACTTTCAATTTGTTGTTATTGAAAAATATTCAAGATTAATATTCAACATGTTGAAGAGCAACATCTTTTACGAAAGTCACAAACTTCCAAACAATTCAATCAAATGGAACACGAAGAGGTATGATATTGGTCTTCAACTCAAGAGGTGAAGGAGGGATGATAGTAACAATTCCTTTGAGGATTTGTACATGGAGAGGGAACAATATCCACAAGATTGGACTTCATACCCTTTGGTTTCAGGGTGGAAGTATTTATGTAACCTATTTAGGCTATTTAATTCTCTTAACATTTCATCTTTCTTTTGCAAAATGTGTGTTTGAGTTTGTGTCTTGGTTGCTTGTTGATGGCACAACTTTGAGAAGGAGGGGTAGGGGGTCTTACAAGACCAAGTTTTCTTCACTTTCCAAATGATTCAAACACATTGTTGTCTCTTACAACAAACTACACATTTTTTAAACTTGGTTTGGAAGCCCACATTGGAATGGGTGGAACAACATAACTTGGTTGGCCACATCATCCAAGGCCTTGTTGCAACCTTGGATTGCACAATGATAAATGTTAGCCTAATTTTGTTGTTGAAAACATGTAGTAATTACAATTGAAAATAACCTTTGCAACATTTAGGCTATGTCTTTTTCTTTTTGCACATTCATCCAACAATTTATCAATTTCAATGAAATTGTGGTATATTACAATCACCACCTTGCCATCAATCTTGATGTATTCAATAATGGGCTCATTGTTTAACATCTTGGATAGATCATTTATAAAACAACCAACACCCATTTCATGTGATGCACTAAAATGGTTTATTCACAATTGGGGTTCACAAAAGAACTATATTGGAAAAATGAATTCATAACCCAATTTTGGATATATTGGAATTGCATTATAATTATAATCCATTGTTTTATGCTTAAAATTATAACGATGTCATGCTGAAAATAGTTTTTAAAATTGCACAATAAATTGAATATTGTATAAATGTCATTTAAAATTCATTTAAATGAATGTATCATTTGTCAAAACTTTAGTTTTTAAAAAAGGAATAAAAAAGAATGCATTAAGTAATGTAATTTTTTTTCAAAAATTTAATGGATAAATAATTCTTACATGATTTTTAACAATTTTTATTGGATGCATTTTATTAAATTATAAACCACACGATGAGTAATTTAACATAATTCATTATTTATGGTTGCTAAAAAGGGACTTTTATTCATGGTGAGCTTGGAATTTGTAGCCCTAAGTGCATGTCATGTTTGCAAGAGATAATCAAACAAAATAATGATGTTGTATATAGAAACTTATTTTAAGCATGCTTTGCATTTTTAGTTTTGAACCAAAGTATTAATGTACAACAATTTATAGAATGTGAAAAATCATGACCACCATGCAATAATTTTCATTTTAGCTATTCAATTTTTTGCACTTAATTTTTCATGTGTAAATTTTTCTTTGGTGGAAAATGAAAAAAATTGAAAGTTTTTATTTTTGAAAGTCATAGCCCAATTTTGAATGAGCCCAGAACATTACAGTTTGATAAATTAATACATAGATAGCTAGTTAGATTGATATGCTAATAAATTATTTTCCACTTTTAAAGCAATATGCTATGAAGATAAATTGTGACACTATAGTTGCATGGAATGAAACACTAATACAATATAAATGAAAGTAGATATTTCAAATATTATATGCAATTTTAGTTTAATAGAATGTTTATTTTTGTTATAGTAATTATGTAATTGTTGGTGCAAAAACTAAAAAAAAACATAAATACCCTTTTAAAAGTTAAAATGAAGAAGAGAATTGGATGTAACTATCTGACACCACACCATCCCGAAATTTGATAAAATCTAAAATTAAATGTGTGTTGCATCTTCCTATAAACATGTCATGGTGGATCATACGATCAAAATACATCAAAATTCTAATGTAAAAGATTTTTGAACACCATATTCATTAATTAGTTTTTAAAATACTTGTTGCCTACTTTTATTATAGTATACATTCTAGAACATAATATATAACATACAATAAACTTAGTGGAGGCATGTTGGTTTGACAATAAGATTTGAAGGAGTTTTGATTTTACTTTCTTACATTTATGTGTCCAAAATATGATAGCATGATAGTGCAATTGTTAGGGATGACTTTTTATGTCTAATTGCTTGTGTTTCCACCCCAAGACCAATATTGTTAGATACAAAGATGAGGCCACCAAAGCATCTACATAATGGTAAAAGTTACTATGAAAGTTCAAAAAGTTGTTCATAAGAAATAATAAGATCTTTTGTATCATGTCAATTTTGTATTGCACTATAACATATTTGGCCATCGAAAGACCAACAAAAGAAATCAAAATGATGTTGCAATACATTAATTCATTGTAGAAATCAAACTTACCTTGATACAAATGTTTTATGTAATGTTTGTCTACAATCCTTTTAAAGGTTCTTCTAGTAAACAGTGAGTTGTCATTTCACAATGTGTTAAAAAAAATTTAGCCCAACACAACTATCGAGTTCAACACATAAAATTGCCTACCATAAGTTAAATATATAATAACATGGAATGACAAATTTGCTTCAAAACACATTTGGAATACTGCATGAACAACTTGTGAAGAAGAAGGGGTCCGATCACATTTTTAAGACCTAAGGAAGGTGTAACCATTGTTTAATTTTAAAGGTTTTAAAATGAGAAGTCAAGTTAATGTTGGAAATGTTTGGTGCACTTTTACAACAATGTTTTCAATAGATTATGGGAACATTTAAATAAGTTTGAATCAAGTCTAATGAGTATGAATTACCCCAATTAAAACTTTTACAATAATGTAACCAACGCTTTTGTATTTAATGTACTTCTAAAAAAACATTTAAAAAGATTTGAAAATGACATGTTTACAAGAAATATTTTAAAAATATTTTTACATTATAATATAGTACAACATATTTTTGGGTTGTAAGAATATTATGTTGATTTATAAATCATGATTCTAAGAATGTTATCTAAATTATATCCAATCTAATTTTTCCAAATCATTTTGGCAAGCCAAACCATTGATTTTAAGCAAATAGTAAGGAAGTGGGTGCATATGATTATATTGTGGTTTCATTTGAAACTTATGGAACATGATTTGCACCAAATTTAGAAATGTGACTCGACACCTTAATCTACAATCTAATCTTTGTTGAAAGGATAACGAAATACTTACTATATATGAAAAATAAAATGGCAAGTATCAACTAGTTAGGTTGAAAAATGATGAGAAATCTAAACCAATTATCAAATTTTCATATGTAGCCATCTATTTGTTATGTGTGGAAAAATGGGGATACATTAAACCAGGTTTTAATGCATTGTTAAAACAACGTATTGGTAACAATAATTTTTTTTTCAATTTTTTCATGTAGCACCATAGGTTAGCATCCCAAGAAGGATTTAACTTTAAATGGCAACAAGACAAGCAAGGCAATATATTTTTTGGTATGCCTACTTTTATTTGGTGACCCACAAGAAAAAGGCTTTTAAATTTGGCAAAACTAGCTCAAAACCTCTACTTTTTTGGCACTTTTTTTTCAAAAATTTAAGGAATATGTGATAAAATATTCCTTTAAATTATTATTTTTTCGCATTTTGATGAAATTTTGCCAAAAAGAAAAACGATGATCATTAGCGTATTGGTATATTTTTGGGGTACATTAATGGCCACCCTACCTGAACGATAAACTTGAAGACACGGTAGCCTCTTATCCATATATTTTGAAAATTATCCTACCCTTGCTGTATCTAGACATGGGGTTGCTTTTAACAAAACTTAACCCTTGATGTATAAATAAAAACTCATAGCAAATATCAATTGACTATAGTTGAAAATTAATGGGAGATATAAATTAAACATCATGTTTTTATATGTAGCCATATATTTGTCAATAGTGGAAAAGTGGTTGTACACTTAATTGTGTTTCAATGTATTGTTGAACATGTGTCAATAGTCTATGGCTGTTTTTTTGTTACATTAGCAACTACTTGATATTAACCATAAACTTGCGAATGTGGTAGTTGCAAATGTAACATTTTTTTGTCCATGTAATTTTGAAAAAAATTCCACCCTTGCATATGCACTACATATGTACAATAGGATTCACAATGATAGCATATCTCGATCCTTGCACTAATAATGCCTGATGACATAATGCATTGATAAAATGTATTTTCAATATATTGAAAATAAATAAATTGAGGATTACTATTGTTATTATAATATTCCATGTTAGACACAAGATAAAAGATAAATTGTTTCTTTTTTTTTTCTTTTTTTTTTTGGCTTATGTGCACATTTTAAAAAAATCCAAGGCAAGATGCCCATTGACTTTAAAAAGTACAAATATAGACACCTACTATACACTTGCCTTCAAGATAGGGATACTTAATGCAAGTAAAATTGTTATAGGGCATATTTATAGAGTGTTAATTGTTTTTCAGCCCCACCCATAAATATGAAAATTTGGATAGTAAAAAGATGGGAGATTATTTAAATGCCACCACTTATGTTAATCTTTATGGCCAACAAATTGGAAGCAATTAAATTTTTTAAAACCATTAAACCCTAAAAATTTACGTGTATCTACTAAAAATTTGCATGTACAAACCGATTTTCATACTATATGAAGTCTAAACTTCATCCAAAGTACACATGCCATGTACATGCCATTTTAGTGCTAGTGATGGTGTACATGCTTAGAACATCTCTACCCACACTCCCATGCGAGCTTGTACCAATATGAATTTCCACTTTGGAAAAGTGAAAATCTTAGGTAAAAAATTCAAGTCATCAAGCCAATCTCAAAGCATATTTTCTTAGGTGAAGAAACTATATTACCCACAACCTTTTTTTTTCTTTAAAAAAAAAAAACCTTTATAAATCTTTTTTTTAAGTGTATGACCGGAAAGTTGATAACCAATGTTGGGCGGTTATTAGAAATGGGCATCAAATAAATTTGATGGTTATAATCCGGGCAGTTGTTCAAGACACATAAGAGTGGTTTCCCCAAAAAATAAATCAAAGAACCCAAATCAGATATATAACCAAACCCACAAGTTCTAAAAAAATCAAAGAATTCATTTTAACATAACAATGAAAGAAATTAGTTAGTTACATAGGAAATAAATGTTTTTTTTTTCTCTTTTTTTCTTTTTGGGATTTTTTTTGGGGTTTTTTTTGCAAATTTTTTGCAAATTTTCAACTTCAAAGATTCAATTTTAAAATTACTTTTTGTCACAAATCCTCTGATTTTTTTGGGAAAAAAAAATTCACCAAATTTTTTCAGATTAAAACTTTTTGTGTCACATTTTCAACACACACTTTGTACTAGTAGTAGTAGTAGTAGTAGTAGTTGTTGTTGTTGTTGTTGGGGGCAGTTTTTCAGCAGTTGCCAGTAGATCTCTTGTTTGGGTTGATTGTGATGATTGCTGAACAAGGGGGCAAAATGACTGGAAAAATGACTGAAAAATTGACTGGAAAAAATGACTGGAAAATTGACTGGGATTCACTACTGACATGAATGGCAAAATCCAATTGAAAGTAGTATTACTAGTACTAGTAGTAGTACTAGTAGTACTAATGATAATAATAAGAAGGTATGTATGTATGTATGGATGTATGGATGGATGTATGTATGTATGTATAACACAATAGTTGTGGTGATGATTAATTTCCTTTTTTGCTTCTTCTCAAGAAGAAGCTTCCACTTTGAATGATTGAGTTAAGGCCTAGAAAGCAAAACACAATTCATGGGATAATCATTTGAGCAGAGCAGCTATGGAAAGTATTAATGCAGGATTCTTCCTCACTCTTCCAAAGCCCTTTTGGGTTTTAGGCTGTCAGATCAGATCCAGTGCCCCCTTTTTAAAAAATAAAATAAATTTCAAAAAATAAATTTCAAAAATTTAAATAAAAATTTTAAATGATTCTGAAATTTTTTTAAAAAAAATTCTGTAAATAAAAATGGAAATTTAAATAATTTTTAAACTAAAAAAGAAAATTCAAATAAGTTTCAAACTAAAAAAGAATTTTAAAATATTTTTCTACATAAAATTTAATTTAAAAATAAACATAATAATAATAATAATAATAATAATAAACTAACCCTTCTATATTGTTTGCTACCTACCGAAACTTAAGTGAGAAATCTGGCGATTTATATATATATATATATAAATCGGCGCCGAGCAGGATGGATGATGAGTGGACAGAAAACACTTTCTTCTATTGAATTTCCATCCAGTAACTAACCACGGTGGTAAGTTATGTATTAACCATCCACATGCATCTACTCTCACCTAGTAGCCATCGAGTGCCTTACCGATCTAGCTATTCACCTATCTACTTATCTACCTAGTGCCCACTTATATTACCTACCTACTTGCCTATGGTACTTACCCACTTAAATTGGTAGGTACCACCTAGGTAAGTGAAGGGGCAAGTAGGAGGGTTTAAGGGATTGGTTACCTTTGGTCACTTGAGTTGTGGTGAATGGACAGAAAACAAATTTTTTTCATTGGAAATCAAGTTCCCGAGCTAACCTTGATGGTTAGTCGGTTTCTGTTTTTAAAACTTACTACCAACCCACTACCCCTTGCATATGTACTTGAAAATGTGCATGCCTATACTTACCTAGTAGTCACCGACTAACCTACTTACTTACCTACATACCTAGGTACCTACCTACCTACCTACCTATCTTTTGGAACTGTCCAAGGGTTTTATTTTTATTTTTATTTTGCAACGGCCCAATCAATGATGCCCATCACCAAAAAAAAAATTTAAAAAAAATTTATTTATGCCCTAGAGGCCACATTCTGTATTGGTTCTTACTTAGAAAAAAGAGTTTTTTTTTTTTTTTTTTTTTTTTTGGGGGTTGGGGTTTTTTTTTATTTATTTTTTTTTTTTAAAAAAAAAAATAATTTATTTTTCTTTATATTTTAAATTGTTTTAAAGAAATAATAAAAGATATTTTTTATAAAATTTTTT
>Ga0116229_10006904_pt1 | contig 18151 bp, 16 predicted proteins | sample S1TSphgellanicum_3_FD_87313 | JGI IMG/M metagenome (GOLD analysis project Ga0116229, IMG submission 87313) | Host-associated microbial communities from peat moss isolated from Minnesota, USA - S1T2_Fc - Sphagnum magellanicum MG | ecosystem: Host-associated > Plants > Peat moss > Unclassified... | reverse complement strand
CGATCAGGCGCCATGCATGGGCCTTGTCCAGGGATGCGCGTACGAACAGCGACAGCAGGGCGGCAACCACGAAACACAGAGCTCCCATATCGATCACGACCGGGATCGAAACGCGCAACCGCGCGTATGCGACCGCCATCCCCAAGAGGAAGACGTCGAGCATGGCCCAGGTCTGCAAGGCGTTGGCCACCCTGAACGTGAGTCCGAGCCAGCGCGGCCGCTTGCCGAACCGGATCGCGAGCAGCACCGCGGTCAACGCACCGAATCGAACGACCGGAAACACCAGGACGAACAGGAACACGAGCGCCGCCAGCAATGGCCAGCCTTCGCGCCAGAGAAAAGCGGCGCTCGAGGGCAGAATGCTCGTGCGCGTGGTCCCGAATGCCGACGTCGTCAGGAACGGCGCGAGCATCGCGGGAATCAAAAGAATCAGAATGGCGATCGAGCACGCGAGCGTAGCCTCGAGGCTCTTGAAGACGCGGCGCACCAGAGGTGTGCCACAGCGACAGCACACGGTGATCTCGCGCCGCAGACAGTCCTGACCGAGCTGGGTGAGTCCGCAATTCGGACATTCGATCTTGCGGCGCACCGCGTCGCGCGCGTTCTCATCGACGGCGCGTGCAGGCCGAAGAAAGGCGAAAGCCGTGGCGTGATGAAAGGACATCGTTCGATCGGTTCGACCACTCACTGAGACCCGCATCATGTCATGTTCGGGGAGTTCTTCACGGGGTATCTTGACAACCGATCCGGTCAGCGGATAATCGCTGCCAAGGCAGTAAATGCTGAAGCAGCATATGTCCAGGCAGCATTACAAGTCATCCAGCTATAGCCCTCGCGCCACCATTGGCTACCTGCTGAAGCGCTCGCACGCCCTGCTGCTCGATGCGGTGGAGCCGGCGCTGGCCTTACGGGGCTTTACGTTCATCCAATACATCGTGCTCGCGTATCTGCGTGATGGCATCGCGATCAACCCGAAGGATTTTTGCGCGGAGTTTCGTCACGACAGTGGAGCGCTCACGCGGGTGATCGACCAGCTGGCCGAGCGTGGCCTGTTGGATCGCGCACGGGGATTGCACGATCGCCGGCGCGTTGATCTGCAGTTGACCCCCGCCGGCCGCAAAGCCGTGGAGGGGTTGATACCGCTCGTCGTCGACATTCTGAACGCTGCGCTGGAGAACTTCTCCACCGCCGAGGTCAATGAACTCGTGCGTTTGCTGTCCAAGCTCAACGCCACCCTGGAGGGGGGGCTGCGGACGTTGGGCATGCCCTCCCTGGGCGGGAGGGAGCCGTGATGCTCGGGCGCGCGACCACGCAGACGCGCTGCGCTGCCTTGCTCGCCCTCGCCGGTGTCATGGCGGGTTGCGTCGTGCCGCCGAAGGACTTAGGTTCCGCAGAACCGATCCAAGCCGGCAAACTCGGGCTCACCGGTGGCGCCGTGGCGGCGGCGCCGACGCGCTGGTGGACCAGCTTCGGTGATCCGCAGCTCAACGATCTGGTGGATCTTGCCTTGCAGAACAGCCCGACGATGGCACAAGCCCGTGCGCGGCTGCGTGAAGCGTCGGCCCAGACCGATGTGGCCAAATCGGGATTGTCGCCCAAGGCCAACCTGGATGCGAGTTTGTCGCGCTTGCACGCCCCGCTCGATTACGTCATTCCGGCCCCGCTCGCCGGTACGGCGTCGTGGTTGGGCCAGGGCGGGCTTAGCTTGAGTTGGGATCTGGATTTCTGGGGTCGACAGGCCGACGCTGTGTCGCGCGCCCAAGATCTCAGCGAGGCTGCGAGTCTCGACATCGAGACCACGCGGTTGATGCTGGCCGCCGCCATCGCCGAGGCGTACGTCGATCTGTATCGCTCCTATGCCTTCGTCGACATCGCGCGACGCGCCGAAGCGCAGCGCCAACGCATCATCGACATCACGCGTCGCCGCGTCGCCGCCGGCATCGATACGCGGCTCGAATTGCGCGAGGCCGAGGGCCAACTTCCGCAAGCTCGGGTGGAACTCACCCAGGCGCAGGCCGCCGCCGACCTCGCGATACACCGCTTGGCGGCAGTGTGTGGGCGCGGCGCCGACTTCCATGTCACGATCAAACCGCCGAATCTCAACCTCGACGCCGCGCTGCCGCTGCCCGTCGAACTGCCGATCAACTTGCTCGCGCGGCGCCCCGACGTTCTGGCGGCGCGCCTGCAGGTACAGGCCGCCGATGCGCAAAGACTGGCCGACAAGGCCGCATTCTACCCGGACGTCAGTTTGCGGGCGCTCGCGGGTTTCGGCGCCTTTGGTCTCAATAATTTGTTCAGTTGGAGTGCTCGTGGCTATGGCGGCGGTCCGCTCGTGTCGCTGCCGATTTTCGATGCCGGCCGGCTGCGTGCCGAGTATCGCGGTAGCGAGGCCGCGCTCGATGTGGCGGTGCAGAACTATAATGTCACGGTGCTGCAAGCCGTGCAGCAAACCGCCGATCAAATCACGCGGATCGACGCGCTGGCGCGCGAGCGCGTGGATCAGCAACAGACGCTCGACGCTACGGAGGATGCGTACCGCATCGGCGAAGAGCGGTATCGCGCCGGGCTGGCAAGTTATCTGGCCGTCCTCAATGCCGAGACCCAGGTGCTCGCAGCGCGGCGCAATCAGATCGACATCATTTCGAATCAGGTGACCGCGCGCGTCACCTTGCTGCTCGCCATCGGCGGCAGCTTCGAACCGGCCACGGCGTCGCTCGTCGGCAGCGTGGCGGCACCAGTCTCGCCCTTTTCCAACGACACAGCCCGCAAGGTCACGCCATGAGCTCGGACACCACTTCGCCAAATTCCAAGCCCCGACGGTGGGGATTCATCCTCCTCGGTTTGGTGGTCGTGCTCGGTGGCGCGGGTTACTTGGCGTATTGGCTGCTGTATGCGCGCTACTTCGAAAGCACCGACGATGCTTACGTCAGCGGCGACATCGTCCAGATCACCAGCGAAGTTCCCGGCACGGTCATCGGGCTGCACGTCGACGACACACAGCGCGTCAGCGCGGGCCAGCCGTTGCTCGAACTCGATCCCGCCGACGCGAGAATCGCGGAGGCGAATGCCGAAGCCGATCTGGCGCGCGCCGTTCGGTCCGTGCGCGGCTTGTTTGCGCAGGGGCAGCAGCTGCGGGCGCAGATCGAACTGCGGCGACAGGCATTGCGTACCGCCGATGAGGATTTGAAGCGTCGTGGCGGTCTCGCCGCGGACGGGGCCATCTCCGCGGAAGAGTTATCGCATGCGCGCGACAATGTGACGTCGACGCGTGCCAACGTCTCGGCGGCGCTCGAGCAGTTGAGTCAGACGGTCGCACAGGTCGATGGCACCACCATCGCCGATCATCCGCAGGTGTTGGCGGCCGCGGCCGCCGTGCGCAATGCGGCGCTGGCCGTGCATCGCACGCAGGTGACGTCTCCGGTCGGCGGGGTGGTCGCGAAACGGTCGGTACAAGTCGGTCAACGCGTGGCCGCGGGGACACCGCTGCTCGCCGTCGTGCCGCTCGAGGACGTCTGGGTCGACGCCAACTTCAAAGAGGTTCAGCTGGCTCGCATGCGCACGGGTCAGCCGGTCGAGGTGCATGCCGACATGTACGGCGACGACGTGACTTTCCATGGCCGTGTGGCCGGACTCGCCGCCGGCAGCGGCAATGCGTTCGCGTTGCTGCCGGCGCAAAACGCGTCTGGAAACTGGATCAAGATCGTGCAACGGGTTCCGGTACGCATCCTGCTCGATCCGCGCGAACTCAAACAGCATCCTCTGCGCGTCGGGCTGTCGACCACCGTGCGCATCGACATTCACGACGTTGCGGGCGACGTGATGTCGACCGACGTGCGCAACACGCCGCAGCCGAGTCAGGTCAGCGCGGGGGATGACCCGTCGATCGATGCGCGCATCGCGCAGATCATCACCGACAATGCGGGTCCGACCCTGCATCAGCCGGCGAAACTCAGTGCGGTGATGCCTACCATCACCGCGCGGCCGTGAGTGCCACCGGTCCAGCGGCCGCGGACGGGCCGCCCGGTCTGGTTGGAGGCGCCAAGGCAATCACGGCGCTGGCGCTGGCCCTCGGCACGTTCATGCAGGTCTTGGATACCTCGATAGCCAACGTGTCGATCCCCACCATCGCGGGCGACCTGGGCGTCAGCAGCGACCAAGGGACGTGGGTCATCACGTCGTTTGCGGTGGCCAACGGCGTATCGGTGCCGTTGACGGGATGGTTGATGCAACGTTTCGGCGTCGTGCGCACGTTCGTGCTCTCGGTCATCCTGTTCACGATCGCATCGTTGCTCTGCGGAACGGCATGGAGTCTGCCCTCGCTGATCGTGTTTCGCGTGCTGCAGGGAGCCGCGTCGGGCCCGATGATCCCGGGAAGTCAGGCCCTGCTCATCAACGTGTTCGGCCCCGCAAAGCGGGGCACGGCGCTCGCCATCTGGTCGATGACGACGCTGGTCGCACCCATCGCCGGGCCCATCATGGGCGGCTATATTTCCGACAACTATGTCTGGCCCTGGATATTTCTCATCAATATCCCGGTCGGGGTGTTTTGCGCCTCCATTTGCTGGACGAACCTCAAGAGGCTGGAAACACCGACGCGAAAGCTCCCCATCGACCGCGTCGGCCTCATGCTGTTGTTCATCTGGGTGGGCGCGCTGCAGATCGCGTTGGACAAGGGCAAGGATCTCGATTGGTTCAACTCCACCCTGATCACCGCACTCGTCGTCATCGCGGTCGCCGCGTTCGCCGCGTGGCTCATTTGGGAGTTGACCGACGGGCAGCCGATCGTCGACCTATCCCTGTTTCGATCCAGAAGCTTCACGCTCGGCACCATCGCGTTGTGTCTCGGTTACGGATTGTTCTTCGGCAACGTCGTGCTGTTGCCGTTGTGGCTGCAGAGCGATGTCGGCTACACGGCCACGTGGGCCGGTCTGGTGGCGGCGCCGAGCGGGGTGGTGGCCGTTCTGGTATCGCCGTTGATCGGGCGTTGGATGCGGAACTACGACGTGCGGCTGTTCGCCGCCGCATCGTTGGTGTTCTTCGCGATTTCCTATTTCATGCGCGCCGGCTATACGGCCGATGCAAGCTTCGAGGCCTTCATGATTCCGCAGTTGGTGCAGGGCATCGCGATGGGGCTTTTTTTCGTCGCGTTCTTGGCGATCATTTTCGACGGGTTGCCGCCGGAGAAGGTGCCGGCGGCATCGGGCCTCTCCAATTTTCTGCGCATCACCGCGGGCAGCTTCGCGACGTCGCTCACCACCACGTATTGGGATCGCCGTGAAGCCTTGCACCAGTCGCGGCTCGCCGAGGCGGTGACGGAGTACGCGCCCGCGTATCGGCAATCGCTCGGACTCATGCATTCGCTCGGCCTGAACGATCAGGCGGCCGCGGCCGCGGTCACCCGCACCCTGATCCAGCAAGGGTATCTCTTGTCTTCGCTCGATCTTTTCTATCTGTCTGGATGGCTGACGGTGCTTCTGATACCGTTGTGCTGGATGGTACGGCGCCCGGCTGCCGGCGGCGCGCCGGTGGCCGCTGCCGATTGACGCCCCAGAGTCGCGAAACAGGAATCAACCAGTGGCCCATACGCCTTCGATGCCGATGAACCGGCGCTCACTCTTTAAGATGATCGGAGCGGTTGCCGGCAGCGCGGTCATGTACCAGGCCATGACGGAGTTGGGTCACGCCGGCGAGTCCGGCTACTCGGGGCCCATCGAGCTCAAGGGCAATCCTAAAGGCACGTCGGTGCTCATTCTCGGCGCGGGCATGGCGGGCATGTGCGCGGCGCTGGAATTGCGTAACGCGGGTTACAAGGTCCAAGTACTCGAATACAACGATCGTCCCGGCGGCCGAAACTGGTCGCTCTATGGCGGCGACAGCTATACCGAGATGGGCGGCTCGACGCAGAACGTGCGGTTCGCCGAGGGGCTGTACTTGAATCCCGGACCGTGGCGTATTCCATATCATCACCGCGCGCTGCTCGATTACTGCAAGCGCCTCAAGGTGCAATTGGAGCCGTTCACACAGGTCAACTACGCCGCCTATCTGCATTCAGCGAAGGCTTTCGGTGGCAAGCCCCAGCGCTACCGGGAAGTGCATGCGGATTTCAATGGTCATGTGGCTGAATTGCTGTCGAAGGCCAACAATCAATCGCAGCTGGACCAAGCGGTGAGCCGGGAAGACAGGGAGGTGTTGCTCGAAGCGATGCGGATGTGGGGCGCGCTCGATCAAAACTACGAATACAAGAAGGGATTGCTGACCAGCGAGCGCCGAGGCTATGTGTCGGACCCAGGGGGCGGCCTGACCTCGGACGCGGTGCCGTCGGAACCGATGGCGTCGAATGACCTGATGCATTCGCGACTCTGGGCGGGCATCGTCGCCGGCCATATCTACGAGTTCCAAAGCGCCATATTTCAGCCGGTGGGCGGCATGGGCATGATCGGCAAGGCGTTCGGACGCGAACTCGGCAATCTCATTCAGTACGACGCCAAGGTCACGGAGATCAAACAAGATGGCCACGGTGTCGAGGTGGCATATCACGACACGAAGTCCGGCGGTCCGGTACGACTGGCCCGTGCGGATTGGTGCATTTGCACGATCCCCGCGTCGATCTTGAGTCAGATTCCGCTCACCGTCGGCGCGCCGATGAAAAGCGCGATCGACGCACTGTATTACGATTCGGCGATCAAGGTGGGATTGCAGTTCAAACGACGATTTTGGGAACAGGATGACTCGATTTACGGGGGCATGAGCTTCACCGATCTACCGAACGCATTGATCGGGTATCCGAGCACCGGCTATTTCTCCGATGGACCGGGCGTGTTGCTCGGTGCGTACACGTTCGGGGCGAATTCATTTCAATATGCCGCGATGTCTCCCGACGAGCGGGTCCGCAAGACCGTCGAGTATGGCAGTCAGATCCATCCGCAATATCAAACGGAGTTTCAACATGGCGTCGCGGTGGCCTGGCATCGCGTGCCTTGGACGCTGGGTTGCGCCGGGCATTGGACCGAAGAGCTGCGCGCCAAACACTACGACGATCTGTGTGCCATCGACGGTCGAATCGTGCTCGCGGGAGAGCATGCTTCCCGCCTGCCCGCGTGGCAGGAGGGCGCCTTGTTATCGTCGCTCGATGCGGTTAGGCGCTTGCACGAGAGGGTGCTGGCATCATGAAGTCGGGCATCGACACTGTGCGGACGTCGTTGGGGCTGTTGGCCATCGCCTTGCTGGCGACCGGTGCGGTGTGCGCCCAGGAAATCTATGCCGGCCGCTATCCGCAAAAGACCGGGGAAGAAATCTACCAGGGGATTTGTCAGGGTTGCCATATGCCGGACGCCAAGGGTGCGATCGGTGCGGGCGCTTACCCGGCGCTCGCGAACGACATTCGTCTCGCCGCCAGCGTCTACCCTTTGACGGTCGTGCTCAATGGCCAAAGGGCGATGCCCCCCATCGGCGCGGATCTGTCCGACGAACAAGTGGCGAACGTCATCAACTACGTGCGTACGCATTTCGGCAACCATTACCGGGACCCGGTGACGCCGGCAGCCGTGAAGGCGGCGCGGCCCCCGCAGCGGGATCAAACATGAACACTTACGATTTTTCGGCACGGTCGATCGACGGTGAGGAGGTACCGCTGTCGAAGTACCGGGGTCACCCTTTGTTGATCGTCAATGTCGCGAGCAAGTGCGGTTTCACGCCGCAATACGCGGGACTTACCGCATTGTTCAATCGATATCGCGAGCGCGGCTTCGTGGTGCTGGGATTTCCATGCGACCAGTTCGGCCATCAAGAGCCCGGTGATGAGGCCGAGATCAAGCAGTTCTGTTCGCTGACCTATGACGTCACGTTCCCGCTGTTCGCCAAGATCGAGGTCAATGGCCCGAATACGCATCCGTTGTATGCCTATCTGAAAGCGGCCCGTCCGGGTGTGCTCGGCCTCGAGGCGATCAAATGGAATTTCACCAAGTTCCTGGTCGACAAGGACGGGACGCCGGTTAAGCGCTATGCGCCCACCGACAAGCCGCAGAGCATGGAAGCCGCAGTGGAAGCCTTGCTGACCTGAGTTTGCGGTATGCGATTCAGCGTCCTCACCACCGGTTTGTTGCTGCTCACGGCCGCGCTGCAGCCTGGCACTGCGCGCGAAACGTCAGCCACCGCCTTTTCCGTCGCGCTGCCCGCATCGCCTGCGGGCGCGCCGCTCGAGGGCCGGATCATTCTGCTCCTGAGTCGGGATCTGACGCGAGAACCGCGCTCCCACGTCGAACCGAATGAGCCCTTGGCCAGCCCCTATCTGTTCGGGTTGAACGCCCTGATGGTCCCCGGCCGCCCGGTGCTGCTGACGGATAACGCTTTCGGCTGGCCGGCGCAACGTCTCTCCGAGGTGCCCGCGGGGGATTATCTGGTCCAGGCAGTCCTGAATCGCTACGAAGTGTTCCATCTCGCCGATGGGCGCGTACTGAAACTGCCGCCCGACCGCGGCGAGGGCCAGAAATGGCAGGAGAAGCCCGGCAATCTCTATTCCACGCCCCTGCGCGTGCACGTCGATCCCGCACATCCTGCCACCACCTCCTTGGTCCTCGACCGTGAAATACCCCCGATCGTGCCCAAGGTGGACAGCGAATTCGTGCGGCACATCCGCCTGCGCAGCGAACTCCTGTCGAAATTCTGGGGACGGGATGTGTACTTGGGCGCGCACGTCCTGGTCCCCAAGGATTTCGATGCGCAGCCCGAGGCGCGTTATCCGCTGATGGTGTTCCATGGCCATTACCCGGACGACATCTCGGATTTCCGTACCACTCCGCCTGATCCAGACCTCAAGCCCGACTATTCCGAACGCTTTCATCTCGCCGGTTACAATCGAATCCAACAGCAGGAAGCCTACGCGTTTTATCAAAAGTGGATTTCGCCGGGCTTCCCGCGTTTTCTGGTCATCGAAATCGAGCACGCGAATCCGTATTTCGACGATAGCTACGCGGTCAACTCTGCCAATCTCGGTCCCTATGGCGATGCCATCAACCAGGAATTGATTCCGGAGATCGAGCGCCGTTTCCGCGGCATCGGCGCCGGTTGGGCCCGGTTCACCTATGGCGGATCGACTGGCGGATGGGAAGCCCTCGCCACCCAGGTGTTCTATCCGGACATGTATAACGGCGCGTTCGCAGCCTGCCCGGACCCCATCGACTTCCGCGCCTACACCATCGTGAATCTCTATGCGGACACCAATGCTTACACCTTGAAGGGCGAGGCGTCATCGGTGGAGCGCCCGGCCTTTCGCAATTATCTCGGCGAGGTGTTCGCGACCCAGCGGGATGAGAACTACATGGAACTCGCGCAAGGTGACCACAGCCGCTCGGGCGGGCAATACGACATCTGGCAGGCGGTGTTCGGTCCCGTCGGGAAGGACGGTTACCCCCAGCCCATATTCGACAAACGCACCGGCGTCATCGATGCGGCCGTGGCGGCCTATTGGCGTGAGCACTACGATCTGTCGTACATCATCGCGCGCGATTGGCAGACGCTGGCGCCGAAACTCGAAGGCAAGATTCATGTCTATGTGGGCACCGGCGACAACTATTATCTGACGGATTCGGTGTACTTCGCGCAAGAGCGGTTCGAAGCGCTGTCGCCGCCCTATGGCGGCACGGTTGCCTATGGCGACCGCGCCGAACATTGCTGGAACGGCGACCCCACGCTGCCGAACGCTTATTCGCGGCTGCATTATGATTTTCAGTACCTGCCCATGATCCTCGAGCGCATCGCTGCGACCGCACCTGCCGGCGCCGACCTCACGAGTTGGCGGTACTGATCGACCTGCGCGAGCCGCGCGTGGATCTCGCCGCAAATCTGCGGCGCGCGTCGCCACGATTCACGCACCCGCGGCTGACGCTGCGAAGTCTGGCGATTTACGGTGCCGTCGTTGCCCTGTGGCTCGCGCTGACGGTGGGCGCATGGTTCGCCAGCGGTATATTCGCCTGGGCGACGGGGCTGTCGTACATAGGCTACGACACGTTTCTGTTGCTGTACGTTGCCCGCAAGACCTTCTTCATTCTGCGGAGTCGGCAGCCCGAGCCGGCGCCGCACGACGCGCGCGCGCCGCACGCGAACCCAAGCGTCGGTATCTTGATCGCCGCGTACAACGAAGCGGCCGCGCTGCCGACCACGCTGGATGCGTTATTGCCGCAGCTGCTGCCGGGCGATGTGGTGTTGGTGATCGATGATGGTTCCGAGGATGAGAGCAGCCGCATGCTTGCGCAGGCCTATGGCGTCGACCCGCCGGCGTCGATGACGTTGGGTCGCTCCTCGAAGCATCCGGGTTTGCAGGTGCTGCGAGTGCCGCACGGCGGCAAGGCGCGAGCGCTGAATGCGGGCTTGGTCCATCTACAGACCGACGTCGTCGTGACCGTCGATGCCGACACCAAGCTCGCCGGCGCGGCGCTCGCGGGATTGCGGCGCGCGTTCGCCGATGATCCCGCGATGGTGGGCGCTTGCTGCGTGATCCGGCCCGTGTGCGCGCAATCGTTGATGAGCGGCTTCTTTCAGTGGTTTCAGACATACGAATACATCCGGGCGTTCTGTTCGAGGATCGCCTGGATGCGCGCCGATGCGCTGTTGTTGGTCTCGGGGGCATTCGCGGGATTTCGACGTGATGCAATTGTCATCGTCGGAGGTTTCGATCCCGAATGCCTGGTGGAGGATTACGAACTCATCCATCGTTTGCATCGCTTCAGTTTCGATCGGGACCTGGGCTGGCGCGTTCGTGTGTTGAATGCGCCGCGCGCGCTCACCGACGCACCGGCGTCGGTGCCCAGTTTCTTGCGTCAGCGTCGGCGTTGGTTTTCCGGATTCCTGCAGACCCAGTATTGGAACTGCGACATGACGTTCAATCGGCGGTACGGCGCGCTGGGGACGTTGATGCTGCCGATCAAGGCCCTCGACACCATGCAGCCGATTTTTGGATTGACCGCGTTCATCTTGCTGCTCGGATTCGCGGCGCTCGGTCGCTTGAGCATCGTGGTGCCCGTGCTCTGCGTCATCTTGGGAAAGATCGCCGTCGATTTGTTCTTTCACGTGTGGTGGGTGCATGTCTACGGCCGCTGGACCGGCCAACCGACCACCCACGGCGGATTGGGTCTGGCACTGCTCGCGGCCGTGCTCGAGCCGTTCAGCTTTCAACTATTGCGGCATGCCGGCGCGACTTGGGGCTGGTTCAGCTTCATCACTCAGCGACATCGCTGGGGCGTGACCCCGAGCGCGGCCCCCGGTAAGGATCAATCGATTTAACCGGCGCATTATGCGAATCACGTCACGGTCCGCCAAAAGGCCGATCGAAATTCGCGCTGCGCCGCTGATGAGCCGGCGCGATTTAATGGCCGCTCTGCCGAACTGGCGCCGACGGTGATGTTGACCATGATGAGCCGCGATTGGGACGTACACGAGTGGTGGGACCGAACCGAGCGACTTCGGCAGCTGTTCCATGATTATCGCGCGGAATTACTGCAAATCGGCGAGCAAATCTCGCAGCCTCTCGACGCGCGGACCCTGGGGGAGCTGGCGGCCCGAGTCGACGTCATCCAAAGACGCATCAACGTGCTGGAATCGATTATCCGGCGCCACCTGGCGCGCGCGCCCGCGCTGGACGCTCCGGTACACCATGCGACTCAGGTGGAGATGAGGGTTCATTGAGACGCGGCCTTCCGCGTTTCGTCCGTAGAACACTGAAATATTGGTCGGGGAGACAGGATTCGAACCTGCGACCTCGTGGACCCGAACCACGCGCTCTACCAGTCTGAGCTACACCCCGAAATCGGTCGCAGAACTTAGTGCTTGCGCGCCACGGCGAACCTGGCCAGTTCGCTCAGCCCCTCCTTGAACACGGTTTCCGGAAGGGGTTGCAAGGCGGCAAGCGCCTGATCTGCCTCGCTTTGAGCAAGGCGCGCAGTGTACGCAAGGCCTCCAAGGCTTGCAACGGCGCGAGTGATTTCGTCCAGACGGTCGAGACCCCCGTTCTCGATGGCGTGGCGGATCATTTCACGCTGTGAATCACTGCCATGCTGCATCGCGTATATCAGCGGTAGCGTGGGCTTGCCTTCCGCCAGATCGTCTCCCAGGTGCTTGCCGAGGCTCGCCTCATCGGCCTGGTAATCCAGCGCATCGTCCACCAGTTGAAAAGCCGTGCCGATGTGGCGGCCGTAACGTGCCAGCGATTCCTCTATATGAGGCGGAGCATCGCTCAAAACCGCCCCGATTTGGGCCCCCGCCTGGAACAGGCGGGCGGTCTTACGCTGAATGACGTCGATGTAGCGTGCTTCGGTGGTATTTGCATCGTGCGCATTCATCAGCTGCAGTACTTCACCCTCCGCGATGGCGTTGGTCGCATCGGCGACGATTTCCATGATGGCCATGCGGTTCAGTCCCACCATCATCTGGAAGGCCCGGGAATAGAGAAAATCGCCGACCAGTACGCTGGTGGCATTCCCGAACACTTCGTTTGCCGTCTCCCTGCCGCGGCGCAGCGAAGAGCCGTCCACCACGTCGTCATGGAGCAGGGTGGCGGTGTGAATGAATTCGACGATGGCGGCGGCTTCGATATGTTGTTCAGCCGTGTGGCCGCAGGCTCGGGCGGCCAGAAGCACCAAAAGAGGGCGCAAGCGCTTGCCGCCCGCATAGATAATGTAGGTAGCGACTTGGTCGACAAGAGCTACTTGGCTGTGCAACCGGCGCTTGACGACCCGGTCCACGGCATCGAAGTCGCTGGCCACTAACTCTCGAATCTGTTCAATTTTCATGAATTGCCCAAGGGGATACTGCATGGTACCTAAGAATGGACACGATAGGAGCCTGTCGGACTTTGGTGCGGCTCGCCCGGATCAATCCGGCAGTCTCCTCCGGCGGCGCCCGCCGTGCGGGATCGCTGTACGTGTTTGATTTCCGGCGACCTTAGCCGTACACTTCCCGGCTCTTTTGCAGCCCTAAAGGCTGTCCCAGCGGAGTTAACAACCATGTATGCCGTGATTGCCACGGGCGGTAAACAGTACCGCGTCCAAGAAGGTGCCGTCGTCCGTATCGAGAAGCTCGATGCGGAACAGGGCGCCAGCGTCGAGTTCGCTCAGGTGTTATTGGTGGGTGCTGGAGCCTCGGTTACCATCGGCGCGCCTTATGTGGGCAGTGCCAAAGTCGTTGCGACCGTGCAGAGTCACGGCAAGGGCGACAAGGTCAGGATCGTCAAATTTCGTCGACGTAAGCACTACAAGCGTGAGAAGACCCATCGGCAGCCGTATACCGACGTGAGAATCACGTCGATCGTTGCCTGAATTCGGAGGAGAGTTTTTAGATGGCACACAAAAAAGCGGGTGGCAGTACTCGAAACGGCCGCGATTCGCACTCGAAGCGGCTCGGCGTGAAGAAATTCGGTGGTGAAGATGTGCTCGCCGGCAATATCCTCATTCGCCAGCGAGGCACGGTTTATCGTCCCGGTGTGAACGTGGGGATCGGCACTGACCACACTCTGTTCGCGACGGCGCATGGCAAGGTGGAGTTTCGCGTCAAGGGACCGAAACAGCACACCTACGTGAACGTCATCTCGGGATAAAGGGAAGCCCGCGGGCATCGATGCCCGCCGGTTGCTCGCAAGAAGGGGGTCAGGTCGAAGCCTGTCCCCCTTTTTGTTTTTTGCGTTGATTTGTTGCGAAATGCTTTTAAACGGTCGTGATGCATGAAATTCGTCGACGAAGCCAAACTGAGAGTCCAAGCCGGGAATGGCGGCCGCGGCTGCGTGAGCTTTCGTCGCGAGAAATTCGTCCCATTCGGCGGGCCTGACGGCGGCGACGGCGGCCTGGGCGGGAGCGTATACCTCAAGGCGGTCGAGGGCATGAATACGCTCGCCGACTTTCGCATTTCGCGCCTTTACAAGGGGCAGAACGGCGAGGGCGGCAGCGGCAATGATTGTACCGGCCATGGCGGCGATGACATTTATGTACCGATCCCTGTCGGTACCGTCGTCTCCGACTCGGATACGGGCGAGCAATTGGGCGACCTCGCCGTGGAAGGCCAGACTTTACTGGTCGCGAAGGGCGGCAAGGGTGGTTGGGGGAACACGCGCTTCAAGTCCAGCACCAATCGGACCCCGCGTAAGTCGGGACTCGGATTGCCCGGCGAGAAGCGCGAGTTGATGCTCGAGCTGAAATTGATCGCCGACGTGGGATTGCTGGGGCTGCCCAATGCAGGCAAGTCGACGCTGATTCGCGCGGTGTCGTCGGCGCGGCCGAAAGTCGCGGACTATCCGTTCACGACGTTGTATCCGAATCTCGGGGTGGTCAGCACCGGACCCGGGCGCAGTTTCGTGATGGCGGATGTGCCCGGGCTCATCGAGGGCGCCGCCGACGGCGCGGGGCTCGGCATTCGCTTCCTCAAGCATTTGCAGCGCACGCGGGTGCTGCTGCATCTGATCGATCTGGCCCCGGTCGATCCCGACGCCGATCCCGTCAAGGACGCGCGCACCATCATTGCCGAGCTCAAGAAATTTGCCGCCGAACTGGCCAGCAAGGAACGGTGGCTGGTCATCAACAAGATCGATCTCGTGGAGCCCGCAGCGGCCGAACGCTTTGCCAAAGACCTCGTGCGGCGCCTGCGCTGGAAGGGTCCGGTGTTCCTCATTTCCGGAGCGACTGGTGCGGGTACGAGCGCGCTCATGCAGGCGGTGATGCAGTATCTCGAGGAGCATCCGCGCGAGCCGCGCGGTTACGCGGCGGCACGCGCCGGCGCGGAGGCTTCGACCGAAGCGGTCGGGGCATAAAAAAACCGGCACTGGGCCGGTTCTTCTTCGATGCAGGGCTGGTTTACGCGATCGAGAGGCGCTCATTCACGCTGTCGCGAGTTTATCAGTCAGCGCACCGCCAGCCCGCCGCTCGCGCTGTCCGTCACTTCCCGAGGGCAGCCACTTGCTTGGTGAGCCGGCTCTTGTGACGGGCAGCCTTGTTGCGATGGATGATGCCCTTGTTGACCATGCTGTCGATGATGGGCGTCGCCTGAGCCAGTGCCGCACTCGCGTCTTCCTGTTTGCCGGTCTTCAAGGCGAGCGTTGCCTTACGGATGGCGCTGCGCAGCTGCGACGTCAGCGCATCGTTGCGAGCGCGATGGACCGTCGATTGTCGGGCAGCCTTTTCAGCGGATTTCGTGTTGGCCAAGGTCAAGACTCCTGAAACTAGCCGCACATTTTGAGGACAGGTGCTGGCATTGTCAATCTAACGCGCCTAAACGAAGGCCTAAAGCGCCCGCAACTTGAGTATAATCGTCGGCTTTCGCCATGGAACTAGTGCGCGGACTCCACAATCTCGGCCCCGCGGCCCGCCGCCCGGCGGGTCCAGGCTGTGTCTTGACGGTCGGCAATTACGACGGCGTGCATCTGGGCCATCAGCAGATGATCGGCGTATTGAAGCAGCGTGCGGCGGAATTTCACTGTGCCTCCACGGTGTTGGTATTCGAACCGAGTTCCAAGGAGTTCATCGATCCCGCCGGTGCGCCGCCTCGGCTGACGCGCTGGCGCGAGAAGTTTCTGGCGCTCGCGGCGCTCGGAGTCGAGCGGCTGGTGACGCTGCGATTCGATGATGAGATGCGGTGCAAGTCGCCGCAGCGCTTCGTCGAGCAATTGATGGTGGAGGGCTTGGGAGTCCGGCACGTGGTGGTCGGGGACGATTTTCGCTATGGCACCAAGGCCGAAGGCACCATCGAGAGTTTGCGGGCCGCCGGTCGCGCGCATGGGTTTGGCGTCGAGCAGATCGCTCCATTCGTGTTCGACGGCGTGCGCGTGAGCAGCACGGCGGTGCGCGAGCGCTTGGACAGCGGCGATTGTCCGGGCGCCGCGCGGTTGTTGGGGCGGCGCTATCGCATGATGGGCCGCGTGGTTCATGGGAATGCGCTCGGACGCACGCTGGGCTTTCCCACCGCCAACCTGCGGCTGATGCGGCGCAAGTCGCCTTTGTGTGGGGTGTTGGCCGTGCGAGTTCACGGCATCGCCGCGGGCCCGCTCGATGGGGTAGCGAGCTTGGGAACCCGGCCCACCGTAAACGGGATCGAGCCGCTGCTCGAAGCGCATGTTTTCGATTTCGCGGGGGATCTGTACGGACGCGTCATTGAAGTCGAGTTCGTCGCGAAGTTGCGCGACGAGGTGAAATTCGAATCCTTGGATTCCATGATGGTGCAAATGACGGCCGACGCTGCGCAAGCACGCGAGGTCTTGTCGAAGGTGGATTGTGGCTGACTACAAAGAGACGATTAATCTGCCCAGCACGGGTTTCCCGATGAAGGCCGATCTGGCGAATCGCGAACCGGGCATGGTCCAGAATTGGGAAGAAGCGCGTCTGTACGACAAGATTCGTGCGATGGCCAAGGGACGCCCGGCGTTCGTGCTGACCGACGGACCGCCTTATGCCAACGGTGCCATCCATCTGGGGCACGCCGTCAACAAGATTCTGAAGGATGTCATCGTCAAGTCCCGTACCTTCGACGGCTACGATGCCCCCTACGTGCCCGGATGGGATTGTCATGGGCTACCCATCGAAATGCAGGTCGAAAAGACCCATGGCCGCGTCGGACAGAAGATCGATGCGAAGGCGTTTCGGGCCGCATGTCGCGCCTATGCACTGAAGCAGATCGACGGACAGCGAACTGACTTCAAACGGCTCGGCGTGCTCGGCGATTGGGATCACCCTTACCTCACCATGATGCCGCGGTTCGAAGCCGAGCAGCTGCGCGCGTTCGCGATCATCATCGCGAACGGTCACGTGTACAAGGGCTTCAAGCCCGTGCATTGGTGCTTGAATTGCCGCTCCGCTCTCGCCGAAGCCGAAGTGGAATACGAGGACAAGACCTCACCGAGCGTCTACGTGCGCTTCGAGGTGGCCGATCGCGCCGATTTGGCCGGCCGCGTGGGTCTGGCGTTGACCGAGCAGCCAGCGTTGTTCGACGACGTGCCCACGTCGGTCGCGATCTGGACCACGACTCCGTGGACTCTGCCCGCGAATCGCGCGGTGGCCGTGCATCCGCAGTTCGACTACGCGCTCGTGGAGTTCAACCTCGGCGATGGGGATGAGCGGCTCATCGTGGCGACCGAACTCGTGAAAACCGTCATGCACACGCTCGGGGTCGACTCGTGGACGGTCATCGCCTCTAGCAAGGGCGCCGCGCTCGAGAATCTGGTCTTGCAGCATCCGTTCTACGATCGGCAGGTACCGGTGATATTGGGCGATCACGTGACACTCGACGCGGGAACTGGTGCGGTGCATACCGCGCCCGGCCACGGGCTCGAAGATTACGTTGCCGGCCGCCACTATAATCTCGAGATCGACAATCCCGTCGGCGGCGACGGGCGGTTCCTAGAATCCACGCCGATCTTCGCCGGCGAGCAAGTGTTCGATGCCAACGCGCACGTCACCGAAGTGCTGCGCGAGAACCATCGGTTGCTCAAGAGCGAGCCCTACCATCATTCGTATCCGCATTGCTGGCGTCACAAGACGCCGGTGATCTTTCGCGCCACGCCGCAATGGTTCGTCAGCATGGAGCGGGCGGGACTGCGCAAGGGAGCGCTCGAGGCCATCACCCATGTCGATTGGATGCCCGCTTGGGGCGAACAGCGCATCAGCAGCATGATCGCCGGTCGACCCGATTGGTGCGTATCGCGCCAACGCACCTGGGGTGTGCCCATTCCGCTATTCGTCGACAAGGTCACGGGCGAGCTTCATCCGCGAACGCCGGAATTGATAGAGGAAGTGGCAAAGCGGGTTGAGCGCGACGGCATCGATGCGTGGTTCGATCTGGATGCCGCCGCCTTGCTGGGGCCTGAGGCCGCCGCGTACGACAAGGCGACGGACGTCATGGACGTGTGGTTCGATTCAGGCACAGTGCATCACTGTGTATCACAGATGCGGCCCGAGATCGCCGCGCCGTCGGATTTGTACCTCGAGGGTTCCGATCAGCATCGCGGTTGGTTCCACAGCTCCTTGCTCACGTCGGTGGCCATGCACGGCCGCGCACCCTACCGCGCCGTGCTCACGCACGGCTTCACGGTGGACGACAAGGGCCGCAAGATGTCCAAGTCGCTCGGCAACGGCATCGAGCCACAGGACATCCTGCGCACCCTCGGGGCCGACATGCTGCGGCT
>Ga0116229_10006899_pt1 | contig 18160 bp, 17 predicted proteins | sample S1TSphgellanicum_3_FD_87313 | JGI IMG/M metagenome (GOLD analysis project Ga0116229, IMG submission 87313) | Host-associated microbial communities from peat moss isolated from Minnesota, USA - S1T2_Fc - Sphagnum magellanicum MG | ecosystem: Host-associated > Plants > Peat moss > Unclassified... | reverse complement strand
GAGGCGTGATCCGCGACTGGTTCCGGCCGCGGCCGCCCGCGGAGCAGCGTGAGATCATGATCGCGATCCTGGTTGGGGTGCTCGTGATAGCGGGCGTCGAGACGTGCTTGCGCGCGAGGAATGGCGCGGACGAACCGGTCAGGGCCGCGTCGACGGCGTTTCCACCCGTCGACCGACCGGTCGCCGACATCGTCTCGCCGGCGTGGTCGGACGAATCGCAACGCGACGCCGAAGGCGAGGCAGACACGGTGATGGCGCGGCTCGGGATCGGCGCGGGGATGCGCGTCGCGGATATCGGCGCGGGGAGCGGGTACTACACGGTGCGACTGGCACGGCGGGTCGCGCCCGGCGGGCATGTCTATGCCGAGGATATCGTGCCGACCTATCTCGCCGCGCTGTCGGCGCGCGTCCGCGACTCGGCGTTCACGAACGTCGACGTGATTCATGGGGTGCCGGACGATCCGCGACTGCCGCCTGGGTCGATCGACCTCGCGATTCTCATTCACATGTATCACGAGATCGAAGCACCGTTCGCGCTGCTCGAGCATCTCTATCCCGCGTTCGCGGGCGGACGGCCGGGGCGGGTGGCGATCGTGGACATGGATCGGCCGACCAACTATCACGGGACGCCGCCGGCGGTGCTGAAGTGCGAGTTGGCGGCGGTCGGCTATCGCGAGACGCGCGTCACGCCACTCGCGACGGGGTATCTGGCGGAGTTCGTGGCGCCAGCCACGGCAGAGAGTCTGCCGACCGCGGCGATGGTCCGCGCACGGCTTGGCAAGACCGGATGCCTGACGACGCCCTGACGGTCAACGGCCGCGTGCGGATTCCGCGGGGGGAGCTCGTCGTGCGCGCGACGCGAGCGGGCGGTCCGGGGGGACAGCACGTCAACACGTCGTCGACGCGCGTCGAGGTCGTGTGGAACGTCGATCGCTCGGAGGCGATCGACGCCGATGAACGAGCGCGGCTCCGCGCGCGGCTCGGATCGCGGATCGATTCGGACGGCGACCTGCGGGTCGTCTCGGCGGAGTCGCGGAGCCAGCGCCGGAACCGCGATCATGCCGAGGCGCGGCTCGCCGAGATGGTGCGCGGCGCGCTGGTGATCCCGAAGCGTCGTCGGGCGACGAAGCCGACGCGGTCGTCGGTCGAGTCACGCCTCGACGACAAGCGTCGGCGATCGGAGACGAAGCGGGGGCGCGGACGCCGGCCGGCGGACGACTAGCGCGTCGGGGGCGCGGGCGTCGCGTTTGGCGGGCGCGGTCGATGGGGGGCTCGTTGGCCGAGCTATGAGTTTGGCGCTCGCAAAAGGCCGTGTTTTCAGTCTCGACGGTGCGCCGATGCTCGCAAACGTGCGCCTTTTGCGAGCATGAAACTCATAGCTCGGCTGCACACCCCCCCCGCACCTCCTCCCACGAGCGAGCCCGGCCGCAGAGTCGGCGCGCCGGCCCGGCACGGACGCGGTGCGAACGGAGACCGACGCGCACAAACCGGCGCGCGACGCGCCGCGCGGTCCCGACTACAGCGCTGGCCTCGCCGGCGGCACGAAGAGCGGCTCCCCGACCGCGACCGCGGCCGACGCATCACGCGCCCGGAGCCGCAGCACCGCCAGGAACGTCGCGAGATACGCGACCGCGGCGAGCAGATAGAGCGCCTTGATCCCGAAGACCATCGCCGAGTACTCGAGCAGGCCGCCGACGATCGCGCCCATCAGGTTCATGCCGAGGGCGCGCGTCGAGTCGGCGTGGCCGCGGAGCAGGATGCCGAAGATCAGCGCCGCGAACAACACGGGAGCCGCGACGAACGCCGCGCCGATCACCCACTGCCAGACGGATGGCATCCCGAGGAGCGTGTCGGCCGGCACGGCGTAGGCGATTGCCAGTGACGCGAGGAGCGCGGCGACGAGGCGCGGGAGCGTCCGTTCGCCGAGTCGGGCGACGACGGCGTTCGCGACCGCGATCACCGAGAGGATCGCGGCGAAGACGAGCAGGTTGACCGTCCACGTGGCGCCGAAGAGCAGCGACATCTCGGAGACACTCTTGGACTCGAGCAGCAGGAACCCGAGCCCGGTGCCGAAGAGCGCGGCGTCGCGGGCATCGAGCGGCATGGCCGGTCCCGTTCGCCCGACGCTCGCGCGCGGCGCTCGGCCGCCCGTCGCGGCGGTGAGCATCACGCCGGCGATGACGAGCACGCCGCCGAGCGCGAAGAGGTAGTGGAGCGGGACGGTCCGCACCGAGAGATAGAGGTAGGGCCAGTCATCGCTCGGCAACTCGACGTGCTGCGTCAGCGTCGTCGGGACCGCGTCGATCGAGCGCGTCCCCGCGCCGCCCCCGGCGACGACCGTCAGATTGAAGAGGTTCTTGAACGTCGTGTCGGCGCGCGGCAGCTGGTTGAACGTCACGGCCGCCAGCTGGTAGACCTTCGCCTCGATCGACGACATCGGCGACATGTGATAGGCGATCAGGCTGCCGCCCTGGGCGAGTCGATCGTGCGCCGCCTGAAACGACTGCCGCGTGTACACGAAGTTGTCGAGCCGGACCGACGTCATCCCCGAGAGCAGCGTCTGGCTGTCGAGCGTCCCCATCGTGATCACGTCATAGTGGTGCGGCGTCGTGCGGAGATACGCCCGGGCATCGGTGATATGGACGTGCACGCGCGGATCCGAGTACGGGCGGAGCGGGTGCCGCGCCGCGCCGATCGACTGGATCACCGGATCGATCTCGACGGCATCGACATAGCGCGCGCCGCGGTGGAGCAGCACCGCCACGTCGTTGCCGGAGCCGGCGCCGACGACGAGCGCCGTGTCGATGCGCGGCACGTACCGATACGGCCAGACGTAGGCGGCGGCGAGATCGGGGTGCTGGCTGAAGTCGACCATGCACTGGTGCAGCATCCCGTTCACGTAGATGCACGGGAGGCCGACCTCGTTCGTCTGCTGCGTGATCCGGTAATACGGCGACCAGCGCTCCGGTCCGACCGCGGTCGTCTGTCGCGTCCAGAGCACCAGCCCGAGCGTGGCAGCGGCCGCGGGCGCGAGCGCCAGCGTGCGGCCGAATCGCCAGCGAACGTCGATCGAGAGCGCGAGCCAGCCCGCCAGCGCCACGGCAAACCAGGCGATCGGCGGCGTCTGGGCCCAGCTCATGACGCCGAAGGCGAGGACGCCGGTCAGGCTCCCGGCGATGTCGATCGTGTAGGCGGTGAGGCCGCGAAATCGGCGGAACTCGGTCGCCATCGCCGCGCCGAGCGGGATGAAGAGGACCGCCGTCAGCGTGAAGAGGATGAGGACGGCGGGGACGATCCCCAGCTCCCGCCCGCCCGGCGGGATGATCGCCCACAGCGCCTCACCGCTCCCAGCCACGACGCGGATCGTGAGCGCCGAAAAGAGCTTGACCGTGCCGAAGAGGGCGACGAGCGCGAGCGGCGCCAGCCAGCGGCCGCAAGGCGTGTCGGCCGCGCGCCCGGTCCCCGTGGCACTGCGCCGTGCGCGCAGGAAGCCGATCCCCATGCCGAGGAACGTGGCGATCAGCACGAAGTTCACGAAGAACCCGAAGACACGCACGTAGGCCGCGATGTAGCGGATCAGCGCGAGCTCGACGAACAGGATCAGGCACGAATAGCCCGCGAGGCGGACCCCATGCAGCCGGCGGAGGCCGGCACTCGGGCGCATACCGGGTGGACGACGTGCCCGTGGGGCTGCAACCGCGACCGCCCGGGACGCGAATCCAGACGCGAATCCAGACGCGAATCCAAACGCGAATCCGCGCCGTGTCAGACGATCGACACGGCGCGGATTCCGCGGCACGCGGTCAGGCGTGCGCGCTGCTCAGCACTGCAACCTCAGAGGCCGCTTACGACTGCGGCGTGCTCGGCGCGGGCGCGGGCGCGTCGGGCGCCGCCGGGCTCGCCGGTGCGGCACCGCGGTTGGCCGCGTGGGCCTTCCACGCCGCCCGCATCGCCGCGCGGTTCGCGTCGAACTGCGTCTGCTGGTCGGGCGTCAGCACGCCACGCGCATCGGCGATCATCTGGAGGCGGGACGCGTTCGCCGACTTGCGGTCGCCGGATTCGCGCGCCGCCTTGATGTCGGGCGCGTAGCGGGCCGCGATCGCCCTGAGCTGCGTCCGCTGATCCGTCGTCAGCGCGATGCCGCGGAAGAGGCGGTGCGCGAGCAGGTGGTGACGGCGGACCGTCGAATCCGGCGCGCCCTGTGACATGGCCTGAGACGAGCTCTGTGCAGCGGTGATCGGCGCGCCCGCGGGCATCGCCGCCTGCGCCCGGACGACCGCCGGGGCGATCATCAACGTGGCGGCCAGGGCAGTCAGTGCAACTCGTGACTTCGACATCGTGGCTCCTGAAGGATTGTCCACCCTGTCGGACGCCGCGATCGGGCGGTCGTTAAGTTCCGCAGGTGACGGACAGCGAGACGGTGCTCTGCCCCTACTGCGGCGAACCCAACGAGATCGCGCTCGATCCGGGCGGGGGTCGCGTCCAGGATTACGTCGAGGACTGTCAGGTCTGCTGTCAGCCGTGGCGCGTGCACGTCCGCTATCGGCGGAATGGTGCCGCGGAGGTTACGCTCCGCGCGTCGGACGAGTAGTGATCCCCGTCACACCGGCGCCCGAGAGATCGCCCGTTGCCGCCGCCGCGCCGGCGATCACCCGCGCGTAGTCGGCGAGCAGCGCGTCGAAGATATCGTCCCATGAGGCACCCGCTGTCGACGCGACACCCGCCGCGCCGAGCGCGCGGCGCCGCGCGGGATCGGCGGCGAGCGACGTGATCGCCGCCGTCAGCGCCACGGGATCGCCGGGCGGGATGAGGATGCCACCGCCGCCGGCGAGCAGCTCCCGCGTCGGGCCGACGTCGGCCGCGATGATCGGGACCCCCGAGGCCATCGCCTCCAGCAGCACGTTCCCGAACGTGTCCGTCGTCGATGGGAAGATGAAGAGGTCACTCGACGCGTAGAACGCGCTCAGCGCCTCCCCCTCGATCCGCCCGGTGAACTGCGTCCCCTCGGGCGCGTTGGCGCGACAGTAGGCGGCGTACGGCCCGTCACCGGCCAGCGCAAAGACCAGCCGCGGTTCGCCGCGCGAGGCACGCGCGGGGGCCTGATCGGCGAGTCGATGCATCGCCGCGAGCGCGACGTCCAGCCCCTTTTCGATCGCCAGACGGCCGACATACGAGACGAGGATCGCGCGGTCGTCGACGCCGAGCCGCCGGCGCACCTCCGCCGACCGCCAGCCGGGGTTGAAGCGATGCGCCTCGATCCCCCGCCCCCAGACCGCCAGCCGTTCGAACCCGTACTCGGCCAGTTCGTCGGCGATCGCGTGCGTCGGGACGTACGTGCGACGCCCGCTGTTGTGAAACCAGCGGAGATACGACCACCCGATCCGGCTCAACGCGCCGAGCCGGTAGAACCGGGCGTAGTCGCTGAACGACGTGTGGTACGACGTGACGAACGGGATGCGGAGCGTGCGCGCGGCCGCACGGCCCGTGAGACCCATGCCGAACGGCGTCGCGGCGTGGATCAGCGTCGGCCCAAACGCGCGAACGTCGCCGATCACCCGACCGGCGATCGGCGCCGAGAGCCGGAGCTCGGGATAGGCCCAGAACGGAATGCTGGGCCGCCGCCAGACGTCGCGCTCGACCGTCGCGACGCCGGGGTCGGTCGTCGTGTAGACGCGCACGTCCCCGCCCCGCGCCCGCACGGCGCGGACGAGCCGCTCCAGCGTCCGCGAGACGCCGTTCAGCTGCGGCGGGTAGGTCTCCGTGAAGAGCGCCAGCCGAAGCGCGCCGCCATCGGCGTCGCGCCGCGTCGAGGCGTCAACGGGGAGCGTCGTGGTCACGATGCAAGGTGCGACACCCGGGCCCCGGGCGTAAGACCCGGGCGCCGCGCTGCACGGAGCCGTTACGCCGCCAGATCGGCGTACCGCGTCGCGGGCCGGTCGCCAAGCCAGCGCGGGAGTGCGCGCGCGATCGACTCGGCGCACGCCGGGTGATCGAGATCGCCGGGGTGGAAGGCGATACGCACGCAGGGGGCGCGGCGCTGCGTCGCCCAGCGGAGGTCAGCGACGACGGCGGACGCGCGGGCGCGGAACGCGGTCCGTCCGCTCCATCGCACGACCGGCGAGTCGATCCAGGCGCGACGCGCGAGGAGCGCGACCGCCGTATCGCTCTCCGAAAACGCCAGCCCGCAGTCGGCGGCGACCGCATAGCAGGCATCGCGCGCCAGCCACGCGGGCGGGATGAACCCGATCGGCTCGAGACCCAGTCGCGCGAACCGCGCGAGCCCGCGCTCGATCCGCTCGCGGGCGGCCGGCGCGTCGAGGGTCAGGAATTCCCCTTCGCGCGCGGTCCGGTTGAAGGCGCGCCAGTGATCGATCCAGCGCCGCGGCAGCCCGACCTCGTCGTGGCGTTCGCCGTGGAGGAAGATCTCGGCGCCGTCGGCGGCGCGGTCGCGCACCCACTGGACGAACGCGGGGTGCGCCTCGAGCGGCCACGCACCGTGCCAGTCGGGGACGACGAGGAGTGCGGGCGTGACGCCGTGCGCTCGGCAGAGCGCCCACAGCGTGTCGACCTTCGGCGCGAGCGCGGGCGTGACATCGTGGATCGAGACGAGGAGCGCCACGCGAGATCCCGCGCGTCAGCCGAGGACGCGGCGATAGATGTCGAAGATCCGGTCGAAGACCCTGGGCCAGTCGTGTTCGCGCTCGGCGTACTCGCGCCCACGGTGACCGAGGACGCGGAGGTCGCCGCCCAGGAGATGCGTCGCGGCATCGGCGAGCGAGGCGCTGTCCCCCGCCGCGAACGTCGCCCCGGCGCCAGAGCGCTCGACCTGCTCGGCGACGCCGCCGCGGTCAGCCGAGAGGACCGGCGTGCCGGAGGCGAGCGCCTCGAGGGCGGAGAGACCGAAGGTTTCGATCGAGCAGGGGGCGACGAAGAGGTCGATCGCCGCGAGGATGTCGGCGAGCTGCCCGCGGTCGTGCTGGTAGGGCATCCAGCAGATCCGCTTGCTGGACGCCGCGAGCGCGCGGAGGTTGTCGCGTTGCGGGCCATCACCGACGATCAGCAGCCACGCATCGGTGCGGCGCTCGATCTCGGGCCACGCGCGCACGAGGACGTCGACTTCCTTCTCGCGGGCGAACCGCCCGACGAACGCGGCGATCGGCGCATCGGTCGGGAGGCCGAGCCGCTCGCGGGTGGCGATCGCATCGGCGCGGCGGCGGGGCGTGAAGTGGTGGAGGTCGACGCCGAGCGGGACGCGTTCGACGCGCTCGATCCCGTGCTGGCGGAGATCGTCGGCCGCGAACTGGGACGCGCAGATCGTGAGTTGGAAGAGCGTGTCCAGCTTGCGAACGTAGCGCCACGCGAGCTCGTGCCCGCGCCGACGCAGGCCGCCATCGCGATCCGGGAACGCGGAGACGGTGCGCGGCAGGTTGCTGTGGTAGAAGAAGACGAGCGGGACGTCGGCGCGCCGTGCCGCGCGGGCGGTGATCCACGGCACGAGGAAGCAGCTCCCCACTTCAATGATGTTGGGGCGTTCGTGGTGGATGATCCGGCGGATCGACCGGGTCGCCAGCATGAAGCGATATGGGCGCTGCGTCGGGATCCGCGGCCCCTGGAGCCGGTAGCACCGGACGCCGGTCCCCTGGGTGATCGCGTCCCGCGGTCCGGGGATGACGAGCGCCTGGCGCAGGTCGGCTCGCGCCTCGACATAGCGCGCCTTCTGCAGGAGGTAGGTCCGGACCCCGCCCGACGTCTCCCCAAACCACTTGGTGATGTCGAGGACGCCGAGCGACGCATTGGGCCGGATCGGGTCCGCGGGGAGCGGCTCGCGGCCGATATCGATGCGGCGATCGTCGGCGCGATTGGCCGGGAAGAGCGTCTGCTCGATGTCGGTGGCGGGGCGTCTCGCCGGTGCGGCGGGTACGGTCATGGCGCGGATATGGGTCAGACCGCCTGCCGGACTGGCACGACGATCAACGGGGGTGCCGTTCCCCTGTAATTTAGTCGGTCGGGCTCGACTGGCGGAGCCTCGCACCTCAGGGACGCGACCCCGGATCCGGCGCGCACCGAGGCGGTGGCTCGACCCGGCCGGCGCGGCACGTGCGGCGAACATCACTCGATCGGACAGCGACGATGCGCGAGACGGATGACGAGACGCCGGGCCGGGCGCGGCTCGACAAGTGGCTCTGGACGGCGCGGTTCTACAAGACGCGCTCCCTCTCGGCGACCGCGATCGAGCAGGGTCGGGTCGACGTGAACGGCGAGCGCGCGAAGCGGTCGAAGGCGATCGGCGTCGGCGACGTCGTGCGCGTGCGGCAGCCGCCGTTCGAGATCATCTGCGAGGTCCGCGGCCTCTCCGAGCGGCGCGGCCCTGCGGCCGAAGCGGCCCGGCTGTACGAGGAGACCGCGGCGAGTCAGGCGGCGCGAGCGGCCCTCGCGGCGCAGCTGCGCGCGGCGCCACCGGCGGCGTACGAGGGCGGGCGCCCGTCGAAGAAGGACCGGCGGGACATCGCGCGCTGGGAGCGCGGGCGATGAGCGACACGTCGACGAGCGACGGATCGGCGACTGACGCGGCCGCGGCGGGTGTGGTCGTGCGGCCGGCGCGCGAGAGCGATGTGCCGCTGATCGGCGCGCTGATCCGCGAGCTGGCCGAGTACGAGCGGGCGCCGGAGCGGGCGGTGGCGACGGACGATGACCTCCGCGTCGCGCTCTTCGGCGCGCGGCCGGCGGCCGAGGTACTGCTCGTCTCAGTCGACGGCGAGGCGGTCGGGTTCGCGCTCTGGTTCCACAACTTCTCGACGTGGACGGGTCGGCGCGGCCTCTACCTCGAGGACCTCTTCGTCCGGCCGACGGCGCGCCGGCGCGGAGCAGGTCGTGTGCTGCTGGGCGCGCTCGGGCGGATCGCCGTGGAGCGGGGGTGCGCGCGGATGGACTGGGCCGTGCTCGACTGGAACGAGCCGGCGATCGCGTTTTACAGGACGCTCGGCGCGGAGCCGCTCGACGAGTGGACGATCTTCCGGTTGAGCGGTGCGAGCCTGGCGGCGCTCGGCGCCGGTCCGGCGTAGTCTTCGGGCATGAACTTCACCAGCTGGATTTCGGGCTCATGGCTGTGGTTCGCCTGGGCGATCGCCGCGCTCGTCGTCATCGTCGGGTACATCTCGATCCGCCGGCGCCTGAACCGTGTCGAACGATCCGCCGACAGCGGCGGGAGCCCAGGCGCCGCCGACGCGCATCGGCGACATGACAAGGAAAAGAAGTCGCGCCATTCGGTCGAGTAGGCGCGCGACCGAGTGACGCCCTGGGCGACCCCTGGGCGACGCCCTGGGCGACGCCCTAGGCGACGTCGCGGGCGCCGCGGCCCGAGAGGACGAGCGTCAGGAGATAGAGTGCCCCGAACGGCGCCGTGAAGAGCAGGACGAGCGGGAAGAGATTCGACCCGCGGCCGAGTGCGACGAGGGTGTAGATGATGACACACCCCATCGGGACGAGCGGGATGAGGGCGAGCCGGCGCCGGCGTCCGCGATAGCGCACGAGCGTGACGAGCTGCAGCACGACGTAGGCGATCACCGACGCGCCGAGGAGTGGCGCGAGCAGCGCGCCGATCCCGGCGGACGACCGTGCCATCATGCGCTGATAGTCGGTCTGCCCGCGGGCGGCATTGGCGTCGAGCATCTGCGTCACCCACTCGGCCCGCGGCGGCGCCGGCGTGGTCGGCACGCCGGACCACTGCGCATCGAACGGCACCACGAGGGTGGCGAGGACGCGCCCGGTGCTCGGTGATTCGGCGCGGATCGTCATCCCGTCGAAGCGCGCCGTATCGCCGCTCCGGAACCAGACCAGCACGTCGCCGCTGCCGCTGTCCACCGTCGACATCCCGCCATTCTCGATCGGCTCGTACGTCCCGCCGACGCTCCCGCGGGCGTCGATGCGGATCGGCTGATCGGTCTCGTAGTGAATGCGAAGCGCGAGGAGCTGCCAGCGCGCGAGCGTCGCCGGCAGCGCCGGATCGGTCTCGGCGAGCGTCAGCCTGACGCCCTGTGGCGTGACGCCCTGTGGCGTGACGCCCTGCGATCCAACGCCGTGCGATGCCTCGCGGTGGGAGGCGTCGCCCTGGGCATCAACCAGCCAGGGCATGGCGCCGAAGACGAGCAGCGCCGTCGCCAGCGCGGCGCGGCGTCCGGTGTCGGTCGGGATGCGTGAGCGACGTCGGCTCGAGTACGGCATCGCGATTCCGACGACCGATCGGCGGCCGGGCAACCGCCCGCCCGGCTACCGCGCGAGGACGGCGAGGAGCTTGCGGCCGCGGGCTCGCATCGCGGGGGTGCCCGTGTCGGTCAGCCGACGCAGGACCGGGAGCACCCGGCGCCGGAGCGCGGGCGCACGCAGCGCGAGATCGGCCAGCGCCTGCATTGCGCAGGTGCGCACGATCCGGCTCTCGTCCTCGAGATACTCGAAGAGGATCGCCGTGGCGCGTGTCGTCTCGCGGGCCGTGAGCGCGAGCCGCGGGATGATCTGCGCGACGTGCCAACGGACCTCCGGCTGATCGATCCGTGCCGCCCGGTGCAGAATCTGCCGCGTGTGCGGCACGAGCAGCGCGGGGTTCGCGCGCGATGCCTTCTCCACGGCGTCCGCGGCGCGCATCCGGACGACCGGGTCGTCGACCAGCATCGCCGCGACCGCGTCGGCGAACCGGATCGGGTCCGCGACAATCGACCGCGCGACGGCGTTGGCCCCGCCGAGCGAGCGGCGATCGCCGCCGATCAGCGCGACCGCGACCGCATTCACCGTCCCGACCCGGGCGGCCATCCGGTTCAAGCTAGTGGCAGATCGCCGAAATTCGATTGCGCGACGCCGGCGAGGCTCGGGATCGACCGGAACGTCGACGCGCTACGCGGGAACCCGCGGTTCGACAAACTCGCCGCGGGGACGGCGCCGATCGCGTAACGATCGGTCGCATAGCGGCCGGCGCCGCGCGCCGGTAAAATTGGTGCAGGACCCTCCCCCGTCGGAGCACGCGCACGTGGCAGCCGAGTCGGACGACCTGCAGGCAGCGCTCGGGCCGGCATACACGATCGAGCGCGAGCTCGGTCGCGGCGGAATGGCGACCGTCTACCTCGCCCGCGACACGAAGCACGGTCGGCGGGTGGCGCTCAAGGTCCTGCACGCCGACCTCGCCGCGTCGCTCGGACCCGAGCGGTTCCAGCGCGAGATCGCGACCGCCGCGCAGCTCCAGCACCCGCACATCCTCGGCGTCCACGACTCCGGGCGGACCGCGAGCGGGCAGCTCTGGTTCACCATGCCGTTCGTCGAGGGGGAGTCGCTCCGCGACCGGCTCCGCCGCGAGCGGCAGCTCCCGATCGATGACGCGGTGCGGATCACCCGCGAGATCGCCGGCGCGCTCGACTACGCCCACGAGCAGGGCGTCGTGCACCGCGACATCAAGCCGGAGAACATCCTGCTGACGCGGCGCGGCGACGCGCTGCTCGCCGACTTCGGGATCGCACGCGGGCTGGGCTCGGCCACGGGCGAGACCGTGCTCACGCAGACCGGCCTCGCCGTCGGCACGCCGCAGTACATGAGTCCCGAGCAGGCGAGCGGCGAGCGAAACGTCGACGCGCGGAGCGACGTCTATGCGCTCGGCGCCGTCTGCTACGAGATGCTGACCGGCGAGCCGCCGTTCATTGGCAGTTCGTCGCAGGCGATCATCGCCAAGATGCTGACGACCGAACCGCCGTCGGCGCGCGTGCTGCGCACCGGCGTGACACCGGCGGTCGACGCCGCAGTGCGTCGCGCGCTCGCGCCCACGCCCGCTGACCGGTGGCCGACGGCGGCCGCGTTTGGCGACGCGTTGCAGCGCGCAGCGAGTGCGGTCGAGGCGCCGCTCGTCGCGCCGGTCACCGCCACGTCGGCGACCGGTCAGATCACGGCGCCGTTCGCCCCGTCGACCTCCGCGACCGCGCGCCGCAAGCCGCTGTCGACCGGTGTCGCGCTGCTCGGTCTCGGATTTCTCGTTGGGGTCGGTGCGCTCTTCGCCTGGCGATCGCACGCTGGTGCCGGTGCGAACAGCGGCGGGCCGATCCGGGTCGCGGTGCTGCCGTTCGAGAACATCGGCGATTCGGCCGACGGCTATTTCGCTGACGGGATGACCGATGCGGTGCGGGCGAAGCTGACGAGCGTGCCGGGGATCGAGGTGATCGGCTCGGCGAGTTCGGGCCAGTACCGGCGGTCGGCGAAGACGCCGCAGCAGATCGGCGAGGAGCTGGGCGTGCGCTACCTGCTCGTCGGCAAGGTCCGCTGGGACAAGCAGCCCGGGAAGGAGAGCGAGGTCGAGGTCAGTCCCGAGCTCGTGGACGCCGGGACCGCCGCCGAGAAGTGGGCGCAGCCGTACGACGCGCCGCTGACGCACGTCTTCCAGGTGCAGGGGGAGATCGCCGGGAAGGTCGCGCAGTCGTTGCAGGTGGCGCTGACCCCGGCGACGCAGGCGGCGCTGAAGAAGCGGCCGACCTCGAATCTCGACGCCTACGATGCCTATCTGCGAGGCGAGTCCTGGGCGCGGCGCGGGGTCGGTCAGGTCGGACTTCGCCGGGCCGCCGCCGCGTATCGGGAAGCGGTGCTACTCGACTCCACATTCGCACTGGCGTGGGCCCGTCTCGCCGACGCGCACGCGACGCTCTTCTACAATTCGGGTCTGGAACTGGCCGACCTGCCGGATTCCGTGAACGATGAGAGCAATCGGGCGCTGGCGCTGGCGCCGGATCTGCCCGAATCCCACTACGCACGCGCCGAGTATTACGGCTCGGTGCGCTACGACGCCGCGCAGTCAAAGGCGGAAGCGGAGGCCGGACTCGCCTACGGTCCCAACGCGCTCCTGCTCTCGCAGCTGGCCCGGACCGAGGAAGCGCTTGGCGAGTGGGATTCCGCCGCCGCGCACGCGACGCAGGCGACGATCATCGATCCCCGACAGGCGGCAACCTTTCGGCGGCTGACCGAGATCGATCTCTGGCGGCGGCGCCCGGCCGACGCGATCGTCGCCGGCGACCGCGCGCTGGCGATCTCGCCGGAATCGAACAGCAGTCGTGAGTGGCGGATGATGGCATCGCTGCAGCGCGGCGATCTCGCCGGGGCCCGCGCGCTGCTCCGCGCCGCGCCCGCCGGCACCGACCTCAATGCGCAAGCCGCGGATATCGGCCAGTACTGGGACCTCGGCTGGGTGCTGGACAGCGCCGGCGAGGCGCGATTGCTGGCGCTCCGGCCCGCCGCGTTCGACAACGACAGCGCGTCATGGGCGATCGTGCTCGCGCAGCAGTATCGCTTCCGCGGCGACAGCGCGCGGGCGCGGGCCTACGCCGATACCGGGTGGCTCGCGGCCGCGTCGCGCGCGAAGGTGCGTCCGCTCGCGCCGGAGACGCGACTCTTTGCGGCGCTGGCGTTGGCGTACATGGGTCGCGGTCCCGACGCACTCCGGGCGGTCGACTCCCTTGTCACGCTCAGAGCACAGCGACCACCCAACAAGCGTGACATCGGATATACCGACCACTTGCTCGTGCGGATCTATCTGGCCGCCGGCAAGACGGACCTCGCGCTCGACGTGCTCGAGAAGCTGATGGCCGAGCCGTACTATCTCACGCCGGAATGGCTCCGGATCGACCCGAACTTCATCCCGCTGCACGGCAACCCGCGCTTCGAGAAGCTCGCCGGAGGCACGGCACCGATCGCGTGAGTCGCGATGCTGATCACCGCCGTCGTCGACGGACCATGACGTCACTCCTGTATCTGGCCGCGGCGCTCGCGTTGGCAATCGGCGTGACGCACTCCGTGCTCGGCGAGCGCTACATCCTGACGCGGCTCTTCCGGCGGGACGACCTGCCGAGACTCTTTGGTGGCACCGAGTTCACGACCCGGACCCTGCGGTTCGCGTGGCATCTGACGACGGTCGCGTGGTGGGGATTCGCGGCGCTCCTCGTCCTGCTCGCGCGGGGATTGATCTCGGCACACGCCGTCGCCCTCGTGCTCGGCGTGACGTTCCTCGCGACGGCGGCGATCATCCTCGCCGCTTCGCGCGGCCGGCATCTCGCGTGGCTCGTCTTCGTGGCGATCGGCGCGATCGCGCTCTACGCGGCGTGAGCCCGCCTATGGCGTGAGCGTGAACGCGAAGACCTGCCGCACGAGCTGGCGCACGCGGCGTCCGCCCGCCTCGGCAGGGTGAAACCGCATCGCCGGCAGCGCGCGCCGCACCGCATCGGCGAACTGATCGCCGTCCGACGCGATGACGGTAAACGACCCCCGCTCCACGTGCCCCGACGTATCGACGACGAACTGCGCATCGACGCGACCACTGATCCCCGCCGCGCGAAGGCCCTCCGGATATTCCGGGTGCGGCGAGCCCGCGATGACGGACGCCTGCCGATCGACCGCTTCGCCCGCATAGGGACCCGCCGGTTCGCGTCCGGACGTGCGGTCTTCGCCTGACGCCGACGTGCCGGCGGCGCCGCGGTCCGGACGGTCCCCAAACGGCGACGGCGCGCCCGGAAGAGTGACCGGCGGAAGCCGATCGGGCACATCGATCGACGCCGACAGAGACCGTTCCACGGGCAGCGACGGTACGGGGACCGGCGACGACGGCGCGCGAGGTGCGCGACTCGGTGCGCGACTCGGTATTCGACTCGGCGCCGCCGGGGTGCCCGGAGCCGGTGGCACGAACGACGGAAGACGGACGACGTCGACACGTTCGGTCGGTCTGGCCATTGTCGCGTGCGCCGTGACGTAGGCCGCCAGCGCAATTACCACGCCGTGCAGTGCGAGACTGAGCACGGTCCCGCCACCGCGACGCCGCGCGGGGGCACGGGACTCGAGGAGTGTCGTCAGCATCCGCTCTCCATGGATTAAGGAACCCGGCGCTCGGGCACGTCGCTCTCGCTCGGCGCACGTCGTTCTTCATGGTAGGCGATTGGCGTGATCCGCCGATTGGGGAACGATTACGGTTTGCTTAATCGGCGCCGAGGCCGCTGTCACGCGGCGCTGACGGCGCCGTTTCGGGCACGTGACGGAATCCTGACCCCGCCGGCGGAGGTCGTCGATACGTTCTCGTGGGTACGGATCGTCCCATCTCTCATTCGAGGACTCCATGGCCACACACAAGGGCGCCGAGCACCACCGCGAGGCGGCCGCGCATCATGAGCATGCCGCGCGGCACCATCGCGAAGCCGCCAAGCACCACGACGCGGGGCATCACGAAGCCGCCGGGCACCACGCGCACACGGCGCACGGGCACACGCTGCATGCGACGCACCACGCCGAGGAGGCGGGCAAGCACCACGCCGCCCAGCACAGCCACGAAATGGCGGGGACGAACTAGCGCGGTCGTCTCGCCGCGAGGTCCGTGAATCGCCGACGCCACGACGGGTCGGCGATTTCACGTCTCGTGTTGGCGGCGCGGCCGGCGGCGCTACGCGCTGATCGTCACCACGGCCGACGGACAGCGGGCGACCAGCCGCTGCTGGAGCATTGCGAGCTCGCGCGCGACCTGGTCGGCGGGCTCGGTCGGGATCAGGACGAGCTGATCGACGCTGATCGTCGTCACGCCGCCCGACGATGGGATGATGCTGTTGAAGTGGAAGATGAGGCTCCGCGGCGCGCGCTCGTCGATCGACGCCCGCAGCAGATAGTTGTTCGTCGAGATCCATGACGCGAAGATGCCGTCCGTGAGCAGCCCCTCCGTGCCGAGCCATGCCTCGGGCGCCGCCTTGAGCAGCGCCACACGCTTCACGTCGGGCTCGTGCCGCTGCGAGCGCGTCGACCACGCCACGATCAGGGCAACGAACGCGCAGATCGCGGCGGCGTAGACGGCGCGCCCCTCCCACGGCCCGCTGGTGTAGTAGCAAACGGCGGCGATGCCGGCGGCCATCATCCACGCCACCGTCGGCCAGTCGTGGCGCCACGCGAACCTGAGCGGCATCGCCCGCATCCGCGCCGTTCGCGCCTCGACCCACGCCGTCCACTCGGCGGGGGTGTACGTCCAGTGGAGCCACGGGTCGAACTCGAGGGCGCTGATCGAGCGGTCGATCCCGCCGGCGGCATAGTACGCCGTCGGCAGCATGATCAGCGCGAGATACGTCCCCAGGCCACAGACGATGAGGACCATGATGTTGAACGGATCCGGCAGCACGAGCCCAAGTCCGCCGAGGATCAGGAGGGCGATCAGCACGGGCCGGATCCAGCGCACCACCTTGTGGCGGTGCGTCCGCACCACGGGGGCCGACGCCGGGAGCGCGGGCGCGTGCGGGACCGTCATGTACTGGATCACGAAGATCAGCAGCAGCGTGCCGACGAGCACGACGGCGAAGACGGCACCGATCGTGACCGCCGGCGTGGCGTGCATGGTCAGGTCGGTGGTCGCGATCACCCCCCCGACCACGGCGGCGATCGCGAGACCGACGACGACGATCGACCGGAGCGTCTTCCACCCCGAATACATCGGGTTGCGACGCCACGCGCTCCACGCCCCGACGACCGTCAGGAGCGAAAAGAGGAGGAGATACACCTACGGACCCGCCGCGCGCCCGCCGAGCGCCGCGCGACGTCCCAGACCGCCGACTACGGTGCCGACGTCCCGTCCCCGTTGACGACCTGCTGGCGCGTCCAGGTCCCCCTGAGCGTCCCGTTCGGATCGGCGTTGGGGTCGTTCGTCTGGTAGCTCGTCTTCCCGCTCGCGTCGAGCCACGTGTACGAGTTGGCGCTCGAGACCTTGGTGACCTGTCCCGTGTTGGGGTCGCGCACGGTCTGGCGATCGAGCGAGTAGTCGACCCAGTTGGACGTCGCGGTCGACCGGGCGTTCATCGCCTGGCCCGTGCGGTTCATCGACATGTCGGTGCCGCGCTGCATCGACGCCATGAAGTCCTGGTGCATCTGCTGCCGGACATCCTGGCTGTGGGCAAACGCGGCCGCGCTGGCACTCGCCCGCGCGTTGATCGCCTTGCCCTGCGCGATGATCGCGTTCATTTGCGCCTGTTGCTGCTTCGCCTGCGCGGAGAGGACCGCCTGACTCCAGGCGGCGAGTTCCACGCCGCCCGCGTTGTTGAGGAGCGCCACGACGGCCGGCAGCTGCCCCTGCGGCGCGTGTTCATACTTCACGTTCGCCTGACAGTTGTTGTCCGCGAATGCCGGCGGGGACTTCGGGTTCGCCAGCGAGCAGTTGACGCCGACGATCAGGAGCCCATCGATCGTGAAGCTGCCATTGGTGAAGCGGACCGACGCCCGCGCCTGGTCGGCCGTGTACGTCGGCGCGAGCAGGTGGTTGCGCGCGTAGGTGGCGTTCATCTGCTGCTGGGTCGTGGCGAGGTTCTGCTTCATCGCATCGAGCTGCGCCTGCGGCACGGGCACATCCGCCACGTACTGGACCTTGAGGACGCCCGCCATGTACCTGGCGAAGTCCTGCGCGCTCATCGGCTTCTCGAGGGCCAGACAGGTGGCCTTGCTCTTCGGGACCTGGTTGCCCGTGCCCCACGCCCAGTCGACGCGCGGGAACCGCTCCATCACGCTCAACCCGTCCGGACTCGTCGCGCGAAAGACGGGGAACGCGAGCGGCGTACACGCCGTCCCCTGGATCATCGTCCCGTAGAAGTGCCACTTCTCCGGCACGAAGACCTCCTCGGCATTGATCCCGAGGGCCGGGTCGAAGATCAACTCCTTGCGCATGCCGGGTGGCGTCGGAATATCCTGCGCGCCAAGCGTGGTCAGACGCGACACCGGCGACCCCAGCGACAGAGAGACGATCATCGACACCACGAATCCGGACGACACCCGCATTAGCCACCAACCCGAGGAAGAATGTGTGCGTCAGATATGTCACCCCGCGCACCCGTGTGGCAATCCCCGCGCCGATTGCCGGTGCGTCGGCCGGCCGAGGCGAGCGCCGAGCGTCGGGAAACGCCAGACGGCGGCGGCGCTGGCGCGGGTGACTCGGCGGTCGGACCGGATGCGAACGGGACCCGGATCATCTCCGGGTCCCGTCTGTCACCCTCGCGCGTCGGCGCGGCGGCGTGCCCTCGCGCACACGCGGGTGGGCCGCGGGGTCGAACCCGTCCTAGTGCCGCCCGAGGGCGAACGGGATCGTGTCCCCGCTGGCCGTCGCAAGGCCGGAGATGCTGTCCGCGGTGATGTACCG